>Ga0302201_10002555_pt1 | contig 14207 bp, 13 predicted proteins | sample II_Bog_N3_2_FD_194586 | JGI IMG/M metagenome (GOLD analysis project Ga0302201, IMG submission 194586) | Peat permafrost microbial communities from Stordalen Mire near Abisko, Sweden - II_Bog_N3_2 | ecosystem: Environmental > Terrestrial > Soil > Wetlands > Peat | place: Sweden: Abisko...
AGGATAACCTGTCGATAATTATAAAATACGCGGTGACAAATAGTACCTTAAATGACTGGGATTACTTAGAGTTTCGCTCGCAGATAATTACCGCCTCGGGAATGATTGCCGAAGAGACCACTGACACCAAGGAACAGATAATCGAGCCTGGTCAGACGGCTGAATTCTCGTCGGGATTCAATGCCATTCAGCAAAACTTACTCGGCCCGGTCCCTGGCAGGTCACAGGTGATCGTCAGCGCTACTGCCTGCAGACTTGCATACCAAAAACTCGGTGTGTTTGCACTGCCTGATGCTGCCTATGACGTTAAAAGCATTGGAACAGCGAGCGTAGAACAGGCGTTAGAACTCCTAAGCGGCAGCTTGTGGAAAGATGAAACAAATGATGGCAATACCGTTTCCATACAGGCTAGAGCGTGGATTCAAAACATAACAGATCAGTATCTGCCGAAGGTCGAACTCGTTGCAGCCATAACCGATCGCTTGGGACGCAAACTGGCAGATGATATGAGCAATGAGGTGCGGATCCCCCCGGGCGCCGCAGTGATGATAGAGGGTAGTAGCTCCGGTCCCGAAAAACAAATGAAGGGAGCGCAGGTTGATCTGTTCCTGCGGGTTTATCAAACCGTCGCTGCCGGCTTCGCGCAGCAGATGGGTGTCGTTCGCTAGCACCCCTAGATTCAACCATCTCAAGCGGCTCTATGCCCATGAAAGTCATTCTAACTGCCTCCGGCCCCGACAAGGTCGGCCTCGTCAAGGCCATCGCCACCATCGCTCACAAAGGATTGAGGGAATCAAAAGACCTGGCAGAAAAAACGCCTGTCTGCATCTGTAGCGGATTGACTGAGGCGGATGCCAATCTGGCCAAGGGAAAACTAGAGGCGGCAGGCGGCACCGTTGAGTTGCAGAGCGAGCCGGGGACTGAATCAGGCAAAGCACCCCATGGATCTGTGACCGGACAAGGAAAGCAATTCGCTGGGAGCGTCGGCATTGCACCGCAGCAAAAAAATGGATGCCGAGTGAACGCAAGCGAGTTCGAGGCTACTCCATACGGTGACGCAGACGAACTCAAAGTCAGTGGCAAGGTTGAGATAGTCAACTCAACCGATGTTGACTGGGAATACATTGAAGTGGAGGCGGCTTTGCTGAGTTCTAGCGGCCAAATTATCGAGGGCGGGAAGCATACAGAAGAGGATACAGTTAAGGCGGGCGGATCAACTGTCTTGGAAGTATACTTCCATTGTAGTTCCAAGAAACTTCTAGGCGAGACTCCGGAAAAATCCCATGTACACGTACAAGTGATCGCGTGCCGGGGGGAACGAATAGATCTCGGCAGCGTTCCCTTACCATCAGCGCCAAACGAAATGGTCGCGCTAAAATCGGCAAAAGCGAATGAGATTCTGCAGTTACTCAGTTGCAGTCTGGCAACGTCAAAGCCTGACGAAGAAAATTGTGTGACCGTGTGGGTTAGGGCACTTGTCCAAAATCTCACTAAGCTCCATCTGCCGTGGGTAGAAATTGACTCAAATATTATCGGCCAGTCGGGAAGCCAACTAGGAGGTCCTTCGCCCTTCGGCGAAGTCCCGCCCGGCAGCGTCAAAATGTTTGAAAATTGGGACCGCCAACCAAAGAAACTCTTAAAAGGGGCACAATTGGAGTCCACTCTGCTTGTTTGCTGGCCAGTGGCCACCGGGACGGCGCGGTGCGATAGGATGCTCATGCGAAGCGCTAGCCACCCTTGAAATGGCGCTCCGGCTGGGTTTCCGCCGGCTGTCCAAGCTCTCGTTGGGAAAGTGGGCCGGCCCGCCTGCGCACCGGTTTCCGAAAGTGCGGCTCGTCGATTTGGTGCAGCCTGCCGCAGGAGTCGGCCCGATCGGGACGAGAGCGACCCCATCGTGCTCATTGAAGTGATTGCTTGAAGACACTCAGCAGGTGCAGGAGCCCTGCGATCACCGATTGGATACCGCCAAACTCCGGGTTCCTAAGTCCATTTGTCTCGTCCATATAGGTGCTGCGGTTCACCTCGATCATGATCGAGGACACACGCGGTTCCCTTCCGTAGAATTCCATCGGGACCAGCGAACTGCTGTAGGGGTCGTTTTCCAACACCGAGTACCCTCGGGTCGAAAGATATTGATGGGCCAGCGTCGCTAGGGCTGCCGGCGTGTGGTACGGATCAGTTCCGATGCAGAAATCAGGCCTCTGGGAATCCGGGGAAAGCTCTACTGTCCAAGGAAATCGAGGGAACGAGTGCGCGTCCACAAGCAGCGCCGATCCGGATTCCTCGAGCTCAGACCTGACGGCTATTGTCAGACGGGAATGGTGCGGATGATAGTACCGCTCCAAGATGGAGCTGCGCTCCTGAGGCGCCAGTCGCCTTCGCAGTGGGAAGCCCTGGGTCGTGCATGAATAAATGACACCGCGTCCCACTGCGGACATGGGCTCGGAATTGTCGTCTTCGAATCTCTCTGGATCGACGACCAAGCGCGAGACCGGGAACCGCACCGTCTTGGCTCCTTCAAGAGAGAAGAGCTCATCGGTGAACCAGTCAGTTGAGCGTGCAAGTTCGGCGTCCAGTTCCGATTGGGACAGGATGAACTGCGACCGCAGTTCCCTTGGGATCGTCGCGTCGGCATGGGGAACATGAAGGATCATGGACTTGGGTCTTGTGGGGGCCTGCTCTCGCCGGCCTGGCGCGGACGGGGATTCCCAGGCGTGTCAGGCTGCTCCTCCGGGAAGACCGAATAGTACGCCATGGGGGAAAGTCCCTTGAGCGTATTCCTCATGGCCTTGATCTCATTGCCTGTGAAACGGTGATGCCGGTTCCGGTGGATGTGCCAGCAGCTGTACTCGGACGGAGGGGCGTCCGGCATCCGCTTCCATTCGTTCAGCAGGTGCATCAACCCAACTATCTCCCACATCATGTGCTTGCGACCTCCTCGGTTTGAATGGCGGTTGGGTTGCAGGATGCCCTCAGGGGCCAGCTTTCAGGTGGCGATCTCAATCCGGGTGTCCTCGCCGAGTTCCTTCAGGCGGTTCTGCAGGGAGGGGAGTATCAACTCGCCCTCGACGTTTACGAAATGCCCGTCCGCCCCGGGCATCGTGCCATGGTAGAAACGCACGGTTACCAGGTCTTGTCCGCTGCCGTCCGTCAGGGGCCCGTTGGCCAGCTTAAGGCCCGACAGATAGTGGAGCGCCCGGGCCTCCGTTGAGTCAGAAATCGCAAACTCACCCTCGATGTACCAATCCCAGAATCGATCGGAGACCTTGGAGTCGAGTTGGTCCCCGCTTGGGCAATCGTCCTCGTCCCAATTCTCGCGGAACCATTCTGACAGTGTGCCGCGGTTGTCCGGGTCGATGTTCTCATGCTCGTTGAGCCATTTACGCCACGTGGGGGCCGGGGGAAGTTCGGTGGTCGGCCTGCCTCAAATGATGAGAAAACGGCGACGACTCGGATTTACCCGATAGAGGTTGGGGACCGGGCACCGGCGAAACCGACACAGCCCGGACCTCAAATCGAGCTTCCAGGAGCTCCCGACACAAAGAAGATGAGGGGGAAAGAGGAGAAGAAGCCAATTCCAGAACAAGGGGGAAACTTCATTTGGACTGAACTCGAATGGCTACTTACATCATTATACATGAATAATCGCATAGACAAAGAGGGGCTCGAGAAAGCGAAGAAGAAGTGGCTTAGGGATGACGGAAAGGTGAAGGAGGAGCTGGTAAAACGACTTCACGAAGCATGTGAAAAAAGTGACCCTGAAGCGATCGATGCTGCTCGTGCAATCGATTACTATTACGACTACCTTCTCTCCCCGAGACAGTACATGCCACCTCCCGCAAAAGGGCCGGTAATTGGGCGTTAACACCCAGCAAGAGGGGATCTTAGAGCAAGTAAGGATATTTCGAGCGCACTTTTTGGGCCTATCGGGTTCGCCGGCGGGTTTCGGGAGCCTGAGTTTGGTCCCGCACCCAAGGCAGTAGGGGCCATTGGCCATTGCCCAGGACTGTATTTGTCCTATGCCTGATGATAGTCTTCCCCTGACATTACCTCTCATCCCCAAACAGGCCCTGCTGGGCCCCGTCTCGTCTTTCTCGGATGGAATGAGCCTTGGACAAGGCTCTTCGCCGAGTGGCTGCTGCGCGAGCCGGACAAGCTCCGTCGGAGACTGGTCGTGGTGCCCACGAACGAATCCGGGCGCCGATTGCGGGAATACCTGGTGAACCATGTTAGCCAGGAAGGATCTGGGGCTATCCTCGGTCCTCGTAGCGCGACTCCCAGTAGTTTCTTCCGCGGAGAGACCGCCATGCCGGACGGGGTCCGATGGGCCGGTTGGCTGCAGGTGCTTCGGGCCACTACCGACGATCAGGTTTCCCATCTCTTTCCCTCCGAACTGTCCGGGAAGAACGACGCGTGGCGGGTGGCCATGATCCGTCGGATCGAGCTGGCGAGGGATACCCTGATCTCCGGCAACGCCGATTTCACGACCGTTGCCGCCAAACTGTCGCAGGACAAGGAACGCTGGACTGAGCTGGCGCAACTTGAGGAGAAGGTCGCCGCAGTCTGGAATGAATGGGGGTTTTCCGATCCGGCCCGGGCAAAGCAGCAGGCCGCCATGAACCCGCACTGCCCCCAAGGGGTTGAGGAGATCATTATAGCCGGGGTGGCCGATCCCACCCAACTGGCGATCGATGCCTGGCAGAGGCTCCTTGACCGCGGCACCCCCGTCACGGTGCTGGTTGGTGCCCCCGAGTCGCTCATGAGCGCTTTCGACGCGTGGGGGCGGCCTATCGCTGATTTCTGGACTGACCGTGAAAAGTTCCAGACCCCAGAGCCCGGCGTCGCCCGCTTGGCCGCAGATTCCACAGCGATGGCTGATGAGGTCGTGCGCTTGTGCGTGGGCAAAAAGAACACCGAGATGGCCGTCGGCGCCTGCGATCCGAGCTATGTGCCTGCAATCCAAAGGCGATTCCGTGAGGCAGGCTGGGTCGCTTTCGACCCGGAAGGAGACTCCCTTGCCAAGGACGGATGGCCGGAGCTCTTCTCTGCCCTCTCCGAGGCCGTCGCCTCGCCGAACGAATTTTCGAAGCTGGCCCGCCTGGCCCGCCATCCGGTCATCTGGAACGACCAGGCCGGAAAGCATTCGGGCATGCGGACCCTCGCGGTCCTTGACGACCTGGAGTCGGAGCATGCCTTGGGGAATTCGAAGGTTGCAATCGAGCACCTCAGCCAGAGCGAGTGGAACGAAGAGCAGCATTCGGGCCTATATCTGGCCGCAGTCCTTAAGTTGCTTACCGACGCCCCGCAAGGGACGCCCGAGGGCCTATCGGCCGATATCACGCGCTGGCTAGCGGGAGCCACGTCCGACGTAGCGCGACGCGGCGTAGCAGAAATCGCTGCGTGGCCGACGCTCAAGGAGAAGGGCTTTGATCTGTCCCTCCGCCTGCAATGGCTGTCAGCCACCCTGGCCTCCCTGACCGCCAAGACGAGCCCCGCCGGGGCGGTTCTGCCCCTTCAGGGGTGGCTCGAACTCCCCTATGATCCCGCACCGCACCTAATCCTCGCCGGGCTACACGAGGGCTGCGTGCCGGAGCCCCCCCGGGCCGACCCGCTGATTAGCGAAGCGGTCTGCGAAAACCTGGGCCTAAAGGACCGGCGATCGCGCCTGGCCCGGGAGATCTTTCTCTATGCGGCCCTCGTCGAGGGCCGCCGGGCCAGCGGCAGCGTCACCGTGCTCACGGCCCAGGTGGACGCCGAGGGCGAGCCCTGCCGCCCGTCGCGCGTGCTCCTTCAGGCGGATGGGCAGGATCTGGCCCCCCGCGTGCGAGAATACATCAAGGACGAGCCCGACGTCCCGACCCAACCGACTCCGCCCTGGTCGCGTGGTGGTTGGCGGCTACGGCCACCCGCCGGTACCAAGGGCAACCGGGCCTGGGCCCATGTCAGCCCTTCCGCGCTCAAGGCCTACCTCGCCTGTCCCACGCGGTTCTATTTCTCCAAAGTGCTCCGGTGGGAGGAACAGGAACCCTTTGACGGCGAGCTAAGCCCAGCTGGATTCGGCGAACTTATCCACTCGGTACTCAGGGCCTGGGGAGAGGACAAGAAGGCCCGGGAACTGGCCACTCCGGAGGACCTAAAAGCCTGCTGGCGGGATCTCCTGAAACGCCAGACGAAGGCCACGTTTGGCCCCCAGATTTCCCCGCAAGTGCAGCTTCAGATCATGTCTGCCGAGGAGCGGCTGATGTCGCTGGCCGATCGGCAGGCCGAACAACGCAAGGAGGGTTGGCACATCGTGGAAGTGGAGACGGAGCTAAACGGCGTGATACAACTGGCCGGCCTGCCCGTACACATGAAGGTCGACCGGATCGACAGGCATGATGATGGCCGCATGCGGGTGATCGATTACAAGACGGGCAACAAGGGTACCGAACCCCGCACCGCGCACTTGGCCAAATGGGCAGAGGAAAAGCGGCCTCCAAAGCTTGGCCCCCTTTACACAGTACCCGCCGAGGGCCGGAGGAGGGAATCGGTCTGTGGGTGGACGGATCTTCAGCTACCGCTCTATGCGGAAGCCGTCCGGAAGAAGTGGGGCACGACGCAGCTCCCCGAGTGCTGCTACGCGATCCTTCCCATGAGCATCAGGGACACATCCTTTGTCTCGTTTACCGAGCTGGCCAGTCCTGGGACGATCGAGAACGCGTTGGAGTGGGCAGAGGAGGCGGCCAAGCGCATTCGGGACGGCGTCTTCTGGCCGCCCGCCCCCGAGATCAAATATGACCTCTTTGAGACGATTGCGCCCGACGGGCTGACCCAGGCACTGAGCGAGGAATGGGTCACCCTTCTCTCCGGCCCGAGCGCCAGAAAGGGAAAGGGGGGCGCATGAGCACGCGGATCCAGAACACGATCATTCGCGCCTCGGCCGGCACGGGGAAGACCTACCAGCTGGCCGCGCGCTTCCTCGCGCTCCTGCTGCTCCAGAGCCGGATGACGAAGAAGCCGCGGCCAGAACGCATCGTGGCGATGACCTTCACGCGGATGGGGGCCGGGGAGTTCACTCGCCGCATACTCCGCCGCCTCGCTGAATCGATCGATGATCCGGCCGCCCGCCAGCGCCTTCAGCAGGATTTGGATCTCCTTGTTGAGGGAGACCCCAAGCAAGGTATTGCCGGGCTCATGCCCGGCCTCGGGCTAAAGGCCAATGCCGACGTGCTCCAGTCCACCCTGGCCGTAATGGTCGACCAGTTCGACCGCCTGTCCCTCAGCACGATCGACAGCTTCATGGCCCGCTCCGTGCAGACCCTGGCATTTGAGCTCGGAGTAGGTGGGTTCGAGATCCTTAAAGACAGCGCCTTAGACCGGCAGCGCGACCAGCTTCTGGGCAAGGTCTTCGACGCGGTCGGCGAGAAGGACCTCGAGCTCTTCTATCAGACCCTCAAGAAGGCGACCCTCAAGTCCGCCAGTAGCCTGAAGCAGGAACTCGACGGATTCGTAAAGGCGTACCACCGCCTGCATCACGCACTGCCCGAGCGTGACGCTTGGGGCGGTCCGGCCTTCTGGGACACGACGATCCCCACCTTGACCTCCGCCAAGTGGCAGGAGCAGGCGGCCACCCTTGCCGCTGAGGTCGAGCGCATGGACTTTGGCCATAAGAGCATCGCCGCCAGTCTCCAAAAGGCACTCGATTGGATTGCGGTGCGCACCCCGGGCGGAGCCGGGAAGCCCCCGACTTGGCTCGACGCGGACGGCACACTCCTGGCGCTGTGGGCCGACCAGCCCGATGGAGCCTGGGTGTTTGAGTCGTATAAGAAGCCGCGCACCCTGCCACCGCTCCTCGTAGGACGGCTAAAAGCCATACTGGCCGGATGGATCCACGCCGAACATGCGGCCCTCTCAGGGAAGACCGAGGCCATCTACCAGATCGTCCATATCTACGAGCAGCTTTATGAGGAGCTCGCCCGCGGCGAGGGTCGGCTGTCATTCGACGACCTGCCCCTTCTCCTGGATCCGGAGCGGTACCCGGACGACTCGTTCGATGGCCTCAGTCTGCTGGGCTTCCGCTGGTACCAGAAGTATGATCACTGGCTCCTCGATGAATTCCAGGACACAAGCCGTTCCCAGTGGAACGTCCTGAAACCCTGGATTGACGAGGTGATCCAGGACACGACCGGAACCATGTCCGTATTCGTGGTCGGGGATCCGAAGCAGTCGATCTACGGCTGGCGCGGCGGGGAGCCGCGCCTCTTCGACGAGCTGTCGCGTGACTACCCGGGCGCCTTCAAGGAGCAGATCATGGCGGAGTCCCGGCGTTCCCGGCCGGCAGTGCTCGAGCTGGTGAATCATATCTGCTCGCCCGACAAGAATCCCATGCTTGCCGGGCCGGCATTTGAGCGCTGGAGCTTCCAACCCCACGTCGCAGAATCCAAGCGGAAGAAAAGCCCCGGGTACGCGGCCGTGCTCCTGGTTCCCGAGGACCAGGGCGACGCCGAAGAGACGGACTACGGCGACGGGGACGATGCGGTGGACAAACTGGCCCCGCAGGCAAGGGCAATAAAGACAGTGCTCGATGAGGTGCAGCCCCTGAAGAAGGGCTTGTCCTGCGCCATCCTTGTCCGGAAGGGCGCAAACGGCCAAGCCCTGGCCCAGTGGCTTCGTACCCATGGGGTACCCGAAGTCATGATGGAGGGGGATGCAACTCTGGCGGCCCAGTCGCCGGTCGTTGCTGCCCTGGTCGATGCTCTAAAGTGGATCGCCATGCCCGGCGACTCCCAGGCAGCGGGGCATATCAGCCTGACACCCCTCTGGAGCGTGCTCACTTCGCCTGTGCAGCCGGATTCTAACGTAAGGGCGTCGAGCGAAACCGTATGGCAGCACTGGCGCGAGCGGATCACCCAGGTAGGGGCGGCCGTCGTGACCCACGAATGGTGCAGCGCCCTTGCAGCAGGCCAGGAAGATCCGTACGCCCGCTACTGCCTGAGCTTTGTAAGCCAGAGGGCACTCCAGGTCGGTGCCGAGATGCCAATGGCTGATTGGCTGGCGGAATTGTCCCAGTTAAGCGCCCGGGAGGCAGCAGGGCCCGGAACCGTGCACGTGATGACCATTCACAAGGCCAAGGGACTCGATTTCGACATCGTATTCCTTCCCGACCTCGATGGGGGAGTGGGCGGTAAGGAAGAGATCCTCGTCCGCCGTGACGATCGTGGCGTTCCCGTGGCCTGCCTCGCATACCCCGCCAAATGGCTGCAGTCCTGGTCCCCCGTACTCGGCGAAGCCGCGGACGCCCAGAAGGCCGACCAGGACCTCGAGTCGATGTGCGTCCTCTATGTGGGGCTCACTCGAGCAAAGGAAGCGACCTTCGTCTTGTTGAGCCAGAAGAAGCCCAGGACAAACTCGCCGCTACGAGGGTGGATCCTCGCTGGATACGACTCGGCAATACCGGGCCTACCCGTAGCCTGGGGGGGATGTCAGGTTGTCCGGGAATATGGGGCACACGATTTCCTGAAGGACATCGAGGTGAAGCCGCCGTCCACCAGCGGGCCAGCCGCCCCCATCCGCCTCGCGGAGCCCGTGCCGCGGCGGAAGCGCAGCCGGCCTTCAGATGAGGGCCATGCCGCCTTCGCTGGCTCCGCAAATTCGGTGCCCAATCGCGGCATGATCTTCGGCACGGCCGTGCATGAGGTCTTTGAACAGGTGGGTTGGTGGAGTCCGTCTCTAGCGCTAAGCGGGGACAAAGAAGCCACCGCCGTGGTCCAGGAGTGTCTCTCCGTGCCGGAGATCCTCGACCTCTTCACCTCCCAAAGCCCCACAGATGAGGTCCTCCGCGAGCTGCCCCTCGAATTTATGGAGGGCGAGAAATGGTGGACGGGCATTATGGACCGGCTGGTCCTGCGCAAGGACACCGCCGGGCAGATCACCCGCGCCGTGGTGATCGATTTCAAGACGGATCACATCGATACGCTGGAACTGCTTCGCGAGCGCTACCAGGGTCAGCTGGACGTCTACCGCCGGGCGCTCGCCGCAGCCTTGCATCTCGATGCGAGCGTCATCGAGATCGTGCTCCTCAGCACCCATCTCAAGTCGCTCCTTCGGATAGGGAAGTAGGGTTAAAGGCGACCCTCAGGACACTTTCGGCCGCGGCACCGATAAGCAGCATCCCTCGGAAATCCTGCATTCAATTAGTCCGTCAGATAGGCCTGAAATTGGGGTTACGTGGGCAAGTAAGGATAATTCGTTCCAATCTTAGCTCCTGACCCTAACGAGAAGCGGTTGTCAGAACCGCAACAGCAGCCCGCTTGCCCCGTTTGTTGGCATATGCGTCCTTTGGACAACATGCTCCAATATCGAGTAGTCCAAACTCAATTTGGGCCCTTTGAAGGCGTTTGTGCAGGGCCGGTTCGTGCAGCTAGCTGCATCTTTTGTGCCGCAGCATCTGCCGCGGCTTGATTCGGAAAGTACAGTAGCTGCGAACCAGCAAGCACCATGATGCGCCCATCCGGGAGGGTTCGCATTAGAATACTGACGCCCTTGGGGTGTTCCTTCACAGCAGGTGGTGAGGCGCTGCGCGGTACAGCGCTTGCCCCGGGCGTCTGCACTGCCACTGGATCGGGGGCGCGCTGTGCCGAGCGAGCCTGCTTCTCCTGCTCCAGCTGCTGGATTCTCGCCTCCAAGTCGCTTATGCGCCGATCGCCTTCGGGTTGCTCCTGTGCAATCACCTTCCGGACAGCATTGTCCAGGTAGTCCGTCGGTGCCGGAGGCCGCTCAAATGAAGTTTTGAAAGGATTCTGGTGATCCCAGTCATCTGCCCACTGCTTCTCTGCTTTGGCTACGACGTCGGGGTGCGAGGAAAGCCTGGCTGCTACGGCCTGCGGCGAGTCCTCTGGGTGGTCACGAAGCCGCTGAGCACTTATCTGGAATTGCAGGTTCGTCCAATTTTCGGCGAGCTGCCGGTCTAGGTCTCCGTTACCCGAATTGAAGAATGCGCTTTGGCCGCCAACGGAGACGTTTGTTTGCGCATGCGCTGCGCAACACAACAGAGCTAAGGCGGAGACCACTGGCAAAGCGCTTTTCACGTCTGGCTAGGAAGCCTAGAGTGCCGAGACAAACGGTCAACCATCCAACCGGGGTCGCGTATCCGAGGGGATCAATCGGACACCGACAATAGCCGTCATGTGTCCCTCTCGCCTCCAAGGGGTAGTTCGTCCTCGCTGGAATCCAGCGGAAGCGCTGCCTGCCTGCGCCCGTTCTCGCGCTGCAGCTTCTCCCAGCTGGCCTCCAGGTCCTGCCGGAACCAGTCCCGCAAGGTGGCTGCCGCAACTGTCCCTATCGGTACCTTCTGTACTGTTTCGAGCCGGCCCACGGCCGCCAGACTTAGTGCCGAAATAGGAACACTAAGCGTGGTAACTTTCTGGAGCACAAATCGCGGTTCCGGGCCTAGCAACTTGGCAACGGTGCTGGAGCCATCCCCGTATACCACCAGATGCACATCGCTCGTCGAACCGGTCATTTCGCACCGAGGAAGGCCGGTCGGCTCCTCTTCCTTGAATCCCAATATCGACTGACCGGCGGCATCGGCCAAATGGGGCGAGTGCGCGTTTCCGGTGCGCACGAGGGAGGCAAGGACCCGGGCAGGGATCTTCTGGCCACTTCTGACGCCGGCACTCCGTAGCTGCTTGGTGCCCTGAGGTGTCAAAAAGTAGACGACAATTCGGTCGCCGTCTTTGGCGAGAACAGTGGCAGCGGCTCCTGACTTGGATTGAAAAATGGGCATGGGGTGGGTGTTTCCGATATTTATGCTGCTAGCGCCAGTGATTTGGCCCTAGCCCGGTGCGCAAGTGTCCTTAGATCGACCGGGAGGTGAAGAATGGTGATTAACGCCATCTCGTCCGACTGGCAGCCGTGGCCAAAGACAAACAGGTGATCTCCGTAAAGTCGGACTACCGAGGCCTTCTCATTGAAGCTCACCTTCTCCATGTAGTCCCTCAGGTGTCCGCTACGGACCTCCGCCCCGAGTCCGAAATAATACACACGCTCAAGCATCCGCTCCAGGGTATGGCGGCACCATCCGGTCCTCTCCTTGGCCCGCAGTACGGCGTGGCGAGTAGGTATGAGCTTGATCACGCCGTGAATTATACTGGACCCCCTGGGACATGGGTGGTCCCAGGGCTGAACGGTGGAATAATCCGTTAGAATCCAGGCCGGAATTGGCTCGGACAGTCTATGTCCTATCCCCCATGCGATGATGTAAGCGTTGGATAACGGCATCCCGCCGGGACTCCCAATAATCACCATGGAAAACAAGACCTCTCCCTTGAAGACAATCCGTCCCCTCCGCTCACCGGTGCGCTCCCTCGGCGCCGCACTGTTCGATACCGGTCTCCGCGTCCGTGACGAGTACGACGAACTGGTCCTTGATCAGCGCGACTACAGCCTCCGCGTGCAGACCTTGGCCAAGACATCGGGCTGGACGATCCGCTGCCACGTCTCCGTATCCGAACTCGGGTTCGTGCCGGGCTCCCTTGGGCTTTTCAGCGAGATGGCCATGGAGGGCTATCCCGTGGTCGGGATCGGTGCTTCCCGCGGTCGGATCTCCTGCGACTTTGAGTGGTTCCATCCCGAAGGCGTTGAGTGGAGGATCTCGGCTGAGCGCTGCCAGGGTCTGGTGGATAGGGTGTTTGGAGCCCGGTCTTCGGGAATCGAGCGCAGGCCCGTCCGAAACCCGATGCAGTTCAGAGGAGGCTATCGGTCAGCAGCCTAAAGCCTTAAGAGGCGTCATCTCTTGTAAAGGCCGGAAACGGCCTTGGCGTTGGCTTTGACGCTGTCCCTGAGTTCCTCTGGCTCAATGACCTCGGCGGCCGGGCCCCAGCCGAGGATCCACCTTTCGATCTCCTCCAGACTGTCGAGTCTAAGTGTGAACTCGAGCCCGCCGGCGGGCAGGTCTTTTGTCTCAAGAGTTTCGTGCCACAGCCTTTCCTTGATAAGTCCGGTTACCTCCGGCTTGAAGCGGACGACCACCTTGTAGTCGCCTTTGCCCACGTAGGCGCCGAACGATTTCGAGAAATGCTTCTCCGGTGAAAAATCGTCCGGTTTCTTAAACTTCTTTGCCGTGACCGTCAGCGCCTGCATGCGCACAACCGCAAAGTTGCGCAGATCCTTTCGGGCCAGATCGTAGGCTACTAGGTACCAGGAGTTTGCCCGATTCGCCAAATGGAAGGGTTGGACACGCCGTCTCTCGGGTTCAGTACCCGGTTTTGTGTAGTCGAACTCCACCTCGAGACATTGCATCACGGCCCTTGAAAGGCTTCCAAACAGCTTTAGGTCGGCCTTGCTGAGACCCTGATGGTGGAAGGATACACTGTCCAAGCTGCTGGTCGCCGAAAAGCTGACATGCTCATGCAACCCGGCAGAAAGCTTCGCGAATGAATGGGCGAGTTGGTCGTGATAGGGAGTGCCCTTATATTGCTCCAGGGCCTTCTGGGCGACGAGGAGCGCCAAGAGCTCGCCTTCGCTCACCTGGACCGTTGGAAAGTTTTTGACGGGGTAGGCGTACCGCCAGGAATACGTCTGCGGGTCGTATTCGACCGGCAGGTCGAGCTGGTCCTTCATGAAGGCGAGGTCCCGCATGATGGTCTTGGTCGACACCTCAAGCTTTGCAGCAAGCTTGGAGCAGTTGGTCAGGTGGCCGTCCTGCAACTCCTCATGAATCCTCATCATTCGTGCCAAGGGTGGGCGCGAGGAGGGAAGAGTGCTTGTGGACGGCATAAGACATCTTGTGTCCTAGGATCTTGCCAACGCAATGACCAACAAGGCGGCGTGCAGCAAAACGAAGGACGGGAGTCGTTGCACTTGGTCAGCCTGTTAGTTCCTTAGCCCTCGTTGACGTCCCAGCAGACGGCTGCTTGGCTGGTGCTTGTTCATGGCCGACCTATCCAAAGCGTTGGACGCACTTTATCGATTGAATGTGGGTGTCGTGGATATTGACGGATCTCGCCACGAGAGACCCCACAAGCCGGTGATGCTCCTGGCCGTGTTCGATGCAATTGCTTCGGGTGTCTCGGCGCCTAACAGGATCGAATGGAGCCCGTGGCTCAGGGAGCGCTTTCGCCGGTACTTCACCGTTGTAAGCTCAGCCAACGACAGGCCCACGCCCGAGAACCCGTTCTATTACCTGAAGGGGGACAGCTTCTGGGAGCCTTTCAGCGTGGACGAGTTCG
>Ga0302201_10002567_pt1 | contig 14151 bp, 9 predicted proteins | sample II_Bog_N3_2_FD_194586 | JGI IMG/M metagenome (GOLD analysis project Ga0302201, IMG submission 194586) | Peat permafrost microbial communities from Stordalen Mire near Abisko, Sweden - II_Bog_N3_2 | ecosystem: Environmental > Terrestrial > Soil > Wetlands > Peat | place: Sweden: Abisko, Stordalen...
GTGTATCGTGACCGTCGCTCCAGTTCGAATGATTGTGCAGTGCCCCACGCAAATCTGTCCATTCGATCAACCGCGGCAAGTCACCTTTCTCTGCCGCCAGAAATTCCCCGTGGTCCTCGCGCAATTCCGGCGGCACAAAGGCCAGGCCCAGCTCCGCATATATATCCACTTCCGTTGGACAAGACACACGCAGCTTCGGATCACGAGTTTCTTCCTGCGACCGGAACAGTCCATACTCGTTCAGGCGCAATCCCCGGGCGATCGCCCGCTGCCGCATCACGATATTGTGTTCCTTGCTGCCCGTGAAATAAGCCAGGGCGGACGGAAACTCCGCGTCGCTCACCACCCGCAAATCACACTGGATGCCCCCGGTCAAAATCACGCTCGCCTTGGTTTCTCCCTGGGCCGTCACCTTCAGAATCCCTGATTGCGCCGTAAAATATTCAATCACCGCCGCCGGCGTCTTCGACGAGGCCAGCAAGTCAATGTCCCCGACCACCTCCTTGAACCGCCGCAGACTCCCCGCCGTGCTGCAGCGGATCACCTCCGGACAACCCCGCAGCGCCTCCAGCAGCGGTTCCGCCACCGCCAGCGAATCTGACAGCAGATGCTTGGAGGCATATGTCCGGTGCCGTTCAATCCCCTCCAGCAGGTTCGTTTCCGTCTTTTCACCAAAGCCTTCCAGTTCCGCGACCTGGCCGGCCCGGCAGGCCGCCTCCAGTTTTTCCACCGAGTCCACCCCCAGTTTTTTTCGGAGTGCTTGAATTTTTTTGGGTCCCAGGCCGGGAATTTCCAGCAGCGCGATCAGGCCTGGCGGAATGGAAGCCTTCAATTCCTCGTAGTATCGCAGCCGGCCGGTTTCCACCAGTTCGGTGATTTTTTGCTCCAACGCCTCGCCGATCCCCTTGATTTCGCCCAGCCGTTTCGCCGCCACCAAATCCGCCAGCGGTTCGGTCAGGCTTTCCAGCGCCCGTGCCCCGTTGACATAAGCCCGGGTTTTGAAGGGGTTTTCCCCGCTCAATTCCAGCAGCGTGCCGATCTCCACGAGAATTTCCGCCACTTTCTCTTTATCCATGCCCCAGCATGACGCGATCACTTAAAAGTTTCAAGTGGTCGTTTGCTTCGCTATCCTGCGGCCATGGCTAAAGTGAAAAGCATGCCGGTGGCCCTCACCATCGCCGGCTCGGACAGCGGCGGCGGGGCCGGGATCCAGGCCGATTTGAAAACCTTCGCCGCCTACGGCGTGCACGGCCTCAGCGCCGTCACCGGCCTGACGGCGCAAAATCCCCGGCGCATCCTGGCGGTCAAGCCCTGTCCGCCCGGCCGCTTGCGGCAGCAACTGGACGCCATTTGGGAGGAATTCCCGCCCCTTGTTGCGAAAACCGGCATGTTGGTGACGGCCGCCCAAGTCCGCGTCTTGGTTGATTTTTTCCAATCCCACGACTGGGTTTGCCTCATCATCGACCCGGTGATGGTGTCCTCCAGCGGCACCCGGCTGCTCCCGCCCGACGCCTACAAACTATTGATCGAGAAATTGTTGCCGCTCGCCGCGCTCGTCACCCCCAATCTGGACGAGGCCACCCTGCTGACCGGGCGCCGGATTAAGTCGGTCGAGGACTTGCGGACGGCCGCCCGGACCATTCAAGCCCGCTACGGCTGCGCCGCCCTGGTCAAAGGCGGTCATCTGGCCAATACCCGGACGGCGGTGGACATCTATTACGATGGTAAAAACGAATTGATTCTCAGCGCCCCCTTCGTCCGCGGCCTCCGCACCCACGGCACCGGCTGCACCTATTCGGCGGCCATCACGGCGGGACTGGCCGCCGACGACAGTTTGCAGCAGGCCGTCACCCGGGCCAAACATTACATCACCCGCGCCATCGCCGGGAGTTACCGCATTGGCGATCATTTTGTGCTGGGCCACTTTGCCTGAGCGCCGCCGGGCTCCGGGCTGATTCACGGACGGATGAGCCGGAAGAATGTGGCGGCATTGGTCATCCCCAAGGTAAGTTGGTTCTGCTGGAGGGCTGCGTTCACCACGGGTTCCGGATAATTCGTATTCCACGAGCCGGGCGGCGTCAACAGATCGGTGGCCGAGGCCGGCCTAAATCCCGCCGGATAAACCGGCCAGGCGAGCGTAATTGTGCCGGCGGTTTTGGCGATGCTCAACGGCACGGCAAAAAACTCGAACGCCAGGGCATACGTTTCCGACGGGCTTACGGTGCCGGCCCCGCCGGCTTTCCAGACCTGCAAATCATACCGGCCCGCCGGCAGGCGCGGCACCCAGAGGTGCTGCACGTTATCCACCGTGCTAATGCTGGACGCAATCAGATGGTTGTTGGCCGTATTGTACAAAAAAAGGTTCAGAATGTTGATGGCCGTCTGGTTCTGCTGGCGGTTCCAAACCAGCGTCGCCGTGGCGGTGAAGCTGGCGGCGGGGTTCCCATTGGTCACATTGAAATAATAATGATTCACCCCGTCGCTGACGGTGCTGCTGGTATTGGTATCGTAATCCCAGCCGCTCAACGCGTTGACAGTGGCGGTGGCTCCGGTGGGGGGATGCGCCGCCCCCGTGGCGACGGATGCGGCGACACTGTAACCGTGCCGGCTCCCGGTCATCTGCTTGTAAGAATTAAACACATTCAAGATGCCCGCCCCATAACGGGGGTCCAACGGCGAGGGACTGGCATTGGTCCAGTCCCCGGGTTTGATCGCACCGTTCAGCAACAGCGCTTTAATCGTGATCGGGCTCGCCGCCGCAACGGTGGCGCCCCCCCCGTCGCCCCGCAAACCCGCCTGAATCAACAACGCCGCCGCCCCCGCAATCACCGGCGTGGCCCAACTGGTATTCTGCGTTGGCGCCACCAAGTCCGGCTTGGCCCGGCCATTATCCGGCGTCGGACCCGTGCTGGTGGCGCCCCCGTAGGCCCCCACCCCCAACCCGTTGTAACCGGTGGCCGGGGGATTCACCCCCCCGCTGTCACCCACGCCCGACACAAACAGCGTGCTGTATTCCGCCGCGTAATTATCATAAGCCGTATCAATGGATTCCTGCTCACTCACGGTCGTACCGCCAATAATGAAACTTTGGTTGATCACCGGATCATTAATGTTGGACGGGGGCAGGTTCACCACATAATTGCCCAGGACATTGACGCCGGAAGCAAAATCACTGGCCTCGTAATTATCCACCTGCGCCACATTGGTGGCCACCCCGGTGGACCCGGCGGCCAGACCGTAAAAATACTGCGCCACCACATCCGCATGACCTGATTCCGCCCCCACCGAATTCGGAAAGGTGGTTGCCGAACCGCTGCTGGAATAATATTCAAACAACCCCGCCGGCTGCTGGGGCGACGCGGGATTCACCTCAAATTCACCGCTGCTGCTGTCATCCGCCTCCACCTGCGCCACCCGCACGCCCGTTCCATTCAGGTTGGTGGTCAAGGTGTTCAAGAGCGTAACCCCAACCAAATCCAACGGTTGGGCCGCGGCGGCCAGACCCGCCAGACCCGCCAGCAAAAAAACGAATCCGGCCTTCAAACTTGAGGTGGATGAGGACTTCATAGTCGTGCGTTGATGATTGAATTATTTAATTGTTAAAGTAGCATATTTGATTAAAGATTCAATCACCGCGCCGGTCTTCGGTCTCCGGGTTTAATGAAGGGGGGCCGGTAACGGCGCCGCAACGCATGCGAACCATCAACCATCTATTCGAGAACAACCGGGCCTGGGCCGACGACCTCCGCCGGCGGGACCCCGATTTTTTCCTCAAGCTTTCCCGCCAACAGTCGCCCGCCTACCTGTGGATTGGCTGCTCCGACAGCCGGGTGCCCGCCAATGAAATTGTCGGGCTCCTGCCCGGTGAACTGTTCGTCCACCGCAATATCGCCAACCTGGTGGTCCATACCGATCTAAACTGCCTCTCGGTGATGCAATTTGCCGTGGATCTCCTGCAAGTGCGGCACATCATCGTCTGCGGGCATTACGGGTGCAGCGGGGTGCGCACGGCGCTGCGGGGCGACCGCGTCGGTTTGAGCGACAACTGGCTCCGGCATCTGCAGGACGTGCGGCGCAAACACCAACCCGCCCTGGCGGGCCTGAGTGACGAGACCGGGGCGGCCGACCGGCTGTGTGAATTGAACGTCATCGAACAGGTGACGAATGTCTGCGAGACCACCATCGTCCGCGACGCTTGGGAACGCGGCCGGGAATTGACGGTGCACGGCTGGATTTACGGCTTGAAAGACGGGCGGTTACACGACCTCAAAACCTCCGTGACCCACTTTGCCGAATTGGCGGCCGTCCAAACGGCTGCGTTGGCGGCCTTGGGGTGAGTTCTTTTGCAGTTTGCCTAATAGCCCACCAGGTGATAGGGGCGGATGCTGTCGTCCCCGACTTGGTCTTTGGGGTCGATTTTCAGCGAAAAGCTGAAGGCCACCGTGTAATCCTCCCCGCCGATGCCATTGTCCTCCGCCCGGAAGGTCAGTCCGCAGGTCCAACTGCGCATGTCGCGATAAAGCGTGTAATACTGCTGCTGCAGATGGCCGGTTTGGGGTTCAAAATAGTGCGTCGCCCGCAGACCCCAATTGTCGTCCAGCCGGTAGAAAACCGTGCTGCTCAACAGGTTTGCCCCCGGGGCGCCCGCCGCCGGAAATCCGTCCGCCAGATACCAATAGCCCAGCCCCCAGCTCCAACGTTCATTCGGCGTAAAGGTGATCTGGTGGAACGCCAGGTTCAAGCGGCCGGCATTGATGTCCTCGCGCACCTGCGATTCCAGCGTCAGCCAGGTGCGCGGTTTGAACGCCAGGTGCGAATACAGGTCGTCAAACGTCCGTTGGGGGCCCGGTGAACCCAGGTTGGGCGCGTTGATGGAACCATTCGGAGCCAGCCGCCAGTCCAGCATGAGATTCCAGTCCAACAACCGGTCCACCGCACCGTCCCGCTTCGTCTCGAGCGTGTTCCGCAGACCAAAACGGATCACGTTCTGACTGTCAATCGAATCAATATTGTTGTAATCGGGAAGCTCCACCGGCAGCAGCAACAGGCTCGGCAGGTCCGAATCAAATTGCGGCAGTTGATTGGGGGTGGCGCTGGGCGTCGGCACATAGACATAATCCACCGAGGGCTCGATGACATGGCGCAAACCGTCCACCTGCAGGAAGCGGTTGGTCGCCCCCGGCCACACCTGTGAGGCCTTGAACGACGTGTCCACCCCGGTGTTGAACACGGTGCGATCGGTTGTGGCGTTGGTGCCCCCCGGCCCCGATTCATCGCTGTAATACGTCAACCGCCCGCCCACCCGCGGGGCCACGTTCAACCAGTCAAAAAAGGTCCAGGGCAGCAGAATCTGGTGATACGTGTCCGCCCGCCCGGCCGAATAATCCGCCCGCCCGCCGGCATACTGCGGATTGTTCAGGCTGTTCGTGGCCGCAAAATAGCGCCGGTAATAACCCGCCGAACTCTGGCTGTCGTAATACAACGGCGAGGTTCCGATTTCCTGCCGGAACCCCGTCAATTGCACGTCCGGCAGCCGGTCCACCTGGTCAAAGAAATCGTTCACCTGCGGCGTTGTCTCCGCATCCACGCTCCAGTTCTCCCAATACGGGTTGACCTCCACAAAGGTGTAGGGCCGGGGGTTGTTCCAGTAGTCACTTTCCAAAAAATCGTGTTCCACCAGCGGATCCGTCTGGTAATCCAGCACCGCCTTCACGTTCAAGTTCGTATCGGGGGTCGCCTGGTAGCCCAGATGAAAGCGCTGGCGGTTTTCGGGGATCACCCCCAGGTTCGGCAACCCGTTCGTCCCCTTCTCCGACGCCAGATCATGCAGGTAATAATAGCGGAGCGATGCCTCCCCCCAGCGGCCCAGGTGCAGATTCAAGTCCGGCCCGGCGCCCACCCCCCGGCTGGTGCGGTAATCCACATGCACCTTCCCATCCAACTCATCGTCCAGATACCAGGTATACGTGCTCAACAGATAGGGGCCATAGACGCTCCGGTAGCCCGGCAGAAAGTTCAAATTGTTCGCATGCCTGCCCAGATTGCGTTTGTAATAGGGAAAATAAAACACCGGCACCCCCTTCACCCACACCACCGCATTCCACATCTCCACCGACTTGCCCGGAATAATCCGCATCTCCTCGGCCTGTATCCGGTAGGCCGGATCACTCACATCATCCCCCGTGGCATACACCGTTCCGCCCGTGAACAGCTTGTCGCTCAAATCCCCCGCCATGGCCTCCCCGGCCGCAAAGAACGGCGGCCGGCCCACGCGAAATTCGCCCGACTCCATGTGGTGCGTATAGATGTTGTAACGCGCGTGATCGCCCACCCAGAGCTGGCCGCCCGACTCGATCCGCACGTTCCCGTCCGCCTCCATCTGGCCGTTCGTATAATTGAGCCACACCCGGTCGGCCGTCAGCACATCCGTGCCGCGCTGCACATAAACGCCATTGGTACCCCAGGACGTTTCCGTCTGCGGGTCATAATGCACCTCCCCCTTGATGTCCGAGTGCAGGACCTGGGACAGGGCCTTCACCACCAGCGGCAATTCCGCCTGGGCGCGGGCGGTCAGGGACAACAGGGCGCTGGCAATCACCAGCGCGATCATGGCGGGCAAACATCTCATTCGGCCGGGCCAATTAACCAGAACCGCCGCCCGGTGCCAAGCGGATTTGAACCGCCGGCGTCAATCCTTTGGCCGAAACGCAAACGTCATGAATACGTTGGAGCCGGTCAGCAGCACCAAGGGCGGCCGGCGGGATTGGGTGAGATCAGGCATATTTTAGCAGTTGGAAAACAAGCTGGTTAAATCCATGCCGCCGTGGCGGACCCGGAGGAAAACCACTTCATCCGCCGTCAACCGGTAGAAGACCACGTAATTGGGGAACTCCTTTACACGAAAAGTTCGAGTGTCCGGGGGCTGCAAATCGCTCCGCAACCGTCCCATTTCAGGAAATTTTTGCAGCCACTCCACCAGGCGAATGACCTCCGCCTCCCATTGGACGGAGACTTTTGGCGAGGCCTCCAACGCCAGATGCGCCGTTATTTCGGCAAAGTCCCCCTCAAAGACGGAACTAAAAACCAGGCGCTTCATGCCGCCACCGCGCGCGCCCGGGCCGCGAGTTGCCGCAACCGGGCCGCGCTGCCCGGCTTGAAGTCGCCGCCCATCGCCTCATCCACCCAGGCTTGATCCCGCCGGTTCTGCGCCGCATCCTCCACCGCAAAACTCATTTCCAACCGGGCCAACGCCTCCTGGTTGAGACTGCGATGATTCCTCTCCGTGCTGGCTTCCAACCGGCTGCGCAACTCTTCGGATGCCCCTTTGACGGCAATCGTTTTCATATGGGTATCATAATGACACCAAAACGGATGTCAAGTGAACACCTTCGGCCTGATCCGCCCGCGCGGTTTGCGATGTTCAGAAAATGACCGGTGGAGACGGAAACCGCCTTCAGTTCTTGACCGGCAAAGTGGCGACATAGACGGTGTGCCCGTCGGGGTGGATGAATTCCAGGCGCAAGGCATCCATGCCGGGGGTCGCGGGGAACGTGGCCTCCACCGTCGTGCGGGGTTGGGCGGCGATATGATTGTCCCCGGTGGCGAGCACTTGATCGCCCGCCCGCGTCTGCCAGCGGCAGGTAAGTTCGGCCAGATCGGTGAAGGAGTAGCGGTTCTGCACCGGCAGGGCACACCGGCCGGCCACCGGGGTCACCCCGGCGGCGGTGATGATCACCGGACTGTAAACCAATTTCAGATTCTCGCCCAGGGGCTTGACGGTCCGGCGATCCGAGGAGATTGCCCCGTGGCCGCCCGTCAGCCGCATCCCGTTCGTGGGGTCGGCCGAAGGCACCCCGTTCACCGCCGGTCCCGAGCCGGGCACGAAACTGGCCGGCGGCACCCCGGGGCTGTGGTCGGACCAGCGTTCCGGGAACCGGTCGGTCTGGCCCTGGTCTTGCCATTGATAAAGGAAAGCGCCGGCCATGCCGGGCGTGGGCCAGATGATATCCCAGGCATAAGCCACCCCGCCGGGGCCGCTCGGGGAATACTCCGTCAAAATGGCCGGCACCCGGGTCCGGTTATGGCTCGCGGCGATGGCCCGGATCGCATCAATTTTGGGATAGTGGTAGTCCTCGAAATCCGTCCGGGGATTTTTGTCCAGGTTCTGCTGCGAGATGAAGGCCAGCCGGGTGGGGTCGTGGGCCTTCACGTAATCGAACTCGGCCTGGTTGTTGATCCCGTAGCCACTTTCATTGCCGCAACTCCAGGCCACCACGCAGGCGCGGTTTTTATCGCGAGCCACCGTCTCCCTGGCGCGGAGAACATAGGCCCAGGTGCGGGCGGGGTCGCGCACCTCGGTGGATATCCAGCAGGAGGGGATTTCGTCCAGCACGTAGAACCCGGCCTCGTCGCACAGTTCCATGAAGCGTTCCGCATGGTTGTAGTGGACGGTGCGAATGGCGTTGACGTTGGCCGCCTTCAATAGCGTGATGTCGGTCTGCCAGGCTTCCTCGGTCAGGGCATGGCCGTAGGGGCTGAATTCCTCATGCCGGCAAACGCCGGTGAATTTCACGGGCACGCCATTGACCTCGAACACGCCGTTGGTCAGCCCGATCTGCCGGAAACCGATGCGGTCCTGCACCCGCTCGACGACGGTCTGATTGTCATCCGTCAAGCGGTAGAAGACATAATAGAGGTTGGGCTTTTCCGCCGACCACAGTTTCGGAGCCTTCACGGGAGCGGTGAGGATCACGGTGGCGGAACCGTTGGTATCGAGGTCGGCGGCCTGTTTCATGGCCGGCAGCACCACGCGGGCCCCGTCGAGGGAACGGAGTTCGCCCGTCAAGGTGAAGTGCGCCCCGGCCGTGCCGGCGATACGGACGGTGGTGGTGAGCGTGGCGTTCTTGTATTTGGCGTCCAAATCCGTGACGACGGTGAGGTCATCCACGTGCAGCGGTGGGAGGGCGACGAGGTAAGTCTCGCGGAAGATGCCGCCGAGGCACCAGAAGCTGCCCTTTTCCAGGTTGCTGGTGGCGGTTTTCTTATAGACCCGCACGGCCAGGAGATTGCGCCGGCCGGGTTGGAGGGCCGGGGTGACATCCACATCAAAGGCGGTGAAGCCGCTTTCGTGGTAGCCGCACCGCCGGCCGTTGACGAAAACTTCCGCGCCGTCGAACACGCCGTCGAAGTGCCAGAGCACGCGCTGACCGGCAAAGGCGGCGGGCACATCCACCAGGCGGCGATACAACCCGATGTCATCGGAGGGGTTGCTGGTGCGGTCCTGGTAGGTGAGTTGGGAGAACCCTTCGATCTCCCAATTGGCGGGGACGGGGATGTTCTGCCAGTCGGCGTCCGGAGTCTCCGGGAGGGCGAAATCGGGCACCGGCGCGGTGGCGGGGAGTTCGCCCCGGACGGCCGGGCTGGTGCCGTGCTCGAGCTTGAAACGCCAGGTGCCGGTGAGGGGGAGAACGGCGGGATTGCCCAGACGGAGGCGCTCGACGGCGACGGGCGCATCACCCGCCAACGGAACCGGGACGGCGAAACCGGAGAGTGGGACGCAACCGATGGCAAACGCGAGGGTGCAGAGGGCCAAACAACTCAAATGCGCGGGGGGGGTTCGTGGCGACTTCTTCATATTGGCATCGGTCATTCACTTGGGATGCGTCAGTTTAACGCCGCCGGCGATAGGGTTTCAAGAATTGAATCGTAGTTGGATCGAGGCCGGCCCAATCCTTGGCGCAGGATACCGGAAGCCGGGTTCAGTTGGCCGCCGCTGCCACCGGGGTCAGCGTCACGGGGCCGAGCAGGCCGGAGGGGGTCACCGGCCACTGGGCGGCGTCAAAGGGATGGTAATTGATGTCCACCAGATTGATGTCGCGCATGATTTTCCAGGGCACCCCCCGGCGGTCCAGATCGCGCACGCGATTGGCGGAGACGTTGGTGACTTCGACCTCCAGCAGGTTGTCCGCGGGCTTCAAGCCGGCCACCACCACGCGGAAGGGCGGGGTGATGAGGCTGCCAAGGTCCCGGCCATTCAGCCGCACCCGGGCGCTCTGGCGGACGTCGCCCAGATCGAGCCGCCAGGCGCCGGCGCCGGCCTCCGGGGCGTCGAAATGGATGCTATACAATGCGGTGCCGGCAAAACTCTGGGCGTCCGGATCGCCCGGCCGGGTCCAGGAACCGAGGGTGGCTGTCTGGAAGCCGGCGGGCAACTGCGGGCCGCCCTGCACAAATTTCACGTTCCAAACCCCCGTGATCGCCGCCGGCGCGCCGTTGGTCCGCCAGTAAGTCCAGGCCGGCCCGGTGACGGTCCGGTCGGAAAGCAAACGCACGATCTGCGAAGCCCCGGCCGGCAGGTCCAGGTATATTTCCTGGTGCTCCGCCTCCTGGCGATGGGCGGCCAGGCCGGTCTCACCGGTGAGGGGGTCAAGAATGACCGCCGAAGTCCCGCTGCGGGCGAGGGTCACCCAGCCGGTGAAATTGGTTTCACTGCGGTTGGCGATGAAATAATTCCAGCCGCCGGGTTCGGAGCGGCGGACAAACGAGAGTCCGGCGTCGGTGAGCGTCTCCCGGGGGATGCCTTTCACCGCCAGGGCGGCGGCCAGTTCCCCCACGGTGGCGGTACCGGCAAGGGTGGCGTCCAGCACCTTGAGTTCGGCGCGACGGCTTTCCAAGTTGGCCAGCCCGGGAACATCCCGGGGCAGGCGCCCTTCAAAGATCACCGTTGCGCCGGATTGGGCCATGACGGAGAGATTTTCCAGGGTGTCGAGTGATATATAATCGCAGGCGGGCACGACGATGGCGCGGTAGGCGCCGCCGGGCATTTGGATTTTGCCCTGCACCACCTGCGATTGGCTGAGTTGCAAATCCGAGACGTAATCGAAGGCGTAGCCCTGATTCCACAGTCGCCGGGCGGCCTCGCCGACGGGCTGGTGATCAAACCAAACTTCGGTGTTATGCACTTTGAAGTGCGGCAGCAGCGTGTCCGCCGGGCGCATCCAGAAATCATCAATGGGCCAGTATAACAGCACGTCATTGTCCGGCCGGCCGGATTGCAGCACGGCCTGGCAGCGCGCAATATACGTGTTCACCGCCGGAACCTCGCGCCAGATGGAATTGCGCGGGTTCATCTCGGTCGCAGCGTAGAAAAACCACCCCGGCCACGGCGCGGCATCGGGCGAGTAACAGTTGCCGTGATAGAAAATGTGGTTGATGCCCGCGAGCAACATGTCATCCGCCAGATACTTAATATCGGCCAGGGTCGCGGTGTAATGTTCGTTCAGCCAGGTGCCCGTTTCGGCCGAAGTGAGGGCGTGACCGGTTACATGCGCCGCCGAGGAGGCGAATTTGGACACGAGTTTATCGCGGGCGGTGTGGAACATTTCGGTTTCGGGAATGTCGGCGTCGGCGTAGAGGTCCAGCAGGTTGCCCGGGGAACCGTGTGCCTGCTCGCGGGTGAGGAAACCGTGTTGATGGGACCACTCCACCCAGCGCGGCAGGGCTTCGGTGGCCATGACGTCGGAGACCGTGGCGCGGTAATCCGCCTTCACCCGGGCGGTTTGATCATTCGTCTGCGCGTCAAAGAGGGCGGGCAGTTGGGATGGCAACGGGTAGCCGCGCCGCCGCTCGAACTGGGCGAAGAAATCCGGCGACCAGTCCGAGACATATTCGTAGGAATCCTGGAACTGCGCCCGCGGCTTGGGCCCGTCGTAAGCGGCAAAAGCATCCGTATAACGCTGAAGCCAGCGCGTGACGGCGTCGGGGTAAATCAAGTTCAACATCCAGCCCTCGCCGCCCGGGCCGGCCCGCTTGACCTTTTGCGGCGAGGGCTTTTGCGAGATGACATAAACCCGCCAGGGTTGGTCATCCGCCGTCCACTCCACGCTGCCATCCGAGCGGAGGCGGCCCGTGAGGTCGGCGCCCCGGCCATCGGGCCGGTAGGCGACCAGCGCCTGGGTCTGGAGCCGGTCAAACGAATTCGTCAACCGCTGGCCGGGGGGAACTTCAATGATCTTCACCACCACGGACGCATTGGCATCGCCGTCACTGACGTTCGGACCGCCAAAGCACCAACCCGAGCCGGTGGCCATGTCCACGCCCAGACCCAGCCGGTTCGCCTCGGTGACGGTGTAACCCAGCATGCGCATCCATTCCGGGCTGAGGTAATTGATATAGGCGGACTCCGCGCCTTTGGCCCCGTAAATGGGGATGATGCTGACGCCGCCCAAACCGGCCGCTTGATACCGTTCCAGGCTGCGGGTGAGGTTGGTCGTATCCACCGCGCTGCCCGGCCACCACCAAAAGCACCACGGCCGGGTCTGCGCCGTCAGGGGCGGCCACGCCAGCGCCGCATCTTCGGCGGCCACCGGCCGGGCGACCGCGACGGCCACCCACCACAGCAACGCGCCTAAAGGCCACCGCCCAAAACGGAAAAAGCTCATGGCTTCATTAAAAACGGAATTGCCCCGGAGGCAAGCCATTACCGAGGTGCATCCCGATGTTGTCGGGGGTTTTCAGGCCGAAGGCCATTTGGGTGTGCGGCGACCTGTCGCCGCTTTTGGACGAGACGACACGTCGTCGAGTTCAAAAAAGTTTGTCTGTCCGGCCTCACCAACAATTTTGGGATGCACGGCCTTTGCCCCTCGGAGCGCGGTTGTCTCAACCGCAACGCGTCGAAATGGGCTTGAGCGACGGGCCTTTTCCCGCCCCCGGGGGGCAATGGTCTCCGCCTTTTTGACTTGGGCAACCGGCCGTTACCTCTACCATTTTATGGCTGGACCATTGGGCCGTCGCAGAGCGACGTTGAGACCCCGCAGGCTATCCCGGCGCAAAGGGTCAAGCCAGTGGTCATTCCACTGAAAAAAGCGAAGAACCTCGGTTGTTTATTGGCCGCGTCCCGGATTGACGGGCTGCGGCTGGGGCCGCCGGGCCAGGCGGTGGGTGATCAGCGCGGCGAGCGAGCCGGCCACGCCGCCCAGAAACAAACCCGCGATGGCCCCCAGCAACAGATTCAGCGGCTTGTTGGGTCTAACGGGATCATTACTGGGGTAAGCGGGGTCGGTGATAATCACCGACGAAACCGGGGGGATTTTCAGGCCGTTGGCCGCCACCTGCCGTTCCAAATTCACGCGGTAATCCTGATAGGCTTTGGCCACCGCGTTGGCGAGCTGCGCCGCTTCATTTTTGTCCTCACTATAGACGGTGATGGCGATCAGCCTGGTATTGCGGACCGGCCTGAGGTCCATGCGGCGCTTGAGCAAATCCACGGATTCCGTGGTTTTAAGCCTTTCGCCGTTCAAATACTTTTTGCCCCACACCTCATTGAGGTTGAGTTGGCTGACCACGTTGCTCAACACCAGTGGGGATTGTATGACTTCAAAAGTGGTCTGCATAAAAAAGGCGTCGTAAGGCGGCGGGGTGGCGACCGGACCGCCGGCGATGGGTGCCGCATTGGTCTGGAAGCCCGCCGGCTCCGGGTCCACCTGGATCCGGCACGTGCCGGCATACGATTCCGGCAGAATGAAGGTGATGGTCGCGGCGATGAGGAACACGGGAATAAACACCCACAGGAAGACCGCGAGGAAGACATAGACGGGGGTGCGACTTGGGCGGAGCAGGGGGTTTAATTTATCAGCCATATATTTACCGGGGTGGAGGTTGGAGCAACGTTCGAGCAAGGAGGTCTTGAGCAAATCGGGCAGGGTGCGGAGCCACAGCGCCAGCAGCCCCAGGTTCCGGCCGTCGGCCCAGGCATCGCGGCATTGGTCGCGGAAGAGTTGGGCCATCGCGCCGCCATAAGCTTCGCGGTGCCGCCGGGGATAAGCCGCCAGCAAACGCTGATACAGCCGTTGCGACAGTTCCTGGGACCGGTTGGGGGCGGGGCGGGGCATCAGGCGGCGCCCGGGTGGGCGGGGTTGGATTGGTCAATCAAGCGTTTCCCCCGGGCGAGCTCGACCATGGCGGCGTAGCGTTGCGCCTCGGCGCGCACCACTTGCTGGCCGAGGCCGGACAACCGGTAATACCGGCGGCGCTCGTCATCCAGCCGGGGATCCGGCCGCTCGTCGGATTCCTCGATGAGGCGGATTTCCAAGAGGCGCTTGACGGTGCCATAAAGGGTGCCGGGGCCCATTTTGATTTGTCCGCCGGTGCTCC
>Ga0302201_10002571_pt1 | contig 14137 bp, 7 predicted proteins | sample II_Bog_N3_2_FD_194586 | JGI IMG/M metagenome (GOLD analysis project Ga0302201, IMG submission 194586) | Peat permafrost microbial communities from Stordalen Mire near Abisko, Sweden - II_Bog_N3_2 | ecosystem: Environmental > Terrestrial > Soil > Wetlands > Peat | place: Sweden: Abisko, Stordalen...
ATATGCGGGACAATCTCACCGCCGATCTTGCTGAAGCGCGAGAGGCGGTCGGTGATGGTGAGGAAGCCATCCCCTTCCATGAGCGCGACATCGCCGGTGGTGTACCAGCCATCGTGAAGCACTTCCGCGGTTTTTTCCGGCTTGCCGAGATAACCCTTCATCACGTTGGGTCCCTTGACCAGCAGCATGCCCGCGGTTCCAGGCGCGACTGGCTCGCCTGTGTCCAGATCGACGACCCGAACAGAGACGCCGGGAAGCGGATGGCCGATCTTGCCGCGACGCACGCCCACCTGGCGAAAGCCCGGTGCGCGGAAATCGCGGCCATTCACGGTGACTACGGGCGAACACTCGGTGCAGCCGTAGCCCTCGAGAGGACGGATGCCGAAGGTGTCTTCAAATGCGAGAGCGACGCGCTCGGGGAGTTTTTCCGCACCGACCAGCACAAATTGCAGACTGCCGAAGCTTTCAGGGGAACAGCGACGCATGTAGGCTTGGAGAAATGTGGGCGTGGCGATGAGGAAGGTGACGCGATATTTTTCGACGAGCGCGCCAATGACCTGCGCATCGAGCGGGTTGGGATGGTAGACGACTCCGACGCCGTTAGTGGCGGGCATCCAAAGCGCGGCCATGAAGCCGAAGGAGTGAAAGAAGGGCAGGATACCGAGAATCTTGTCGCGGCCATCGAGCATGAAGACCTGCGAAACCTGCTGAATGTTGGACATGATGTTGAAGTGGGTAAGCATCACGCCCTTGGGGTCACCGGTGCTGCCGCTGGAAAAGATCACGGTGGCGAGTCCATCGACTGCGGAAGGCTTGCTGCCGGTTGCTTCAAACGTCACCGGCGAACTGAGCTTGATGCGATTTGCGCCTAGTGCTCCGCGAAGAAATGCAGATGGAATGAGCCACGCGAACCCAAGCGCGGACATTTTTTCAGCAAAACGCGGGGCGGCTAATGCGTCTTCAAGGAACAAGGTTCGGCCGGGAATGACGAGATTGGGAAAGCGCTCGACGAAGGCTTTTGATGTAATCACCACATCGACGCCACATTGGCCGGCGCAGGACGCAATGACTTCGCTGGACGATGTGTAGTTGAGATTGATGGGGATGCGGCCGAGCAGCATGAGCGCGTAGTTGGTGAGCGCTCCGCCAACGGATGGTGGCAGCAACATGCCGACCATATGCTGCTGACCGACCTGGTTGCGCAGTCGGCGCGCGATGTACATTGTCTTGGTGAGCGCGGAGCCGAACGACACTTTCGGCGTTTTTCCATCTGCCATCATGAAGCGCAGTGGATGGCGTCGGGCGGTGCGCACGAATGCGCAATCGAGCGTCTTCATGCGGCGCTTGCGGCGCTGGAATGCCTCGGCGTGCAGCTCCTGCACTGCGCTGCGCACCTGGATGGCCGTTGATGTGGGTGGCATAGGAGTGCCGAAGCTGACAGTGACTGGATACGGGATGCGGCGCGGAACTTTCCACAGAAACCGGCCGCGCTCAAAGCTGAAAATGCTGCCCCACACCCCATCGAGATTCACGGGGATGATGGGGACTTCGACGCCTTTCATGATGCGTTCGAGGCCGCGCCGGAAGGGCAATAACTGGCCGGTGCGCGTGATCTGCCCTTCAGCGAAGATGCAAACGATTTCGTCGTTGTGCAGAGCCTCGGTTGCTGTGTGCAGCGAGCGGATCATATCGCGTGGGCGCTGTTCGCTGGAGATGGGGATGGCCTTCATCATTTTGGCGAATGGCTTGATGATCTTGTGTTCGTAGATGCCCTTGTACATGAGAAAGCGGATGGGCCGGTCGGTGGAAGCGATGAGCAGGGCGACGTCCACGAAGGACATGTGGTTGCAGACGAGCAATGCGCCGGTCTTCTCGGGAAAGTTGTCGCGGCCAAGGACTTTGACGCGATAGATGGTGTGCGTGACGAAGAAGAGGATCAGGCGCCCGAACCACTCCGGCAGCAGCATCAGCACGTAGACGGTTCCGGCGGCGGTGATAAAGGAGGAAACGAGAATGACGCCGCGTGGATCGAGATGAATGTACTTGGTGAAGACGTAGTAGACACCGGCTGAGAGCGCGATGCCGATGAACGAGAGCAGATTGGCGGCGGCGATGATGCCGCCCTTGTCTTCTTCCCTGGGGCGATGCTGAATGAGCGCGTTGACGGGGACGGCGAAGAAGCCGGCCCAGAAGCCGAGCGCGCCGAGCAGGAGAGCCGATCCGATCAAGCCATGATGCGTAGCGCCAAGCAGCACGCCTGTGACGGTCATGCCGATGGAACCCAGCGGAATGAGCCCGTACTCGATTTTGTTTCCGCTGAGCCAACCGGCGATCATGCTGCCGATGCCGATGCCGATGGCCAATGTGGCGTTCAGATAGCCGGTTTTGGTTTGGCCTATGTGCAGAACGTCGGGGCCGTAGACAACGATGGTTGAAAACAGCAGCGATCCAAGAAACCAGAAGTAGGTATTGCCGGCGACGGCCAGGAACAGCGGCGGATCGCGGCGCATCAATTTGATTTGCTGCCACAGGTCGCCGACGATATTGACGTTGAATTTCTTTTCGGGTGCGGCAGCGGGAACGCGATCGATGAAGAAGCTGGTGAGGAGGCCGATGAATGCGAGGGAAAGCAGCGCATAGCCGGCATAGACTTCATGGCCGCGGAATTTCTCGGCCATGGTTGCGCCGGTGACGGTGCCGACGATGATGGCGAGGAACGTGCCGAGTTCAATGACACCGTTGCCCCAGGACAATCGCTTGGCGGGAAGCAGTTCAGGGAGCAGACCGTATTTGGATGGACCGAAAAGCGCGGCCTGCGTGGCGACAAGCATGAGCGCGACGAACGAAATGGGCAGCGAATGCATGGCCAGGCCAACTGTGGCCACAACCATGGAGCCAATCTCCATGACCTTGGTCCAGATGGTGATCTGGCGCTTGCTGAAGCGGTCAGCGAGCCAGCCGCCGGGCATGCTGAAGAGCACGAAGGGCAAGGAGAACAGCAGTGTGACGACGGAGATGAAGGTCTCGCGCCGGCCCTGCTCAAGGTTCATGCCAACAATGATGGAAAGCAGCAGATTGCGGAGGATGTTGTCGCTATAGGCACCCTGGAATTGCGTGGCAATGAGGGACCAGAAGCCGCTTGTGCTGCGCGGCTCCTCAGCAGGGGCGGGCGGCGGTTCGCTGGCGAGAGCGGATTCAGTTGTAGTCATAAAGGAAGGGTTTGATTCTGTGCTGCTGATTGTACCGCATTGCTGGAAAAGCTCCGTGTAGGCGGAGTTTAGCCAGACTAGCTAGAGAAACTTGCGAATGACGGCGGCGAAGCGGGTGTAGAGGAACGAGACAGCGAGCAACGCAAGGCCCAGGACGATGAGGGTGGTGTAGCGGTCGGTGGGTGAGAGCTTCCAGACATCGATGAGCAGAATTTTGGCCACGCTGACGAGCAGCAGGCCAAGGCCGGCGAGGCGGAAGCTGCGCTCACCCACGATTAATGCAAAGAGGAAGACGCCGAGGCCGAGGAGACTCCAGGCGATGGTGATGTGGCCCGAGATGAGCTTGGCGGCCAGCGTGATTGCCTCGAGGCCAAACGCGGCGAAGAAGAACCATTGCTCAGGATGGCGGAGATACATCAAGAGTTCATCCGCTAACGAGAAGGTTGGCGCGGGGAAGCGATCCTGGTTGCGCAGTTGATATGCAAAGGGAAGCGCGGCGGTGAGGATAAGGGCGGTTACTCCAAGATGAAAGAGCGGGCCGTGCCAGAAATTGGCTGCGGAAGTATCTGCGAGCAAATCAAGAAAGAGTCCACGCGCTGCGACGGCAACTACCAGGACCATTGCTTGCACCAGGAAAGTTCTGCGGCGCATGAGCCAGGCAAGGGCTAGCAGAATTGCGGCCATGCCGGCCCAAATGGGGGTGACCCACGATTCGCCGCCGGGCACGGGAACCCAGGTGGATGGGAAGCGATAGGCGAACCACAGGGCGATTGAGAGAGTCCCGAGCGCGTCGGCGATGAGGCCGACGACATATTCACGGCGGGAGCAGCGGTCACGGTTGGTGGTGCGCTCGAGCAGCATGTAGCCGGCAGATGCGAGGAACAGCAGTTCGAGCAGCAGAGAGTTGGTAAAACTGAAACGAGGAGTTGGTCCAACGTTGATGGCGGTTCCGAAGAGGTCAAAGAGGTTCATCCCATAGCGCCCAAAGGCGAGCGCGATAAGAATGTAGCCTTGCCAGCGCAAAAAGCCTTTGCGAGTGAAGCGGCCGAGTTCAAAGAGAGCCAGCCCGAGCAGGATCCAGATTGGAGTCAATGCTATGGCGGAAGAGAGTTCCGCAGCCGCAAATGACATGAGCAGCGTGGCCGCCCAGGAGTAAGTGGGGGCGACATAGCGCGGCAAGCCTGACGGAGAAGTCTTGCGCCGCATGCCCGCGTAAAGCAGCGCAACGGCGGCGATAAGCGGCGCTTTGTGGTCCCACCACCCTTGTGTCCAAACGTCCCAGACAAACAGCCCAGGCAGAGACGCCAAAGCCAGGAAATCGGCTTGCAAGGCGAGGGTTTGCGCTTTGATCCAGTCAGCGGCGAATCCCAGCACCACCACCAACGCGAGCCAGCCAACGACGACCCACGAAGCGGGCAGGGCGACCCAAAGCGCAGCGGCGGCAGCGGCGGCGCCTAGCCAGCTTGTAGCGGAGATTGTCAGCGACTGCCAAGCGGCCAGGTCGAATCCCGAAACAGTGGCGCCTGTGCGAAGGGGCAAGAGACGAGGGAGAGCTTCAGAGCGAATCCACCAGGCCGCGGCGGCGAGAGCAAGCACCCACGTCTCCGCCGCATGGTGGTTCGGGTCGGGGTTGTCGAGCCGGAAAAGCGCAAGCGGCGCAACATGATGGAACGCGAGCACGATAGCCGACAGCACTGCGAGCGCGTCTGCTTCAAGCGCCAGGGTAGCGGAGCCGAGACGTTGAGAGACGAGTGCGAGTAGAAGCAGAAGCGCGAGCCAACCGATGGGAAGCCAGAGATCGGGCATCGCGACCCAGAGAGAAGCGGCGGCCGCGGCTACGCCAAACCAACTGATGACCGTCCGCGCAAAGTTCTGCCAGGGATTCAAATCGATTGGCGAGGAATCGCCGAAATTGACTGAAGGTATTACGCGGGGAAAGACCTCGGAGCGGATCCAAAAAGCTGCGGCGCCGATGGCGAGGACTGCGGTCTCGGCGGGGTGGTGGCTGGGATCTGGATAGTCGAGTCGGAACAGGGCAAGCGGTGCAACGTGATGAATGGCCAGAACGGCAGCAGAGGCGAAGGCGAGAATATCGGCTTGAAGCTCGAGACGGGTGAAGCGGAATCGATGGGCCGCGATTGCGAGTGCGAGAACAAGCGCAAGCGAGCCGATGGGAAGCCAAAGGTCGGGCAGCGCTACCCACAGAGCAGCGGCGGCGGCGCCTGTGCCGAGCCAACTGATGATGCGCAGCGCGAATGCTTCGAGATCGTTTTCGGCGATTTGCGGCCAGCGGCGCGGATAGACTTCGGCGTGAATCCAATAGAGCGTTGCTGCGAGTGCCAGGGCTGCGGTGAGCGACGCGTGATGGGATGGATCGGAGTTGGCGAGCCGGAAGAGCAGAAGCGGAATCGCATCGTGAAAAGCGAGTACTCCGCCGGTGATAACGCCGACAAGCAAGCCGAGCCTGCGGAAGACCGGCTCACTGAGACGCAGGCCGGAGACGGCGAGAACCTGCGCCTGCACCAGCCACAGCACCGGCCAACTGACACCATGAAACTTGAACGGCACCGCGGAGACAAGCAGAACAGTAGCAATGGTGGAGAGCACTACAAACGCCTGCCGCCGACGCGAACGCACACGGAAGGCCAACGCCATTTCAATTGCACCCAGCGCCATCAGCGCCCAGAACGCCCACTCGGGATGCGCGGCCTGATATTTGAGAAGGCCGAGCACGCCGATCGAATTCAACACGGCGGAAAGGCTGGAGATATTCTCCTCGTTCTGATTGAGCGGCGTGCGGACGACATAGGCTGCGCGGAAGATGAGCCAGTAGAGCAGGATGAGCGCGGTGGATGGCCAGAACTCAGTGAAGGCCGCGTGGTTTTCGGGCAGCACCTGGGTGAGCCAGGTCAGGTGGCAGAGATAGACGGCAATCAGGCCAGCGAGTTCCAGCCAGGCCCAATGGCGCTGCGCGGTGACAATGACAAGCGCCACGGCGAGCACGACGCTGGCAGAGAGGCTAAAGACCACCGTGCCGTCAGCCGATTCGAGATGGCTGGTGAGCAATGTGACGAAGCCGAGCATGAACGCCAGACCGGTCACGGTTTGGGACCGGTAGCGGAGCGAATGAGCCACCATGCCGGCGGCGACAAGCAGCATGAGGACGAGGTCGGCGGCGAGGGACTCGAGCACGCGCGCGGCCGCGATGTGGTGCATGGCGTAGGTGGTGAAGAAGGCCAGCGCCCAGCCGCCTCCGATAGCGCCACGAGCAAAAATGCGGTAGGTGGGCTTGCGTTCGAGCCACACGCCTCCTGCCAGGAGTGTAAGGCTTACTGCAAAGCCGCAGAGGACCTTGCCGCCCGGTCGCCAGGTCTGGAATTGAATGGCAAGAAGGAAAGCAACTCCAATCACCAGACATGCGACACCCAGCTTGTTGAACCAATTGGCGCCGAGCTTCTGCTCCAGGAAAAAAATGGCTTCGCGCGCGGCTGCTTTAGCTTCTGCACCGGAAGGCGGCGTGGTGGGGGTTGGTGGCTCGGGCGCTTCGGCAGCCGGCTTTGGAATGAGGGGTGCTTGCGGCGGCGCGGGTGGTGCCGGAACCCGTGGAGCTAGAGGCGGAATGGCCTGAGGCGGTACGGCAACGGGCGTAGGCGGCGGGGGTCTGAAGGCCGCAACCGCGGGCGGCGGGGCATGGTGGGCTGTAACTGTCGGGATCGAGGCAGGCGGGGGCGCCGCCAGCGGAGGTTCTTGCCGTGGAACGGGAGACGGCATGGCTTCCGGCTGTTTCGGTCTGGGCGGAGCGGCATGCGTTTCGGGAGGCGCCGCGGCAGGCCCGGCACTGGCCAGGCTGGCGGCTTGCGCTTTGACCAGAGCACCCAACTGCGATTTCAGGAAATCGATTTCGCGCTCAAGGCGAGCGATGTCCTCGCGCTGCGAACTGGTTGCGTCCTTGTTGCGGAGCCAGACCACAAAGACAGCAATCGCAAGAATAATGATGAAAAAGAATTCCATACGCAGAATTGAGCGGATTATACGCGCAGCGCCAGCGAAGGTCTGTGAACAGACTTTATGGATGAGCTCGCCGGGCCGCATATTCACGCCGCAGACGGCCTTTTAAGGGCACCGGGCAGGACTGGTGCGCTTCGCGCAAAACGCCGTGCAGCCAGGAACAGATGGATTTGTACCAAGGAGTGGTGGCCGGAGACGGTATTGAACCGCCGACTATCCATGTAGAATCAGTTACTTACGTATCTAAACATCTTACAGAAGCGGCCGAACAGGCAAAATCGTCAAGGTTTCCCGAATTTTTCCTGAAATTTCGGCTCTCCTAGGAGTCTGTCGGGAATAGAGATTCCGCTGTCGGGTTTTGACGTTGCCGACGGTTGGGCAAGCATGAGTCAAGAGCGGGTACTCGATTCATTTCGGTTCGGTTTTGATGGGATTGTTGTCCCATCCAGCCCCGGGCGCGGAAAATGCCTCCTTTGCCGCCGCTCAGGCGGCCTGCGGGGTCCATCCGGAGCCGAACAGCTTGAGCAGGTTGGACGTCAGGCACACCAGTTTCCATTCGCGGCGAACGTTGTCCAAGCCGCACAGGCTGAAGCGCCGAAAACCTCGCGCCTCTTTTATCTGTCCGAAGACCGGCTCGACGATCGCCTTGCGCATCTTGTAAATGGATCGCCCGGCCTCGGTGCTCAGCTTCTGCCGCATCGCTTCCTTCGCCGTGGCCTGGTCCGGCGGCGGCTCGCCGGCTGTGTTGATCTCGCCGTGCTTGTCGCGTCCCGTGGCGATATGCAGATCGATGCCCGCCACGCTTTCAGCCGTCGCGTTGACCTCGCTCCAGTAACCCGCATCGGCGCTGGCGGCCTCCGGTTTACGGCCCATGTTCTGCTTTACCTGGCCTAACATCGGCAACAGTTGGTGGTTGTCCGTGGTTTCCTGCGTGACCTCCGGATGCGCGTCCGCGGAAAGATAGCGAAACGCCACGTCGTCGTACGTCTTGGCCTCCATCCTCCGCGAGCTGTACGTGCCCGTCGTGTACCGCTCTTCAAAAGCTACATGACCAGCATGCAAAGCTCCTCGAAGGCGTGCTCGATCCGCCTCAAGATTCTGACCAGATAAGTAATGAGCCGACCGATCTGATCGAACTTGAGCCCAGCGAGAACGAAGTTGATGAAGAAGAAGAGTCGTAATTCAAGGGGGTCATTTGTTATCGAGGGCTGTTAGTGCGGGAATTCCCGTCAGCACCCTCGCAATCAGAGAGTTCCAGGCTAGAGGCCCTCGCCAAATCTTATCGGCAAGGAGATACGGCGCTTGTGTACTCTGCGTCACATCGTTACGCGCAGAACGACGGTATTCTCGCCTCGACTTCCACCGCCCGACGGCCGGGGGTCTTACCTTGAAGTTGGTCAAATTCCAGATTCTTCTTTCCACTGTCTGTGCGAGAGTGGATCGGCTCCGAGGTTCACGCCTTGGGGCCGATTGCTTTTCTGCTGGGCCCAGGATCGGCCTGGACGCGCCAAAGGATGTTTCCAGAGGGGTTAACATGACAGATCATGGATTGATGATGCCGACGGTCGATACAGCCGGCATGATATTGCCCGTCCTTTGCCGGCATTGCGGTAAAGCGTATGACCTGGCAACTGTCGGAGATGTCCACCACATCGGTGATTGCACCATCTTCGACACGCCCTGCTGCGGCCGCCGCGCCGATGATCGCAAGTTGAAGTCGCTGCCAGACTTCACTCGGCTGTAAGGGACCTCTCCAGGTTGTCCCCAAAACGCCGTCAGGTCAGTAGATACTCATGTCTGGTTCGCCCATTCTAAGATGCAAGCGTTCCATTGGCGGGGAACTGGCCGCAGGCGCACGGAGTTCGGCCACCTGGAACATCTCAATCTCCACTGCTGTTTTGACTTGTCCCAAAATAAGGTTCGTTAAATCGTCCCCAAAACGCGCACAGCCCGGTAGATGGATAATATGGGGTCTTGATGACCGACCCAACCAGTGCGACCGAGCAAACTGAGACCTCTGCAGAACAGAAGTGGGTGACGTACAACGCCAAGATGGCCGACCTTTTCGCAGAACGGGACAAGCACCCCATGGAGTCACCTGAACGCGAAACTGCAGTCGAAGCCATCTTGTCCCTGTGGGTAGCCGAGGGTTAGGTTTCCCCTCCGAACTTGCCACCGTATAACCATCTCGTCCGCGCACGGAGCTGAGCCGATTCTCTCTTCGAACGAGCTTCCCCGCGCTCCACAAACAGGAAATGAGACCGCAGATGGGGTTGATCGAGGGGTTCTTTGAATGGGCAGCGGATTTCGCCGGAATCATCGGCGCGCTCATCCTCCTCCTGCTTATCTGTGGAGCCTTTGCCTTTGGGGGAATTTTTGCGCTACTAGCTGTCCGGGTGCCTATTGAGATATTCATCCACGACCGACGCGGAAAGCTCGTCTTATAGCGTGTGGCCCTGGTCATCACCGTGGTGGTTAGTCTCTTTCTGATTCGCTGGTACCTTCCCTTCGCTATTGCTGGGGCGGCTGGTTTCATCGCTCTGTTCATCGAGCTGATCGGCACGCGCTGGTAACCGTCGCGGTGCGCAGAGCACCTTCACCGGGGCAAAGCAAGCCGTTTGTAGACCTCGTGCGATTCAGCCCAACTTGACATTCGCCGACCAACAGCCCCGTGGTGGTATTGTCTTCGATTCTCCGTTTACGCCCCCAAACAACGCGCCCAGAGGCCGCAGGACGCGCCGTTGCGCCAGCGGTGAGTCTGTCCTACGTCCAAAACGCCAGCGCCAGCAGCGGAACGCCGCGGGAAGTGTGCCAGTCCGCATTCAGCAATGGATGGCTCGGTTTACGGCCTACCGGGAGCCGCCAGCAGGTAAAAGTCAGGGTTAGAGACGGATTGGCGACAATCCGCCCGGAACCCGTCTCTTCAGAACCAGTGGTCATCCCTACGTTGGACAAACTCTGTGGTGATGGGATAACCAGAAGCAGAACTGAAGACGGAATCTACTGGGCATTTTGGACAGATAGCGGTCTCGTCTTCATCGACCCACTCAACGATGTCAAGCGGGGTGAAGACGCTATGGGATTCTGTCGATGGACATGACTCATTTGAGATTCGATCAGATACGATCTCGTGCAAACGAGAAGTCCCGCGAATTCTAAATGAAAATCGAGCTGGTGTTGTAAAGTGGACGGCAATGGATCCTCACACATCTGGCAATCTGGAAGAACAGGTCAGCGAGTTGCGCTCGCGCGTGGGAATGCTTGAAGAGGCACTGCAGACCTACGGCATCGTTCCGGAGGCTCGAGAGCAGAGGGCGACACCAACGCTTGCTGCGGATTCGGCGACGGCGATCGCACGGCAAGGTCCATCGACGGAGAGCGTGGACGAACCGCCATCAATGGCGGAGCAACCTGCGTCTCCGCCAAGCTTTGGAACTGCGGAAAGCGCATTGCTTCGGCCGTCGCTGGAGAGCCGAATCGGTTCGCAGTGGTTCAATCGGATCGGCATCCTGGCGGTGCTGATCGCGATGGCGTGGTTCCTGAAATTGGCCATCGACAATCATTGGATTGGCCCGCTGGGGCGGGTGCTGATCGGACTGATTTCAGGTGTGGCGCTGATCGCCTGGTCGGAGCAGTTTAGACGCCGCGGCTATGTGGCATTTTCCTACTCGCTGAAAGCGATCGGCAGCGGGGTTCTGTATTTGTCGCTCTGGGCTGCCTTCTCATATTTCCATCTGATTCCAAGCGCGGCAGCATTTGCGGCCATGATCGTGGTGACCGCGTTCAACGGGTTCATGGCATGGGTGCAGGATTCAGAGGTGCTGGCGCTCTATGCCATCGTGGGCGGCTTCTCGACGCCGGTGCTTATCTCGACCGGCGAGAACCATGAAGTTACGTTACTTAGCTACATGTTGCTTCTAGACGTCGCCGTGTTGGTGCTGGTGGTTCTCCGGCCGTGGTCGCGGCTCCTATTTTCCGCCTACATCGGTTCCGCGCTGCTGTTCTTGGCATGGGGTCTGGAATACTACTCCCACACGCAGTGGGTTCGCACGGCGTTCTTTCTGGCGTGTTTTTTCATCGTTTTCGCATTGGCACCGCGCCTGGTGAGGGTCAAGAAAGCGGAAGGTGAGGCACCTTTCGGGTGGGACACGCTCGCACAGGTCGTGTTGCCGATTGCGAATGCGGCTCTGGGGTTCGTGGGATATTACGCGATGGCCGAGAATGCCGGGACTGACTGGGTAGAGCCCTGGCTGGCGGTCGGCTTTGCCGGGTTCTATCTGCTCCTGCTGCGGTTGCCGGCACGAGGAAAGTTGAAGGCCAGCCCCGCGCTGCTGTCGGCACTGCATCTGTCCGTGGCCGTGGTTTTCTTAACGATCGCGATTCCGTTGAAGTCGCATGGTCGCTGGCTGACGATTGGATGGCTTACGGAAGGAGCGGCGCTGCTGTGGGTTGCCCATCGGGTGCGGTCGCGATTGCTGCGAGGGCTGGCACTGATATGCCTGGCTCTGGGCCTTATGGCGCTTTTAGTTGTGAATCCTGATGCAATAGCGACGCCGGTGTTCAACGAGCGGTTCGGAACCTATTGTGTTGGAATTGCGGTTTTTGCCTTTGCGGCGTGGCTGGCGGCGCGGGCTAGGCCCGAAGCGGACCACTCAGAGGCGGACCAGAATCAGACCATTCAATGGACCGGACTGGCGGGGATCTCGGTCGCGGTGGTGAATGCACTGATCCTGTTGGCAGTGGGCCTTGAGATCCACAGCTACTGGTGGAACTTGCGGTGGCATGGAGACGCGAACCTGTACAGCGACTTCAGCATGTATGCGCAGTTCACTTATTCGGGATGGTTCATGCTTTTCGGCGCAGCCCTGCTTGCAGCGGGATTCTGGCGGCGTTCCGCATTCTTGCGCTGGCAGGCTTTGCTGTTGGTGGCGGTCTCAATCGGAAAGGTGTTTATTGTAGATGTCAGCGAGTTGAGCCAAGGCTATAGGATTCTGAGTTTTTTGGGACTCGGTGCACTGCTGCTTGCGGTGAGCTTTGTGTATCAGCGCGATTGGCTTAATCTTCGTGGGCAAGATGGACAAAGGTTATGAAGATTGCTGCTGTAGTTCTTCTGTTCTCCATCGCCGCTGTTTCTCCGGCGGTCCGATACTTCCGCTACGAACGACCTGTGAGCGTTGCGCAAGGCGGAGGGCAGACTTGTATGACGATTGATCCAGCGATCTTTGCCCACGCCGAGCCAGAGCTTGCCGATCTACGTGTTTACCAGGAGGGGATTGAGACTCCTTACGTGATTCAATTGGCCAAGCCAATAAAGGAAGTAGAAAAGTCTATTGCTCCGCTGAATCTGGGAGATCGGCATGGACTGACTGCTTTTGACGCTGAGATGCCCGAAGCGCATTACCGCGAGGTGGAGTTGGCCATCTCTGCGCGAGACTTTATTGCTACGGTTACGGTAGAAGGCAGCCAAACCGAGGACGGGAGTGCGGAGACTCGGATTGGCTCCTATACTGTCTTCGACCTGACCGGGCAGAAGCTGGGTCGGAGCACGGCTCTGCATCTTCCTGAATCGGATTTTCGATTCCTGCACTTCACCATCGCGGGACCCTTGAAACCTGAAAGTGTAACCGGCATCTCAGTTGAGCACTTGCCTGCCATTCTTCCAAAGTTCGAGACCGTTGCGGCGTCCTCGGACGGTGTCCATCAAGGCCGTTCAACAGTGTTCGAATTCATGGTGCCTGCACACGTCCCGGTGGATCGTGTGACATTGGTACCGGGAGCCATGCCCGCGCTATTCAACCGGGACGTGAGCATTGCCGTGGCGGCGGCGCAGGTAAACAAGTCCTCAGATGAATCGGAGCCTGCGCGGCCGAACGTTTATTCGGGAAATGTTTTGCGTGTTCACAAAATAGAGGAAGGTCACACGATCGATGAAGAACGCCTGTCGATCGATGTGCCCTCAACGCCGTTGGAGTCAGCAGCAAAGTGGACGGTGATGATCGACAACGGAGACGATGCGCCATTGATACCCGAGACGGTGCGGCTTGAGATGGTAGAACGGAGTCTATGCTTTGAAGCTGTCGCAAATCGGCAGTACACCGTCTTCTATGGCGATTCCGCGCTCACAGCACCGCGGTACGACTATGCCACGATGTTTGTTGCGCAGTCAGATCCGACGGCTGTGACGGCGGGAGCTGAGCGTGGGAATGCGGCATACCAGCCGCGGCCAGACGACCGGCCATTCACGGAGAAGCATCCAGCCCTGCTGTGGGCGGCGCTGATTGCCGTGGTGATGGTGTTGGGAGGAATTGCTCTTCAATCCGCGAGGAGGAGCAGCGGTGCAGCAAATCCTCAAGGATAAGCGGACGCAGTTTATGCCGCCTGCCGGGCAGTCGAATACAGACACTCGCGCGGCAGGCCGATTTTTCGAGGCCAGAGTCCATTCCAAAGCTATGGAACTCAGCCGTTGCCGAACCGTCGACGATCCATGCAGGGGTTCTGGATGTATTACCGGCTACGACACCAGGCAACCAGGCAGTAACTGCTTCGTTACTGACGAGTTGTTAACAGGACTGCGGGTCGTTTCATATAGCAGTTCAACCGTGGAAGAGAAGCTGGCATTTAGAGCCTTGAATCCCCGTGGCAAAGCGCAAGTCCATTTACAGGTCCAACAAGGATTCCCTACACCTCTTATCAATGAGTTGGAGTGCCACCAGAGCTCTATAACTTGTTGAAAATACTTAGATTGTCGCTCTGATAATCCAGGAGTCGCTAGTTCAAATGCCCCATGGCCATCCGAGTTCTTTATCGATTTTGCGGTCTAAGGGCGGTTTTCGGTCTCCCCAAGGCTCCGTATTGACTTCTACGCATTCTCGGTACAACGTACGTACAATTGAATCCTGAGAAAGAGTGGCCTTTAGTAC
>Ga0302201_10002574_pt1 | contig 14126 bp, 10 predicted proteins | sample II_Bog_N3_2_FD_194586 | JGI IMG/M metagenome (GOLD analysis project Ga0302201, IMG submission 194586) | Peat permafrost microbial communities from Stordalen Mire near Abisko, Sweden - II_Bog_N3_2 | ecosystem: Environmental > Terrestrial > Soil > Wetlands > Peat | place: Sweden: Abisko...
CGCGGTGCCAGCAGCCCAGTGAGGTGGGTCATCCATAATTGTTATACCACCCTGCGTGCCACAGATCGAAGATGCTTTATGGAGCCAAGAACCTGTTTGGATGGCACGTGGAGATGACGTGACAGATTCTCAGTTGAGGTAGCCTCCCCCATGTCCACTAACTCAGCGAATTTCTGGAAAAGTCGTGCAAGGTGCGGATCGTCTTCTACGGAGGCACGAATCACCGCAACTTGATCTTTAAGTTCAGCCAGTTCCGCCGGAGAGTGACCTTTTGATGCGACGGACTCAATCGATCCCCCCGGTGCAGGACGAGATCGCGTTGGCATTGGTACTGACAAGAATTTCTGCCGGACAGCATGCCGGCGTCCAAGGTCCCTTAGCCGGTTCAAGGCCACCTTGCCCACTAGATCAAACAAGGCATTTCTTGATACGACTAGGGGATTTATAGAGGAGAGCTTCACCACGACATCGTGGAAGAGGTCTCCCGAATCAATGCCCAATCGCCATCCACTGTTTTTACTGTGGAGATACTGAACATGATTTTGGAGTTCTGCACGGCATGCTGGAAGCAGCTCGGTGAAGGATTTTTTATTTTGCATAGGCAGGAAGATACGAAGTGCTCTTCCTGTCCCTCCCCCTGCCCCGAGCAATGAGCTTTCACGCTTGATGACACTGCACGAGCGCATCTCCTATTTCGGAGAGGTGCGAATTTCACCAGCCAAATAAGTCTGTTTATCGGATATCCCCAGTTTCTCCCTGCTTCTTCATCCATTGCTTGAGAAGAAACTCTTCCACAGCTCGAACGCCTTTTCGCTCCTGGGCGATATCTTTGGCAATCCGTTGGGCCTCTGTTTGATCAACCATCACACCAAGATCGTACTGCACTCGCTCAATCATCTCAGCTAACTCCTCCACGGACGGAGGCAGCACCTCAATGACGTTGGTACTGACCCTGTTCAGCAACTCAGGCGGCAGATGATTGTCATCGAGGAAAGAATCAGCGATTGAAAGGTTGGTCCAATCGCCACCAAGAATCCGATGCGTCTTGTAGGCGGCAAGGTATGCCGACTGCCACGCACCGCTCAGTATAATAAAAAAACTACGGTCGAGTTTTTCACCGAGAGTAATGGACCATCCATCCCATTGAGCCACTTTGGCGTCGAGTAAGGACATGAATTCGTCCGTACAGTACCGTTCCCACGGCACGGTTTTACTCAAATCTGGTGGAAAGGGTTTTTCTATTTCGTCTAGGTATATAATTCCTGTTTCGTTCGCCTCGACAAACTGCGCAATGCGACGAGCCGAACTGAGTTCAGATTTTGATCCTTGCGGCATCCAAGATCCTGCTGATTGCTCATAGATCGGCAGGTTTTTGCTTTCGGCGACTGCTCTCACTACATGAGTTTTGCCTGATCCACTCGGCCCTATGACGAGACCGTGCAGTCGGGGTTTGATTCCCCCGGCAGTCAGTCTCTCATTTCGAGCGCGGAGCATGAGTCGTAGGGCGTCAAAGGCAGCTACTTGCCCCGACAAGAGTGACATCCGAATCCTCTGATTGCGGTTTTCCTGAAACAGTTTCACAACATGGGGAGACTCTTGATTCCCTGTGGAGGACGCAGCATGGATGTGTTTGTAGAGATCGCATATCAAAAGGGGCATCCCTTTGCTGTTGGGGTAGTCTCGCCAAGCAAAGCGATCCTCGGGATCCGGTGCGTAAGGTTCTTGAGATCGCAGGATAATCAAGTGCTGTCCGCCTCCACGGCACTGGGCTGCCATCATCCGGATGTGTTCCATCTTCGACCCGGCGACACCCGTCATAATTACGGTACCAATGGTACATACGATTGTTTTCACGGTCTGGCACCAAGCGGCGTTTTCTTCCGCAGTCCCCAATGTGGCCGACTTGGCCAACGCCTCGGTTAACTGGCAGCGAATGCGCGTTTTCCTCCAGGCTTGATCCAAGATTTTGCTAAAATCGCAAATAACAATCTCGGCCGGGAGTGGCGTAATTGTATCCCCAATTATCGACGACCATCTCATCACCCCCAAGCAAAACGACTCTTTAGAATGGTTGTCGGGTAGGTTGTAGGCGTTAAACAGGGTTTCGATTCGGTGCATGGTTTTTTGGCGCTCACCTCTTCCCATTTTTCCAACAAGGGGTACGATTCCGGTGTTGTTACGAGTATGGTACAAGATACTGTCTCTCAACTCAGCTCATGGTCGATGCAGGTGGGGTAATTGGTTTGGAAATTACCTGAGTGGAAAATAGACCCTCTTTTACCAGCCGCCATCCGATCCCCATTTCGGTTTACTACGCTGCGTCACATTTCCAAATGCGTTGCGGCGGACATAAACATTGCGGCCCAAGCAGTCTTCATGGCGCTCGACTGTCCCCCCGTTCCACAAATCGTTTCGGATCCAGGTGGGCTTTCTGTATTCAGGGGTGGTATTTTTGAACCATTTGTTCTTCATATAATTGAAGAACGTTTGAGCCGGATAAAATGGCCGAAAACTTTCAGTCATTTCAAAAAATACCGAACGATTTACGGGTTTTTCCCGTTTAAGACTGGCTATTACGATCAGGAAGCCGTGCTTGTCCTCGGGAACCAAGCAGTTTTCTCTCCACCAGCCTCGGAAATCTCGCGATATCCATCCTTTTCAGACTCTTCAGGGCAAAGCGTGGCATACCAACCGCCGCAACACAGATGCCTTCCAGGCTTCCCTGTACTCTCGCAGGTCCTTCCAGAGATGTGGCATGCAAAGACTTGGAATCCTCGGATCAGTTCCTCGATATCGGTACGATAGAGTTTCCACATGGTATCGTGCTCCGGACCTCCTTCGCTAGGCATGGGGTGATGGAGGTGCTATGCGGCTAAAACCGCGGACTCCAAAATTCCATTACCGAATTCGAGATATCGAATCGTGCTTGAAAAATGGGCGTGCCCTAGGAGCCGACTCATCTTGGCCATGTCCTTTTGAACGTACTCAGATTCCCACATTGTCATCGCAAATTGTTTCCTAAACGAATGCATACCAAGACGTTCCGTTGATATTAAAGCGCGACTTGCTGCGTCTTGGAGGATCCTCCATGCGGTTATTGGAGTCATGGCACGAGTTCCTTTTCTAGAAGAGAAAAGGGGGAATTCCTGCCATTCAGGCCCTGTCTTTCCGGCCTCTTTAATCCAAAAATAAATAGATTGAGCGGCGATTCGGTGAAGCGGAAGGGTCCGAGAGAAACGTTTACCCTTCATCTTTTCTCGCGAAACCGTAACTGAAGCCCGCATTGATTGACCGTCCCAGACCTGACCGACCTTAATGGAAAGCAGCTCTGAAATCCTGTACCCCGTGTACCGAGCGAGCGTAAAAAGAGCCGCATTCCTCGTTCTAAATTGTCCATTGAGAGCCCCGATGAGAGCATCAAATTCTTCTGGAGTCGTGGGCCTGCATCCTGTGTATTGCATCAAACAAGATACTGATCAGGCTGCTTGGTCACGCTGTCGGCGCTGTCTAATTTAAGGAATTAGCGAAAGTGGAAATTTTTAAATCTCCATCTTTTTATCTCATCACAGTAATGCACGCGTTATTATTCGAAAACCAGAAATCAATACTGATTTTTACCGACACCCCCTTCCCCGCTACTTCGCCAACTTGTAGTGTCCCTTAGCTACCTTCTTGATTGCGGGGTTTTTTTTCCCAGTCGTGGCAAACCAGACGTGCAAATTGACTCCTTTGATCTTTAAGGTCTTGGCCAGATCAGCAACCTTGACTCCTGCATCTCCTGCGGCTTCTAGGGCTTTCAGAACCTTTGCACCTAGACCACCACGAGAGGCACGCTTTTTAACTGCTTTTGGAGCCTTTTTTGCAGGGGCTGATTTCTTGACTACTGCACTCTTCTTAGCAGGACGGCCTCTGCGCTTCCCTGGTGCCTTTGCTGGCTTACCGGTGAGGAAGGAGGAGATATCAGCCTCGATTTTTGCAATCTCAGAAGCGAGGGATTCCTTCTTATCGATCAGTTTGGAAAGGGATTTAAGAGAAGCGCTAGTGAAGGAAGTAATACTCATGGTGTGAGTAGTAATTTCCTTAACCTATTGATAGTTCAAGCAATAACTTGCCGCGGAATTAGCGATAGGAGCCGTTTTCTCCATTAATCATTAGAGTATCAGAGAGAGAATGCCGGACTGATTGGGGACTGCTTTCACAGTCAATCCCTCCCTGATTGAAACCCTTTTTATGGGTTTACCTCCTTGAGAGCTTCACGATGATAGTATTAGTGCCAGCTTTGAAGTTGGTAGTTTCCGGTACGGAGACTTTGATAATCGCCGTTCCCACTCCCTCCATAAGGAGGTTACCTCCCGAGATGGCAACCACATTGGTATTAGAGCAGGTGTAAGTCACTGGAGCACCCTCGTAAGTGTCGTTCAAAGAGGCAAACGAGGTTCCAGGACCAACAAACGGATTCGTGAGTAACAGGCTCCCAGTTCCGCTGACGATTTCAGGTTTTCCTTTGTTCACGATGAGGTTCCGCTGGATTGGAGGTGCTGCCTGATAGAACGGGTTGCCGTCTTGGCTAGCTGTAAGAGTAGTGGTGCCTGCTCCCAAGATGGTGACGATATTACCTACTACGCTGGCTATATTGGTGTTCGAACTAGAAAAGCTAACAGGGAGATGAGAAGTGGCAGAAGCTGCCAAAGAGACGTTCCATTGAATCCCATAGGTTTTCTTGGCGGGGGCGGAAAACTTTATACTCTGGGAGTACTGATGGGGAGTTCCAGCACGGATCGTGTTATTTTGTGTGTCGGTCACATAAAGTTGAAATGCGCCGTCAACGACGATCCCCGTTGGATTATTGAACAGGGAAAGTCGGCCTAGGCCATTTGTCGTCCCCAGTTTGGCGGGATTCCCGGCGAGGGTACTGACCATCCTGTTGGTTGCGATTTTACGGATAGTCGAGTTACCTTGATCGGCGACATAGAGATTTCCGATGGAATCAACGGCTATGCCGTAAGGGGCGTTGAACTTGGCCTGCGTTCCCATCCCGTCATTGCTACCCGGGGAAACGGCACTCGCTACACCAGCTATCGTCTTCACCAGTCCGTTTGTGTCGATACGCCGGACCGTATTGTATCCACTATCGGTCACATAAAGGTTACCTTCCCCATCAACGGTTATTCCGGAAGGGTAACCGAAGAGGGCGTTGGTTCCGATGCCGTCGTTGGTTCCAGAGGTTGTAGCCCTTCCTGCCACCGTGGAGACAATCCAACCTGACGGTGATGGAACAAGCTTGCGGATCGTGTTGGCGTTATGATCTGCGACATAGAGATTAGTGTTTGAGTCAACAGCGATGCCGCTCGGATTCCAGAACTTCGAGACGCTCGCATCCCCATCAACATTTCCTGGGCTGCCTTTCTGCCCGGCAATTGTAGTAACGACCCAATTATTGCCGGTGCGAGAGACCTGCATGACTATATGTTGCTGGCTGTCGGTGACATAGAGGTTTCCTCCTGCATCAGCAGCTATCCCCTCTAGTCTCAAAAATTCGCTTCCGATCGACAACTGTTTGTTGGTTACGATGGTTGACACCACGTCATTGGTGTCAATCATCCTGATACCGCTGTCGTTGGCGACATAGAGATTGCCAGCCCCATCCATGCAGATGCCGAGGGGGTTGGCGAACGAGGCTTTATTCCCTTCTCCATCACTCGATCCCCCCTGAAAATTGGCCTGCCCAGCAAGGGTGGTAAAATCATAGGGGGTGGAATAATCAACAGCCGCTTCCATCCGATGGGACATGAAAAGAGAAGCCGCGCTAAGTGTCAGAGCGAGGATTTTTGATGAAGCAACGTTACGTCGCAAGCTAACCAAAAGCGCCACTATTCCCAGGCCTATGAGAAAGAAGGTGGAGGGTTCGGGAACTGATAGCACCTGAAACTCTCCAGTTGATGTCATAAACTGGTAGGCACTTCCATTATTGGATCCGCTCCAGACTCCTTCGTTGTCTGTGAAGTAAAATCCGGACTCACCAGCGAACGCCTCAACACTTGAGAAATCCCCTGTCGAGCTGGCTCCACCCGTCACGTTGAAAAGGGTAAACTCATCACCTGCAGAGGGCGTGTAGCTACTGAGATTAAAGACTAGGGCTCCTCCGTAGCCAATGCTGGAACCGATGAGATTAATAGAAGTAAAATTATTGGTATCGTTGATCAGGAAAGTCGTCGTGGCTCCGTCTTGGAGGGTTAAGCCATTGTTCAATGTCAGCGCACCAACGCCATTGTAGCCTGGCGTGAGGTTTCCTCCACCTTCTATAGTAACAGGGCCACTGATACTGCCATTGCCACCAAGGGTACCGGTGTTGGTGACGAGAACAACGGAGGTCCCCAAGGCCGATCCGGCTGCGTTGTTAGCCAGTAGGGTTCCTGCATTTACCGTGGTGGCTCCAGTGTAGCTGTTGTTTTCAGTCAGGATGGTGGTTCCGCTTCCGAGTTGATTGATTATGCCATTTCCCGAGATTGTGCTGGTGATACTGGCCGTGTCGCTCTGATTCAGATTTAGTGTGCCCATACCTCCACCGAAGGAGATGGAAGGAGTGAGAAGGGAAACATTGCTGTCACTTCCTCCTGGAGTACCAAGGTTGATGGTACCGACGGAGCCCGATTGTGAGGCAATCACAATATTGGAGGCGGCAACAGTGCCCCCACTTGCGATCGTCAACGTTCCAGCGCCGCTGTATCCAACAGTTAGATCGCCACTATTTGTCCAAACGGAACCGGCACCAGTCACGATAACACTGTTATTCGAGGAATCGGCGTTCTGACCGATGACTCCTCCATAGTTGAATTCACCATTGGCCACGACGGCACCATTTGAAATCACCATACTATTGCTCGATCCATCATATCCGATTGTGAGATCGCCACTATTTGTCCAAACGGAGCCTGCTCCAGTCACCAGAACGCTGTTGTTTGAGGAATCCGAATTCTGACCGATGACTCCTCCATAGTTGAATTCACCATTGGCCACGACGGCACCATTTGAAATCACCATACTATTGCTCGATCCATCATATCCGATTGTGAGATCGCCACTATTTGTCCAAACGGAACCGGCACCAGTCACGATAACACTGTTATTCGAGGAATCGGCGTTCTGACCGATGACTCCTCCACTACTGATCTCTCCGGTGACAACGGTTGCCTCGTTCGAAATGACAAGACTGTTTTCCGATCCATCATAGCCAATTGTAAGATCACCGCTATTTGTCCAGAGGGATCCTGCTTCGGTCACAAGAATGCTGTTGTTGGAAGAATCTGCGTTCTCACCGATGACTGCTCCTAGAAAGTTCTCTCCAGTGGCAACAGTTGCCCCATTGGTGATGAGAAGACTGTTTTCCGATCCATCATAACCAACTGTCAGATCACCCCAGTTTGTCCAAAGCGATCCTGATCCAGTAACGATAACGCGGTTATTGGAGGATCCAGCATTCAATCCAATCAGCTCACCATATTGGGATTCTCCGCTGGAAACGATTGCACCGTTAGTAATCAAGAGAAGGCTGTTAACCCCATTATAGCCGATCAGCATGTCACTCGTACTGGCAACAGATCCCTCCAGAACGAGAGTCCCACTATCGACCAGGGTGGTTCCTGCATAACTACTGGAACCAGTGAGAGTCACTGTTCCAGCCCCAATCTGGCTTAGTGCTCCTACCCCTGAAATCGCATTCCCGACCAGAAGATTGTTGCTGCTGTTATACACCAATCCGCTACCTAGGGGACCGGAACTCGAATTATTGCCGATTTCTAGAGATCCGGAATTCACGACGATCGGCCCCGTAAAGCTGTTTGAGCTGAGAAGCGACAATGTGCCTGCTCCCTCTTTGACCAAACCGCCGGTTCCTGAAATGCCACCTGTAAAATCGCCTTGAAACGCTGTTAATCCACCACCACTCGTTGACACCGTGCCAGAAATGAGATTGGTGACCGTCGCTCCCCAGTTGCCAAGCACAAGGGTAGAACCATCAAGTGTCCCGATTGATGCGGTTCCAACGGAAGTGTCGATTGTCCCGCCAGTCCCATTAGAAATGATAAGCTCTTTACCGGTGGCGGCTGTTGTGGTTCCCGATGTGACGGTACCAACTGAGATCTGATTGGGAAGGGTGAGTTGACCAAAGATATTCAAGGAAGGGGCAAGAGTCCCCCCACTTGCAACCGTGAGATCGCGAGCAAAAATTCCACTGCCACCCAAGCTTGCCCCAGAGGAGAGAGTCGCCGTTCCTCCTCCAAGAAGCGCACCATTGACAAGCAGGGCTCCCGAATTAATGAAACTGGTTCCTGAAGCGGCATTGGAGGCAATGAGGATAGTGGTGCCACTTCCAAGTTGATTGATTGTGCCATTACCCGAGATCGCGCTGGCGATTGTTGCCGTGTCGCTCTGGTTAAAATTTAGAGTACCAGTACCACTACCGAAGGAAATGGAAGGGGTGAGTAGCGAAACGTTGCTGTCGCTGCCGCCGGGAATGCCAAAATTGATCGCGCTATTTCCGAGAGCATTGATATTGTATGCAGTAACGGTACCTCCACTACCGATCGTCAAGGTTCCAGCCCCACCGAGTCCAACGTTAAGATAGCTACTATTGGTCCATATTGATCCAGCTCCCGTCACAAGGACGCTATTGTGTCCGTAAATTATCGCACCTGCACTAGCAACGGTTGCTCCGTTGGAAATGACCAAACTGTTTTGAAGACCTCTAGAATTTCCAATCGTCAGAATTCCACTGTTAGTCCACAATGTGCCTGCTCCAGTCACAATAACGCTGTTGTTCGAGGAAACTGTCCCAATGGCTCCAGCGGTATCTATCACCGTCCCCCCGTTAGAAATGACCATACTGTTACCTGAACCGAAGTAGCCGACTGTAAGTGAGGCACCGTTAGTCCACAGCGAGTCAGCTCCACTCACGAGTACACTGTTATTCGAGGCTTGTGAATATACTCCAATTAATCCAGAAGCACTCTGCACCGTACCGCCATTAGAAACGACCAAGCTGTTTTTCGAGCCGCCGAATCCGACGGTAAGGTCGGCACCGCTTATTAGTAGAGTGTTGGTATTAACAACGTTTAGCAGATTATTGGAGGCAGTGTACCCGATAAAGATACTAGAATAGCCATGCGTTCCCGATGTGAAGTTGGTGGCAGCAACGGTAGAATCAATTCCGACAAAAAGCACTTGAGCCATAGCTGGTCGGACGATGAGATTCAGCAGGAGCGTCGCCGCAACGCTCAACCCAGCCATTCTCCAGAGAGACTTTTTTTGGCGTGAGACAATTGTGATACTCAATCGAGGTTGAGTCTGCTCCATTTGTAGAGAGCGAAGCCAGTGTGGCATTCTGATGGGATTTTGTGGGGATGTGATTTTCATAAGTCTTCTCTGGCAAATACCGTGCCAGCATTTATTTCAGTGGAGGAAAGATACGGAAAGGATTCCACTCCCTCTGTTTCCCATCAGAGTGGGTACGTTCGGACTCGGAGGCACTTCCTGGTTAATCTAGTGATTTTTGATGGGAGCTTTTTTGATTTGTATTCTGAGTAAAGGATCGTTTGCAAACTTGGGAACTTTTTGAAAGATGCTGTCGAGCAGGCCTAGTTGGGCATCATGAGGGTTTCACCTCAGTCATTAAGAAAAACATTTACCAGCTACAGGTGACCTCACAAATGGTTGATCAGAAAATCAACATCCCTTAGCAAATCAGGGAAGTGACGATTTCACATCTGCTGCCGAGACAACTGCTCCTTCTGCATTGATAGCGCAGCGTTGAATGACATTACGGAGTTCACGGACATTTCCCGGCCATGAATGTCGCGCCAAGAGAGTGAGCGCCTCCTTAGAGAGGGTCAGCCGAACGAGACCATTTTCTTCACAGAATCGCGAAATAAAGTGCGCGGTAAGTTCCGGCAGGTCTTCCAAGTGCTCTCTCAGGGGAGGAACAATCACCGAAACAACATTGAGTCGAAAGAGGAGATCCTGACGGAATCGGCCCTGTGTTACCATTTCTTCAAGATTGCGGTGAGTGGCTGCGATCACTCTGACATCAACTTTCTGCGGGGCTTCACCTCCCAGTGGCTCGATCTCACCATTTTCGAGAACTCGCAGGACTTTGGCTTGGGCAGCCGGAGGCAATTCGCCGATCTCATCAAGAAGGATGGTTCCCCCATTGGCCTGTGCAAATTTTCCTAGTCTGTTCTCCCGGGCATCAGTGAAGGCACCCCGGCGATGTCCGAATAGTTCACTTTCAATGAGTCCTTCTGGAATAGCGGAACAGTTCACCTTGATCAAGGGAAGGGCAGAACGCGGGCTCTGCTCATGGATGAATTGGGCGACGACTTCCTTGCCGCTTCCTGTCTCACCCAGGAGGAGAATGGAAGCTTTGGTCCCAGCAGATTTAATCAATCTCGTGCGAAGTCGCTCCATAAGAGGGCTCTTACCCAGGAGATTGCTCGTGGGCCGAGCGGCTTTCAGCGCAGTATTTTCCTTTTGAAGCATGGATTTCTTTTCCAGCTTGGCAGATTCACTTGCCCAGAGTTGACAGACCGCCTGAAGAAGAACCCGATCTTCAACGGAGAATGGCAGCCACTCGGATGGCTTCAAAAGGACAATAAAGTCATTCGTGGTACGAGATTTTTGTGTTGCCCTTCTTATTGGACAGACAAGGTAATGGTAGTCGCCTACACCACGTTGATGGCGTGCAATTTCCTCACCTAAAATCATGGTTGCCTCCGGCAAGGATTGGAAACGCGCAGCAAGGAATGGGGCTAGTTTCATGGCAGGCTTCTTCCCTTCTCCCTCTCGGCATCCAAGAGTCAGGTCGGCATGATAGAACTGTGTCTCAGTTACTTTCAGAGCATCATGAAGGAGGTTGCAGAGGCGTTCTTGAAGCAGTTGATTTTCCTCGCATTCAGTGATCCAGAAACAGGCATGATAAATGACGGCGAGGTGGCGGGCCTCACGGAGTTCCGGAAGGGTCGTCTGGTGACGGACGGTTTGTCCAAGTTGGTTTTCAACCTGTAAGGAGGGACGGGAGGCGAGCTTCGATCCCTGACCGGCTTTTAAACGGAAGGAATAGATGCCTATTTCAAAGCTATCTCCGGGAATGAGGGTGGCTTGTTTCCTCGGGACACCATTTACCTTCAAACCATTCCTGCTTCCGGAATCAATAAGGGTGAAGGTCCCCCCATCCCGCCGCAACTCCGCATGACGCCTGGAGACAGATGTATCAGGGAGGGAAACATGGCACTCAGGATCACGTCCAAAGAGAAGCATCTCAGCTTCAAAGGGGATAATTTCATTCTCCTTCCCATTGCTAATGACGGCAACGGAAACAGTCAGATCACTTCCGGGGGGCATTCGCTTACTTTAGCTCCTTTTATTGGGTGGAATTATAGAGCGGCTGATCAGCACCATGATTCAGCGGAGAAACGCCTGGAATATTGGGTTTTTGAGGAATCGGTTCCGGAGCTAATGGATCTGGTGTTGGTGTCGGATGGGCACACGTTTTGACTCTCGGAGTGGGTGAGGCAATCGGGTGCGAGGTGGTGATAGTTGTGGGACCCAGATAAGTGACTGGTCCATATGTAGTTTTTGAGGCGCAAGCGGTGAGAGCCGAAGAAGCCATTAATGCAACCAATGAACTAGCCAAGAGTTTTGGTGTAGAGAGTTGGATTTTCATAGTGACTATTATTCGACTGTGATGAAGAGCGGGTTGGCTTTTATCAAAGCTTGGATTCGAAGCTCGTCAGAGGCACTTCTCGGATGAAATCCATCAGAATCGAGCCATGCAGCAGGAACAATGCCGCCCGCCGTCTTCCCTTTTCGGATGCCACGGAGATAGTAACGGTCGACCCGTCCCTGACGCTCCTTAACAAGCTGGACGACGCTGGTCGCTTCCAAAGGAAGGTAGAAGGAGATTCGAGGAACCCCTGCCTGATCGTGAAAATCAAAGACCTCGATAAGCTCACCAGGGCGAATGGAAATATTATTCGTTTTGTTTTGCACACAGGAAGTTGTGCAGGCCAAAGGTTTGACTGGATCAAGTTTTTGGGTGGAGAACTTTTCTTGGGCAAATCCCAGTGAGGGCATGAGGCCAAGGATGAGGATGCTTGCGGTGGGTATAAATTTCATAACTTTTCTATTATGGCAAAAACCGTGCCAGCATCCTTTTCAATGGGAAAAGGATACCACACACCTTCTGCTTCACATTAGAGGTTGCTGGTGTCACGCAAAAAGTTGTCTCGCTTTGGCGGGGTTGGCACACTATTTGCCAAGAGTAGATAGACAGTTTAACAAGATCTCAAACCAACTCTAAATATTATGGGCTTTTTCTCTGAACGCTGCCCCAATTGCAGCAAACATATCTCAAAAAATGCCGACTACTGCAGGGAATGCGGCTGCCCGACTGCAACTACCTGGAGTACTTGCCACTCCTGTGCTGCCTCAGTTGGATCGGACTCCCGATTCTGCTGGAAGTGCGGCTCGGAACAGCAGCCTGATCTGCGCAAGGCATTCTACGGGGATCGCTGGCACCGTTCAGCAACGAGTTTTGCAGCCAAAGTCGATCTTAACACTCCTGAGCAGGCGCTTCATCATGGGTTGCAGGTAGATGAAGGGACGGTTGCCCTGCTCTTCCAGAATGGTCATTTCAAAGGACTCCTCCCGCCGGGTTATCATTCTTTTGATAATTTCCTGCAACGATTGACTGGCTTTGATAAGGGAGCTTTCGCTCATGCTGTTCTCATCGACACTCAATCAGCCGAGGTTGATTTTCAGGTGGAGGATATTCGTGTCGAGGGACAGGTACCAATCGATGTGCGGGTACGGTTACTTTTCAGGGTAACTGATCCCCATCTCTTCGCTCAGAAGTTTGTTTCGGAGAGCACTCCTTCTTTCACCACAGAGGATCTTGCTGCTCGCTTCAGGCAGGATGTGAAGGATGGCCTTCAACTCATTCTAGCCAAGCAAAAGCCTGATGACCTGATGACGGAGCTTCGGATTCGCGAACTCCTGGAAGCCGAACTGATGAGCTATCTCGAAGGCATTCTCGCTGCCTATGGACTTAAGCCAGATGGTATCCGTTTTGCTGACTTTGGAGGTGAGGCCATTGCCTATATCCGCGAGAAACTTGGCGATATCTCCCGAATGAATCGAGAGGCCGAGGTGAATCGCCAGTTAAGGGATGCCCTTCGTCAGGAAAAGGTGGGGGCCTTTCGTGATGAGGAGCAGCTCAAGGAATACTATGAGCAGGTGACTCACGAGTTTGGCTTGAAGGGGTTTGAACGAGAGCAGGATAAGAAACTCTTCGTGCAAGGTGCCGAACACCGGGAACGACTGGAAGGATTACGTCAGGACTATGAGGCACGCAGATCAGAGATTCTCAATCGCTTGGATGAGCAAAAGATAACCCATGAAAGCGAAATCATCTCCGTACGCGCTGAAGTGGAGCGTGGGGCCGTTCGATTCGAGGAGGATATCCGCCAACAGAAAGTTCGTTTCGGAGTCGGGCAGGAGCAGTCAGTCTCCCAAGCCAAGACTGATCTGGAAGTCGCACGACAGGGCATTCAAGCACTGAGGGAGGTCAAGGAAACCAAGCTGGATCTTAGGATGAAGGAAGAGTCCGTTGATCTTGAAACTGAGAAAGCCAAGTTGAAAATGCGCGGTGATGCGAGCCTACAGGCATTGCTCGCCACACTGAATGGGGAGCAAGCCGATCGGTTGATGAAATTCGCGGAGTTGGAGATGAGGAAGGGTCTTTCGCCAGAACAGGCAATGGCCCTCTTTGCTGAGAAGTCACCTGAAATTGCGCCGGCGGTTGCAGATGCTCTCAAGGCCAAATATTCCTCCCCGGAAAACGCTCAGTAAACTCAGCCCTCTACTCACCCTTTACGAGTCACTCAATGAATCCATTACGGATCAGCAGGATTGTAGGATTTGGCACCAAGCCCCCCAAGGACTTCATTCAATCCCCTGTGACATTTGGAACCGCTTCTAGTTGCTCCATCGCATTTGACGCCGTTTTCGATAAGGGAGTTGCTCCGCAGCATGCCAAACTCGAATTGAATCAGGGATCGTGGTTTCTGCTGGAT
>Ga0302201_10002578_pt1 | contig 14099 bp, 11 predicted proteins | sample II_Bog_N3_2_FD_194586 | JGI IMG/M metagenome (GOLD analysis project Ga0302201, IMG submission 194586) | Peat permafrost microbial communities from Stordalen Mire near Abisko, Sweden - II_Bog_N3_2 | ecosystem: Environmental > Terrestrial > Soil > Wetlands > Peat | place: Sweden: Abisko...
TGCAGACCAGAATCGCCCTCGCGACCGACTTCTGCTCCCTGGCCGAAGACTTCGCCAAGCTGACCGGCTCCACCGCCCCTGCGGACGTTGCCGCCTCCGCGGGCAAGCTCGAGTCCGAGGTGGAATCCCTCTCCTCCGTCCAAGCCTCCTCGACCGAACAGACCGCCATGAAGACTGCTCTCCAGCTCCTAGTCACGGCCGTGCAGGAGCGCAAGGAGCGCGAAGCAGCCAGGGCCATGGACGACTTTGCCAAAGGCCTCTCGGCCCTGTTCGACAAGGAGGCGCCTGTCTGGGCGTCGCGCCAGCAGGTCTACGCGGACCTTGCGGGCGCCCTCGCGGGCGATCTGGTGGACCAGGGCGCGACGGATAACTCCGGACTGCTCAAGGTCGCGCTCGATCCCTTCGGCCTGACGGTGGCCGCGCCAACCGGCGACCTGAAGTCGCAGCTCGCGCAGGTTGCGAAGCAGGAGATTGCGACCAAGAAGGATGCCCTGAACGACTCGTGCTCCAAAGCCACTGACGCCATGAGCAAGTCGCTCGCGGAGATGTCGAAGAGGATCGACCTCGTCGCCCAGGACAAGCCCATGTCCTTCCGCGTTCCGCCCCTCACACTTGCGAATGTTGAGGCGTGGGCCACCAAACTCAGTTCCAATTAGTGAAAGAGGGGATGCACCATGGCGAATGCCTTGCTGGACGTTCAGAATACCTTCACCACCCTGAATGCAAACTACAACATGCTCCGCGCGGCATGTCAGACCGACCAGCAGCGGACGGACCTCGCTGCCCAGTATGAAGCGGCAGAGACCGCCTACAACAAGTGCGTGAACAAGATGCTGGCCGACGACGACGCAGCCGTCGCCACGCTCTCTACCGAGTTGAAGGCGGCCAACGAGCAGATCGCGAAGTCGGTCCAGCAGATGGGGAACATGAGCAAGGTCATCGACGACATCACCACCGCTGTCACCACCGGAGCCAAGCTGGCCGCGATGGCCGGCCTTTAGGCGGGGTCTACACGCATTCCGAAGCTGCGACCGCACCCCGGTCAGAACGTAACCCGCGCCGCTAACTGCATCAGCCGCGGCGGCGAAGCCGTCTGGATCTGCCCGAAGTTCGCGCTGGAGATGTTCCCATCCACCGCGTCCGCGCCAAAAAACTGCCCGTGGTTGAACACGTTGAACGCCTCCACGCGCAACTCCATCGCCACTCCCTCGCCCATCTGCGTTTTCTTCGCGAGCGCCAGGTCGGTATTCACTTCGCCAGGCCCGTAGAAGAACCGTCGCCGCGCGTTGCCCAGCGTCCCCAGCGCCGGCAGCGCAAATAACTCCGTGTTGAACGCCGTGCCGCCCGGCCGGTGGTTGATCTCGAGGTTCCCCGGCGTAAATTCCGGCTCGTCCACGCCGTTGTTGTTGATGCCGTTCGGCGCCGTGCCCAGCAGCGAGGTGTCGTTGTTGTTCACCAGCGTCACCGGCAGCCCGGTCCCAATTCGTGTCAGTCCGGAAACCTGCCAGCCCGCCGCCATCCGCGAATCGCTGTGCAGCCATTGCCCCAGCGGCAGCTCATACCGGTACGTCGCCGTCACATTGTGCGTCATGTCGAACGCGGACACCGCCCGGCTCATCCCCGGCCCACCCGCGCTCTCCGGATACACCGCCTCCGCCAGGCTCGACGACTGATCGATCGAGCGGCTCCACGTGTACGCCAGTTGCACATACACGGTGCGGCTGGTGCGGCGCAGGTTCACCTCCAGCGCATTGTCGTGCGCATTGGCAATCGTCCGCTGCAGATTCACGCTGCCGAAGGCGCTGCTGTACGCCGTCCGCGTGCCCTGGATCGTCACTGTCGGGGCTGCCGCGCTCGCAAACGTGCTGCTCTCGTTGAAAGGCCCGCACGTCGCAGAACCGGCTGCCACATTTGCCGGCTTGCTCAGCGCCAGGCACAGCGCCGGGTCTCCTGGATTCACCTCCTGGATCACCAGCAGATGATGCGCCTGCGTGCCTACATAGCTCACGCTCAGGCTGGTATACGCATCCAGTTGCCGCTCGACGGATACCGTGTAGTTCTCCGCATACGGCGGCACATTGTTCTTTGCAAATGCCGGAATCCCCGTCAGCGGCTCAAAGTCGGCCCAGTTCACGCTGCTCACCGGATGCGCCGCAGTCGCGCCGAACGGAACGTCCTGCAGTGGAAACCGTTGCCCCACGCTCACGCCTGTCGCGGCCGTCACAAAGGGCTGGTCGAACAGCGTCGGCGCGGCGCTGGTGTCGGTAAAGCCGTAGGGCGGGTTCCCGCTCATGATCCCCGCGGACAACCCCTCGAAGGCGCTTGAGTACATCCCATAGCCCGCGCGCAGGACCATGCTACCGCGCCCGCCCGGCGACCACGCCAGCGCCATGCGCGGATCGAAGTTCGTGTACCGCGTGGCAGACAGCGTCCGCGGCACGCCCGGATCGCCTGGGAACAGAATCCCCTGCGGCGCATTCGGAAACACCACCGACTGCTCCGCGGGATCGAGCGTCAGCAACTGGTTGTACTTCTCGTACCACGGCGGCAGCACATCCCAGCGCAGCCCGTAGTTCAGCGTCAGCGACGGCGTCGCCCGCCAGCTATCCTGCGCATACAGCCCAATGTAGTGGTTGCGGTTGTAGAAGTTCCGCCCCTGACCCTGGGTGTAGCTGGTGTCCACGCCCAGCAGAAAGTCGGCAAAGTCCAGCCCGGTCTCGCTGCCGGTAAAGCTGAAGCTGCCGTTGTCGTACACATCCGGATGCGTGTTGATCTGGTCCGCATGGAACGACGCACCGAACGCCAGCGTATGCGCGCCCAGCGTCCTGGTTAAGTCGTCGGTTGCCTCCGCAATGTTCTCCGCCTGGTACAGTCCGGTCACACCCGTGCCCATGGTAAAGCTGTTGAAGACGATGTTTTCCACGCCCTCGATATCTGGCAGCAGCGGAACGATCCCGTTGGTGTTCGCACCGGTCACAAATCCCTGCGCCGCCAGCGAGGTACCCAGCCCACCCATCGGCTGGTCCACCGCGGCGGCATTCCGCATATAGCTCAGGTGGGCCTGGTTCGCCCCGGCCTCTCCCAGCGTCGTCTCCAGGTTGGCCGCATACAGCTGCGCCCGCCCGTCGTTCCTCGCATTGAAGCCGGGCACCGTGGCACCTCCCTGCGCGGTAGGATACGGATTCACCAGCGAATAGTCGTCCACAAAGCCGTACAGGCCCAGCGCCCCTGCCCGCGTCGTCACGTCCAGCCGCAGCGCGCCCTTGTTGTCCTCGGTCGCCTGCGCGTAGCTGCTGGTGGAGAACGTGTTGCCCCCCTGGTTTGGCAGCGGGATGTACTGCAGCAGGGCCCGCGCCGGCGCAGACCACGCGCCCACCGGAATCTGCCCACTCGGGAAGACCTGCGCATACGGCTCGCCCGCCGTCACCGCCGTCCGCAGCCGCGTACTGAGTTGATGCGCCCAGTAGGCGCCGCTGACCGTGCCCGTCAACGATGCCATGCTGTCGGTCAAATCGCCTGCGCGGTCCGCCAGCGATGGCACCGGAATCAACCCGGTATCGATGCCCTGCGTCTGCCGCGTGCCCTGGTAATCGGCAAAGTAGAAGGCATGCTTCCACCCCGCCGGACCGCCCAGCGTGCCGCCGTACTGGTTCTGATGGAACCCCGCCCGCACCTGGGAGAAGTAACTCCGCGCGTCCAGGCTGGTATTGCGGAAGTAGTTGTAGGCGCTGCCGTGCAGGTGCTCCGTGCCGCTGTGCGTGGTCACCTGGATCTGGCCTCCGCTCTGGTTGCCCAGCTTCGCGTCAAAGCTGTCCGTCAGCACGCTCAGCTCCGCAATCGAGTCCAGCGTCGGCACAATCGCAATGCCCATGTTCACGTCTTCCTGCACGTTGGAGCCGTTCACGCGGAAGGCGTTGGCAGTCTCCCGCTGGCCGCTCACGGAGAGCGCGCCCAGGTCCAGGCTGCCGGAGGGAGGCGTGCTCGCCACGCCGCTCATCACCACTGCATTCGGCTGCGCCGAGCTCACCGGCACCACGCCCGTCGTTATGGCCAGCAGGTCGGTAAAGCTCCGTCCGTTCAGCGGCACGTTCGTCAACTGCTTCTCGCTCAGCGTCAGGCCAGTCTGCGTCTCCTCCGGATCGATCGTCGCCGAGCCAGTGCTATCCACCGTGATCGCCTCGGAGATACGGGCCAACTGGAGCCGGACCACCGGCAGCGGCTCTCCGCCGCGCACCGTCGCCGTGTATGGCGCAAACCCCGCCACCTGCACCCGCACCGTATAGCGATGGCCCTCCACCAGCGCCAGGCGGAAGCTGCCCGCCGCGTCGGTCGTCATCGCCAGGTGCTGCCCTGCAGGATCGCTGTCCTGCACCAAAATCCCGGCTCCCGCAATGGCTGCGCCGTCCGGGTCCACCACCGTCGAGGCGACCGTCGCCAGCGTTGGATTCTGCTGCGCCCACAGCGTACCCACTCCCAGAACAAGGGCAGCAACAAGCGCCCGCCGTGCAAACTGGTTCAGCAACAACATCTGTCTCCTCATGGGCGGGGATATAGGACTTATGCAGTCCCTATTCCGCTAACCCAATATAAGACACTTTCAGTCCTTGTTTGTGTGACGAGCATCACGGCGAAAATCTGCGATCGTCCGGAAGGGCGAGTTTGCCCGGAAAACACCCATCCGCTCCGCCTTCACACGCGCAATAGGCGCGAAAAGCTTGACCCTCGGGCATAGACTTAAGAGAATGTCCAATGGATTGAAGGGGCTGCGGGGAGTTTTTATTTCGCGCCTACAGCGCTCAGAGGTTTGCTTGGCGAGCTTCCTGTGCCTGCATCGGCCGCCCGGCAAGCCGGCCGTGCCGATTCCGACCCAGGCTACGATAGATCGCGCCTTTAGCGCGCAATGCCAATGGCCTGAGCTAACTGGATCATCCTCTAGTCCATTTCCATCGCCATCCACTCGCGTTCGTGGAACAGCGGACCGTCTTCCTGGCCGTACATCACCTCCAGGGCCAGAATCTCCGCCTCGGGTGTTCCATATCCCACCATCAACCGGGCGTTCGTCTGCGCGTAGATATTGCTCAGTGCGCGGGCGCCGGTCTTGTCCGAGTGCGTCACGGCGTGCAGGTCGATCCTCACCTGGCGCTGCCCGCGTCGCTGCGCTACAGCCTCCCAGGCGTGCAGCAGCTCGGACGAATCCATCTCTCCCACTCCGCCTGCGAGCGCAATGCAAATCTCCCGGTCGTCTTCTTCTACTCGGATTGCCAACATTGCCATACCCCTCGGGCGACCAGGTCGCCTTCAGTGCGTCGCCAGTTGCGCGCAGCCGGTGGACCGTAGCAGGCTATCCAGCGCGCGCAGCCGCTCTTCAGCGTCATGGGCATATATCCGCACACGTTCGGGGTGCCCGGCGTCGATACCGATCAGGTACGCCAGATTCGACAGCGTTTCAGAGATATTCATGGCATGGGAAACGAACTCGTCATTTCCCCGGCAGGTAAAGTCTTGGAAAGCCATCGTGCACAACTCCATTTCAGTCAAACTCTACTATTCGCAGGCATGCGCAAATACACTATCGGCAGCGCCGTACATAATCTCCAGCGCCAGGTATTCGCTCCACAGGGTGCGGGTCAGCAATTGCGCGTGAGTCTCCGCGTAGATGGTCCCCAGCACCTGTTTCCCCGCTGCATCCGAGTGGGTCACGCGGCGCAGATCGATCCACAGATGTTTGGCTTTCAGTCGCGGGGCCAACTCCTCCCAGGCTCGGTTAAGCTCTGCCACTGCTGGCCCCGCGACTCGCCCTTCCAAAGTGATCCCAATCTCGTCTTCGCCTTCGTTGAATGTGACTCGAAACATGATCGCTGTCTCCCCATACGCAACGGGATAAAGCACGCACCGCGCCAAACCCGCGTCCAAATGTCGCTGGCGAAGCAAACGATTGAAGGGCGAAGGGTTAACTCCTGTGGTTCCCCGCGCCGGTGGAGTCGGAATCCGCGAGGTGACGAAGTGGCGATGACGGGATTGCGTCGCAAAGACTGCATTTCGTCACCCCGGCCCTGGGCGATATGCGACAATCGCTCCATCCGCTTCAGGGGCCCTCGCACTGTTCACTCCCGGAGGTCCACGATGACAGACCTAGCAGCGGCTCCCAAGCTCACACTCGACGTCGAGCGCTGTGCCGGCGGCAATGCCGTCATCATTCACTGCCATGGCAGGCTGGTTGCCGGAGTCACGGACGTTCTCGGCTCCACGGTCCGGCCGCTCATCCCGGCGTTCAAGCGCATCATTCTGGACCTCTCCGACCTGAAGCACACGGACAGCATGGGCCTTGGTTCGCTGGTGCACCTCTACGTCTCGGCCAGGTCCGCCGGGTGCAGCCTGGAACTGATGCACCTGAGCAAGCAGATCCAGCACCTGTTGGGGCTCACCAACCTGTTCAGCGTCTTCACCATCATCGGCGAGAACGGCGTCAAGTTCATGTAATGGCGTTAGGGCAAATTTCCGGATGATTTGCAGACCTTCGATATGTCGGGCCTTCAGCCCTGTGAAGACGATCTGCACATCTATGGGAACTTTGGTCTAGCGCCCGTCCGGCGCGGGCACCATGACTGCGCTCGGGTCTACCTTCGGAATGCCGAAGTGTCCGCTCAGGTGCAGCAGGTCCAGCGGCCGCATGTCTCCCGCAGCCTGGATCATGGTCAGCTCGCGTGTCGCCCGCACCAGCACTGTCACATGATCGATGTCCGGCCCGGTGAAGTGCAGCCAAACGTCCGTGATCATCGTGCGCGGTTGGGCGGAGTTGCCCGGCGTCTGGTTGCCGTTGACCAGATGCTTCCAGCCGGCGCGGTGGAAGGAGTCCAGGATCTGCGCCATGGTCTCCGGCGTGTAGAACGCCGGCTCTTTGTAGCGGTAGGTGTCGAAGCTGAGGCTCTCCAGCGCTGCCGCCGCGCGGTCCGCGTCCAGGCCGCCCTGTTGCAGAATGCTCTGCGCGATCTGCAACTCATTGCGGTCGAAGATCACGCCCGTATGGGTCGCGGGCTGGTCGGCCAGAGCGTTGACGCTGTCGGAGATTCCCGGCGGCAATGGGGTTGCGGTTCCCGCCGCAAACGCAACGGAACACAGGCCAGCCGCGGCCAGCAGGGTTACGGCAAAGGTGCGAAGGCGCAGGTGGATAGACATGGGGAGAAGCTCCTACTCCCCTTTAGACACGCTTCGCACGCAGGAGTTACCTTTTGTGGCCGGTTTTTGTTACTCCGCGGCCTTGGGAGCGAAGTAGCCCGTGTGTGCGCGCACATGGTAGCGCGGGTCGTGGGCCTGCAGGTAGATGGTGCGGAAGGCGCCGTCCTGCTTGAAGTTTGCCGGCCGGTATTCCAGCAGATACTGGCTCCGCAGCTCTTCCTCGATTCCAGCGAATGCGGTGGCAATGTCCTCAATCCGCGTGGGATAGAAGGCGCGGCCGCCGGTTGCATCGGCAATGGCCTGGAGCACGTCGTCGCCCTTGTCCTTGCTGGGGCTCACGTTGGTGCTGATGGCGTAGACGGTGGTCTCGGCGCGCTGGCACTCCTTGATCGCGTCGAGCTCCAGCGCGTGGCTGTAGTTGTCGTCGCCGTCGGAGACCAGGATGATGGTCTTGCGCACCGCGCCGACTTCGCGCAGGGTGAGCATCTGGTCCTTGCAGGTGGAGTACACCGCGTCAAAGAGCGCCGTGCCGCCGCCCGGCCGCAGCTTGAAGATGCCCTGGTTCAGCAGCGAGATGTTGTTGGTAAAGCTCTGCGCCACATCGAGCTCGACGTCGAAGCCTTCTACAAAGGCGCGGTCGTTGCGGTGCAGCACCTGCAGCAGGAAGGCGTTGGCCGAGTCCTGCTCAAAGGCGAAGCGCCCGCGGATGGAGCTGCTGGTGTCCAGCATGATGCCCACGCGCAACGGCAGGTTGGTCTGCTGCTGGAAGTGCAATACGGCCTCCGGCTGGCGGCCATCGTCCAACAGGCCGAAGTTGTCCAGGTTCAGACCGTTGACGAACTTGCCCCGCTTGTCGGTGACGGTAAAGACCAGGTCGACCTCGTTGGCGTTCACCTTGATGACCGGCGTGTCCATATCCTGCGTCGCCGGCGCGACCGGTTGTGCTCCCGCAGCCGGAGCCGGAGCAGCTGGAGGCTGGGCGGCAGGCGGAGTGCTGGGTGCGGGCGGCAGGGCTGCGGGAGAGGATTGTGCTTGCGCCAGCGGCAGCGCCATGGCCAGCGCGCAGCAGGCGAACAGACGCATGACCTTGGTCGAAACAGTAGGGTGGTTCCAGTTCACAATATTCACTCGCATGATTCTACCCAACTGGCGCGTGCTCCGTCCGTAGCAGCGCCAGAAACTCTGTCAACTCGGCGGGCAGCGGGGCATCCACGGCCAGCAGCTTGCCGGTCTGCGGATGCACAAACTCCAGATGCGCCGCGTGGAGGAAGTTCCGTTCCAGGTGCAGCGGCTCTGCCTCTGTTGGATGCTGGGACGCTGCTCCCGTTGGATGCTGGTTTGCGCGCTTGGGTGTGGCCGGCACGATGGATCGCGGCGCGCCGTAGAGGGTATCGCCCACGACGGGATGGCCGAGCGACTGCATGTGTACGCGGATCTGGTGGGTCCGTCCGGTCTCGATGCGCACCTCCACCAGGGTGAACGCGCCGTACGGAGTCGCCAGCCGCTCCAGCACGCGGATGTGCGAGACGGCGCTGCGCCCATCCGGCCGGCGCGTGGTCATGCGCGTGCGCCGGACCAGGTCGCGGGCGATGGGCAGGTTCACGGTGACGTTGTCCTTGGCGAGGGCTCCATGCACGAGCGCGATGTAGGTCTTTGCGACGCGCCGGTCGGCGAACATCTGGCCCAGCTTGCGGTGGGTTGCGTCGTCCTTGGCCACGACGATTGCGCCGCTGGTCTGCTTGTCCAGCCGATGCACGATGCCGGGGCGCAGGTCGCCGCCAACCGTCGACAATTCGGCGTCGAGCTTGGCCAGGTGGTGCAGCAGCGCGTTGACCAGCGTGCCGCGGTTGCGCGCGTCGTCGGTTGCGCCGGCGCCGGCGTGCACCATCATGCCCGCAGGCTTGTTGACCACGGCGAGGTAATTGTCCTCGTAGAGGATGTCGAGGGGGATGTCTTCGGCGATGGCGTGGAGGGGCTCGGGATGCGGCTCGCCTTCGACCTCGATGGCCTCGCCACCGCGCAGTTTGTGCTTGCCCTTGGGGGTTAGGCCGTCGACGCGGACCTGGCCGGCTTCGATGAGGAGCTGCACGCGGGCGCGGCTGATGTCGGGCAGGGCCTGCGCGAGGTAGGCGTCGAGGCGCATGCCGGCCGCGGCGGCGTCGGCGGTGAAGGTGCGCACGCCGTCGCCATCCTCCGAGAGCCGGAGTTCGGTGTCCTCGTCGAGATCGAGCACGGGCACGGCGACTTCGGGTTCGGGCTCGACGCCGCGCGTGGCCCTGTACTCGGCGCGCACGGACTGGCGCCGGGGGCCTTTGGGCAGCATGTTTTTAGAGGGCATCGCAATGTGCCTGGAGAAGACAGAAAACCGACCCGCTGGGCCGTGGGGTGAGGCGCTGGTGAACCCGTCCTAAGACGGCGGGAACCTGCCGTGGCTCTTTAGGCATTCCGGACTGGCGGACGTTGCACACCGAACCATATATACGAGCAGGGACCCTGTTCAATGAATGTTGGTTCAACCAGCGTTATTCTCCCCACCTGCTTTGCAGGCCGGTTTCTAGGTTGGTTGTAGCAGGGTCGTAGCATATTGGCAAGCGGCGAAGGTGGAGGCTCCGTCTCCGGGCTGCTGGAGATCGAGCTGCGGGCTACTGGCCTGCGGGTGCATGGTCGGTGTCTTTTGCCTTCTTCTGCTCGGCTTCGGTGGCGCGCTTGACCAGCTTTTTTAGGCCGCCCTCGATGTCTGCGCCGGAGCCGACCTTGACGCTCTGCAGCGCTCCGTCGGTATCGATGGTGAAGAACTGCGGAATCACGTTGACGGCGTAGGCGGACTGCAGTGCGTGGTTCGCATCGCGATACTGCGGCCAGTCCATGTGGTTCTTCGCGACAAAGTCCTGCCATGCGGCCGCATTGGAGTCGCTGCTGATGCTGATGACGACCAGCGGCTGGCCGGTGAACTTCTTTGCGATGCCCTGGATGATGGGCAGCGTCTCCCTGCACGGGCCGCACCAGGTAGCCCAGAAGTCCAGCAGCACCACCTTGCCGTTCATATCGTCCAGCGAGATCTGCTCGCCCTCGCTGGTGGTGAGCGTGAAGGGCGGCGCCATGTGCACGGCGGCGAGTTGCGGGTTCTCGATGAAGTGCTCGGCGCGGGTGCGGTAGCGGTCAGCGTAGGGAGCGAGCTCGACGTACCGGGTGAACATTGCCTTCGCGTCGTCGGCGTGGCCCTGCAACGCAAGCGCGCGGCCTTCGCTGTAGATGGTGGTGATGGATTTTGGTGAGATGGCGAGCGCCGCGCGGAAGGAAGCCTCCGCCTGGTTGACCTGGTCCGGCTTTGGGTTGTCGTTGTTGGTATGCAGCAGTGCCAGGCCGCGCTGGACATTGGCAAAGAACTTGTCCCTGGGGTCAGTGGCGATGTCCTCGAGTTGCGTTGCGCTGCCAATTGCATCCTTCCATTGCGAGTCGCCGATCTGCCGGCCAATGATCTGCCGAAGACACTCGATGCACTGACCCTTCGCGATCTTGTTGGCGTTCTTCCAGCGCGCCAACTGCTCGTCGGCGGGCTGACGCCTGTCCTTGGCTTCGGTGAGCGCGTTCTGGAACTTGGGATCGTCCAGGTAAGCGGGCCTTGGGCCCGGCTGTTCCGCGGGCTTGGTGGGGATGTTTGCGGAGGCCGCATTCAAAGGTGCCTGTTGGGTTGGCTCCTGCGTCGCCTTTGGACTGGCCGGGGAAGGTTGCGGTGCAACCGCAGACGCTGCCGGGGGTGGTGGGGCCTTCTGGCCGTCGTCAATCGTCAGCTCGACCGGAACCTGAAACAGCGCCGACGGGGGCTCGGTGCGGTCGATGTGGCTATAGCGATAGGTGGTCTTGCCGGCACCCGGCACGACGTCGATCGTGAGCAGGTTAAGGCGTAGATCGGGTGAGTACCACTCATCGACGATCTTGCCGACCGACGTTTTGCCGGTTACAAAGTGGTAGCTACGGGTGGGGATGCCTTCGATCTGCGGTGCATCCGCGTCCAGCGGCTGCTGCGCTCCCGTGGCAGCAGCGATTCCCTGGAGCGGGAAGCGAAGGGCAACCGTATCGCCGACCGTCCAGCGGTAATGCAGATGAGCGATGCAGTCGTAGATGTCGACGGTGGGCAGCCGGTCGGGGTAGTTCATCTCCACCCGGGTGCGGCCCTGCGAGTCGCGGAAGACCTTTTCTTCCGCATGAAACGCAGTGGGATCGGAGGAGTTCGCCGCAGGCTCGTAGTCCAGTGTCAGCGTGGCGGAGAAGGGCTCGTCCGCGACTGGGGCGCCATATGGGATCGGCAGCAGGTGCGTTCGTTGGGCGAAGGATGTGGCCTGGAGGAACGCGAGGGCAAGGAAGACTCGGCAGAGACGCTCGTGCATGACAGTGCTCCCACAACCAGAGACCTGGGGTTGAAGTTGTGCACCCATGATTCACCCATGGCGGCGAATTTTCAAATGAAGGATTGGGATTTGTGGTGGAGAGGCCCGCGAAGCTGCTTTACGGCGCTCGGGGCCATCCAACCGAAGACATCCATCGCGCTGAGCGAAGGCGAGCGGATGCAGGAGCAACCATGGCCACGGAATGGATTGAGAAGCTGGCAGACGGCATCAAGCAGAAGAACCATGAAGCGGCGGAGGAGTTCGGCCGCGCGCAACATTATGCCGGCATCGTCGCGGAGGTGGGCAAGGAGTATTTCGTCGCGCTGACCTTCAGCCTGCAGGAGAATGTGGAGGCAATGCGCCGGATGCTGCAGGGCGATGTGACTTCGGCGGACACCACGGTGCAGACCGTCAAGGTTGGCGAGGTTAAGATTGCACGCGCCCGGTTTCCATGGGTGGACGGGCGGCTGGTCCATAACGGGGACACCCTGGTGCTCGACTACGCCAGAGGCCCTGGGGTGGAAGGCGATCCAAATCAGGACCGCAAGGTATGCCACTTCACCTTCAAGGTCGCGCCGGATGACAGTTTGTTTGTCGAAGACGCGTTTGCACCCTCTCCACGGCAGTACAAGCAGCCGGACGAGTTGGCACGGCACATTACGGAGGCGCTCTTCGCCGCCTGATGGTGTTCGATCGCTGGAAGCAGGAAGGCCGCTCCGGAACTACGGGGCGGCCTTCGATTTTGCCTGGGGAGGGCTGTCTGCTACCGCACACGCGCGTTGTGCTTGTCGCGGTGGATGCGGCGGGATTCGACGTTCTGCTGGTGATTCAGAGTCTTGCGGTCCTGCGCGGTGAGTTTGCCATTGTCCTGCGCGCGCATGCCGTGCTCTTCCTTGTTCAGGCCGGCTTCCTGATGCTCAAGGTGAGAGGTTTCGCCGGCTGTGAGCTGACCGCTCTTGACCCCTTGTGCGATGCGATCCTGCTGGTCGACCTTGCGGTCCTGGATGTTCTGGGCGAACAGGGCTACGGGCGCAAAAGCGAGGGCTGTAGCAAAAGCAAAAGTAGCAATTTTCATGGCACGACTCCCGTATTGGATCTTTCTGTCTGCGCCGGCTTGGATCGTGCTGCCAGCGCTTACGAACGGAATAAACACAGGGTTCCCGGGGGTGTTGCGGCCGCTTGGAGATCTATATTTTGCTGAAAAGCCGCGACTTTATTGGTCTTCCGGTGTATGCGGGGGCTGTGCCTCGGGCCGTAGACGGAGGCTGAAGCCCTTGTTCGATGGCAAGCTCCTGCCGACTGAGGCGGAGTTTTCCTCCGGTGTGCACAGGATGTCCACAGTTTTCAACTTGCTGGGGGCGGGCTGTGGCTGATACTCTGATCTGGCTGCGGTAGATGCCTTGGTTGTTCTGGAGGGTTCTTCCGGTTTGCAGGCGTCACTTAGATTCTGCAAATGGTCTTTCGATTTGCAAATAGAAGCGAAACAAGATACTCTGAATTGGTACGAGAAACACTGCTTCGCACCTCGGCATGATTGGGTGGCTCGGAAACAGAGAGCTGCTGGTTGAGGGGACGACGGAGCGCAGTCCAAGCGTTTGATCGCGGTCGCAGCCCGAAGTCAGGGCAAGCCAGGAAGCAAGGGCAGACCGGAATCCAAACCCAAGCCACTGCAGTTGAAAGGTAGTATCAGGAGCTGAGTGCTCCGCGCCGATTTGTCGGCGTCAGGTTATTTGCCATTGTGCGCTGTTGCGAATTGGGTTGTTCCGAGCATCGTCAGGATGTGGACCGGAGTGGAAAAGCGGACGGAAATCGTAGAAAGGTTCGATTTTCGCTTGACACGCCGCCGGAACTCGGATAGCCTTGAAAAGTTCGCGCAAAACGTCACTCCGCTTCTGAGTGGCCCTCGAAAGTCGAGGCTGGACTCAAGCATAATGCTGAGTCTGGCTGAGGCGGCAAGAAATAATCGAGAGCCGGCCCTGTAGTTCAAAAGTCCAAGGGCATCAGGAAGCAGGTTGGGTTTCAAGAAACCTACCGACGAAAACACAGCGCCATCAAGTTCGAGGACACATATTCGACTTCGGTCGGGTAAGTCCTTGATCCAAAGCTGCCCGCTTAGGCGGTAAGCAGTTCGGATCTTTGACAACATAGTTGAACGTGCCAGTCGTGAGATGATGCAGAATTTGGTTTAGTCATTCTCACTAGTTATAAACCTCCAGCTCTTTCGAGCAGCTGGGGGCGCTCGATCCATCCCGACCCCTGTCGATGTGGTGGCGAGCAAACCAAGATTAAACGAGAGTTTGATCCTGGCTCAGAATCAACGCTGGCGGCGTGCCTAACACATGCAAGTCGCACGAGAAAGTGGAGCAATCCATGAGTACAGTGGCGCACGGGTGAGTAACACGTGAATAATCTACCTCCGAGTGGGGAATAACTGAGAGAAATCTTAGCTAATACCGCATAATACCCACGGGTCAAAGCAGCAATGCGCTTGGAGAGGAGTTCGCGGCCGATTAGTTAGTTGGCGGGGTAATGGCC
>Ga0302201_10002583_pt1 | contig 14082 bp, 12 predicted proteins | sample II_Bog_N3_2_FD_194586 | JGI IMG/M metagenome (GOLD analysis project Ga0302201, IMG submission 194586) | Peat permafrost microbial communities from Stordalen Mire near Abisko, Sweden - II_Bog_N3_2 | ecosystem: Environmental > Terrestrial > Soil > Wetlands > Peat | place: Sweden: Abisko...
TGGAGACCTCGAGATTTATTCCCGAATGCGGCCGATCCAGAGGATTGCGGCGGGGAATACGCTGCGGATTCTGGACGAGAAGCGATTTGATGTCGTGTGGAGCGCGGACGACTGGAATTCTACCAATACGACGATGAGCAGCGGCCTGGGCAGTTCCGGGTTCAGCGCCGAGATTCCGATTGGCGCGTTGGGGGACGGGAAATTGCAATGGACTTTGCATTGGACGGAGCAGAACGCCTGGCTTGGTTACAATGTGGAGGTGCAAGTTGACGGCCAGTAGCGAAGAGCAAAAGGGAAATAGGGATAAAGTCGCGTAAATTGATTTACTGGCGCATCGAACAGCAACAGGAAAGGACGCGTATCAACTTTATGGACTCAAGCATTGCGGGACTTTCGCTCGACGAACTTTCAATCGACACATTGCGGCTGCTGGCCGTGGACACAGTTCAGAAGGCCAACAGCGGCCACCCCGGCGCTCCCCTGGGCTGTGCGCCGATCGCGTATCTGCTGTTTCACAAGATGTTGAAGCACAATCCCAAGAACTGGAAGTGGGCGGATCGGGACCGGTTTGTGTTGTCGAACGGGCACGCGTCCGCGCTGCTCTATGGGGTGCTCTATCTCTCCGGTTACAAGCTGTCGCTGGACGATCTGAAGAGTTTCAGGCAATGGGAATCGCTGACGCCGGGCCACCCCGAGTATGGTGAAACGGAAGGCGTGGAAGTTACAACAGGGCCGCTGGGACAGGGCATCGCGATGTCTGTAGGTATGGCGATTGCGGAGAAGCATCTAGCTGCGATTTATAACAAGCCGGGCTTTGAGATTGTGAATCACCACACCTTTGCGCTCTGCGGGGATGGCGACCTGATGGAAGGCGTGAGCCACGAAGCCGCAGCGCTGGCCGGAATGCTGGGACTGGGCAAACTGATCTGGATTTACGACGACAACCTGATATCGCTGGATGGGCCGACGGAACTGAGTTACAACGACAATGTGATGGAGCGCTTCAAGGGCTACCACTGGCACACGCAACATGTTGACGATGGCAACGATCTTGAGGCCATTGAGAAGGCCATTGAGAACGCCAAGGGGGAAACAGAGCGGCCGTCGATTATTGCGGTGCGAACGGTGATTGGCTACGGGAGCCCCAAGGCGGGCACGAACAAGGTGCATGGCGAAGCGTTGGGAGTCGAGGCCGTGGCGGCTACGAAGAAGTTCTTCGGATTTCCGGAAGATCAGAGCTTTTATGTTCCCGAGGACGCGCTGGCGAATTGGCGCAAGGCCGTTGATCGCGGCGCGAAATTGGAAGCGAGGTGGAAGAAGGAATTTGAAGGCTATGCCGAGGCTAATCCGGAGTTAGCCGCGGAGTTTGAGCGCACGCAAAAGGATGTACGCAAAGCTGGTTGGGAAAAGGCGATTCCGAGTTATCCGGCGGGCAAGCCCCAGGCCACGCGCAATGCTGGCGGGGCAATTATGAACGCGATTGCCGGGTTAGTGCCGGAATTGTTTGGCGGGGCGGCGGATCTAACTTCATCGACTAAGACAATCTTCAAGCCGGGCGAGAGTTTTCATGTGACTCCGGCGGGACGGAATGTGTTTTTTGGCGTGCGCGAGTTTGGGATGTGCGCGGCGGTGAATGGGATTGCTGCGCACGGCGGGTTGATTCCGTTTGGTTCGACGTTCTTCACCTTCTCGGACTATTGCAAGCCGGCGATTCGGCTGGCCGCACTGATGAAGATCCGCTCGCTGTTTGTGTTTACGCATGACTCGATTGGATTGGGCGAGGATGGGCCGACGCACCAGCCGGTTGAGCATTTGATGATGCTGCGGGCGGTTCCGGACCTGACGGATTTTCGTCCGGCGGATGCGAACGAGACGGCGGCTTGCTGGAGGCTAGCGTTGGAGCGCACAGGGCCTAGCTTCTTTGCGCTGAGCAGGCAGGATTTGCCGGTGATCGATCCCGCGGCTGTGGACGTGCTGGGTGGAGTGAGCAAGGGCGCGTATGTTTTGCAGGATGTGGCAAACCCGCAAGTGGTGCTGATTGGCACAGGTTCAGAGGTGTCGGCTATTGTTGAAGCGGCAAAGCTGCTCGCGGCTGAGGGGATTGCGGCGCGGGTGGTGAGCTTCCCGAGTTGGAAGATCTTCGAGGAGCAGACGGCGGAATACAAGGCGAGCGTGCTGCCCGCCGGTGTGCCGAAGCTGGCGGTTGAAGCGGGGGCGACGCTGGGTTGGTGGAAGTACGTTGGCCTGGATGGCGACGTGATTGGGCTTGATCGTTTTGGGGCTTCGGCGCCGGGACCGATCGTGCTGGAGAAGCTGGGATTTGGAGCCGCGAACATTGCGGCGCGGGCGAAGAAGCTGGTGGGGTAATGCAGGGAATAGGGAATAGGGACTAGGGAATTGCGGCAGAAGAAGCGTCACGGCATTCATTTGCATTGCGACTTCTGGCCTTTGATCTCTGGTCCCCGAATCTCAAGGAGTGAATTGTGAAGTTGGTAATCAGTTCGGATCATGCGGGGTTTCCTCTAAAAGAGGAAGTTCGCGCTTATCTTGCCAAGGCTGGGCACGAAGTGGTGGATCTGGGGGCTTATGAGGTCGATCCGCTGGACGACTATCCAGACTTTGCGGAGCGGGTGGGGCTGGCGCTGAAACGCGGCGATGCACCGCGCGGAATTCTGATTTGCGGCTCGGGTGTGGGTGTTTGCGTGGCTTCGAACAAGATTCCAGGGATTCGCGCGGGGATGTGTCACGATACTTACTCGGCGCACCAGGGAGTGGAGCACGACGATATGAACGTGATTGTGCTGGGTGCGCGGATTATTGGCCCTTCACTGGCGTTTGAGTGTGTGGATGCGTTTGTCGGCGCCAAGTTCATCAACAATGAAGAGCGGTTTCAGCGGCGATTCAAGAAGGTGCTGGCGATTGAGGCCAGGTATATGTGCGGAGACGGCTCGAATAGTCCAGCCTAGGGCCGATGTGAGTTATAAGACTGGCGATTTGTGGGGAGGTCCACGATTGCCGGCGCGTTGACCAGAAGCTTCATCAAGGATTCATGACAGATACGCATAATGAAAGGCGCCGATGTTCCCCTTCGACGTGATCCTCTTCGATGTTGGCGGAGTGCTGCTGAGCAACGGTTGGGATCATGACGAGCGTGCGGCTGCGGCTAAGTATTTCCACCTGGATCTGGCTCCGTTTGAGGCCAGGCACGCTGCCGCATACCCAGCCTGGGAGCGGGGCGAGACTCTGCTCAAGGCTTATCTGGATGCGACGGTCTTTAACGAGGCGCGACCTTTTTCGCAGGATGATTTTTTCGGCTTCATGCTGAATCAATCGAAGCTCCTGCCCAATGGAGCTCTGGGAATCCTCGAGGAACTTGCCGCATCTGATAGATGCATGGTGGGTGCGCTCAACAACGAGGCGCGCGAGACCAACGAGTTCAGATTTGAGAGCTTCGGCTTGCGGAGTCATTTTGCAGTTGCCCTGAGCTCTTGCTACCTGGGGTTGCGCAAGCCGGATGCGGCCATCTACAAGCGGGCGCTTGATATTCTGGGCCGGTCGGCAGAGCGAATTCTGTTTATCGACGATCGTGCGGAGAATGTAGCGGGCGCGGTGTCTGTGGGGATGAAGGGTATTCATTTTTTGGGCGCGGATAGTTTGCGGCCGGAGTTAGCCGCTTTGGGAGTTATCTAAAAGATTCGCAATGGAGGTCATATGCAACTGGGATTGATTGGGCTGGGCAAGATGGGCGGTAACATGGCGGAGCGGCTGCGGCTGGGCGGCCACCAGGTGGTAGGCTTCGACTTCAACGCGGACGCTGTTGCGAGGCTCACGGCTTCGGGCAATGTGGGTGCTTCGACACTTGAGGACCTTGCCAAGAACCTGACTGGACGCAAGGCTATCTGGATCATGGTGCCGCAGGGCAAGCCTGTGGACGACACCATTGCCAAGCTTGAGGCGCTGATGAATCCGGAAGATATTCTGATCGACGGCGGTAACTCGAATTACAAAGACACCATGCGCCGCCATGATGAGATTGCCGACAAGCATTTCCATTTTGTCGATGTGGGAACTTCGGGTGGCATCTGGGGCCTGAAGGAGGGTTACAGCATGATGATCGGCGGCGACAAGGAGCCGGTCGAATATCTGCGGCCTATCTTCGAGACGCTTGCTCCCGCGGCTGACAAGGGTTGGGGACACGTTGGCCCCGGCGGCGCGGGTCATTTTGTGAAGATGATTCACAACGGAATCGAGTACGGAATGATGCAGGCCTACGCGGAAGGCTTTACCATCATGGAAACCAAGAAGGAGCTGGGTCTGGACCTGCCGCAGATTTCACAGATCTGGCGGTACGGGAGCGTTGTACGGAGCTGGCTGCTGGATCTGACCGCCGATGCACTCGCGAAGAACCCGAAGCTTGAAGGGCTGGAAGCGTTTGTCGAAGACTCCGGCGAGGGACGCTGGACCGTAATTGAGGCGATCGATCTGAATGTTTCCGCGCCGGTGATTACGGAATCGCTGATGCGGCGGATCCGGTCGCGCGAGCAGAATAATTTTACCGACCGAATGCTGGCGATCATGCGCAATGAGTTTGGCGGACATGCGGTGAAGAAGGACTAGTTATCAGTTTTCAGTTGTCAGTTGTCAGTGCGTTAATGAGTAGCTGGAGGCAGGAATGGCGACGATACAGATGAGTGTGCGGCCGGAGGATCTTTCGCAGGTGAAGCGGGGCGCGGAACATATTCCGGACCCGGGGATTCTGGTGATCTTTGGCGCGTCGGGCGACTTGACCAAGCGGAAGCTGCTGCCAGCGCTGTTCCACCTGCGCCAGAACAAACTGCTGCCCGAGAAGTTTGCAATTGTGGGCGTGGCGCGGCGGCCGCTCGGCGACGAGTTTGCGGCGGATATGCGGGACGGGATCATCAAGTATGGCGGCGGCGATGCCAGCGACCCGAAACTGGATGAGTTTGTGAAGCAGATCAGTTACTTTCCATTGAATTTCGACGACCCTGAGAGTTATGCCGGACTTAAGGGGGAGTTAGACCGGATCGACAAGGAAAAAGGGATTGGCGGGGACCGTCTCTTCTATCTTGCGACGGCGCCGGAGTTCTTTGCCGGAATTGTCGAAAACCTGGGCGCGCAGGGTATGGCGCATCCGGAGCAGGGCACAACGGCGGTGGTGATTGAGAAGCCGTTCGGGCACGATCTGGACTCGGCGCGGGAACTGAACCAGCAGGTGAACGCCGTGTTTCACGAGAGCCAGGTTTTCCGCATCGACCACTACCTGGGCAAGGAGACGGTGCAGAACATTTTGGTGTTCCGTTTTGCCAACGGGATCTTCGAGCCGATCTGGAACCGGAATTACATTGATCACGTGCAAATTACAGCGGCGGAGACGCTGGGCGTGGAGGGGCGCGGGCCGTTTTACGAGAAAGCCGGCGCGCTGCGCGATGTGGTGCAGAACCACATGATGGAGTTGCTGAGCTTTGTGACCATGGAGCCGCCGTCGAGCTTTGAAGCGGAAAGCGTGCGGCGCGAAAAGCTGAAGGTGTGGCAGGCGATTCCGCCGATTCCGATTCTGAATGCGGTGCGCGGGCAGTACGGCCCGGGCACGGTCGGCGGCGAACAAGTTCCCGGCTATCGCCAGGAGGATCGCGTCAACCCCGAGTCCGGCACCGAGACCTACGCGGCGCTCAAGCTTGAAATCGAGAACTGGCGCTGGGCGGGCGTGCCCTTCTACCTGCGCGCCGGCAAGCGGCTGCCCCAACGCGCCACCGAAATCTCCATCCAGTTCAAGCAGCCCCCGCTGCTGATCTTCGACCGCATGCAACACGGCGGCCCGTGCCAGAAGATCCAGCCCAACCTGCTCACGATTCGCATTCAGCCGGATGAGGGAATCGCGCTGCGGTTTGGAGCCAAGGTGCCGACCTCGTCGGACATGTCGGTGTGCCCGGTGAATATGGACTTCGACTACGAAGCGGCGTTTGGGAAGTCGAGCGCCAATGGCTACGAGCGGCTGCTGCTGGATTCGATGTTGGGCGACCAGACGCTGTTTTCGCATCGCGATGGCGTCGAGACGACGTGGGCGTTGTATACGCCGATTCTGGACGCCTGGGCGGCAAAGAAGCCGGAGGTGTTTCCGAATTATTTTGCTGGTAAATGGGGTCCGGAGTGCTCCGACCGGTTGTTGGAGAAGGATGGGCATTCCTGGAGGAATGAGCTGGGGAGGAAGGGATAAAAGCATGGAACAGGGAATAGGGAACAGGGAATAGACGGATTCTCCGATTCAGCTTCGCTTCCTGACGTCCACCACGATTGTCTCTGCGAGGCGGTCCTGGGCGCACATTCTGTTGCTGTCCCAGAAGAACTGCGCAAAGCCGAGACCTCCTTCGAGCACGGATGCGCCATACCCCAGCCCACGCTCGATGCATTGCCAGAGCCCCAATTTTGGGCCGGTGAGCGACATTACCCTGGTGCGCGCGACCCATTTGCCTGGGGTCTGTCCGTGGCCGAAATACAAGGCGAATCCCCAATAGAGGATCATGACTGCGACGTTCCCCAGCTCGTGAAAATCCCAGACGACGTGGATGTTCGTCTCGTGGAGCAGAAGCAGCCGCCATGCCAACTCCAGGGGAGCCCAGATCGCTACGGCGATAAAAAGGTCAACCGCATTCCCCAGCAGCCTTTGCCAAAAAGCTGCGAGCGGGAGCCCATTCAATGCAAGCATGCGCGCGTGACTGTGCATGTGAAACCGGCGAATCCCCTTTTCGGTGCTCATGGGGAGTAGTTTAATCGATGGCCACAAAGATTTTATTCGCGGATCACTTTTACGAAGATGCCGTCGGGAAGTTCACCTTCTAATAAATGGACCACGCCACCTTTTACGTACCCTTCAAGGACTTGGCGGGTGGGTGCGGCAGGCTGCGGCGCTGGTTTGGGTGCTGGCTTGAATGGCGCTTCGCTCACACGGCGGGCCAGGGCTTCAGCGGATTGGGAAGCGGGTGAGCGGCCCATGCCTTTGTCCATGGCGTCGTTGGCGAGTTGATCGGCTTCTTTGTTGCCGCCGCGGAGAGTATGGCGCATTTCGAACTTTTCCAACTCACGCGAGCGCCGGCGGGCTTCCTCGTAAAGCGGGCGCAGGACGGGGCTGGCTACCTTGTACTGGCCTTTCATCTGCTTGACCATCAGCTCCGAATCCGAGATGACGCGAAGGTGCTTCGCACCGTTCTCGTTCGCCCACTTCAATACCGCCAATAGACCCGAATACTCGGCGTAGTTGTTGGTCTGAATGCCGAGGAACTCGCCGAGCCGGGCAACAACGCGCCCGTCGGGGGCTTCGACTACGGCACCATAACCGGAGGGTCCGGGATTGCCGCGGGAACCGCCGTCGCAATGGGCGGTATACCAGCCTTCTTGGGCTGAGGGGTCGGGAGGGGCAAAGAGATTTCCAGTCATCGAGTTCTAGTGTAATGGGGTTGGGCAGTCGATTTTTGTTACCGATGTCTGGCGGAAAGCATCTGAAGGGACATGAGCATGGAAAAGGCAACATTTGGAGCGGGATGTTTCTGGGGCGTGGAGTCGGCGTTCGCGGCCATTCCGGGCGTGACGGCGACGGCGGTGGGTTACGAGGGCGGAAAGCTGGAACGGCCGAGTTATAAAGACGTTTGCACGGACTCGACCGGGCACGCGGAGGTGGTGGAGCTGGACTTCGACCCGGCGCAGGTGAGCTTTGAGAAACTGCTGGACGCGTTTTTCGAGCTGCACGATCCGACCACGCTGAATCGGCAAGGGCCGGACTGGGGCACGCAGTACCGGTCGGCTATCTTCTTCCACTCGCCGGATCAGGAAGCCCAGTCACTCAAAAAGATTGAGCAAATGACGGCGGAGGGACGATTCAAACCAAAACGGATTGTGACCAAGGTGGAAGCAGCACAAACCTTCTGGCGGGCGGAAGAGTACCACCAGAAGTACCTGGAAAAGCGGGGGCAGGCTAGCTGCCATATTGAGTGATTAGTCGTTAGATTCTTACCGCTTGATTCGTAAACAAGAATACTTCAAGAGTTGTCAGGCAGCTTGGAGCAGTTGAAGGATGTTTTGGATGGAGCGGTCGGCTTTACGGAAAGCCGTTTCGAGTTTGCTGTTGGACTGTTGGGCCGCGTCGGGCCGATGGTGAAAGAGGGTGTTGGCGAGCGGGCCGCAGAGCTGTTTATGGAAAAGGATGAACAGCAGCGCGACCTTGGTTCCTTTCTCTGTCAGCCGATAGGCGTAGCGCTTTCCGTCGCGGGCGAGCAGCCCATGAGCTTTTAGTTTGCGCAGGTCGTAGCGGAGTTGATTGAGGCCATAGGTGTCCGCGCCTATGCAGAAGCTGGTCAGGATGGCCTCGTGGATCTTGCGTGTGCTCCAGCCGGACACCACCGTACCGCCGTGCAGCAGCACTTCCATCAGCCGGATCATGCGGGTGTCGTGGATCTTGATGCCGGGGTACTTTGCAGTGCCAACCGTGATGGGCAGCGCCAGCCTTTGCAGCAGCGGAAAGTCGACATGCACGTTCAGCCATTGAGCCTGGAAAGCGGCGAACCGGCCAGTCACCGCGAGCAGTTTTTCGCGCACCTGGGCGAGATGATCCAAGCCCTTCTTCAGGCCGAAATCGGCCAGGTTGTTGGAGCAGGCCTCGTTGCGCAGGTAGGTGGAGAACTTCTCGTATTGCTTGATGAAGGCGTTGCGATAGTAGGCGCGGAAGATGTGGTGGCCGTGTTCGATCTGTTCGACGACCGTGTTCAGCTTGCCCTTCAGCTTCCTGGTGACGCGCTGTCCGAACACCTCGGCGATCTTGTTGGCGGTCATGCGCCACTGCCCGATTTCACAGCCGCGCTCGAAGATTTTGTGGATGGGAAAGCTGCGCTTGAAGATGAAGTTGCGGCAGTATTCGATCTGGCTGACGGCATAGAAGCGGCGCAGGTTCATCGCCGCGCGCTCGCGCTTGGAAAACTTCGGCCCCAGTATAAGCGTCCAGTAGTCGAGCCGCTGGCGGATGACTTCGGAACTGAGGCGATCTGCGGCGGATTGCAGAGCCTGCGGATCGGAGACAGATAGAAAGGCGTTGTCGTTCTTGCGGAAGCCGACCTTCTCGCGGACTAACTCCTTCTCGATGAAGTTATGGCCGTTGAGATAGTAAGTGGTCTGAAAGGGAAAGAACGAAGCTACCCGCATCGCCATCGGCCCAGCGTTTGGTCGCGGATGTAGAAGTAATAGTGCGTGAATCGGCTGCGCTGGCGAGCCAGGATGCGGTAGTTGGGATCGGGGGTGGCAAAGCGAGGCACTGCAGAGCGGAACGTCTGGCCTTGTTCCATGCTTTTCAGAATGAAATACACGCCGTGCCGCCCGGCCCGCTCCATGCGGCGTAGGGCAGCACGCACATAATCTTCCTCGCCGATCACCGGCTCACCCACCACGTTGTGAAAGAAATGCGCCACCTGCCCGGGCCGCGAAAGGCCGCTCAAATATCCGTTGATTACTACCCGGTCAAAACAGTGGTATACAAAGAGCAGCAGGCTGCCAAACAGTCTTGTGAATGTCTCCACCGGTCGCCCTCCCGTGTTCTCGTACAGACAACAAGATCATCGGACAGACGACCGGCGGAGGCAAATTTCAAATATGTTTGGCTAGGTATTGTTCGTCAGAGAGTCTAGGGATATCGCCGGGACAAAGCCTTAAAATTTTCCACCGCTGCTTATAGAGCCACCGAAGTCGCTCCAGCGGGAGAGTCGAAATCTCCTTGGCGAACTGATCCAGCTCATGCTTAGCGGCTTCCGTCTTCTCTAAGAACCTGTATAAAAACTCCTGTTGATTTGAAAGGGCACGACTTCAGTCGTGCCGCAAGTGGCTGAAAACATGAGAGGGCTTTAGCCCCTGAGGGACCGGTTCTTGCAGCTTATCGCCCACCTCGAAACAGTTTCTAGACAGCTTCTAAGACAATAGGCTCTTGCGGACGCGTGCTGAAAAGCTGCTTATGCTCTCGAAATTCGGCCAGGCTTGGGGTGTTTGGGCTGGTCAACTCTGATCTCCTAGCTGAAAACGAAAATGTCTTGCTACGAGTCCAGAGTCCGATCTCCTCAACGGCATCTGGTTCGGACCACGGGGAGATGACGACATCCGTGATGAGCGATCGAAGGTCTATGCGGCGGCGTTTCGAGTCAGGCACCCATGGATTGCGGGGGTTCATCGGTAAGGGACGAGGATGAGGAGAGTTATTTAAGTCGAGATGGCGGTTACCGCTTCCGAGCGGGTCATATGACGTGATGAGCGCGCGAACTTCACACTCTAGAGCGTATTTGAGCTGCTTCGTGAAGATGAATTCCATCCCATTGAAGCGGTCAGTCAGATGGTCGGTGCCGTATTGAACGCGGCCAAGATGCGCATCATCGTGCAATCCGTTCAACACGTCATGCAGTAGCTCATATCGAGTACAAATTGCCACTCCATCCCGACCATAGGCTTCCCACATATCGAGTATCTCAAGGCCTTCTTTGTAGAGGTACCAACAGCTGATGTAGAAAGCCTCGCGTGCTTGGGCGATGAAGCCAAGATGATTATGGAGTGTAAAGCGATCATTTATATCGTACGGATTGAGACCCAGAATCCGCAGTGCATACGTCTCAGGAGGAAGGCCTTCGCTTTCGTCAGGATACAAATCGGCCCGGCGAAAATACAATTCCTCGCTTGCCATAAGGTCGCGGAATTTTCGCATGTCCAAGAACCGCCAAAGCACTGAATCTTTAGTAGGCTCGACTTGGCTTCAATACGATTTTACCGGCATGTCAGCTCGATTCTTTGTGGACTAGTTGTAAGTAATGATAAGTTGGCTTCGCGATTGGAATCTAGTCAATGAGGCGCAGCCGCAGACGCCCGGTCCCATGGGCGTTCGGGGATTTATCGGAATTGAGTCGGCAGCGCGAACTCTCACTCTTCCATAGTCATGACTGCCATCTGCGACTCCGTATTGGCATGCTTACGCCCCCGAAAGCGGCCTCATCGAACGAATGGACTTCGAAGCAAACGCTGAGCACAGCCCGTCCTCTGCGTTCTCCTTTCATTACGCTTCCATGGGAATGCTGCTCTGACCAATACACCCGTCTTTGCCGATCGCTGGCAGATTGCTACTGAGAAGCCGTCGGCACCGGCTCATCGGGCATCACCGCAGCCGTTTGCCTGTGTCCCGGGCTTGCGCGCAAAATGCGTAGCGTTGCCATGGAGTGCTGCGGCAACCGCCTTGAGCTGCGCATCGAGCGCTGCATCATCCTGCGCCCTGAACCCCTCAACAATATTCCGAGCAGAGTGGGTAAAACGCAAGATTCCCGGAAGTGGCATACGCAGCAACATGCTGCCTCACTGGGAACTCCAGAAGTCTCCCAAGCCTCATCGAATTTTGGAAATGATGCCTTGACTATCTACACAACAATATTGTAGATAAACATAGTATGGGAAAACCGAGCGATCTCGTCCAAGGAACGCTCGACCTGCTCATCCTCAAAGCCATCTCGCTGGAGCCCAAGCACGGCTGGGCCATCGCCAAACGCATTCAGCAGATCTCCAACGAAGTTCTTCAGCTCCAGCAGGGCTCACTTTACCCCGCCTTGCATCGCCTCGAACAGCAGGGTTGGATCATTGCCAAGTGGGCCGAAGGCGAGACCGGCCGCCAGGCCAAGTTTGACTCGCTGACGGAGTCCGGCAGAGGCCAACTTGAAAAGGAAGCCGCCAACTGGAGCCGTCTCTCGCAGGCCATCGACATCGTAGTCGCCGAAGCCTGAGTACGAAGCCTCAGATCGTACCCGGCTCCAATAGGAGCAAGCCATGCCGTCCAAAGAGAAGCTGTACATGCAAATCCGGATGCTCTTCGGCCGCAACCGGGCCGGTGAGCGCCTGCAGGACGAACTCCGCTTTCACCTCGATCAACAGATAAGCGAAAATATCGCCTCCGGGATGAACCCGGATGACGCGCGTAGCGCAGCGATGCGCACCTTCGGCGATCCGGCGTTGGTGCGCGAGCAAGTCAGAGCCACCTGGAATTGGTACAGCCTCGACAAACTCGGCCGTGACCTCAAATATGGAGTTCGCACATTGCTGCGTTCGCCAGGCTTTGCCATCGTTTCTGTATTGGTGATGGCGCTGGGCATCGGTGCGACCACATCGCTTTTTACCATGGTGCGCGCGGTGCTCCTGCGGCCGCTTCCGTTTCGCGACTCTAGCAACCTGGTCATGCTCTATGAGCACTTCCGGCAAGGGAAGAGCGGCGACGGATTCAACGCAGTTGCGCCGGGAGACTATCGCGACTGGCGCAGTCAGACTCACGGCTTTGAAGATATCGCGGCCATGCGCCGCTACGGAGGCATCGTCTCCGGCGTGCACTCCGAACTGCCGGAAGTCGTCCAGAGCGCAGGCGGCTCGGCCAATCTCTTTCCCCTGCTCGGCGTGACACCGGTTTACGGCCGCCTCTTCGCGGAAGCCGAGGATAAACCGCAAGCCGAACCCGTGGTCCTGCTCACGTGGAGCTTTTTCCAGCGCCGCTTTGCCGGCGATCCCTCCATCGTCGGCAAGCAAATTCACTTGGACACCATCCCGACCACCGTCGTTGGCGTACTGCCGAACTGGTTTAACTATCCCGATGCGCGAATCCAGTTTTGGATGCCGTACGCTCAGACCTTCACGCTGCAGGACTATGGCATACACGACGGCCACCAGAGCATGGTGGTGGCGCGGGTCAAGCCCGGCGTGAGCGTTGCCGCAGCAACGCGCGAAGTGAGCACACTCCAATACCAGATCCATGTGGCCAATGCTTCGAAGCCTGTCGCCGAAGATGTCTGGTCACGCCCGATGATCGACGACGTGGTCAAAGACGTCAAGACTCCCCTGCTGGTGCTGCTCTGCTCGGTCGTCTGCATGCTCCTGATTGCCTGCCTCAATGTCTCCAATCTGCTGGTGGCGCGCTCGGCAGCCCGCCGCAAAGAGGTTGCCATCCGCGGGGCGCTGGGCGGCAGCCGTCTCGCTCTCATTCGCGAGCAGATGACCGAGAGCCTGCTGATCTGCGTGGCTGGCGGCGGACTCGGGCTGCTGCTATCACTGGCTTCCACGCACTGGCTGGCCGCTCACTGGCGCAACCTGCCACGCGCCGATACCGTTCATGTGGATGGGTGGGTCTTCGCGTTCGCTCTTGGGCTGGTCGCGGCTACGGCGATGCTGGCGGGCCTGCTTCCCGCCATTTCTTCCACTGGTAGAGAATCGCTCTCTGCGCTGCGGGAGTCTTCACGCTCGATTGGCGGAAGCGCCTCCCGAGCCCGTCTGCGCAAGATGATGCTGACCGCGGAGATCGCGCTGACCGTTACGCTTCTCGCCGCAGCGGGCCTGCTCTTTCACAGCTTTGTGCGCCTGCGTACTGCAGATCTCGGCTGCCGCACCGATCATGTGCTGACCATGAAATTCGGCCTCCCCGAAATTCAATACAATACACGCGAGAAGGTGCTGCTCTTTCACGAGTCGCTGCTGGAACGCGTTCGGCGCCTGCCTGGTGTAAGCGGCGCGGCGCTCGTCTCGACAGCTCCCGCAGCAGGTCCCGAAGGCGATCGAGTGTTCACCATTCTGGAGAGGCCGGCTCCGAGTTACAGCATTCAATACGTCGCCCTGACACGAACCGCGGACCCGCAGTACTTCAGCGTCATGCAGATCCCGCTTTTGCGCGGCCGCGTCTTTACAGAGCACGAACGCCTGCACAATGATCGCTTCATCGTGGTGAGCAGGCAATTCGTGAATCAGTACCTTGCAGGCAACGACCCCATCGGCAAGCACGTCCGCTCCGGCTGGGATGACAAAGTGGATAACTACGAGATCATCGGTGAAGTCGACGACACTCTCTACGACGTCACCAAACCGGTATCGGCGACGATGTATTTTCCGATCCTCTCCGGTATTCCCAACCGCACCAGCGAGGCAACGATCGTGGTACACACCTCGGTCGATCCGCTCGCGATATCGATACCGGTTCAGCAGCAGATATCGGCGCTTGAACCGGAGCTGCCGGTATACGACGCGCTG
>Ga0302201_10002596_pt1 | contig 14037 bp, 15 predicted proteins | sample II_Bog_N3_2_FD_194586 | JGI IMG/M metagenome (GOLD analysis project Ga0302201, IMG submission 194586) | Peat permafrost microbial communities from Stordalen Mire near Abisko, Sweden - II_Bog_N3_2 | ecosystem: Environmental > Terrestrial > Soil > Wetlands > Peat | place: Sweden: Abisko...
GGCTGCTCGGTGGCGATTGACTAGCGGCTGTTGTCAAGGAACCAGCCAACATCCATCAACACGAGTTCCACGGGCAATCCAACCGATTGGTTCACCGATTTCTCTCGAATTCAATCACCCTGAATCTCCTTCTATGATTCACCTGCACACTACTTCTTGAGATGAAATATTTTGCTGATCAAATCGTTATAGTCTCCGTGTAACCCATTCAATGCACCCACTACGCTGTTATCAATGGATAGGATCAAACAGACAGTTAACAGTGAGAGCGCGAGGGCACTTACAAACCACGCCTTTGTAGAAAGTCCCTTGATAGCGGAGATGGCACCTACGATAACCACGAAAAAACCGATAAGCGGAATCAGCCACGCAATTAACCCAAAGAGACCCATCATTAACCCTATCCAAGCAGATTTTGATGATTTTTTAGTTTTTGAGTCACTGCTTGATGGTGTATTGGCTTCAGCCCGTCCTTTAAAATTAGAGTCAGGGAGAGTCAGCGCGTCTGCGAATGCATCCAGGCTCAAATGCCGTTCGAGCGGATTTTCATCCGTGGCCTTGTCGATGACTTTATACAGCCGTTTCCACTCCTTCTGTTCAGCGTTGCTCAAGAAATCGGATCCTCCAATCGGAACCCGAAATCGCGCTTTGCCCATTTTATCGGGATTCTGTCCCGTAAGCATTGTATAGAGCGTTGTTGCTAGTCCCCACATGTCGGTTTCACCGGATGATTCCACAAACCATGAAGGTGGCATGTAGCCAGGTGTCCCGCGCATACTGATCGAATCGCCGTCACGACCAAGAAGTCCGATATCGGAGAGGCATGGCAATCCGTTAAAAAAAAGTATGTTTGCCGGCTTGATGTCTCGATGAACAAGCCCTTCCTTGTTCAGAAGCGCAGCAGCCCGAGCAATAGGTTCAAACAGCGAGATGATTTGCTCAGTGCCCATCCCGTTGCCCTCTTCTTTCCGCTGATTGATATAGTCCGCTAGAGTGATAGGCTTCCAGTCAGCATTCGTTGGATCATTGCCTGGATTCCCATCAGCCAAGGGGAGGGTGTAGTAGAGTGCTCCTGGGCGAAGATTGATATGCTCAACGGGAATGAGATTTGGAGATCGCAGTCGCTGGGAGACTTCGCGAAAATGCCGCAGTGCGGAAAGCTCCGTTTCCAATGTTCCCTGAGAGCCAGCGACCCATTTCAAGGCATGGTAACTTTGTGATGCTTCCGAAAAGGCAAGCCAGACAACCCCAAACCCTCCTTGGCCCAAGGGGCGGATCAGACGGTATCCATCCACCACTAATCCTTCCTGCGGTTCGAGCTGGGTGGTCATTGATCCAAGGAACCCAAACTACCACCGCGATGGCTATAAAAAACTCTCAGGGGAAACTTTTTTACATCTTTCTGAGATACAGCGAGAGATTTTAGAGAGATCCAACGAATCACTGTTGTAGAAGGTTACTCATGAGCTACCCCACCACTCCACAAAGCATTTTGGTTCGCCTGAAGCACGAGGTGCATCCAGCGAGTTGGAATCGATCTTGGGAGGAGTTTTTCGACCTCTATCATGAGGCGGTTCGAGTCAGCGTCATGTACTCCTTCAGCAAGTTCAGCTGGTTTCGTTTCAATGATGAGGATCTTGAAGCAACGGTTCTCAAAGTCTTCCAGTCCTTCAATGATGAGATTCAGAAAGGTTTTGAATTTGATGGAGACAGAGGAAAGTTCCGCCAGTTCCTAATTACCATTTGCCAGCGTCGTGTTTCAGACTTCATGCGTCAGCAGAAGCGACTGGAGCGATTCGATTCATTAGCTCCGGAGGAGCTGGCCGAGGCTACGAGAGGGCGCAACATCGAAATATTTGACGAGCACGAAAAAGAGAAAGTGAATGAAGAGTTTGCAAAGGCCAAATTTGGTGAACTGCTGAGCCTTCTCAGGGAGAGGGTTGCCCCTCGGGTTTACACAATATTCGAGTTGGTGAAACTCAATGGGGGGGAACCAGAAAACGTCGCTCAGCAATTGGAGGTCAAAAGGGGTGTGGTCGATAACTCCATCTACAAGGCGATGCAAACCCTTCGTGCTATTCACGAGGAACTGGGATCAAAAAAACAACAGTCATGAAATCAAAACAAACTCCCGATCAAGCCATTTTACCTGAGGAGACTATGCGAAAGATTCGTCAGGCCTATCACAGCCTTGAGGCATTCCAGCTCACGGACAAGCACATCATAGCAAAAGCAAAACTGAAGAAAATGTTGTCTGAAGATAGGAGTGAGAGGGCAAAGCCGTAGCATGAAAAAATATACTCCCTTCATCTGTGCAATCTCCTTCCTGATCGGTGGGGCTTTTGTCTATTTCCTTGGGCATTTGCAGCAACGCAAAACGGACACAAAACCTTCCCAGGTCTCGGCTGTTGATCGACAGGGATCTCCCATGGCAGATCGGGTGCAGCTGACCCTAGATGCCGGTCTCCAAAAGATCGTCGAAGCGGAGTTGGACAAGTCGTTTGCCACACTCCACCCGAAGAAGATTATTGCCGTCCTTGCTGATCCCCGAACGGGAGAGATTCTGGCGATGGCAAATCGTCCAGCACCAGCAGGAGCATCAACCCCACAACTTGATGCTGTCTCCTTTTCCTATGAGCCTGGCAGCACGTTCAAAGTTCTCAGCTACGCAGGAGTCCTGATGAACGGGCTGGGCGACGATAAGAGCCAAATCTTTTGCGAGAATGGAAGCTTTCCGCTGGAAGGAAAAATGATCAAGGATCACGCCCCACTGGGTAATCAAACTCCCTCGGAGATCCTGATGCGATCCTCCAATATCGGAGCTGCAAAGATGGCGTTGAAGTTGGGTGCCACCAAATACTGTGAGTTGGTGCAGAACTTTGGCTTTGGGCATGAGACCGGCGTCGGTCTTCAAGGGGAGTCTGGGGGAGCAATCATTCCAAAAGAAAAAGTGGATGATCTCACACTCGCTAGAATGTCCTTCGGGCAGGGCGTCAGCGTCACCCCTCTTCAACTCTTGATGGCGTACGGTGCCATTGCCAACGGGGGGATCTTGTTCCGGCCTTCGATGACTCTGAATCAATCGGGTACCAAGCAGAGTGGGCAACGGATCATGCCAGAGGGAGTTGCAGCAAGCCTCAGAGAGGCCCTAAAACTCGCTGTTACCGATCAAGGGACGGGACCCCTGGCACAAGTTAACGGTCTCCAGGTCGCAGGCAAGACCGGTACCTCCCAAGCCGTTACCTCCGATGGAGGGCATTCAGAAACGGAGTATGTCACCTCCTTCGCTGGATATTTTCCAGCTGATCACCCTCAGGTTGTTGCCGTGGTGGTTGTCGATGGGGCCTCCGTTCCAGCTGATAGCAATTATGGGGGACTTATCGCTGCTCCAATCTTTGCGGCGATTGCTAAGCAAAGCGCCTCCTATCTGCATCTCAGCCCCTCAGTCGGCAATCTCTCCTCACAGAATGACAGTCTATGAAAATCAAAACATACCTACCTCTGTTTGCGGTACTCGCTGGTTTCTTCCTGCTCACCGGCCTCTGCATGGCATTCGGTACGATGTACACCTACAAGTGCCCCAAGTGCGGACTGATCCAGCAGTTCAGCAACCCTACTCCAGGTGCCAAGTGCCCGAATGATGGATGGACAATGACGCCCCAGTATTGATGTTCTGAACTTCGCCCGATACTCATTAATGATTCCTCCTGCATGTATGGATCTCACCAAAGTTTGATTGATGAACTGAAGGTTCTCCATGGTCTACAGCAGCGCATTGATCGGGTCGCTGGGGATCTTAACTCTGGGGATCGTCGTTATGCGGAGGTTGATGCAAAAGAACTGGGAGAGTTATTGGGAATTGAATTTGGAAGCTGTGTTGGATGGGGGATGGGACGGGGATGGGCCTTGCGAAGAAATATGCCTGGAGTTGATATTTCCCCTGAGGCAAAACGAGAATTCAGGTGGACGGAGAGATTCCATCACTACTCCTTGTACGAGGCTCAAGCAGAGGAGGCCCTATTTACGCCTGTCGTCGGCCTTCAGGAATTCATGGGATGGTGCTCACTCCTCACCATGTGCAAGAGCGTTACTTCCAGTAGCGGATTTCATTTTTCATTCCGACAGATCACCGATGGAGTCCACTTTGAGGCGATTTCTCCCTACATAGACGGCATTGCCGTGGATGAGACCGAGTTGTTTCAACTGAGGTTCGTCGTCGCGTCAGAAGCTATAGGAGACTCCTTGGGAACGGATTCCCCGTACTTTCCAGAGCCTCTGTTTGATGAGGATGAAGTTTGGCCACTTCGGGTAGATTCTTCTGTTGGGGAGTTGAGTGAGACTAAAAGCGATCCTGCGGTGGGGATATTGCCTTACTCAAGTGCCTGTTTCTATGGAGTGGGGGTCTAAAAGATGAACCATTTTTACATGACCTTCCCGCACCCTGTAGTTGTCGTACTGTGCACCGTACTCTTGGTCCTCTTCGCCTGGGTCTATTACTCAAACAATAAGCTAAAACAGAAGAAGGGTACTGAAAAAATCATTGCCCCTCCTCCATTTGAGCCAACGGCCACCGGGCTTTTCAAAGCCCCATTTCCCAAATCATCTCTCCCAATTCATCACCCTGTTGAGTTTCGACCCACTTCATCGAGTGATGGTTACAAGCATCTTCTGAACCTGGTGGATTTACTGGATGAGGTTGTCCTGCTCAAAAAAACTTCGCCAACAGATGTACCCTCTCTTGCGATAATCGAAGCTCGGATCACTGATCTCATCGTACTTTCCGATGGAGAGATTATCCGCGACACTGTTTGGAATCCTGAGCGGCAAAGAGCCGTGAAGGTGGTTAACGGAGAGGGGCTGGGGATAACAATCATTTCTTCTCGTTCTTCTGGACTCACCATCAAAGGTAGGGTTGTGAAAAAGGAAGAAGTCATCATCGCAAAAGCAGTCACTTCATAAGTCAACTCACTAAAATTATGGAATTCACGATTGGAGACCCAGATTTCCAGAATCATTTCTGGCAACCTCAAGATCAGAACGATAACTGCGCCGTTGCAGCGCAGACAGATATTCTGAACCAGTATCTGGATCATCCGGTTTCTTTAGATGAAACCAACTATGTGGCCATGACAAATGGTTGGTACCATCCAGGATATGGTACTTCAGCAGACGATTTGGGTAACCTCCTTCAGGCATACGGAGTCCCATGCCACACTGTTGATGGTGCTTCTATTGAGCAGCTAGCAAGCGAACTCCAGCAGGGACACCGCGTTATGGTTGGTGTGAATAGTGGAGAGCTGTGGGATCAAGGACCATTGAGTGAGTTTCGGCACTGGGTAGTCAAGGAGTTCGGTTTGGATAATTCGACTTTCACAGCTGATCATGTTGTTGATGTCACCGGATTAGATCTAAGTGATATTCACAATCCACAGGTTATCATCAACGACTCTGGGGATCCCAATGGTGCTGGGCACACGTATCCTCTCGACCAATTTTCCGAGGCGTGGAAGGGGAGCGATTTCTACTACGTCGCAACGAATGCAGCCCCTGGAGGATCATCGAATGTCGATCTTGATATCGGTCAGTATATGGGCGTCGGAACGACACTTGGTGCTGAATATCTTGGCCTAGATCCATTATCGTCTGGTTTAGCGGGTCAGTTTGTTGACTCGGTTGTCAATAATGTCGATTGGGACAAAGTGCTTGCTAACATCTAATAATATTTCATGAAAAAAGACCTAGCAGATACCCCAAGTTTGGAGACTGTTGCCAACCTGATGACCCGCGTTGGCTTACTCGATGCAGAGATAAGAGGGGGCAAACGAGATGCGGAGTACTTTGCCAACATCGAAACTGTTGCCCTCGGATTATTCCGAATCGTGGTCGTGGGTGAGATAAAAAAGGGCAAATCATCCTTTATCAATGCTCTGTGTGGCACTCGAGACCTCGTGCCTGTCCACGACAATGTCGCAACCTCAACAATTTTTAAGATCCACTACGGAGTACACAGCGAATACAAAGTCTACTTCCAGCCTGAAGCAGGCAGGAAGAAACGAACGATATCAGCCGATCAACTGAAGCAGTATGGCACTGAGGACGGAAATCCAAATAATGGAGAAAAGGTAGATTTTATTGCTGTTCAGAGCCCCTCCCAACTTCTGAAAGAGGGGTTTATCCTGATAGACACTCCAGGCGTGGGTGGGCTCTTCAAAAATCACCGTAAGATTACTTTCAAGTATGCTCCCAAAGCTGATGCTGTCTTCTTCGTTACGGACAGTGTCGAATCTCCTATTGGGGCAGATGAGGTCAGTTTTCTCAAGGAGCTGAGGAACATCACCAAGCTCATTTATTTTGTTCAGACGAAAGGTGCTGATGCCGACCCCGAGAGCAGAAAGCGTCGGATGGAAAACAATATCTCCATTTTGACGGATCAAGCAGGGTTTTCAAAGGAAGAGATCCGATACTTTGTTGTGGATTCCAACTTAAAGTTGGCTGCTGATGAAACCAAGAATATGGAAGATCTTCAGGATAGCGGTTTTATACCCCTGATGGCCTATCTGAACAACGATCTTAAACCAGCAAGGGTGTACAATATCGCAAATGTCGGATTTCGCCGATGCTACAATAAATTCATTGAAATTAGGGCGTGTGTACAGCAGCAAAGGAGCATCCTGGACGCTGAAACAGTCGAAAAACAGCAAGCAATCTTGGAGGAACTGAATTCGGCGGAATCATCGATCAATGATTGGAATAGTAACATACGCCCGCAACTTGTAAGAGAGTTTCAAGTTCAAGTTCAAGCGATTCAGAATGATATCAATACGGTGGTGAGCGACAAATTCCGCCAAGGTGGAGAATTATCAGAAGCTGCGGGTCGCACCTTGGCCGGCTATGCAACAAAAGGTCCCGAAATCATCTACAAGTCGGCACAACCTCTTGCTGAGGAGGTGCGAGCAAAAGCATCTGAGGTACTGCTCCAGATTAGCAATGATCTCGAAACACGTATGACAGCACTTTTAGAAGCGCTTGCCAGAAAGATTGACGGCAGTATCAACCTTTCAAATGAATTCGTGGGGCGGTCTAGAATGGAGACAAAGCAAATTCACTATGGAGAAACCCAACTTCGTGAACTTGTGAAAAAAGGGGAAGATCAGCGACATTTTGAAAAAGTGCGCACTTTTGTTTATGGAGGAATGGCTGGAGTTACCATTGCTTCAATTGCAGGTGGGATAGTGGGCTCCGTAGTCCCCGTTGTCGGTACGATGATAGGAAGCACGATTGGGATGCTGATCGCAGGTGCTTGGGGTGGAAAGGAAGCTACAAGTATCGTCCGAAGTAAAGAAGCTGCTGCTGCTCGTCAGAGCGTGCATGCATTCATAGAAAAAGACCTCTCCTCAATCCATGTGCAGGTTCAGGATGGTTTCAATAAGGCGTTTACTTCACTTCGTTTTCAAGCTGACGAGGCTCTTGCAGCAAAGATAAAAAATTTCATGTCTCAGCTTGCTGCAGATCGCAACTTGCTCATGCAGAGAGGGAAGGCGAGCGCCGATGAAATCGCTAAAGAAAAGCAACGCATTGTTATTCTTGAATCACAGATTGCATCCCTCGACAGGGAATTGAAGGCGATGGATAAGCGCCTCTATTGAGGATCATTGCCTGATGGAATTGGATCACTATCTCCGTTCCGTTGCTGCAAGGCTTCGAGAATTTGAACCTGATAGCGATTCGTCGAATGCACTCCTTCAGATTGCTGAGGATTCCAGACAACCGTTCAATGTCGCCGTTGTCGGGCGCATGAAGGCAGGGAAATCGACCCTGATTAACGCATTGATCGGAAAGACGTTGGCAATCACAGGTACGGAAGAAGCAACAGCTACGCTAAACTACATTCGCTTGGGGCGAGGAGATGAGACCAAAAAATTCGATGTCCGCTGGCGGGATGGGGGAATTGAATCTTTTCCGTTGGATGATCTTTCAAAATGGACGGGAAAGTCTGCCGATGTGATCGATCGTATCAAACGTACTGCCCTTCTGAGGATGTATGCAGATTCAAAGTATCTCGAATCAATGCAGATCATCGACACACCAGGAACAGGAAGTGCCGTGGAGGAACACGATATTGCTTCAGATTTTCTCAATCCACAGGCAATCGCTGAGTCGATCGAGGTTGGTGGAAAAGCAGATGCCATCGTGTACGTTTTTCCAGCCACAGCCCGTGAAAGTGATGAGGAGACATTGGAGCTGTTTGCATCGGGCAGATTGCCAAATTCTGGGCCTAGGGACAGTGTGGCTGTCCTCCACAAATGGGATAGTTTGGCAGTAGATAACCCGAGAAAGCGTGCACAGGAAAAGGCAATCAGACTCATGAATGACCTTGCTGGCAAGGTTGCTGCTGTCATCCCGGTGAGTGCTCCACTGGCGTTGGCAGCACGATCTGCTCCGGAAGAGTTTTTTGCCGATCTGGTCACCATTTTGTTTCATTCAGGGCAAGATATTGAGAGGGCACTTTCAAGCCCTGACAAATGGCTGAGAATTCCTTTAGGAAAGGCTATTCTGGATCTTTCCCAAATGCCATGGCCTAGCTTCAGATTACTGGCTCGCTCTCTCCTCAGGGATTCAATCGCAGATTCGAAAGCGGCTAGAGAATGCTGCCTGAGAGAGAGCGGCATCGAACTGCTAGAGAATTTTATTTCCCAGGAATTCTTCACAAAAAAAGACATCATCAAGAAAAGCCGTCTTTTGAAACGAACCGCCATCCATATTGAGCCTGCGCTGCGTAAATTCTATTTGAATGCAAGAATGGATGAAGCAGCTGATCTTCAAAGCGCAGTGATCGAACTTGATCGGGAATGGCAGCGTTGCCTGGATGAGGGGAGCTTATTGGAAATGGATCTGCAAGTTGGAGAAATGATCAAGGAATCCCCAGAAATAATTCATGAGGATCATCGGGACTCCATTTTAGAAAGTTGCAACTATCTGGCCAAAGATATACGGGCTCGGAAAAGTCTGGGGAGGGGCAAACTGCCCAGCATTAGAGAGGTTGAAGACCTCATCCGCTTCTATTCAACCAAGGAAAATCTGGCGAGAAAGCGGGAGCGGAGAATCTTCAGCCATATTGTGACTCGGTTGCAGCAAATCCACCGCATACTTTCGGAAGCCTAGGGAGCACTTATGAATACTATCGGCATTGATTTTGGTACGACAAAGACGCTCGTAGCTGCGTGGAGAGAATCTTTTGGGCGAGCAGAGATCGTGAGACTCGGGAGATCTGGTGAAGAAATTCCAACGACGATTCATGTGGATGCCAGAAGGCAGTTTTTGTTTGGTGATGATGCCGACGATCAGATGGGGGGGGATCCATCCGCTTATGTCAGGAGGGTAAAACGTGGGCTGGGAAAGGAGTGCGCCCCCAGACAGCTAAATGGTCACAGCTTCTCAACAGTAGAATTGGTACAGGCATTCTTGTTTGAAATCAAAAGCCGGGTGGAATCAGAGCTTTTTGACGGTCCAGTGGAGCATGCAGTAATCACGGTTCCAGCAAAATATAGTCCAGCAGCATGGCGTGATCTGGAGATGGCAGCATCAGGAGCAGGATTTTCAAGTGTCGAGCTGATCGAAGAGCCTGTGGCAGCTGGGATCGCTTTCCTTGAAGATAAGCATGGCGACACGGTAGATAATAATACAGTGGATGAAATTCTGGTGTTTGATTGGGGGGGCGGTACGCTCGATATAGCGTTAGTTGAGTTCCACAATGGAGAGTTGATTGTCAATCAGGATCTCATAGACGGTGATCCAGATTTAGGCGGGGAAGATATCGATGACGATCTCATTGATGCCATCAATGCCTCGCTAATAGAAAGAGGCCTCCCTGAGATAACGACTGATAATATTACAGATTATTCGTTATTATATAAAAGAATTGTTGAGACAAAATGTCTGCTTTCCAAAAAAGAAAGCCACTCGTTTCACTTTAAGACACCCGGGTCTGTCTATGATTTTCCGGTCAAAATGACTCGTTTAGAATTTGAGGGGTTTATCTCTGAGAAACTTCAGAGAGCCATAACTTGTCTTAAGTCTTGTGAAGATCGCATGGTGAAAGCCGGAAAAAACCCGTCACATGTGCTTCTCGTGGGTGGGACGAGCCAGATTCCAGCGGTTTCACAAGCAATTGCAGATCTTGGTCGAAAGACGCGTCCCTGGAACAGGGGGAGAGAGGCCGTTGCATTAGGAGCTGCCATTTACGCTCATAAAATGGGTCTGGGGAAAGCAAAGGAAACACAAGATGAATCAACTGATGATGCCTTTGGCCATTGTGTCTTAGCTGAAACCAAAGCGAGGAATCGTGACTATGAAGGAGCAATTGTAGAGTTCAGTAAAGCTATTGCACTCAACCCTAAAATCGCGGAGGCCTTTTACGGACGCGGATTATGTAAGCTTAATTTATACTTCTGCGAATATGCTATTATTGATTTCGATATGGCACTCAAATTAGACGAAAATGATGCATGGTCGTATGTCTTTCGAGGACATGCAAAGGCCGTCCTAACAGATTATAATGGGGCTATTGATGATTATACTAAGGCATTGGAAATTCATCCAAATCTAGCGGATGCAGCTGATAACCTAGCGATAATAAGGGGCAAGCAAGCTGAGTTTTCAGGGGAATCACCCCCCCCTTGCTCCTCAGTTCCAGAGGCAGGGCTACCAGAAGAAGACAAAGAGCCGACGCCAATTCCTCAGGACTTTAAGCATGAGGGACAAATTACTGACGTTAGAACCATTGGTATGTCTCGGCGTGTATTCGCTATTTTATTTCTTTTGTATGTAGGTGTTTCAACTTACAGCACAGTATATACAGATGATTCTACAATTTTCTGGATCTTAGGTTATTTATTGATGTTACTTCCAGTAAGCTCCCGCCTTAAAAACATAGGAAAAAGCAGCTGGCTTAACTTATTTATTCTGATTCCGCCTGCCTACTTTGTCGTTATTTGCGTATGTTTGTTTCGACCTGATGGGTGCCAAAAATCTCGAAAAGCTGAGCAAAAAGTAATAAATGTAGCAGGTAAACTTTTTTTTGCAGGAGTCACATTTTTGGCAATTGTGTTAATCATATGTACTTTGATATGGTTTATTTGTTCACTATTATAGCGACGTTAATGTTAATCAATTAGTTAAAATCAATCCTGTGATCGCAAAGTAAGTTAATTACATATAGTTATTATATTTAATAATAATATGATGTTTTTGGTGTGCTTGTAATATATTATTTCGGATGCTTCATGTGATTTGAATGCAGAATTAGTTATGCATGCTAGTGGTCGGGGTCATAAATTTTCCGCCTCATTCCCCCATAATCTTACTGAGGAGCCTATTTAAGGATCAATGTTGATCCACTCTTTCAAAACAGGCGTTTAGGCAGAGCAAATCTGCCCAAACGCCTCAACACACAACAAATATGATGATAAAAATCACAAAAATACTGGGAATGACGCTCGTCGGACTCTTTTTGATCGGTTTGGCACTAGAGGCAGGAGGAAAAATCATAATCGGCCTGCTCATGGTGGCCTTCTGGGGACTTGTCCTCATTGGAATATGGGAAATCTGCCTACGTCTTCTCTTCGGAGAGAAAAATGGAGGCAGCAAAAAATGAAAACACTCAAAAAGTGTGCCGAAGCTATCGAGTACGGTTTGGTCACTGCAATTGCATTGGTAATCGCTATTCCATTGATCCTTGATCCGAAGGCACTCCCCAAGCTGCAGAATGCTCTCTTTCCTCCGGTAAGGAGGGGGCATCCAAAGCGCAAGAAAAAGGAGAAGTCAGATGAAAACTAGCAAATGGGACAAGATCTTTGATGGGTGTGTCGTTCTACTTCAGGACTCCGCTGACAGGATTGATCCGTACGTTCCCGGAGGAATGTCATACGAAAAGATCAATGTTTTGGCGTTCTGTGTGGTGCTGCCAGTTGTTATGGGAGTTTCCTTGGGATTGAACGCCTACCTGTTTCACAAAGTGCACTCCAAGGGGAGGCAACTTCTATGAAAAGCCACTCACCGGTGACCGAAGTGCAGCTCGATACAGTTGCAAATAGTGAAAGTGCCTCCTTCAGTCCTTTTAGAAGGAGTGAAGGAGGCTGTTTTCTAGTCTAATGGAGCCTAAAATAGTGCTCCCCCTAAGGTAGGTTTGATCTCAAACAGTTTTCCTCGTCGTCTTTGAGGATCCGTGGCTTTTTGTTTGAGGTCTGCTTCATCTTTTGGGTGATTTATCGAGAGACACCTGGCCTGATTCTCTCGGGGTTTGGTTGTTTTGGCAGGTAGGTTTTAGACAGCAACTCGCGTGGGAATGTTCATGAGATTTTTCAAAATGACCGCTCTCACATTGGAGAGAACTGTTACCCCCCCAATTCCATCTAGAAGTTGAAAGTGCCTCCTTCAGTCCTTCAGAAGGAGTGAAGGAGGCTGTTTTCAGGGCGTAAAGGGTATAAGTGAAGTCATCAGTACAGGATGAATTGACAATGTACTCTTTCTAGAGAACAATATTACCTGTGATCTTGAGTTTTGCAGATGCATTCACAGAAAAAATCTTCAAGGGCGAAAGGCTCACCAGGCAAGAGGCAAAAGCCCTTGGGGATCTGCGGATCAACAAGGCTCAAGAACGCTTGCAACTCCTGAATGCAGCCACTGAGAAACAACTCCTGCTTACCCCTCCGGCTCACTATCACGCACTCAAAGGAACCAACCGCTATTCCATAGATGCCAACAACCGAAGCTCCAAATGGCGGATTACCTTTTCTTGGGAGAAGGATAATCTTTCCAATGTGGAGTTGGTAACAATCGAGGACACCCACCAATGATCATCCATTCCAACGCCGCAACCGGCCTCATTGAAGACACTTTGGAAGAACTGAGTATTAAGCCCGCTCAAGCTGCCAGAGATATGGGCATTCCCCGTTCGCGCCTCAGTGATATGTTTGCCGGAAGAAAAGGAGTCTCTGTCGATACGGCTCTACGCTTTGAACAATATACCAAGGTTCCCGCAGAACTTCTGATTCGGTTGCAAGCTGAGTATGACCTCAACAAGGCACAGCGGGAGAAATTGCCCTCCATTAAGAAGAGTGTACATCCGGCGGCACTGACTCTTGCTGCCGCTTGATGTATTCTCATTAAAGGGTAAAACACCCTCCTTCAGTCCTTTTAGAAGGAGTGAAGGAGCCGTTTTGAGAGCAAGGGGGAGGTAAAATCAGTCACCATTCTCCCATAATGGAATGGATAGCGGTCTTAACTGATCGAGATCCTATCCTTTGCCCAAGTCGGCACCGGGATATTCACACCATCAACCCCAACGGAGGATCCAATGCTCACCAAACGGCATTACACCCCAAAATTGCGGTTGGATCTGGTTCGCAGGCTCTACCTTGCCGCCAAGGCAGAGGGCATTCCCATGACGACGCTCTCAAATCGTTTCATTGAGGAAGCCCTCAATCGTAGAACCACTGTACCGATCCAACTGCATCAACCTCAGACACCAGAATCCCTGGCCGCCTGAACAACACAACAACTCCCAGCAGTGAAGAAGCCCGTCATCACGACGGGCTTTTTTCGTGTCTGGGAACAACCACCAAAAACTATGGCACTCAAACTTATCGCCAATTACAGCAAGCGCCTCGGTCTTCCGGGGTACAGCAGTCACCAGTTCTCCGTCTCCGTTGAGACAGAGATCACCAACATCAACGAACTGGAGAATGAATCCTCACGGCTCTATCTCACACTCCAGAAGAGTGTGGATGCAGAAATCCAATCCACAGGATTTGTTCCTGAGGAGGGATACGGCACCGGCATTCCAGCAGCGAGGTCAAACGGCACCAATGGTCACAGCACTAGCGGTGCCTGGAACTGCTCTGACAAACAACGGGATTTGATCCTGAAACTCATCGAGGAGCATCAGCTTGAAGAGGATATCGTCCAAAATCTGGCAAGGAACCTGTTTGGAACGGGGGAAGTCTTGTCTCTCGACAAGCTCCAGGCCAGCGGTCTCAT
>Ga0302201_10002616_pt1 | contig 13969 bp, 13 predicted proteins | sample II_Bog_N3_2_FD_194586 | JGI IMG/M metagenome (GOLD analysis project Ga0302201, IMG submission 194586) | Peat permafrost microbial communities from Stordalen Mire near Abisko, Sweden - II_Bog_N3_2 | ecosystem: Environmental > Terrestrial > Soil > Wetlands > Peat | place: Sweden: Abisko...
CTGCGCGACAATAATGTTCCGGACTTCGACGGCTGCTACAACTGCTACCTCGACAATACCACCCTGTTGGCGCTGTTCGGGGACCCGGACTTCAAGCAGCTCATCACCGGTGACGCCGACTCCGAGCCCTGCCGGGCAGGCCAGGTCTCGAAATTACTGGGGGTCAATTTCGTGACCACCACCGAGGCGCCCCAGCAAGTCCTGCCGCTGACCGGCAAACGCATTCGCCGCGCCCTCGTCTGCGGTCGGGGCGCGTTGATCGAGGGAGACTTCCAGGGCCAAAGCCCGTCCGATCCCGGACCCGCGCCCGCCCACCAGCAAATCATCGACGGCGTGTGCCTCGTGGTGCGCGAACCCCTGGACCGGTTCCAGGAAATCGTCACCCAATCCTGGAAGTGGCGCGGCGGCTTCTGCGTGCCCACCGACATCACCACCGACCCGACCGTCCTGCCGACATCCAGCCCGTCCTATTGGAAACGCGCGGTGGTCATCGAGTGCCTGTGACCGGTGCTTGCCGGTCGGCGGCGGCATCCCTGACTGCCGACGCCTGATCTCTCCAGTCTACACGACATCCCGTCAACGCTTCGAACCGCATTCGGGCGGCCTTGGGCCGCACCGGAGGAGGAGACTCATGTTCGGAAATATCTTCGGGACCCGAGCGTCCCATTACAACCCTGACGAGCTGCGGGACTGGCATGGCCGCTGGACCACCGGTGGCTCGTCCTGGCGGAACAACCCGCTGCGAGACCCCAGCCCGGTCGGCCGCGCCCGCACCTTCCTGGGGCATGGGCTGGCCGGGGCTTTCCAGCAGGGCGTCATCCGCGACGTCGCCTATCCGACCCAGGCCGAGGGCGAGCGCTTCAGCCGCCTGCTCGCGCTCTGGAGAATGGCCGCCGGCATCGATGACGAGACCTTCCGCGAACACTTCGCCCGCAGCCTGAACATCGACCCCAAGACCCTGCACCGCCTGCGCCAAGCCGCCGCCGGTGCCGCCGAGGCACAGACCATCGGCCAGATGATCGAAGCCAGCTACCCACTGACCGCCGCCATCAAGGTCATCGGCGCCGACCGCTGGCCGGGGGTACTCAAGGGGTTGGAAGACCGGGCCGACGCCGCAAGGGCGTCTAATGCTACCACCTTGACTCCAGTGAGCTGGATGGGCCAGATCGGCGAGAGTCTCCTGTCCACACTCAATCCATTCGGGACAGCCAACGCCCAGACCCGAGGAGCACCGCCCCGGCTGACCCCTGAAGAAGAGTTGCGCATGGATGAGTACCGAGAACTCCAGAATGAATTCGGCAAAAACGGTCTGTCATATCAAGTTGTAACCAATCCCGGTTGGGTTCCGACGCGACGGGATCTCGATGACATGCGAAGCGAGCTGAATCGTCAGCTTGCTCAACGGAACACCCCAACGCCGTCGCTCGACGAGTTGCTCCATCCGCAACGGTCCTGTTCCGCTTTGGTTTTCGAGAACAAGATCGTACGCCAGATGCAAAAAAGAGGATGGACAGAGGATGACGTTCGCAGATTGACCCTGGGGCCTCCAGCGGGAACGTCAAGAGACGGGAGATACACTAAGGGTGGTACCAGAAGGGACGACCCTGCGACGGTGTATGGGAAACCTGGCAATTATGTCGTAGTTAATGACCGTACGGGTGAGGTGGTGCAGGTTAGCAACAGAAATGATAAAGATTGGGTTGATGACGACCAGATCAAGTGGAACAGGAGCAAGCCATGACGTTTGATGTAACTAAGCTGTATCATTCACCATCGGACTTTTTTAAGTTTGATGGCTCAGCAACCATGAAATTGTCTGCCAAGGCGGCCTACGATCTCTGCCAGGAGGCAAGCCGCCGTGACATCCTCGTCATGTGCGTTGAAGGAGGAATATGGAGCCCCGGACGCTTCGGGGCCAGACTCGATTGTATATGGGATGGTCTTGATCCACCCGTAACCCGGGAGGAGGCCATCGAGAACAATAACGAGGCTGCCGCCTTCATCCGCGAACAAAGCACTATGGTGCGGCCGAACGGCGCTCCCACTAACGCGTTCATTTTCACAGTCTGCCATATCAGCGAACAGTCCTGATAGCACCTGGAAAAGCGGCTCCCCGGATGGCCTTGTTCTGGAGGGTGCGCCTTCAGGTCGTCGATCAGCGCCTGGCTGAAGCCACGGACCTTGGCCGGCTCATCCGCGGCGCCGTCGTCCTTGGCGATCCGGTCGGCCGGGTCGATCAGGCCCTGGAGCACCCGGAGCCGGCCATCGGGGCCGATGGTGACCAGGCAGCCGGCGCGGCGGCGATCCGCTTCGGCGAAGGTGGCTTGGGCGGCCAGGGTCCGGTCGACCTCCTCCTGCCGGGCCGCGAGGTCTTCGGCCTCGGCTTCGTGCTCGGCGCTCCAGTCCTCGGCGGCGACGTTCGCCAAGTCGTCCTCGCGCCGGGCGAGGTCGTCCAGGAGCGCGCGGAGGTCCGGCGATGGTTCGGCCGGGGTGGGCTCGATCCGGCCGTAATCGGCGGCGACGCCAAGGACGGGGTCGAGCACCGGCCTGGCCCATTTCCAGTCGGGGGCCAGCGCCGCGGCCTCGGCGTCCAGCTTGGCCTGGGCCAGGCGGCGGACCAAGGTGGCATCGTCCATGAAGCCCTGGTCATGGTCGCAGAACAGGTCCCGGGTGATGGTGCCGCCGGCCGCCTGATAGGCTTCGATGCCAACGAAGCGTCCGAGGCGTGAGGCGACCGGAATCGCGGTCTCGGTCAGCCGGCGACGAATCTGGATGGGCGACCGGCCGTAATGCTGGCTGGCCTCGGCCCAGACGGCGCGTTGGGCGTCGAGATCGTCCGACAGGGTGAAGGCGGTCAGGGTCTCCAGGTCCATCTGTCCGTTGCGGTAGGCCGCGAGCAGATCGGGCGCGACCTTGCCCAGGCGCAGCCGCTGGCGCACCAACCGCTCGGCCACCCCGAAGCGCGCCGCGATGGCGGCGATGGTCTGCCCGGCATCGACCAGGGCCGCGAAGGCCTCGAACTGGTCGGCCGGGTGCATCGCGACGCGCACGGCGTTTTCGACCAGCGAGGTCTCGAGCGCGCTGTCCGGCGCCTCGATCAGGCACGGGACCGGCCGGTCGGGGGGAATCAGGCCGTCGGCCGACAGCGCCAGCAACGCCCGCAGCCGCCGTCCGCCGGCGATCACGGCGTGCCTGCCCTCGGCGTCAGCCCGACCAACGATCAGGTTCTGCTTCAGGCCGTGGGCGGCGATACTCGCCTTCAGTTCGGCATCATCGGTCGCCGAGGCCGGCGTCTTGCGGGCATTGGCCGGCGACAGCACCAAGCGGTTCAGGGGAATCTCGTGAAGGGCAGCAACGGCGTCCATCGGGTCTCTCCGCGACGGGCCGGCGACAGCCTCTCTCTCGCCTTCCTCAACCCGTCACCCAAAACCCGAGCGGGCCTCTTACTCTGATCCGACCCCGGTCTGACCGACGGTCAAGCGGAACCCGTGCGATTCCTCCTTCACGGCAGCAAGATCAGCCCTTGACCGCGTCCTTGAGCGGCTTCGCGGGCTTGAACTTCGGTGCCTTGCTGGCCGGGATCGGGATTGGTTCACCCGTCTTTGGGTTGCGCCCTTGGCGGGCGGGCCGTTCGGCTACCGTGAACGATCCGAAGCCCTTGATCGCGATCTCCTCGCCGCGCCCAAGAGCCGCCGAGATCGCGTCGAAGACGGCATCAAGCGCCTTGTCGGCGGTGCCCTTGGGTAGGCTGGCGCTGTTGGCGATGTGGGCGGTTAGGTCGGCACGGTTCATGGCATGGCTCGGCGAGATGGTGGCAGGTGTGTCTGGCTTACACCGGGCACGCGACGATGCCAACGATGTGGTGCTGACAATCCCCGAGAGCGGTGGCCGACCTATCCTGTGGTCAAGGAAAAGCTGTCGGAAAAGCTTGCCCGTCCGCCGGAAATATGCCACTATCGCTATATTCTGGGCGGGCGGCAAATTATGACATCCGAACAAAGCATTGATGCTAAAGAGGTTATTTTCATTAACGAACGAGCTGAGCGCGATTATAAGTCGATTCCGATAGATGTGAGAGAACGTGCCGATCAGGCGGTCACTCAACTCCAGAACATGATGCCTCTCGTAAATAAAATGTTCACGCAGATGAAGGGCAGTCTGGCCAGAGTAGATGAAGTAATATTACCACATGACACTAACACATATCGCATATACTTTTTACAGTGTGGGTATGCTCTTTATATCCTTGATGCCGGAATGAAGAAATCTCTTCATGGCGATGAGCTTCCAAAGTGGGAAGTTGAACGACTAATAGATCGGAGAGATCGTGCTTTGGCGCATTACAAGGCCAATGAAGATGCGTTCAAGTTAGATGCCAAGGCGCGAAATATGCGCCGTGACACTATGGGGAAAGGAACTTCGCTATGAGTGAGAATTGGCGAGACGACCCTCTAGAGTTTACGGCCCCTGTGCGGAGCAAAAACTTTTTGCACGATATGGGCTATGAAAATCCAGATGAAATCAGGGTCAAATTCCTTCTAGTCGGGCGCATACGATCTATCATTCAGGAAAGGAAACTACGCCAATCCGATGTTGTCAGACTGGCGGCGGCCTATGATGACGCTAGCCTCAAGCAGCCGGATATCTCTAGAATCCTTAACGGGAATGTCAAGGGATATTCAGATTGGCGCCTGATGCGGTTATTAAATGCGCTAGGCGAAGACGTGCGCCTCATCACCATGCCAGCTAAGACGGATCGTGCTACGATTGATGTCATCGACCATCAAGAGTTAATGGCGGTTGGCTGAATGTAGCCCCCGGAAATCCGGGGTGTCGGCAGTCTGCTCGACCTGCTGAGGCCCCGAACGGTCGCCGGAAAATGGAGTCCAACGTCCGGCGCCCCTGTCCGAAACCGTACGTTTGCGGACGGGTGTCTGGGGGGGTGTTCGGAAATTGGCGAAACGGCTTCCGGACACTGGGGGGAAGTTCTGGACAACAGTTTCGGACGCCGAGGGGCAAGAGCTGCGCAACTGGGGCTGCGGGTCGTGAGCGTGGTCGGCATGGCAATCGGCGGCCCGACGGTGTCGGTATCACCGAGGGAGTCCGTCGTTGCCTCGATAGGTGAAAGCCGCTGGAAACTTTCCCTAAAACGCCTATTTTCGGAAATGTCGCTTGGCCCGACTTCTGGCAGGGCTTGGCGTACAGGTCAACGACGAACACTGGATCGTTCATCGTTTTCGGGAAAGTCCTTTTACGATGGCCCCACCGCCAAAGCAACCCAACGCCGAACGACGCAGTCGGGAGCACCTGACGCCGACCGAAATCGAGGCGTTGATCGGGGCGGCCCGACGCCTCGGGCGTCACGGCCACCGTGATGCCACGATGATCCTCCTCGCATATCGTCACGGGCTGCGCGTCTCAGAACTGGTCAGCCTGCGTCGCGAACAAGTCGACCTGCAGGAAGGGCTGCTGCACGTCCGGCGGCGAAAAAACGGGCTGTCGAGCACACATCCTCTGCGGGGACCAGAAATCCGCGCTCTGCGCAAGCTGGTGCGTGACTACCCGGAGACGCCCTATGTCTTCGTATCAGAGCGCCGCTCGCCCATGACAGAGGCCACCTTCCGAAAGCTCGTCGCACGAGCCGGGGATGCTGCCGAGTTGGGCATGCCGATCCACCCGCACATGCTTCGGCACTCGACCGGATACAAGCTGGCCAACGACGGCCAGGACACCCGAGCGATCCAGCTTTATCTGGGCCACAGGAATATCCAGCACACCGTCCTCTACACCCAGCTTGCGGCCGATCGGTTCAATAGATTCTGGAAGGACTGAAAGAGCAAGGTGTCCAGCGAATTTACTTCTCAAACTAAGCCATTGAATAATTTCGGAATGACGGTGCCAGTGGCCGCTTCTAAACTTACGGCAGGGACCATATCCAACCAAGATTTTCGGCTGCATCTGTACACAAAAGTATAGATTAGTGAACGCCTTAAATATCGATTCTTACCCAAATGATTTCAATTAGTTGCCTACGGTCAATGCGAGGGGTTTAGTAAACGCCTCATGCCCTCGAACACACCCAGAAACATTAACCTTATCTGATGTGCGCCCGAGATGCACGAATCGTTGCCGTGGGCCATCCTGGTGCCTTTTACAGAGCGGTCTAGCGTTGACCGATCCACTCGATGCCATGAGGATGCTCCTCTTGCCGGACGGTGTCTCGGCCGGTGACGAGGTGCTTCACCCACCATCTGGCGCGCCACTTGGCCGGCCGGCACCCGCGCCGGCCAAGCAACTCGGGAACAGGGCCGCCCCTTTGCCGAATAGAGAACAGGACGGCATTGCATAACGTTTTCAGATTAACTATGATCTCCGTACCACCTCGATGGGGAGAGCTTGCGAGGAGTGTTAAAGATGACAATTGGGCGATTCCTTCTTTGGAGCCGAACTTTTCGGCTTGTTTTTGTGTTAAAGCCAATTCTGATCCTGTTTCTGACCGTTATCCATTGTGGTGTTGCGCGCGCCGAAACGGCCGACATTTCGATCCACGTGCATGACAAGCAGGCGAGCGGCATAGCATGGCGTGGCAGCGCAATTCCGAGCTTGGTGTTGGGGCCAGCAGCGTTTGGACAACTTCATAATTCGTCGCCAAGCGTTAGTCTGTGTAAGTTTTCACGGTATTCAGGCGTTGATTGTCTGGGATTTTCCGGTGGCAATCTTCACTCCCCCTGCCCGCTAGCTTATGATTGTAAATTTGAGGGTGTGGTTTTTCCGAACGAACACATGTTCGGCTTGGTGTTCATTTCCCAAGGCATGATCAACCGTGCTCTGGTGGACGCCATAATCGTAACGAGAGCAACGATATCTCGGGACGATCCAGAGGTGTTGGCTCTCGACGATCGAATCAGAGCGGTTGCGGCCAGTCTTGCTCCTCCAGGCCCAACGGAAGCGATCCGTCGCAGTCCACGTTGGCAAGTGATTGAAATTACGAAATGTGAGGCGCGTTGCCCACTCTCTCAGTCCGAGCTAAAGATGAGTGTGGGGGCGCGATGACGGCAACGCAGCGCTCACAAGACGCGCATCCGCCGGCAGCCAGGGGCGAAAGCGGTCGATTCGGTTCGCGTCCTTCTCGATCAGCAGCAAACCCCTGAGCGGGACCGCCCCGCTTTCAGGCAGAGCCGTCGCCGATCTCGGCGGCGACAGTCCGGCCGTCGCCGAAAGTCCCGATGGCGACATGATCCGTTGTCCAGCCCACCACCGCTACCTGCTTGTAGCAATGGCAAAAAAAGGCCATTCGCCAGTGACAACCGAGCGCCGCTTCGCTGTGGTGACTTGATCAAGCCAGGGCACCACACCAACTTGGCTCACGTTCCGAAATGGCATATCCCGCATGGCATGCAATCGGTTCCCGACACGGGCGTTTGGGGCTTGTCCTTCGATCGTGGCGGGGTTAGCGTGACGTTACTGGCGTAAGGAAGGGTTGCCAGCATGGCAGGCTGGTGATCTGACGATGCCTGACCGGGGAGGGGCGCAGATGAGACTTGCTTCGATATCGGGCGCGATCGTCGGGTTCGTCTTTCTGGCGCAATTGGCCCTGGCGCAGCAGGGGCCGAGTTTTTCTTGTGCCAATGTCAAGCAACCCTGGGCGGTGGTCATCTGCTCGGACGCCGGACTGTCGGGTTTGGACCTGTCGATCGGCGAAAAATACAAGGCCGTGCGGGACACCGTCGCCGGCAATACGCTGCTGGCGTTTATCGATAATCAGCTCAATTGGATCGCCGCCACGAAGGCGGAGTGCCGAATTCCTGAGACCGGTTCGGTCGAGCCCCGGAATACCCCGTCACTGGCCGGCTGCCTTCGGGCACGGTTCAGCCAGCGGGTCGCCGCATTTGATAATGGATCGTGGGCTGATCCGCGCGCCGACTACGAACTCGGTCTCGATCAGACCGCCCGCGAGCAGGTGCAGGGGCGTTTGGCGACGCTGGGGCACTATAAGGACAAGCCGGACGGCCGGTTTGGTCCGGGAATGCGGCACGCGATCGCGGCAGCGCAACGCCAGTTCGGCCTGCCGCAGAGCGGGTTCGTGACGGGGGGCTTGGTTGGAAAGCTGGACCTGAACTTCGTGGTTCAAAATCCGGCACCGGCATCGCCCGCATTTCGCCAAGTGGATGGGGGGCAGCAAATCGCGGCTCGGCCTGCCTGCCGCACTTCTTCGGCAGCTCCTTCCGGTCCTCAAGTTACGGTCTCTCTCGATGCTGGCGCCGCCCGGGTTGGTGAACCCGTAACGTTAACGTGGTCCTTAACTGCGATGGCTGAAAGGCAGACGGACCCAACTTATTTTATGGTCAAGGTTCCTGGCATCTCTCGATTTGAGGGATCAGGATTCTTCGCGCTCGCTGGCGGTGCGTCGGGTCCACGGGACATAACGTTCGGTCTTGACCAAACCCGAGCCATTGTCCCGCTGCATACGGTCCTATTCAAGCCTTCTGGCATAATTCAGATACTACCTTGGACGGCGGGTGCTCTATCACTGGAATGGGCCGTCGTCCGCGCCGACGAGTGTGGGGAGCGGATTCTTGATAGCGGAAAACTTGAGCCAATTGCAATTCGACCTGGCTTACCGATTGTTATGGCGTACGATAATAAGGCGGAAGGCCAGCCTGATCGAGTTATTCGGGCACTCAAGGGGCCTTACCAAGTGCGTGTGTATGGCGATCACTTCTTGGTTGTTGAGGCTGACTCAGGTAGCCTTGTTATTAAACGTCAGGGATGGAACCCAACATTCTCACCGACTGGCCGTTTTCTGGTTGTTAACTTGACCAAGGACGACAATACATACGAGATCATCGATCTCCCCACTCGTCGTATCATTGGGCATTTCGGAGCCGAGGAACTATCATGGAGCCACTCCGACAGTTTTCTGTATTCAGGCGAGGATCATGCGGGAAAAATGGAGATTGTTCGCACACTGCATGGCCGACGCTCTGATCAGCGCAGCGTCGTTCATACTCGTGTTGAGCGTAGAATGTTAGGATTGGGCTATCACGGCGCTGGCGAAGATTCGGAGCCCTACCCTTTTATCCTGTCCCATAAGCCCACTCTCGATATTGAACCTTGGGGTCAATATCACCATGCTTCTTCGGCACGGGACGTATGGTCATTTGATTTATCGATTGAACAAGGCATTGTAACTTTTTCATGTACAGACAAAAATGGTTGGTGCTCTCAAGCACAGCCGCTAAGCGTTTATGATCTGGCGGCAGATCGTCCGAACAAAATTTATCAAAATGGTGCCGATGGATATCTTGCTTTTTCAAGGGATTTTGGCCTTCCAGCGCCGAATCTTTCAGGATGGAACCCAAGGGAGCGCCCTCAGACAACAAACATTCGGGCGCGACTGTGCGAAGACCAGGGGGATTTTGCAAGCAATTTTAAGGAATTATCGAGCTAATTTTCTAGTTTTTGTTACTGGTTCTGGAAGGGCAACAACCGATCTGGAATGGTCGCCCCAACAGGAAAGCTTGTATCCCACGTCGAAGGCGGTATTGTCGACGGTCAAAGCGCTATTGGTCGTACGGGTGAGAGGCGACTTCGCCTTGACCCTGGGCAGTGGTTTTCAATGACCCCTCCTGACCTTGGGCTTCATCACTTGCCGCATTCGGCTATTGGAGAGTTGAGAGCCGGCCGAGGTAGCGATAGTAGCTCTATGAGAGCAATGGCGAATGAGATTCAGCCGCTATATTCACCAAATATTGTAAGATTTGGTGGAGAGGGAGAATATTATAGCACGGTGTTTTTCACAGACCCAGGGGCTGCGGGGTTACAGCGAAGCAATTCAGAACCAATTGCAATAGACCTCGGCAAAGTTGGGCGCGATTTATGGCATTGGAATATTGGACAAAAAATTTCTGGCTTACACAGACTGTTGAAAGCAATCATGTGACACATCGGTTCTCATTTACAATGATAACCTCACGTGGCGGATCGGAGGCGAATTATGTTGATTTGGTTGCGTCTTCCGAGGAATTTGAGCGCCATCATTATGGCGGCAAGAGTGAGTTTTCTAATGCGTTACAATGGATGTATGGGGATGTTCGGACTGAACTAGGCTCCGCTTTTGGACGTCCCTCAATAGTTGGCGTGTCGGACGACCGCTTTCTTGTGATCCTTACGAGACCAATCACAAGATTAATCGCCTTTGATCTTCAATCATGGCGAATGGTATGCGCGATCTCGGGACTCAGTGATCCAGGTGAGGCGGTTGGTGTGGCCATGCAGACGGACACTAATCACATAACACAAATTAATAACGATGGCGCAATTCACGTGTATTCATGCAATTCGGGGGACGAAGTGCTATCAGGGGCGTTCGATGGGGGGAAATCCGTCATCATGGATCGGAACGGATATTTTAGGGGCTCTGAAAAAGCGCCAAGCTACCTAAGGATCGCAATACCTGGCCTGACCGGTCGGCAGTCTCTTTTGCAACTCAATAGCCAATTCTATCAGGCGCTCTATCGCCCCGATCTAATCGACGAAGCCCTAAAGGGTGATCCTGAAGGCAAGGTGCGGGCTGCAGCGGCGAAATTGGACTTCAGTTCTGTGATCCAGAGCGGCTCGCCGCCGCGGGTGGCGTTCGACGGGCAGCCCACGGCAGAGGCGGCCGATAACCAGCGTACCGTGGCGCTCACCCTCGAAGACCAGGGCGGGGGCGTCGGTCGGATCGAGTGGCGGGTCAATGGCACTACCGCCGGCATCACCGATGGCGCGCCCGCCGCCCGGATCAACCGCACCCTCGCCCTTCAGCCCGGCGAGAACCACATATCGGTGGTGGCCTACAACCGGGCCAACCTGATCGCCTCCGATCCGATCGAGACCGTGGTTACGGTGGCGGCGGCGGCAGCGGCGGGGCGGCAGCCGGAACTGCACGTGCTGGCCGTCGGCATCAGCGGCTATTGGGACAGCAGCCTCAACCTGAAGTTCGCCGTTCCCGACGTGTCGGGGGTTGCCGACACCCTGCGCCGGGCCGGCCAGCCGATCTTCCGCGCCGTCCATATCACGCCGGTGCTCGACAAGGACGCCACCCGGGCCGGGCTTGAGGCCACGTTCCAGAAGATGGCGGCGGAAATCGATGCCCAGGATGTGTTCGTGCTGATGGTCGCCGGCCACGGCAAGACCGTCGACGGCCGCTACTACTTCATCCCCTACGATCTGCACTTCAGCGGGGAGGAGTCCATCGTCGAGCAGGGGATCGGCCAGGATCAGTGGCAGAAATGGCTGGCCATGATCCCGGCCAACAAGAGCGTTCTGCTGTTCGACACCTGCGAGAGCGGCAGCCTGACCGCCGAGTTGTTCCAGCGGCGCGGCGTCGAGCGCATGACCGCCATCGACAAGCTGACCCGCGCCACCGGCCGCACCACCATCGCCGCCGCCGCGGCCGACCAGGCGGCGATCGAGGGCTATCAGGGCCACGGCCTGTTCAGCTGGGTCGTCCTCAACACCTTCGCGGCGACTCAACCGGCCGAAGACCGGCTGGTCCGCCTGACCGATCTGGTCCAGCGCGTCACCGATCAGGTGCCGGAGCTGTCGGCCAGGGTGTTCGGCGAAAGCGCCCGCCAGGTGCCGCAGATTCTGATGCAGGGCAACGACTTCCCCCTGGGCAAGGTGATCCCCGCGAGCACCGCGTCGGCCGGGCCGACAACGGCCCAGCCGCGCCAGCCCGCGCAGGCCGACGCGGCGCCGCGACGCCCGACTCACGTCGCCATCGCGGCCATCCAGGCTCACGACCAGCCCAACGCCCAGGCCACCGTCACCGGCTCGCTCGAACCCGGCATGCAGGTGACCGTGCTCGAACAAGCCCCCGACGGCACCTGGGTCCTGGTCGAACGCGACGGCCGCCGCATCGGCTATGTCGCCGCCGATCAGTTGTTGCCGCTACAGTGAGCCGTTGCGATGTGATCTGGGCAGAAGGCCGGCTTGAACAGGAGGGACGCAGATGAGATTTGCTTCGATATCGGGCGCGATCGTCGGGTTCGTCCTTCTGGCGCAATCGGCCCAGGCGCAACAGGGGCCGAGTTTTTCGTGTGCCAATGTCAGGCAGCCCTGGGCGGTGGTCATCTGCTCGGACGCTGAACTGTCCGGCTTGGACTCGGCGATCGGCGAAAAATACAAAGCCGTGCGGGATACCCTGGTCGGCAATACGCTTTTGGCGTTTATCGACAACCAGCTCAATTGGATCGCCACCATGAAGGCGGAGTGCGGGTTTTCCGAGACCGGCCCGGTCGAGACCCGGAACATCCCGTCGCTGGCCGGCTGCCTTTGGGCACGGTTCAGCCAGCGGATTACCGCCTTCGACAATGGATCGTGGGCCGATCCACGCGCCGCCTATGAACTTGGCCTCGATCAGGCGGCGCGCGAACAGGTTCAGGGACGCCTAGCAGCGCTGGGTCACTATAAGGACAAGCCGGACGGCCGGTTTGGTCCGGGAATGCGGCACGCGATCGCGGCGGCGCAACGGCAGTTCGGCCTGCCGCAGAGCGGGTTCGTGACCGGAGCCTTGGTCGGGAAGCTGAACCTTGTCGTGCAGGCCCCGGCTTTGAACCAGGCTGTCACGCCACAGACGGCGAGAGGATTGGGGCGCCAGGACACATCGACGCTCGCCTCTCCTGTCGAACCCCTTTCCGCCACAGGTCGGGTCGATGTACAAGCGGAAGACGAAAAAGCTAATGGAGAGGACGGAAAGGCCAGAATACACATTCAGATGGGGCACATGAGTGACGTCAACTCCTTTGCTCAATCACCTGATGGCCGGCTTATTATGTCGTCTGATGGAGGGTCCACTCGGTTATGGGACGTAGGGAGCGGTCGCGAACTTCGTCGATTTGATGGGATGGCACCCCTTGTGTTTTCCCCAGATGGTCAATTTGTTCTGTCACGAAGCCAGGATTTCAAGTTGCGCCTGAGGAACATCTCAAGTGGTGAGGAAGTTTATAGTCTTGAAGGCGGAGGTGTTGCTGCTATTTCACCAAATGGAAAATTCGTCATCTCGGGAAGTAAAGATAATGTAAATCCCGGCCGGCAAGTTCTAAACAGAGATTTTTCACTTCGGCTGTGGGAGCTTGACAGTGGGCGGGAAGTTCGGCGTTTTGTTGGCCATACCGATTACGTCAGATTTATTGCGTTCATGCCCGATGGGCAGCACGCTATTTCGGGAAGTTCTGACAATTCCGTTCGGTTATGGGATATATCTACCGGCCGCGAGCTCCGCCGTATCGAAGGGCGAGGGCCAATATCGGCTATCTCTCCGGATGGCCGCTTCGCCGTATTGGGATGTGTAGTACTACAGTGGCACATTCTTTATTGCGGCAATCTTGCGCTTGACGTGGCATCTGCGAGCGATGGCTTGGTGCCATCGCCGCCAATTTGACCAGCCAATGATATAATCGATTGATCGCATTACCATCAAGACGAGGTGTCCGATCAGAACTCGGATTTCAGGAATGCTCAAAGGAACTTTGTCGGCCTTGAGATCATCGAGATTTTTTTTTCGCTGGCGCCGACTGCGCCATAATCACTGCCAGAAAAGCATGAGCGAGAAGTGCCAGTGTGATGTGTCGATACCAGGCGATCCACTGTCTGACCTCATAATGATCGAGGCCAACTTCACCTTTGGCGGTTTCAAACCCAGCCTCGATGGTCCATCGCTGACCGGCGGCTTCGACCATTTCCTGGAGTGACCTTGGTCCTGTCGTGAAGACCAGAAACAAGGCGACGTCGTCCCGATCGGCGAGCGAGCGGCGGACCAGCAAGGTGTGGTTGCCGGTGGTAACGCCGAGAACGATTAGAGGTTCCGTGGCCCAATCATAGTGCGAGGCCCTTTTGTGCCATCGCCTGCGCTGAGACGGTGCCAGCGGTCAGCCGGAATGGCCCGAGCCACCTCCGCCGCTGTTCGCGAAATCAACCCTTTGCC
>Ga0302201_10002619_pt1 | contig 13958 bp, 10 predicted proteins | sample II_Bog_N3_2_FD_194586 | JGI IMG/M metagenome (GOLD analysis project Ga0302201, IMG submission 194586) | Peat permafrost microbial communities from Stordalen Mire near Abisko, Sweden - II_Bog_N3_2 | ecosystem: Environmental > Terrestrial > Soil > Wetlands > Peat | place: Sweden: Abisko...
AAATGCAGTTCTTTTCGGAGGTCTGTTGACGTGCAGTTTTTGATCAAATGAGGTTGCCCAAAGCCTTCAGGCGAGTTGAACTTTACATATTGATAGATTTATTTGTTATCGATCTGTAGAGGTGGATGGAGATCGTCGCGTCATGTGGCTCTCCGGTCCAACGAATGAACCGCATTCACATGCCCCGACCTAAGGTAGTCCTGGATGAAACCGGTGTTTGGTCCCGCTCCGCCCACCAAAAATGCAGTTCACGCCCGCGTTTATTGAGTAGTTACCAACAAAACCTCTGCGAAGATGTATCGAAGAGACCGTCGATCCGATGTTTATTTCAGGCAAGACATCTGAGCAGCGGGATCCAGAACCTTCAAGAGTAAAGCAGGCAGCTACGAGACGGCTGTGGATGTCGTTGATCACGCTTCGTTGTTCCTTGAGCGCACTCCGTATCGGCAGGTTGTTCGCCGCGGCTTTCTCAAGCCGTTGACGAAGGTCGTCGTTGATCTGCTGAAGGTTGGTGCGCTGGCGACGGTAATCGCCACAGAGTTCACCGGCGATGAAGCCGATGCCGGCGGCGATCAACATCCATAAGGGTTGGAAGACTGTGGGTTCCTGGCTCATGCGACTTTCTCCTGGGAAGACTGTTCGTGGACGAGGCGGTGGACGGCAGCCCGGGAGATCCCATGGGCTCTGGCGATCTGACCCAGGTTCTGGCCTGATGGTGTTCGAGCAGGATGGCTTCGCCGCTTAACTCAAGCGTCCGGCGGCCGACGTGGCGGCCTTCGAGCTTAGCCCGGTGCATACCCGCCGGGACACGCTCGATGATCAGATTGCGTTCGAGTTCGGCGATGGCTCCGATGATCACCACGATGGCGCGGCGATATGATCGAAACGGTGAAAACCTTCCGGATCGAGCCAAACCGTGATCGTGCTCAATGAGTGGTGTCTGAAACGTCTCAAGACCATGCAGAACTTCCTGCGCGCCCGGCGCGGGGCTGCGACATTGTCGCCCTCCCTGCCGTAAATTGCCCGCTCAGCGTTGCGATTTTTCGTATCCATCCGCGCCGTCTGATGGTATGTTTTCTGTACTATGAGACCTGCTTCCCAACACCTGCGCGACATTACCGCGGTTACTGTTTCCGGCCGCCGCTCGACCTTTACCCCGACCGCGAAAGCGCTCTGAACGGACGCCCGCATGAGCTCTAAGCTGATTTCCATTGCCTTGCCGAGTGTGGGCCTTTCCCTCCGCCAGCGGATTACAGGCCTCGCGATTCTTTCCGCCCTCTTCGCCACCGGTACGGTAGCCGTTCTGGTTGTGCTCAGTGAAAGGAGCACCAGCCGTTACGTCAGCGACGAGCTGAACTCCTTTATCATCGATCGCACGGTCCACAGCGCGCGCAAGACCTACAACACCTGCAACGTAGCGCAGGAGTTCATCCAGAAATCGGTGAACACTAACCTTAACGTCGCCCGCGCCGCGCTCAAGCAGGCCGGCGGCGTCCAGTCCAACCCAAAGCCCACCACATGGAACGCGACCAACCAGTACACGCTTATCAAGAGCAGCGTGGCTGCGCCCACCTGGAGCCTGGCCGGTCAGCCGCTCCAGGGAGACCGCAGTTTTGAAAAGCGCATTCCCGTCATCGATTCCGTCACCGAACAGACTACGGACACGATCACGCTCTTTCAACGCATCAACGAGTCGGGCGACATGCTTCGCGTTGCCACCAGCGTTGTTGCCAACGACGGTTTGCGCGCCATCGGTACGTATATTCCGGCTGTGATGCCGGACGGATCGGCCAATCCCGTGGTCAAAACCGTGCTCGCCGGCCAGACCTACCGTGGACGCGCATACGTCGTCAATGCCTGGTATATTACCGCCTATGAGCCCGTCCTCGATGCCCAGGGCAAGATCATTGGAATGCTCTATGCCGGCGTTAAACAGGAGGGCGTCGGCAATCTTCGCGAGGACCTGACACTTGCCGCCAAGAGCGGAGAACACAGCACGCTCGCCATCTACTACGGCAAAGACAGCCAGAAGTTCAGTGGCCAGCCGGTCGTTGAGCCTACCGGGCTGGCAGCTGACACCAAATCCATCTGGCTGCCGGAGGTTCTTGCCAAAGGGCCCACAATCGCTGGCGACGAGAACCGCGGCATCCTCGTCACCGACCCCAATACCGGCGCCAAGGCAATTGTGGAATACGTCTACTACAAACCCTGGGACTGGATACTCGTGGTCGTATCCGATGCTCGTGATTTTCAGGGGGCCACCGACCGCGTCCGCTCTCAGTTCCAAACGCTGTTGGTCCAGAGCATTATTGGCGGCCTGGCCGCGCTGCTGTTGAGCGCCGTCTTCGCCTTTTTTATATCCCGGCGCATCACCGGTCCCATGGCGGATCTAAGCATCCATCTGACCTCGAACGCTACGCAGATTGCCTCCAGCGCCGTTCACCAACAGGCTAACGTCGCCACCTTCATGGCCTCCACCAACCAGATCGCCGCAGCCGTCAAAGAAATCTCCGCCACGTCGCAGGAATTGCTGCGCGCCATGGTCGAGATTGCCGACGCAGCTGAAAAAACCACAGTCCTTGCCAAGGAGGGCCGCCAGGGACTTAAAGGCATGGAGACTTCGATGCAGACGCTTTCTTCGGCCAGCGGCTCGATCTCTTCAAAGCTCGCGACCATCCGTAGCAAAGCGGCGCGCATCAACTCCGTCGTCACAGCCATCACCAAGGTTGCCGACCAGACCAATCTGCTCTCGCTCAACGCAGCCATCGAGGCTGAAAAAGCCGGAGAAGCGGGCGCCGGCTTTGCCGTGGTAGCCCGCGAAATTCGCCGCCTCGCCGATCAATCAGCCATCGCCACTCTGGACATTGAGCAAATGGTTGAAGAGATGCAGGAGGCCGTCACCAGCGGCGTAGAGCAGATGCGCGATCTTTCCGGCGCAGTACAGGGCGGCATCAGTTCCGCCGAAGTGATTCGCGGACAGTTCGGCGAAATTATCGAACGCGTCGAGTCCATCGCCCCGCGCTACGAAACCGTGCAACAGGGCATGCAGAATCAGTCCGAAGGTGCGCAACAAATATCGGAAGCCATGTGGCAGCTCACGGAAACAGCACGCCAAACGTCCGATTCGGTCAACGATCTGAACGACGTCAGCCGCCAGCTTCACGAAGCCGTCCGTGTTCTAAAAGAGCGCATCTTCAAGGTTACGACCGAAGCCTAGGGAACCGCGTATCCGCACCGGGGAGGTACCGCATGACAGTCGAGGCACAGAGCCGCATCGCACTCCGCCTTCGTCTTCACTCCGGGCCTTGTTCCATCCCGCTGCATCGCGTGCACCACCTCGCCGGGTACGCGACTCTCACAGGAGAGTCGAACGACTACTTTCTAGGCTGGCTCACCTTCCACGGCTTGCAGGTCCCCGTCTTCGATCTCAACCGAGTCGTTTGCGAGCAGCCCACGCCAGAGCACTTTGGCAGCCGGATCATGGTGCTCGAAACCCCTTCCGAAGCGCCCACACGATACATCGGCTTGCTCGCCGCCGACCTTACCGACACAGTGAAAGTCACAACCGCGACGCACCATCCCGACGCACCGCCGCTCGACCTCGACAGCTATCTGCCAATGCTTTACACACTGATTCCCGCTCCACCGGTGGCCAGCGCATGAGGGATTCCAGCGGCTATTCCCGCGCGATGACGGAGATCGTCGACCAACTGGTCCACACGGCCGGTGTCGATCCACGCTCGCTCGATGCCAACCGCCTTCATTGGTTGGTCGAAGCCCGCTGCCGGCATCTCAAGCTGGACGGCGCCGCTTTGTATGCCGAGCGGTTGGCCTCCTCGCCCGATGAGGTCGACGCCCTCATCGACGCTATCGTCGTGCAGGAAACGCGCTTCTTCCGCGATTCCAGCGTCTTCCATCACCTCGAGCTCTGGCTACCGCGGATGGCCGCCGATTTCCCTGGCCCCTTGCGCATCCTTTCCGCCCCATGCAGCACCGGGCAGGAGGCCTATTCTCTCGCCGCCACGCTCCAGCAGGCGGGCATCCCTCTGGCTCGCTTCACCATCGACGCCTTCGATATTTCCATCGGCGCGCTCCACGCTGCGCGCCGCGGTGTCTACCCTGAGGAGGCCTTGCGCAATGTCGCCGCTGATCGGCAACAGGCCTGCGGCGTCCTCGGCGACAAGCAATGGAAGATGCATGAATCGCTTCGTCGCCGCATCCGTTTCGAGCGCCGCAACCTTGCCGAACCGGGCGCACTGGGCCCTCAGCCGGACAGCACACAGAGCGCCACGGGCGGCGGAGCTGAGTTGAGCGCATCTGGAACAGGCGGGCCCTATCACCTCATCCTGTGCCGCAATCTTTTCATCTATCTGCGCCCGGAGGCTCGCGCAGCTCTCGCGCAGTCACTTGCCTCGGCGCTGATCCCGGGTGGCCGTCTCGTCATTGGCACGGCAGACCGCGTAGAAGAGCTGAACGCCGTTTTCCTTCCGCAAAAGCCCGCTGCTTCTTTCGCCTACACGCACCGCCACCCGGCGGCCCCAGCGCACCCCGTAACCCTTGCTCCTCGAAGGGTGGCACGCAACGCCCGTCAAGAAGAACTCAGTGCGCGCGACACGATGCCAAGTCGCGCACACGGGGGCATAGCGCCGTCGGCCTTCGATTCCGCCGCAACCAAATACGCTGCCCCATCGGCCGCAGGCTACTACCAGAGCGCCCTGCAGTATCACCAGCACGGCGATCCAAAAAAGGCCGAGCGCCGCTGCCGTCAGGCGCTCTACCTCGATCCAAAATATCTTCCCGCGCTTGAACTTCTTGCCGCACTGTGGATTCAGCATCCGAATCCGCGTCTCCGCCGCGCGCTTGAGGCCCGCATCGTCCGCAATCGCGTCGCAGTGGGAATCCCCGCTGCATCCAGCAGCTCGCCCGCCATCTCGACCGAAGAAATCACCCCATCGTGGAAGGAAACTGCATGAGCCTACCCGCGGAAAGCCTTCCCCGGCATTCCAACCTCTTCGATCGCCCGCTCCCGCCCGGCTATCGTGACGAACTGCGGGCGCTCATCGCCGACCGGCCTGCTGATCCGCCGCGCAACACCGGCTCGATGTTGCTGTTTCAGCTGGGCGAATTGCGCCTCGCGCTGCCCACGCGCGTCGCTTCCGGGGTCGCGCCGGTCCTGCATATCGCCCGAATTCCACACCGCAGCGGCACCGTCCTTCTCGGTCTGGCTGCCTATCGCGGCGACATTCTTCCTTGCTGCTCTCTTGCAAAATTGCTCGACGTTCCTCAAAAACCGGAGGAGAAGCAAGCCGGGGCGGCACGCACGCTCATTCTCGAGGAGTCGCCGGGGGTCCGCTGGGCCTGCCCGATCGATGGCGTTCTCGGCATGCGGATCATTGGCAGCCAGCCCGCGGCCCAAGCCGCGCCTATCGCCGCTCACTGGTTCAAAGGCAGCTTTCACGACAATGCAACGCCAGGAAATTCCGCTTCGGACCAGTTCGGTTCAGAACACTCCGGTTCAAGTAAGTTCACCCAGGGCAACATAGGAACCTTTCACCTCCTCGATCATGAGGTGCTTTTCCGCCAGATCACTCTGGCAACAGCATGATGCAATGATGGACAGCCAGCACGGATCGAGCAACATAAACTCGGACGGACTCAAGAGATGAGCAACGGACTGGAAGACTTTTCGCTCTTCGACCTCTTCCGCCTGGAAGCGGAGGAGCAGGTCCGCGTCCTGCAGACAGAGCTCCTTAAGATTGAGTCCGGAACTGCCACGGCCGCCAGTCTGGAAGCACTGATGCGCGCCTCGCATTCCCTCAAAGGCGCGGCCCGCATCATCGGCCTTGATGCGATCGTGCACCTGACTCATGCCATGGAGGACCGTTTCGTTGCCGCACAGGCTGGCAATGCGCTCAACTCGGAGGATGTGGACCGCATGCTCACGGCCATCGATTGGCTGGCGCGCCTGCAATCCGTGACGGAAACGGAGACCCCAGCCTGGCTTGAGGCCAATACGGCGGCTATCGAGGCGTTCGCCGCTGGCCTTGCCGCCACTCCCTCCAACTCGATCGAACCTCTTGCGCCTCGGTCTGCCGAGCGAATTCTGAAGCCGAACCCGCTTGACGCCCCGTCAGACCCGTCGCCTGCAGCCGGTAAACTGGCCTCCGCGCCCACTGAGCAGGATGACGATATCTTTGGGCACGCCTCCTCTAGGCATTCGTTCGAGGAAGGCGCCGCCTCGGACCGCTCCGTGCGCATTGCTGCGGGCCGCTTCGACCAGATACTTTCTCTGGCATCGGAGACGCTGGTCGCCTCGCGCAAGCTGGCCGCACAAAGCGACGTATTCGAGCGCTACCAGCGCACCATTGCCCGGGCTTTACGCCAACTTGAAGACCCGGCGGCCACATTGTTGACACGCGTCGCGGCCGAGCGTGAAATCGACCGCCAAACCTCCAGCCTGGCTGCCCACATCGCCGAGCTCGACTTGATCTTCCGCGCCAACGAGCGAACCTCCGAGCGGCTCCATCGCACAGTTCTTGCCGGCCGCTTGCGTCCTTTTTCCGAGGGCATCACCGGCGTTCCCCGGCTGGTCCGCGATACGGCCCGCGAACTGGGCAAATCCGTCCGCCTCGAAATTCTCGGTGAGCGCACCCGCGTCGACCGCGACATTCTTGAACGTCTTGAATCGCCCATTTCGCACCTGCTCGCCAATGCTATCGATCACGGTATCGAGACACCGGCCGAGCGCATCGCCGTTAGCAAACCTCCCGAGGCCCATCTACGTCTCCACGCCCGCCATGAGAACGGCCGGCTAGTGATCACGGTCCGCGATGACGGTCGGGGGATTCATCGCGACGAACTTCGCGAACGCATCGTTTACCGCAATCTGGTCACGGCGGAAACTGCCGCCGGCCTCAACGACAGCGAACTGCTTGAATTCCTTTTTCTGCCCGGCTTCAGCACCCGCGAGGCAGTCTCAACCGTCTCCGGCCGCGGCGTGGGTCTCAATGTTGTGCAATCCATGGTGCAGGAGGCGGGCGGCTCCGTCACCGTCACCAGCGAGCCCGGCGCCGGCACGGTCTTTCGTCTTACTCTGCCCGTCACACGCTCCGTCATCAAGGTCATTCGCCTCCAGGTCGAAGGCGAGTTCTACGCCGTTCCGCTCGTCCGCATCGACCGTGTCGCCCACCTGGAACCGGCTGCAGCGGTTCCGGCCATAGCAGCCCCCGCCGCAAAATCGCAGCTTGCCGATGCATCCGGAGCGGTGCCGACGATCGAATTCAACGGCCAGACAATGCCCGTCGTAGCGCTCGGCACTCTGCTCGGGCTCACCACCAAGCCTCTGCATAGCGGATCCATTCCCATGCTGCTCTCCGGCGGAATCGCATTCGCCGTCGACCGCCTGGTTGACGAGATCGAACTGCCCGTCCGCCGCCTCGATCGACGTCTCGGCAAAATTCCCGGAGTCAGTGCGGCTGCTCTCGATGAAAATGGCCTTCCCCTGTTGATTCTCGATATGGAAGATCTCATCCAGACCGCCCTGGGCCGCTCCACAACCACCGCCGCGGCAAATAGCGCATCGCTCGCGCCCCACATCCTCATCGTCGACGACTCGCATACCGTTCGCGAAATGGAGCGCCGCCTGCTCGCCCGTGACGGCTACACGGTGACGACCGCGCAGAACGGCCAGGAGGCCTGGAACCTGTTGCGCCTGAACGAGTATGATCTGCTGGTAAGCGATGTCGACATGCCCCAGATGAACGGAATCGAACTTGTCGTCAACGTCCGCAAGAGTCCGCGCCTGGCGGGCATGCCGATCATCATCCTTTCCTATAAAGATCGCGAAGAAGACCGTCGCCGCGGCCTCGAGGCTGGCGCCGATCGCTACCTCACCAAAGCCGACTTCGAAAACGATGCCTTTCGCCAGGCGGTCGTCGATTTGATTGGTCGCGCGGAACCCCTTGCAAAGATCCGCAATGACCAGGCGGCCGAAGACACCCCTGCCGGCCAAAACTCAGCCGGCGCCGGGAGTCCAGCTTGAACGTCGCCATCGTCAACGACTCCCGAATCGCTGCTGAAGTCCTTCGCCGCATCCTGGCCGATCTGCCCGAGTTCCATCTGCTCTGGACTGCTTACTCGGGCGAAGAAGCCGTCCGCCTGGCCGCCAACTCACGCCCGGACATCATTCTTATGGACCTCATCATGCCCGGCATGGGGGGAGCGGAGACTACCCGCCGCATCATGCAGTCCTCGCCCTGCGTCATCCTCATCGTCACCGCCACCACCGTCGGCAACCGCGATCATGTCTTCGAGGCAATGGGCTATGGCGCCCTTGATGCCGTCAACACTCCTCGGCTCGGCCCCGGCGGAGACATGAGCGGAGCGGAACCGCTGCGTCAGAAACTGCGCACGGTCGCGCGTCTCGTCGACCCCCACGCCACGCCGTCCCGCACCGAACACAACCCGGCACATCCCAGTCCGGTCCAGTCCGCTCCAGCCGGGTCTCATTCCGTCCCAACTCGATTGCAAAACGCTCCCGCACTGCCGATTGTCGCCATTGGCGCTTCCACCGGCGGACCACAGGCGCTCTCCCTGATCCTTTCGCACCTGCCTGAAAACTTCCCCGCGGCCGTCCTTGTGGCGCAGCACGTCGACGAGCAATTCGCACTGGGCCTCGCCACTTGGCTGCAGCGCCATTCCTCACTGCCTGTGCGCATCGCGCGCAACGGCGAGCCGCTCCACCCCGGCACAGTCTGGATCGCAGGCGCAAGCGGCCACCTGATTTATGAAAACGACGTCGCGCGCGGCTGTTTTCTCAGCTACACGCCCAATCCGCGCGAAACCGCCTACCGCCCGTCTGTCGATGCGCTCTTCTTGAGCCTTGCCCATCCGCACAGCGGAACCCGCATCGGCGTCTTGCTTACCGGCATGGGGCGCGACGGCGCCGAGGGGCTGCTTGCCCTGCGAAACGCCGGCGCACTTACGATCGCACAGGATGCCGCTTCGTCCATCGTCTACGGCATGCCCAAAGCCGCCGCCGATCTCAAAGCCGCCGCCGAAATTCTACCGCTTGAGTCCATTGGTCCGTTCATCCGCAACGCCGTCCTTGGCAAAACGCACGCACAACCATCCCTGGCCATACGGCCCTGACGTTTCGAGCAATGCCCATCCAATTAGGTGACACGATGACCACACCAGCCGCCTCCCCAATCGCCCTCAGCGAGCCTAGCATCAAGGTCCTGCTGATAGACGACCAGCGCATCATTGGCGAGGCTGTGCGCAGAATGTTGCAGACGCAGCCGGACATTGAATTTTATTTCATTCAGACAGCCGAGAACGCGCTCATGGAAGCAGAGCGAGTGAGACCGACCGTCATTCTTCAGGATCTGGTTATGCCAGACGTGGATGGCCTCGAGATGGTCCAGCGCTTTCGCTCGGCGCCGGCCACCGCGGATGTGCCGGTGATTGTCATGTCATCGAAGGAAGACGCAGAGACGAAAGCCAGGTCCTTCCTAATGGGCGCGAACGATTACCTGGTAAAGCTGCCGGCTCAAGTAGAACTGATTGCCAGAATCCGCTACCACTCCAGTGCCTATCTCACCCGTTTCAAGCTGGTTGAGGCCATGGAAGATCTGTACCGGCAAAAGAGCGAACTTGCCGAGCAGAAGTTGGCTGCTGAGGCCGCCAATGATGCAAAGTCCGCCTTTCTCGCCAACATGAGCCACGAGCTGCGAACGCCACTCAACGCCATCATCGGATACAGCGAAATGCTGCAGGAGCAGGCAGAAGAAGATGGGCATGAGGATTATCTTGCCGATCTACGCAAAATTCATACCGCCGGCCATCATTTGCTTACGTTGATCAATGCCGTCCTCGATATCTCGAAGATTGAGGCTGGCAAAACCACCCTCTTCCTCGAGAAGTTCTCTTTGCAAAAAGCTGTTGAAGACGTTCTGGCATTGAGCCAGTCCCTTGCAAAGCACAACCGCAATCAAATCGTGCTTTCCAGCCAGGTCGGTCACCAGGTCATGTATGCTGACTCCGTCAAACTGCGTCAAATCCTCTTCAATCTGCTCGGAAATGCCTGTAAATTCACCAGGGACGGTAAGGTCGAACTCGCTGTCGCTCTCGAGACCGCTCCGCATGGCGAGCCCGGTGTATGCTTTGCGATTCGCGACAGCGGAATTGGAATGACACCGGAACAGTTGTCGCGGTTGTTTCAGCCATTCACCCAGGCGGAAGCATCTACGGCACGCCGTTTCGGCGGCACTGGCCTCGGGCTCTCGATCTCAAAGAGCTTTACGGAGTTGATGGGTGGGACCATCACAGTTGAAAGCACACCGGGCGTCGGTTCGCTCTTTCGTGTCTTGCTGCCTCTGACGGTGCTCGACCCGGCCAGTGCAATTCCACCTGCTGAAGCGATCTCGCCGGCCCTGCCTCAATAAGCACAACGAGCTTGCAGAAAACAATGGAGCGCTCGCCGCAGGCGAGTGAAGCAAAGGAGTCCTTGTGAAGATCCTCTTGGTCGAAGACAACGAAATGAACCGTGACATGCTGTCACGCCGACTGGTGCGCAAAGGCTACGAAGTTGTAATGGCAGAGGACGGGACAAGCGGCGTCCGCATGGCAGCCAGCGAAACACCGGACTTGATCCTGATGGACGTCAGTCTTCCGGACATGAACGGGTGGGATGTGACGCGCGCCATTCGCGCACAGCCCGCGACCGCGCGCATCCCAATTATTGCGCTCACTGCAAATGCGATGGCTTCAGACTACGATCAGGCAATGGCTGCGGGATGCAATGACTACGACACGAAGCCGGTTGACCTAACCCGGTTACTCGAAAAAATCACAGCACTCCTGAATGCGAAATAGTCATTCGGCTTTGGTGGCGGCTGTTTGTGCTGCGAGCAGGGCCGGCGGAAACGCCGGCGGCTCTTCTGAAAAGTAAAGCTTGTAACGCCGGGAGAACGCCTTGAAAGTGCCGTCCGCCACCAGGCTTGGCTGTGCGCCGCGAACAAAGAACATATCCACCTCTCGCTTGTCCTTTGTCATCACCTTGCCCCGTGGTTCACACACAAAGAAATCCTTCACTCGCGCATAAGTCCGGTCGGAAATATTAATGCAGCCTGGCTTGCCGGAACTCTCCATGCGGGAGGCGGCGTTCACCGAATCGCCCCACACGTCAAACGCAAATTTGCGAATGCCAACGACTCCCGCGATCAAGGGGCCGGTATGCAGGCCAATGCGCAACTCCCAGCCCGGCGCATCGGCGCGTTGCGATAGACGCTTTACCTCTGCGGCTAGTTCGAATGCCGCCAGAACCGCGTTGATCGGGTTTGCCGGATGACGCTTCGGAACTCCGCTGGCAAACATGTAACTATCACCGATCGTTTTCAGCTTTTCCAGACCATAACGCTCCATAACATGGTCGAACGCCGTGAAATATGTGTGCAGCTCTTCAACTACCTGTTCGGCAGGCATGCTCTCGGTAGACAATGTGAAGCCCACAAAGTCAGTGAAGCAGATTGTCGCATCTTCGAAGTACATCGGAGTGCAATTACCATGCTGAAGATCGTCGGCAATGCGCTCCGGCAGTATGTTCAACAGCAGGCGACGCGCTTTTTCCCTTTCAACCGTCAACTCCGCAAGCGCCCTGGTTAGCTCTTCCCGCTTGCGCGCATCTTCGTCGTGCAGGCGCTTACGCTCAAGCGCCACACCGATGCGGGCGCGAAGCAGAACTGGATTGAAGGGCTTTGGAAGATAGTCTTCCGCCCCGCCTTCGATACATTGCACCACTCGCTCAATCTCATCCACAGCGGACAGCATGATCACGGGGACTGCGGATAGCACGGGATCGAGCTTGATATTTTTCAGCACTTCCGTGCCGTCCATTCCCGGCATCATCACGTCAAGCAAGACGAGGTCGATCGGCAAGGTTCGCAAAAGGTCAAGAGCCTCGTCTCCGCTCGCGGCTGTCTCGGTTTGGAAACCCTCCCGATGGAGACGGCTGCGCAGCAGTTCGCGATTATCCGCCTGATCGTCCACGATAAGGATGAACCCTTTGCTACGCCCCATCGGGTCCTGGTTCATGGAACTGATTCTTTCGGGCCGCGGAATCTGAGCAGAAGACACCCTGACGTCTGACGTTACTATCTGGTGGCTGCCTTCTTGCGGCGCGTCATGCCAGGTTGCCGTCGCAGCCATGAGATCCTCCAGCTTTTCCAGGGCCAGCTGAATCTTGCTCAGGTGTAGCCTGGTGTCGTCCGCCAGTTCGGTTGTTTCGGCAACCCGCCGTGCTGCATCCGTGTTCGTGAGCAGTCTCTCAAGTCGGGGAGCCAACTGCTCTCTGGCTGCGGCCAGGTGTGCTGGGCTTATCCTGTCAGGTTCACCGCTTAGCAGGTCGTCGATGGCCGCGAGCATGTCGTGGGCGGCGCCGATAATGGGTGCCACTGCTTGTTGCAGCGGCTTTGCATCCTGCTCCTCGGCTTCCTCTACAGCCATCTCTGCGTAACCGATGATTTGATTGAACGGAGTGCGCAAATCATGGCGTAACGCCGAAAGCCGCTGCGGCGTCAGCGGTGACTTTAGATCCGTCGCATTGATTACGGCGCGAGCCACGATAGGTTTGATAGTACATGTACACTGGCCCAATTTATAAAGGAAAATAAGCATCCGGGTCCGTCTGTGTGGCGTTTACGGAAGGATCGCTTTTTCGCGGGAGGGCTGCTCCCCCGGGCCCATCGGCTGCTGCCAGATCTGCTTCCGGGTTCGCGATTCGTGGCGGATTCCTCCGGAGAATGTGGCTTCGCATTGATTGGGACAAGAGTATCTCATCGCCTTCCGAGCAGACTTTCGTCGACGGCGCGAGATCTTCCCGGTTAGAAACGAGAATTCAGATCACGTCAATGCGATTAGCGTCCACAGCCCGGCCCTTGTTGTTGCAAACAGGCCTTAGCAGGGTTCCAGAACAGATCAGAAACGAGGCAGAACAATCGGGGTGAGCCACACTGAGCTACAAACCAAGACGAAAGGCGCCGCCAAATGACCCTGAGGTCGCGCGATTTCAAGTTACGACGATTGAATAGTCCGAGCACGGGAGCGAAATCCGCCCGGAGCTAGCCGATCATCCTTCTTGCCACTTCAAATGCGGCCGAGTAACTTTCACTCTCAGGCCTTCGGAAAGCTTCGCCGAATAGACCGGCCGATCTATTCCGGCTCGATCTCGATGGCGTTGATGAGCGGATAATTCTTGACGGGCATGAAGTCGAGCTCCAGCATGCCGTGGGCGGTGGGCTTTACATGATCGAAAGTCATAACCGCAGCTCCGCCATTTTGATTTTGTATGATGTCAAAATCTTTGAGCAACGTTTTGCCATTGCAGTAAACATCGAAAACGCGGCTCCCTTGTCCTCCCGGCCCTCCATTGGTGACGCCGAACCATCTCTCGGAGAAGTAGAGGTGTAACTTGTAATCCTTGCCGGCCACGACCGGAATGCGGTAATGGAAATGGCCGTATCGCGCCCATTCGAAAAGCTTCGAATTTCCGTTCTTTGATGAGTTATCCGGATGAAACGTCCGCCTGCCGCCCTGGAAGAAGCGCTCCGGCAGCCATGTATTTCCTTGATTGTCATGGAAAGCGACTGGACCAGCAATCATGCGTACCACTGCGCTGCCATCCTGAGATGCGGGTGCAATTTCGAGTGCATCGAGAAAAGCACCGTCGGAAACGAAGTCCAGGTGGATTGTGCCGTCCTCCATGGGATGGATTCCTGTGTAGACTTTTCCGAGGCCAATGTCGTCGCCGCCCGCTTCATCCACAACATCCAATTCCGCAGTGATCGAATTGTTGATCCTAAAGTTGACCTGCCGCGCCGCCACTTTATCTCCGGCGGTTTCAGCGAACAGCAACATGAGTTGATAGTTCCCCGGCGGAACGGGAATCTTGCATTGAGACT
>Ga0302201_10002623_pt1 | contig 13949 bp, 8 predicted proteins | sample II_Bog_N3_2_FD_194586 | JGI IMG/M metagenome (GOLD analysis project Ga0302201, IMG submission 194586) | Peat permafrost microbial communities from Stordalen Mire near Abisko, Sweden - II_Bog_N3_2 | ecosystem: Environmental > Terrestrial > Soil > Wetlands > Peat | place: Sweden: Abisko, Stordalen...
CCCACACATCCTGGTATCAGGAGCTGTGCCCCGTTCATCGCAGCACTCTCGCGATGAGCGGGTCTTCGGGCAGTTGCCCACACATCTGGTATCAGGAGCTGTGCCCTGTTCATCGCAGCACTTTCGCGATGAGCGGGTCTTCGGCAACGCCCCAGCGGAGTTACGATAGCATCATGCCATACGGCCTGAAGCGGTTCCAGAAAGCCGAAGCCCTTCACTTCATCACTTTCAGTTGCTTCCACCGTCTTCCGTTCCTTGAAGCGCCGGAACCCAAGGAAACATTTGAAGCCGTTCTTGAACAGACCCGCGCACGTCACCAGGCCAGGATCTACGCTTACGTCCTGATGCCGGAACATGTCCACTTGCTGATCAACGAGCCGCCGCTGATCCTGTTGGCTCAGTTTCTGAAGGCGCTCAAGCAGATCACTTCACGCGAACTCCGAGGCGATCGCCGGCAGTTCTGGCTGGAGCGTTATTTTGACTCGAGCGTCCGTGGCGAAGCAGCCCGGTCCGAGGTGATCCGGTATATCCACCGAAACCCTGTGAACCGGGGACTGGTCGCATCGCCCGAGCGGTATAGATGGAGCAGCTTCAACCACTACGCCACCGGAATCCCTGGAATCGTTGAAATCGAGTCGGAGTGGACGGCAAGAACGCGCGGCCCCCTCATCGCGCAGCTCCATCCGCACAATCCGCCCGATCAGTGCTGTCCTGCAACCCCCTAAGTTTCGCGCAATTGCACAGCAAACAAAATCCAAATAAAGAAAGCATTATCAACAAGTTAACCCGCTATCCCGTGCGGAATCAGCGCCTATTCCAAAGGAACGGCTAACTCTCGGCAACCCGCTGCCTCCTTTCATTAAACTCTCTACAACCGAAACATCTCAAAAAGGCTGCCCGCAAGGTACGTGTCTCAACGACTCGCAACCGCAGGTTCAACCCTTTCGCATGTTTTGTAACCACTTGAGCAGCCTTTTCAGCTATTGAACGCAACCCTCCGATCGAACCGATTGCCACATCATAAAATGGAATCATGATCCTCGAAACCTTCCCCGTCGGCCCGCTGCAATGCAACTGCACCATCCTGGGGGACGAGGAGGCAGGCGAAGCCATCGTCATCGATCCCGGCGACGAGATCGGCCGCATCGCCCGCCGCCTCAACACCCTCGGCCTCAAACTCAAGCAGATCCTCATCACCCACGCCCACATTGACCACATCGGCGGCGCCCTCAAGCTTAAAAAACTCACCGGCGCTCCCATCCTCATGAATGAAAACGACTTACCTCAACTCAAAATCATGGCCGAGCAAGCCGGTTGGCTGGGCGTCGACACGCCGGAAACCGCTCCTCCGGACGAAAACCTGAGCGACGGCCTGGTCGTCGGCCTCGACCGATTTCCCGCCCAGGTCATCCACACCCCCGGCCACACCCAAGGCTCCGTTTGCCTTCACTTCGCCCCGCTCAACCTGCTAGTCGCCGGCGACACTCTCTTTGCCGGCAGCATCGGCCGCACCGACCTGCCCGGCGGAAACTCCGGCCAAATCATTGATTCCATTCAGTCCCGCCTGCTGGCCTTACCCCAACAAACCAAAGTCCTTCCCGGCCACGGACCCGCCACCACCATCGGAGCCGAACGAAGGAGTAATCCATTCCTACGTATGCACCCTTAATAAATGACATGTTTTATAAGATGTTTATTTTCAATGCTTAATCTAACTTACTTCAGGTATAACTTGATCCACGCGCAGGGTAATATTACTACCCTGAGTCGTTACCAGATGATCAATCAACATGGTTACTCCGGTAATGAATTCCGTCTCAGGAGTCAGCAGACTAAGTACCAGCCATCCCGATCCACCCATCCCGAAAAACCCTCCCGGTTGCACCCAGACTCCACGTTCCAGCAGTTCCAGAACCGTCTCCTCATCAGGCTTCAGCGCGGGAATCCTCAACGTGGCATACCACCCGCCCTCAACTTCCAACCTGCTCACAGTCGCCACCCGCTCCAGCTGCCGATCCAGCTCCACCAGGTTTGCCCTCACTCTCTCCTGTATCTGCCTTTGAATTCCCCCCCGCCCGGCAATCCAGCCCGGAAGAGCACACTGCACTGGCGCATTCATTGACAGAAATGTATCTGCAATCACCTCGAGCCGCTCCAGGGCCACGTCGGCTTCGGGCCCAACTGCCACAATCCAGGCCGCCTTCATCTGCGGCAAACCGGCAATCTTGCTCAATCCACTCACCACAAACACGGGAACGCCCTCAAGTCCCGCCGCAAAACTCTGCTCCCCACCAGCCAGCGCGTAATCAAGAAACACCTCGTCCACGATCAGCGAAAGGTCAAACTCCCGGCAAAGCCGCGCCAGCTCGTCCGCCTCCCACGGCTTGGTAAAATGCCCCGTCGGATTGTTCGGATGAACCAGCACAATCGCCCGCGTCCGTTCAGTAATCGCCTGCCGAAACCCCTGCGGTTCAATCTGCCATCCATGGTCGTAAACCAGCGGAGCCTGCCTCAACCCCACATCGTCCAGCACCGCCAAAAAATCGAATAAAGGATACCCCGGCTGCGGCGCAACAATCTCCGTCCCGGGATCGCAAAGCAGCTTGAAAAGATAGTTGTAAGCCTCACTCGTGCTTGTAGTTAGCACAATCTGTTCAGGCCGAACCGCAACGCCGTGGTCCGCATAATACCGGCGAACCGCCTCGCGCCCGCGCAAGCTGCCCCTCGGTTGAGGATCGTAATCCAGTGCCGCCGGGTCACTCAGCGCCTCCAAAAGTGCCGGATCGTACTCAAACCCGCAACGCGTCGGATTTGAAGCGGTCAGGTCCGCAATCGGGAGCCCCGCCGCCACACGAAGCCGATGCGCCCGCGCCAGGTCGCTCTCTTCCGTATTCCATCCCGTCCGTCGCGAAAAGCGCATTGCAGCTACTCCAATCGCCTTTCTCGATAGCGGCCTCACCAGCCGCAAGCCGTTGAGGCAGAATAGAAAGAGGCGTCTCTTTTCACCATACGCGCCCTTCAAGAAGGAGAATCCTTGCCTCTGCGTGCGGTTATCTTTGACTACGGAATGGTCCTGACGGGTCAGCAGGACCCCGAGTCCCATTCTGACCTGCTCCGCACCACCGGCTTGCCCGCCGACCGATTTGAGCCCCTCTACTGGGCCGATCGCCACGCCTACGACGAAGGCAAGCTCACCGGACTCGCTTTCTGGCAGAAATTCGCTCGCGATGCCGGCCTGAATCTCTCGCCCGCCGCAATCGACGAACTCAACCACGTAGACGCCCGCATGTGGACCACGCAGAATCCCGCCATGCTCGCCTGGCAGCAGCAGCTCAAACAGCACGGTCTGCTCACCGCCATCCTCTCCAACATGGGCGATAACGTCCTCGCCAACATTGAGCGCGAGTTCCTCTGGATTCACAACTTCGATGCGCTGGTCTGGAGCTTCCAGCACCAAATGGCCAAGCCCGACCCCGCCATCTACCGTCTCGTCCTCGAAAAACTGAACGTCCGGCCAGAGGAATCCCTCTTCCTCGACGACAAGCTGGTCAATATCGAAGCCGCACAGGCACTGGGTATGCACGCAATCCAGTTCTCCACAGTCGATAAGCTCCGCGCGGACCTCGTCGCCCTCGGCTTCGACGAGCAATTACCCTTGCCCGCTTGAGGCGACACAGCCCTACCGCGGGCCCCAAATCCTGAAATTCCCTGACAGGTGCATCAGGCTCATGAGGTAGAGCATCCCGTCATAGTAACGGTCATGTCCGCTGGGTATTGGCGCATTCCACAGTTCATCCACAAACCGGTCCTTGATCGGCTTCGTCGCTGCCAGGCTGGCCACTGCGCTTGTCGCCATCAGCCCAATCGAGTGCCTCTTCGAAAGCGGCTTCCCTTCCAGCGTGTATTGGTCCGGATACTTGTTGATGCCGTGCGCGTAGAAGAACTCCTGCGTTCGGTCGCTAAGTGCGTGCTCCCGCGGGTCCTTGGCCCACCACGACCAATCCACCGACCAGTTGCTCTGCGTCCTCCATGAATCAAAAGAAAAGTTGCCCGCCATCGGGTTCCACTCAACCGAGTGCGGCTTCCCATCAAACTTCGCATAGTCGGGACTCAATCCCGTTTTCGCATTTGTCGTGCGTACAAAAAAGTCCCGGCTCACCTGTGCAGCCTCCGCCCAAAATGCCCTATCCGCCACTGGCCCCCATCGAGCCCACAACTCGTAAAAGGCCGGCAGATGATAACTCGGGTCAGTGAACTCGTCTTTCCCCGCCACGGGCGTGAACCGGATCATTTTCTCTTTTTCGTCGATCTCCGAACCCACTGTCCGCGCCCCAAACCGCGTCTGCCCGCTCCGCCGTTCCCTGTGCCGCATCGCCGTAAGTACTTCATCCGCCTGTGCCTTGTAGTCGTAAATGCCCCTCCCATTGCCCCAGCGGTTCCCAGCAAAATAGAGCGCCATTACAAAATACTCTTCGCCGTCAGGCGCAGGCGTCTCGTCGTTCGGCTCCCCACTCACCTTGCACGACCACGAAAAGTACCCATGCGAAGGGTGCTTGGGATTACTGATGTACATGTAGCTCTTCGCCCAGTTCCACAGCGAATCGAATTCCGTCTTATGGTTCAACTGAACAGCAATCATCATCCCGTACGACATTCCCTCTGTCCGCACGTCATGATTGCCAATATCGGAGACGTAGGCGAGCGGCCCGCTCTTATTCGCGCCAGCCTGGAAATACACCGTTTCCGTATCCGGATCGCCATGGAAAAGCTGTTGAAACGCCGCTTCCACTTTTGCATCCATCTGGGCCTTCGAGTGCCCCGCCCGCATGAACGGATTCTGATACTGTTGCGTAGCGTACGCCCCATTCCCATCATCCAGCACAGGCGCCCGTTTCCCTGCCGCATGCGCAGCCAAGGAGCCTGCCAGCAAGGCAGCCCCCAGCCAAATAGCGAGCGATCTACGCGTCATGAGTCACGAGCTCCAATACGGCGCAGCCATCTTAGCGACTGTCCGGCTCACGCGCGTATCCCACTTTAGCTCCATCCCCGACGCGTCTCGGGCACGAACCCCAAATGTGAAAAAAAGTAGCCCGATGCTTCCGGCCAGGTCACTGGCAGCGCCAACTAATCACTAACCACTAATCACTAACCACTGCTCTTAGGACGCCAGCCCCAACCCCACCAAATTCGCCGCCACAATAATCGTGATCATCCCCGCCCACAAGATGCGCACCGGCCTGTTTCCCACCCCGGCCCACTCGCCCAGCGCCAGACCGACGAGCCCACCGCACAGAACATAGATACTCATATGCAGCATCCAGTTCACATAGCTCAGGTGCTGCGGAATGTTCGCCGCGCCCCATGCATAAAAGAAGAACTGCAAGTACCACATGATCCCGCCCGTAGCAGCCAGCAGCCCATTCCTCGCCAGGGTAGCTCCAGGCTGTGCCAGATCGTCCTTCAGCGAAATCCTTTTCAGCACAGCCAGCCGGATGAAGCAGTAGCTCATATTCACCACCGCCCCGCCGCCCATAATAATCACGTAACTCGGCAGTGCCGCATAGAGCGGATTCACCCCCAAATGCAGTGCCGCCGCTTCCATCGGCTTTGCCGCGTTAATCGCAAACGACATCCCTGAAGAAAAAATTCCGCACAATCCAGCCAGAAGCAGACCAAGTTTCAGGTTGAACTCCTGCGGCCCTGCTTTCAGCAGCACTTCTTTCTGATGCCCGGCATACGAAACCACCGCGACGCCAATCAGCGCTACCAGCACGCCCGCCATCGTCAGCAACCCGCTCTTCGTCGTGAAAAGCAGGTCCGCCTGGCCGTTGCTCAGCGGTGGAATCAACGTGCCCACCACCAGCGTCACACCAATCGCGACGCCAATCCCAAGGCTCATTCCGAGATACCGCATCGTCAGCCCGTAGCCCACATTCCCCACGCCCCACATCGCCCCAAACAGCGCCACTTTCAAAAGCAAGTGCGGGTCAATCGACGAGTAGAATTCGCCAAAGCTCGGCAGCAAAATCAAACTCACGCCCATCGGCAACAGTATCCACGAGAAGAATCCGGCCACCGCCCAAGTCGTCTCCCACGACCACTTCCGCACCTTCTCAATCGGCGCATAGAACGACGCAGCCGACGCTGCCCCGACGACGTGCCATCCAATCCCGGCAATTATCGAAGACATCCCTCTCCTTGTCTCAGAACGTCCTGCTGTGCCCCATTCATCGCAGTTTCATCGCGATGAGTGGGCGTTCGCAATGAGGCTGGTGCGAGCCTCCCGCGAGCATCTGCCGCACCGCAGGTGCTAATGCGCCGACTCCGCGCGCCAAATCGTAACCGGCCCCATCAGTCCCGAACTCAGCAGCGGCGAGTCCGCTTTATACGGCTTCACGTCCGCCCATGTATAGGTCTTTGTTACGCCCGGCTGCAAGTCACCAATCATCCGATTCGGCCACAAATTCGTCACCTTCACTGTCACCTCGTTAGCCCCTGGATGCAGCGCAGCACTGGCATCCACCTTGAACGGTGCGTGCCACACTTCACCCAACGATTTGCCGTTAACCGTCACCTGCGCAATATTCTTCACATCCCCCAGGTCGATCCACATCCGCGCCCCATCGCTGAACCAGGCCGCCTGCGCATTCACGGTCGTCGTATAAGTCCCGGTCCCCGAGAAATACTTCACCCCCGGATCGGTGCTCTCCGTCCATGAGGCCAACTTGTCCAGCGTGACCTCCGCCGGCGCGCCTCGATCCACTTGAAACGCCACCTTCCATGCGCTGCTCACCGTCTCCACTTTCGTCTCATCCACCTTCGGCAGAGTGCGGTCCATCGATAGCGCAGTCTTGTGGAAGACCACAAACGCCGTTCCCCAAGGCTCCAGCGCCAGCGGCACAGTCGTCCGCCCATCAGCAATCTTGTAAGAAGCCGGCTCCATCGCGCCCGTCTCTGCGTGCCAAATCTCCGCTTCCCTGCCCGTCACTCTGAAAGCCCCATCCACCCTCTCGCTCCTGTCGCTGCGGTTATCGACAAAGTAGATGTCGCCATCCGCAAGTTTGCGGTGCACAAACTCAATCCGCACATCTTTTTCTGGCCTTGTGTAGTCGAAGTCGGGCGACAGCTTCAACGCAACAACTGCATCCTTCAAGCTCTGTCCCGCATAAACAGTTCCTTTTCCCACGTGGTGCACACCGCTCCCATCTCCAAACAACTCCCCGCTCAACCTCTTGAATTCCCTCTGGTCATCGGCCAGACTTGGATCGTCCTCCGGCTTCGCTCCAGCAATCACCGCACCCTCGGTCACGAGCGTATGAATCGCCCGCAGCACCGGCAGAGACATGTGCTTGCTATTGGCATCGAGCACGAGCACCCGGTACCGCATCCCACCCGGAGTCGTCAGTTCCCCATCCTCCACTTTCAATTCGTGAATCAGCGCATCGGCATTGATGTAATCGAACCCATATCCAGCCGGAATCGGCGGCGCGCTGTTTGAGAACAGAGCAGTCAGGTTCGAGTCCTCGCCGTAGAAATACACCACGTCTGCCGCAAACCTCCCCTGCTGCAACATAAAGCTCGACCGCGCCCGGTAATCAATCCATGGTCCCGCCTGCTCCGCCCATGTCTCATTGCGATTGAACCATTGCCCAAAAGGCCCAAGCGTCAATCCGGGAATCTTGTCCGTCACCGGCTGGTGTGCCGACTCGTGAATCACAATGCGGTTGATCCCATTCAGCAATTCCTGGTCCGCCGTCGGCTTCAGCGTCTCGGGCGACCATCCCCAGGGAGCCTCCGAAGCCGTCATCGATTCCGCCGCCGCCAGGTTTTGTCCGTAAATATGCGCCACCGAAGCCGATTCGCGATCGTCTGCATTGTAGCCATACTGCTCGCGGTTCACCCCCGGCCGCTGCGTCCACATTGCGCTCATGGGCACTTCGTTAAATTTCTTCACTTCCATTCCATCGCACACATACGCCCTACCCCCTTCGTGCGACTCGCCATAATGCCCCATCCCGCGTTCGTGCAGCGTCTCTTCCAATTGCCCGTAATGTTCGGTAGCAATCAGATCGGCAACCGTCTTCCGCAGATCCCACAAAAATCGGTCGCTCGCCTCGCTGCTCTCCACAACCCGCCCCGTTAACACGGGCAGCCACGGCGTCGCATCGTACCCGCGCAGCTTCTTGAACTGCTCCAGCATCTTCGGTGTCCAGTTCAGCGAGCCTGCCTCCCAACTGTCATTGATCACGTAGCGGATGCCGCGCTTGCCCATCATCTCCGCGCCCACCGTCTCCTTGTAGCTATCGAGGTAAGTATTCATGTAACGGGCCACAGCAGTGCGATCCAGCTTGTCAACCTCAAGCCCCGTCGCCTCTTTGGTCGCAGGATGGTTCGTAATTCCCAGCAGCGAGTAACCCAGGCGCACCACCACCCATTCCCCCGGCGGCGGAGTCCAGTCCAGCTCCCCGTCCTCTTTCATTTTCCCGGTCAGGTCCACCACATCCGCCTTGCGGATGGCATCCTGCTGCCCCACCGCCGTCGTCGCGTAACGATAAAGGTCCTCTTCCGGAGTAAACGCCGCCTTCTCCTCAAACCGATTCACCCGCGCGCCCGGAATCAACTCGAGCTTCGCAATCGCATATTCCGTAGGCGCTTTCCTATTGAACTGAGCCGGATCAAACCCCTTCGCCCAGTCAGGAACCGCAGGCGGAGGAAGCCGTTTGAATGTCACGCGGAAAAACTTCGCCGTCACCGCCGGGAATGCAATTGTGTGCTCCGGTGCGCTCCCGCCTGAAAGCTTCGCCACTGTCCTAAAGGTCTTTCCATCATCGCTCGCTTCCAGCGTCTTCTCCGGCGCGCCAACCCCGGTGAACGCGGCGGTCCAGTCCGGGTCCTTGGTCACAAATGAGATCGCCCTGATGGTCTGTGGCCCCACAAATTCCCACTGAATCCATGAAGACTCGCCCAATGCCGGAACCGGCAGCCCTGTAGTGCTCTGCATGTCCCCATTGCTCAAAAGCGCAAAGTCGGGATTGCCCCCGCTGGCGCTCATCTTCGCGTGCAACTCTTCGGCAGAAACATCGCTCGCCGGCCGCCGATACGCTATCACCGCTGCATCCGCATAGAACACCGGTGCCGGCTGCTCCTCACTCGAAGCAATCGACTGGAACGGTCCAGTCACCGACGGCGGAGCTGCAAGTCTCCCTGCAAACGGCTTGCCACCTTCCACCACCGTCTCGCTCCACACATACTTTTTCATTCCGTCCGCGGGACTCACCCACGGCCCACCGGACTCACTCCACCCCGGCGATCCCGCAATCGCCTCTTCCATTCCCAGCTGGTCCGCAAGCTTCGTTGCATAACGGAAGGATTCCTTCCATTCTGGCGTCATATACGCCTGCCGCTCTTTCACCACCTGAGGCGTTGACAGCGCTGCATCGAAATTCTGAAAGCCGGCAATCCCCACCCGGTGCATCCACTCCAAATCAAGCTTGATCCCTTCCTGCGAGATATTCCCATTCATCCAGTGCCACCAAACCCGCGGCCTGGCACTGGCAGGTGGATTCAGAAAACCATCCTGCAAAGAGAACGTATCTCCATTCGCATTCCCTGGGACCTGTTGGGCCATCACTGCGTGCGCACCTATGAAAAGGGCCGTACTCAGCAAAACCGGCCACACGAGCGTCCAAACTGCGCACCGCTTCACCATTGCAGCCAAATTCAGCTTCCACTTCACAGTTCCCAGCAAGCTGCTCATGATCTCGATCCTCGATTCAATATGAACCCGAACATTGTGCTGCCCGCCATCCCTCTTTGGGAAGTCATCTGATTCACAACCGATTTCCATGAATTTCTCAAATGAAATAATGTGCGGACGGAAGAACCTTAACTAACGGATCATTCCCTTGTCAAAGGCGATCCGTCCTCCTCCCCAAATCGCAAAGAACTGGGTGCTCCTGGTCCCTTGCTTGGGGACCAGGGAACGATACAACCGTTGCGAGCCTCCCTTGAGCGTCTGCCTCACCTCAGGCGGCAATTACACTTTCCCTATGCCCCTTCGCCTCTACGCCGCAACCACAAGCCAGGGCAAGCTCAGAGACTTCCGCACCGCCGCCGAGGCTCATTCCATCCTCATCGAAACCCTGCCCGCTCTCGCGACCATCCCCGCTCCGGAAGAAGACGGCCTCACCTTCACCGCCAACGCCACACTCAAAGCCGTCTACTACTCCCGCTTCGCCCCCGGCCAGCTTGTCCTCGCCGACGACTCCGGCCTCGAAGTCGATGCCCTCGACGGCGCACCCGGTGTCCGCTCTGCCCGATTCGCCGCGGACACCGGCCTAACCGACTCCCCCGACGCCAACGACAACACCGATGTCTGGAACAACATGGTCCTGCTGCAACGCCTCGCCGGCGTGGAGCAAGCCAAGCGCACCGCCCGCTACCGCTGTGTCCTGGTCGCCGCCCGCGACGGCCTCCCGTTTCATACCGCGCACGGCACCGTGGAAGGCCTTATCCTCGAGGCGCCCCGCGGCACCGGCGGCTTCGGCTACGACCCGCTCTTCTATCTTCCAGACCTGGACCGCACCATGGCCGAAATCGACCTCGCCACCAAGCTCACGCTAAGCCATCGTGGCCGCGCCTTCGCCACACTGCTACCCATGCTCCACGCCTGACCGTCGAGAGGTTTACCTGGGAAATCAAATTACGAGGTTGAAGTCAGTATGAGGTGTTCCATGAAGAAGCGCATGCGAAACATGTTGGTTGCGGTCGTGGGCTTTGTGTCGATCTCTCTCGCTCATGGCCAGGACAACTCAGTGCGACTTACTTTCGACGTGGCTTCAATCAAGCTATCGCAGCCCGGCCTGCGCAGCGGCGGCATCAAGCCGCTGCCTGGTGGAACCGGCTACTCGGCGCAGAACATTCCCGTAAAACTCATGATCAGTCTGATGTACAAGGTGCCCATGAGGCAGATCGAAGGCGGCCCGGAATGGCTTGACAACGACAGCTACAACATTGAAGCACGCGTCGACCATCCCGCGACCATCGACGATCTCCACACCATGTTTCAGAACCTGCTCGCCGACCGCTTCAAGTTGAAATTCCACAAGGAAATCAAACAAGGTCCAGTGTATGCGCTCGTTGTCGATAAGTCCGGGCTGAAGATGAAGGTCAACGGGAGCGGCCAGGATCTCAAGGTCCCCATTATTCCCGGCAAAGATAATCAGTTCACAGGGACCAGAGTGCCCGTGCAATACCGGTGCTGGTGGCTCGGTCAGCAACTGCAACAGGACAAGCGCCCTGTAATCGACGAGACGGGCCTGAAAGACAGCTACGACTTCCCCCCCGCATTTGCGCCCGAACTCCCACCCGATGTTCCTAAAGAAGTCCTTGCTCCGGAATTGCTCGATCGTCCTTCGATATTCGACGCCGTGAGAGACCAGTTGGGTCTGAGGCTGGTTCCGCAAAACGGCCCGGTAGAACATTACGTCATCGATCACATCGAGAGGCCATCCGAGAACTAACGGGACCGGCGCCTACTCCAGTCCCACCAACTCCACATCCCGAATCAGCGCCGGTCCCGCCCCCGGCGGCGTCGGACTGGAATAAAACGAAATCCCATCGCTCCCCGGAGACGGATAAATCAGATCGGTCAGCACCGTTTCACCGTTCTCCGCAAACACCTCAATCGAGTTCCGATCCACCACAATCTCAATCGTCGTCGACTCCGCCTGCGGATGCCTCAGCGGTGCATAAACCCGCCCAGGAAAATCCGGCGACCAGTCCACCTTCCCCGAATGCGTCCGATCGACAAAAATCCGTCCGCTCCCCGCATCGATTCCAACCACGGTCTCTTCGACAGCCGATCCGTCTGAATCCGAAGCGCCACGCCGCAGTCGTACTCCGGACTCAGAAGCGTCTCCCGGCGCAAGATCAAACCGCAGTCGATAGGTCGCCCCCGACAGCTTCTTGCCCGCAATCGCCACGTTCGCCAGTGCAATCGCCTGAAACTTCGGAGCACCAAACATTGCGCCATATGGCTTATGCGCAGGCCCCGGCAATATCGGCTCCTGCACCAGTAACAGAGGCTCCTGAGCCGGCGTCGGAGCAAGGCCATGTGGCTGGCGCAGATACAAACGCCGCGCCACAGTCATCTCTCCGCGCCCCGGAAGCGAAGGCAACTTCGCTGCATACTGCCAATCGCTCATCCACGCAATCCAGATCCGTTCCGCAATTCCATCCGAGCCAACCGCCGTATTCGAAAACGAAGTCGAAGCGTAAAAATCCTTGCCCCAGTCCGACCAGTGCGCCCCTGAATGCGGATGGTCCTCGACAAATTTGAATCCATCGAATTTGCCAACAAAATATTGATCGGCCGAACCCTTCGCCGGACCTCCCGGATTCACATTCACATTCAGCACCCACCTGCTCGCCGGCCGCTTCAAATACGTGTCGTACACCGCCTTCCCCGCAGAATCCATAATCGGCAACTCGAACAAATCCGGACACTCCCAAACGCCGCCAACCGCGCCCGCCGGTCCAAACTCGCTCGCCACAGCCCACTCTTGCAGATTCTTCGACCGATAAATTCGCACCTTGTGCTGGTCAGGAAGCGCAACCACCATCACCCAGCTTTGCGTGGGTGCGTGCCAAAACACCTTCGGGTCGCGAAAATCCTTCAGTCCCGCATCAATCACAGGATTCCCAGCAAACTTTGTCCAGGTCGCCCCACCGTCTTTGCTCACTGCGAGATTCTGCGTCTGCTTCTCCGCCGAAGCACCGGTATAAATCGCCACCAGGCACCCCGGCGTCTTCTGTCCCGCACCACCACACAGCCCGCTCGAATTCTCGCGGTCCTCCACCGTCGATCCGCTGAATATCCCAATCCCGTTCTCTTCTGGAATCGCGACCGGAAGTTGCTTCCAATGAATCAAATCCGGCGACACCGCATGCCCCCAGCTCATATGTCCCCACTGGTCTCCAACTGGGTTGAACTGGAAAAACATCTGATACTGCCCATTCAGCAGAATCGGGCCATTTGGATCATTGATCCAGTTCGGCGGCGCGTAGAAATGAATCCTCGGCTGCCAGTTCGAAGCCGCAACAACTTCAACCCCTGCGGAAGCCGCGCCCTGCGCAACAATCTGTCCCGCTGACAGCAACACAGCTGCCAGCATCGTGCCGCTTCCGGCCCGCACCGGCAGACACCGAAATCCCTCCGTTGACCCGCCCCAATTTCCCATAATGAATCAAAGGTTACAGCCTTCGTCCTCCTCCATGCCACCAGCGCGGCACTCCCATGTTTCAAACTTGAGTACGGTGATTCAAATCGCCTTCCTCACCAGCTTCCCCCACTCCTTGACGGCAGCAATGCGCGACACCAATAATGCATCTGAAACATGTAAAAGCATTTCCGTCTCTCTATCTGAAACCGCCTCCACCCGCAGCCTCTTAGGAGCACCGACTTCCATGGCCACTGCCCAACATCCCGCCGCGCCCCCTGCCGTTCGCCGTGGTGTCCCGCCCCTGCGCGCCGGCCAGGGAAATTCATTCCTCTGGCGAAAGCTCCACTCGCTGCTCGGCGTCATCCCCATCGGCGCGTTCCTGCTGGAACATCTTCTTTCGAATTTCGAAATGTACAAAGGGCCCATCGCCTATGGCGACCAGGTCAAATTCCTCAACAGCCTTCCGCTGGTTCGCGTACTCGAATGGGTCTTCATCTTTTTGCCCATCCTCTATCACGGCGTCTACGGCGTTTGGATCTGGCTTCGCGGCAAGTCCAACATCGTCTACTACCCCTGGGCCGGCAATTGGATGTACATCTCGCAGCGCTACACCGGCCTGATCGCCTTCGCCTACATCGCGCAGCATGTATACCGGCAGCGCTTCTCCGGCATCGACCTTCCTGACCATCCCTATGCGGCATTCCACAAGGTGCAGGTAGAGTTGCA
>Ga0302201_10002627_pt1 | contig 13925 bp, 10 predicted proteins | sample II_Bog_N3_2_FD_194586 | JGI IMG/M metagenome (GOLD analysis project Ga0302201, IMG submission 194586) | Peat permafrost microbial communities from Stordalen Mire near Abisko, Sweden - II_Bog_N3_2 | ecosystem: Environmental > Terrestrial > Soil > Wetlands > Peat | place: Sweden: Abisko...
GGTCCAGGTCAATGCGCTATCGGGAGCGTTGGATTGCAGGCGGATCTCCTGGGTGAAATTCCGCTGATCATTGTCGATCGACGCGGGCGAGCGATAGTTGGTGGCCCCCGGCGGCAGGTGAATCCCGGTGCCGTCGAGCAGGGGATACAGGCCGCCCAGGAAGGATGAGGATCCGAACACTTCGGATTGGTAGAACCCCAGGTTGTAGAGCGTGCCGTCGTAACCGGTCTCTTCGTTACGGTGGAAGTACGACGTGTTCGAAATCAACTGGGCGAAACCCAGATCGCCCTCGACCTTGATCGCCGGTATGTAGAACCGATCCGGGTTGGAGCGCCGCGTCGGATCCGCGCTCACGAATCGATTGTTGTCCGGTGAGGAATAAAGAGGCCAGTAGTCGTCCTGACTGTTGTGGTATCGATCCTGGTAGTAGAAGCTCGGCGTGACCTTGACCTGGTCCGACACCGCCCACACCGCTGCCAGTCGAATCAACATGGTTTGCTGATAGTTGGCGTTCGCCTGTTCGGTGGCGAGCGTCACGGGGTCGATGAGATTGACGAAACCGCCGTCCCGGCGGTACCACACGGTGAGACGCGCGCCCAAGGTGCCGTCGACCAGTGGGCCGCCGGCGGCAATCCCGGCCTCGTAGCTGGGCGCCCCGCCCTCGGTGTACGACACCTCGTCGCGGCTGTAGAAGGTCGATTGGGTCAGGCTCGGTTGCGTCGTGAGGTAGCGCACCGTGCCGCCCTCGGAACCGGCGCCGAATAGCGTGCCCTGGGGACCGCGCAGAATCTCCACCCGGTCGATATCGAAGGATTTCGGCAGCGCCTCATCCGGATTGAATGCGAGCGCACGCATTTGAATCGGCGTGTCGTCCAGGTAAATGCCGGTGGTGCCGGCGCCACCCGACGATGCGATTCCGCGAATCGAGATGTTGTTGGTGCCGGAATTGTCGATGTTGATGCCCGGCGTGAAGCGCGCCACATCGAGAATGTCCTTGATGCCGCGCACGTCCATGGCTTCCTGCGTCAGGGCGGTGACGCTCACCGGGACCTTGCTCAGGCTCTCTTCATGGCGGGTGGCGGTGACGGTGATTTCCTGCAGCGGCCCGGATTCCGCCGCCTCGGCCGCCGGAGCGTCGGCCAACGCCACCGGGGCGCCGGCGAGGGCTCCCGCCAGCGCAAATCCCAGCAGCAATGCGCCGCGTCGTCCGTGGTCCAAATACCACGAAGTCGTCTTCCCGGTGTTTCTCATGCTGCATCCCCTTAGTATTATCGATTCACGCCGAAATCGGCGGCGCGCTGGCAATTCAGCCGTGCGGGCACGATAGCGGCCCTCGGTCCGAAAGGCAATTATCGGGGCACGACACCAAGGACCCCCGTTGCGCAGGTGCAACGCGGACTGCGCCGCGTTCCCGTCCGGCTTGTGGGATCATAAAGCGCTATGAACACCACTGCCGATCGGCCCCGCGCCAAGTCGCTGAATCCCTTGAAGGCATTGATACCCTTCCTGCGTCCCCACCGCGGAATGATGTGCGCCGCGCTCATCGCCTTGCTGATCGCCGCCGGGGCCATGCTGGCGCTGCCGGTCGCCCTGCGGCAACTCATCGATCATGGGTTGGCAACCCGCGACACCACCACGACCAACAGCCTGTTCTTGGGGTTCATGGGTCTCGCGGTCCTGTTCGGCGCTTCCGCGGCGCTGCGCTTCTACCTGGTGACGTGGCTCGGCGAGCGCGTCGTCGCCGACCTGCGCACGGCGGTCTATCGGCGGGTGGTCCGCATGGATCCCCTGTTCTACGAGACCACCCGGGTCGGCGAAGTGCTTTCCGGCGTGAACCTGTCCATCCTGCTGCGATCGACCTTGAGCCTAATCGGGGCGCTGGTCATGCTGGCGCTGACCAGCGTCAAGCTGACCAGCACGATCTTGATCCTGATTCCCGTGGTCGTGGCGCCCCTGGTCGTCATCGGCCGCCGGGTCCGGGGATTGTCGCGCGCTTCCCAGGACCGCATCGCCAACTCCAGCGGACTGGCCGGCGAGACCCTGAATGCCATCCAAACGGTGCAGGCATTCACGATGGAGGATCTGCAGAGCGAACGCTACGCCGCCGCGGTCGAGGATAGTTTCGATGCCGCCATCCGGCGCACGCGCGTGCGTGCGACGCTCACCGCGGTGGGCGTCACCCTGGTGTTCGGCGGCATCACCTTCGTGCTCTGGCTCGGCGCGCACCAGGTCCTCGCGGGCACCATGACCGGCGGCCAACTGCTGCAGTTCCTGCTGTACGCGGGATTCGTGGGCAGCTCGGCCGCGGCCTTGACGGAGATGTGGGGCGAGGTGCAGCGCGCCGCGGGCGCCATGGAGCGGCTCGATGAGCTTCTGAAGGCGCGTCCCGTGATCACCGCGCCCGCCAAGCCCCTGGAGCTTCCCGCACGAGTCCGCGGCAGCATCCGCTTCGACAACGTCACGTTTCATTACCCGTCCCGGCCGGATGCCTCGGCCCTGGCCAATTTCAGCGTCGACGTGGCGCCGGGGGAGACCGTGGCGTTCGTCGGGCCGTCGGGCGCCGGCAAGAGCACCACGTTTCAGCTATTGCTGCGCTTCTACGATCCGGACTCGGGCCAGGTTCTCATCGACGACAAGCGGCTGTCCGACCTGCGTCCCCAGGACGTTCGCGGGCAGATCGGGCTGGTGCCTCAGGATACGGTGCTGTTCGGCGCCAGCGCGCGCGAGAACATCCGCTACGGCAAGCCGGCCGCCACGGATGCCGAGATCGAGGCGGCCGCGGTTGCCGCCGCCGCGGACGAATTCCTGCGCAAGCTGCCGCAGGGCTACGACACCTTTCTGGGCGAGCGCGGCACCCGCCTGTCCGGCGGCCAGCGCCAGCGGATCGCCCTGGCGCGGGCGATACTGAAGGATCCGCCGATCCTGTTGCTCGACGAGGCGACCAGCGCGCTCGACGCGGAGTCCGAGCGGCTGGTGCAGGAAGCGCTGGAAACGCTCATGAAGGGACGCACCACGATCATCATCGCGCATCGCCTCGCCACCGTGCTCAAGGCCAACCGCATCGTGGTGATGGATCACGGACACAAGATCGCGGTGGGCACGCATGCCGAGCTGCTCGCGCAAAGCCCGTTGTATGCGCGGCTGGCGTCGCTGCAGTTCACATTGCCGGGCGGGGACGCGGCCGACGCGGCGATGCCCTGAGGGGGCGGGCCCTTCAGTTCAATGAATGAGCCCCTCGGCTTTCAGCGCCTCCTGCACCTTGGGCCGGTGACCCACGCGCGCGAGATAGTCGGTGAGCACATGATGCTTGGCCAGATCGATGCCCGCGTGCGAAGACCAGCTCAGCACCGTGAACAGGTAGGCGTCGGCCACGGTGAACGTGTCCCCCATCAGGTACTTCTTGCCGTCGAGATGGGCGCCCAACCACTGGAACTTCTTCTCGAGGTTGGCGAGGGCCGTCTTTTTCACCTCCGGTGCGGCCTCGGCATTGAACAGCGGGCTGAAGTTCTTGTGCAACTCCGACGTGATGTAATTCAGGATTTCCATCAGTTGGTAGCGCTCGAAGCTGCCGGCGCGGGGCGCGAGGCCTGAGTCCGGCTTCTGGTCCGCAAGGTACTGGACCACGGCCGGCCCCTCGGTCAAAACTCGCCCATCGTCCAACTGCAACGCCGGAACGCCGCCCTTGGAGTTGATGGTGGTGAAGTCCAGGCCCTTTTCCGTGGTCTTGGTCTTGAGGTTCACCTTTTCCAGGGTGAACGGCAGGCCTGCCTCGAGCAGGACGATGTGAGGGGAGAGCGAGCATGCGCCCGGAGCATAGAAAAGCTTCATGGATTTGTCCTTCGTCGGTCGGTTAGCGGGAAACCAGCGCTTGGCTGGATGAACCTGCGCGCAATTCTACTCCAGCGGCCGCCGCCGCTGTAGGCGGCTCGCCCGCGATCCGCCGGGCCGCCACGTAGCCGCGCGCGTAGGGCGGCGCCTCGAGCGAATCGATCCTCACGCGCTTGCCGCTGGCGGGCGCGTGCACGAAGCGCGCGGAGTCGATGGCGATGCCGACATGCAGCTGCTTGGCGCGCAGGTGCATGAACACCAGATCCCCGGCGCGCACTTCGGTGCGGGCCACCGGCGATCCGGCCCGCAATTGCTCCTCCGCGGTTCGCGGCACGCGAATGCCTGCGTTGCCGGCGGCATACACGACCAGGCCGCTGCAATCGAAACCGCCCGGGGCGGCGCCGCCGAAGAGGTACGGCTGTCCCAGCATGGCCATGGCGCCGGCCGCCAGCAGCGTTCCCGGATTGCGCGCGGCGGCGGCGGCATCGGCCGGCGGCGGCGCCGGCGGAGTCGGGACGGAGGACCGGGGCCTCGTTCCGGGACTCGTGACGCACGCCGCGAGAACCAGGGTCAGGCCGGCGATTGCGACGAATTTGCGCATGGGCGGCTCTAAAGTCGCCTCGACGCCAGGGAGGTCGCCAATGCCGCGCCGACGATTCCGGCGTCCGAGCGCAGCGCGCCGATCCGCAGCACCGCCGGACAGCGCAGCTTGTCCATGAACTCGTCCGGTTCCTGGGTGATGCCGCCGCACAGGACGATGAGGTCCGGCCACATCAGCGCATGCATCGCATTCAACACCCGGTTCAATTCCGCGGACCATGCGTCCCAGCTCAGATGGCTCTCCACTTTGACCCGGCCGGAGGCGCGTTGTTCCGCTTCGCGCCCCTGCACCTCGAGATGCCCGAATTCGGTGTTGGGCACCAGGCGTCCGTCGATGAACAGGGCGCTGCCGATGCCCGTGCCCAGCGTGAGCACGAGGACCGTGCCGCTCTCGCCGCGCGCCGCGCCGTAATGGAACTCGGCGAGGCCCGCGGCGTCCGCATCGTTGATGGCCGTCACCGGCCGATGCAGCCGCCCGGCGGCGAGTCTTGCCAGAGGCTGCCCAACCCACGCCTTATTGAGATTGGCGGCCGTGCGTACGATCCCGCCTTGTATGACGCTCGGGAACGCGAGCCCCGCCGGGTGCGATCCGGGAATGTTGGACGCGACGCCGGCAAGCGCCGACAGCAGGGTGTCGGTCGAGTCCATCGCCGGCGTGGGGGCGCTGAAACGCTCGCCCACGAACGTCCCGGTATCGAGATCGACGAGTGCGCCCTTGATCGATGATCCGCCGACGTCGATGCCAATCGCCAGATTTGCAGAGGCCAACTATCGCTCCAGTACCTGAGGTTCTGCGCCTTTCCCTCATCCGCCGCCCGTATAATACCCTGTAAACTGAAACGAATAGGCCTGGCGAAACGCAATTGACCGACCCACACATCAGCGACTTCGACCTCTACCTCTTCGGCGAGGGCACGCACCAGCGGATCTACGAGAAGCTGGGGGCCCATCCCGTCGTTCAAGACGGGGGCGGCACCCGATTCGCCGTCTGGGCCCCCAACGCCGAGCGGGTCAGCGTCGTGGGGCCGTTCAATCAGTGGAACGGCGACGTCCACGTCATGCACGGGCGGGGATCTTCCGGGGTGTGGGAACTGTTCGTCCCCGGGATCGGGGCCGGCGCCGAGTACAAATATGAAATCCGCACCCGCGAGGGACACTTGTTCCTGAAGGCGGATCCATACGGCTTCGCCATGCAATTGCGTCCCGAGAACAGCTCCGTGGTCGCTGCGCTCGATGGGTACGCCTGGGGCGACGGCGAGTGGGTCTCGCGCCGGGATCAGGGCGACTTCCGGCGCCGCCCGTTCAACGCCTACGAGGTGCACCTCGGGTCGTGGCGGCGCCCCTGGCACGCGCGCACGCCGCCATTCATGAGCTGGGCCGAGGCGGTCGAACAGCTGATCCCGTACGTCAAGGACATGGGTTTCACGCACGTCGAGCTGATGGGCGTGGCGGAGCATCCCTTCGACGCGTCGTGGGGCTATCAGGTGGTCGGCTACTACGCCGCCACGTCCCGCTACGGTTCGCCCCACGAGTTCATGCATTTCGTCGATCGCTGCCACCAGGCCGGGATCGGCGTGATCCTGGACTGGGTGCCGGCGCATTTTCCGCGCGACGCCCACGGCCTCGCTCTCTTCGACGGCACCGCGCTCTACGAGCATGCGGATTCCCGGCTCGGGGAACACGCCGAATGGGGCACCAAGGTTTTCAACTACGGCCGCCACGAGGTGCGGAACTTCCTCGTGGCCAACGCATTGTTCTGGGCCGACCGCTACCACGTCGATGGATTGCGCGTGGACGCGGTGGCGTCGATGCTCTACCTCGACTACAGCCGCAAGGAGGGCGAGTGGCTGCCCAATCGATACGGCGGCCGCGAGAATCTCGAGGCGATCGAGTTTCTGCGCCAGATGAACGAAACCGTGCACCGGGCGCATCCGGGGCTGCTGACCATCGCCGAAGAATCCACGGCCTTTGCGGGTGTGACGACTCCGCCGCAATTCGGCGGGCTCGGGTTCAATTTCAAATGGAACATGGGGTGGATGAACGACACGCTGCGGTACATCGAGCTGGACCCGATCTACCGCCGCTACAATCATCATTTCATCACGTTCTCCTTCGTATACGCATGGTCCGAGAACTTCATCCTGCCGATCTCGCATGACGAAGTGGTCCACGGCAAGCGCTCGCTGCTCTCCAAAATGCCCGGCGACGACTGGCAGAAGCGCGCGAATTTCCGCCTGCTGCTGGCCTTCATGTGCGCGCATCCGGGCAAGAAGCTCCTGTTCATGGGCTCGGAGTTCGGGCAATGGTCGGAGTGGCGCGACCACGAGGAGATCAAGTGGCCGCTGCTGCAGGACCCGGCGCACGCGGGGCTGCGCGACTGCGTCCGGGAACTGAATCAGATGTACGCCGGCAAGCCCCAGTTCTACGGCAGCGACTGCGACCACGCCGGATTCCGCTGGATCGACTCGAACAGCGCCGACGACAGCGTCTGGGCGTTCCAGCGCCTGCCGATCGGCGGGGACCCGGGCGCGCCCATCACCTGCCTCTTCAACGCCACGCCCGTGCCGCGCAATGGCTACCGGATCGGCGTTCGCGATCAGGGGACCTACCGCAAGATCTTCGACTCGGACGCCCCGCGCTTCGGCGGCTCGGGCTACAACGGCCAGCATGACATCAGCGCCGACAGCGCCGGCATGCACGGCAATCCCTGCTCGCTGAAGCTCGACCTGCCGCCGCTGGGAGCCATGTTCTTCATCGGGCCGGTGTAAATGCTGCGCATGGAGGCGGGACTGCCCCGGCCGCTGGGAGCGACGTGGACCGGAGACGGCGTCAATTTCGCGGTCTTCTCGAGCCACGCGACCCGCATCGAGGTCGCCTTGTTCGACGCCGGCGGCGTGCCGTTGCAGCGGTTCGATCTGGCCGGACGGACCGGCAACGTGTGGCATGGATTGCTCAAGGGACGCGGCGCCAAACCCGGGGCGCACTACGCCATTCACGCGCATGGCCCGGATGATCCCGGTAACGGGCACCGATTCGATCCCAGTATCGCGCTGATCGATCCGTACGCCAGGCAGCTGTCGGCCTCGCTCCCGCTTCGCTCGAGGATCGTGAGCGGCGGCTTCGACTGGGGCGACGACCAGCCGCCGGCAATCCCCTGGCGCGACACCGTCCTCTACGAACTGCACGCCCGCGGATACACCCAAAGCCATCCCGGCGTACCCGAGGACTGGCGCGGGAAGTACCTGGGGCTCACCGCCGAGCCCGTCATCCGTCACCTGAAGTCCGTGGGCGCGACGACGGTCGAACTGCTGCCCTGCCATTCCTTCATCACCGAGGGATTCCTGCAGGAGCGCGGCCTGCGGAACTACTGGGGCTACAATCCGCTGGCCTGGTTCTCGCCGGCCAATGACTATGCCGTCTCGGACGCGGTGGTGGAATTCAAGACCATGATCAAGGCGCTGCACGCCGCGCGGATCGAGGTCGTTCTCGACGTCGTGTTCAATCACACGGCCGAGGGCAACGGGGCCGGCCCCGTGCTCAGCCTCAAGGGAATCGACAATTCGGTGTACTACCGCCTGATGCCGGACAAGCGCGAGTACGAGAACGTCACCGGTTGCGGCAACACCGTCAATTGCGCACACCCGCAGGTCCGCGCGCTCATCGTCGACTGCCTCAAGTACTGGGCGGAGGAGATGCACGTCGACGGGTTCCGTTTCGATCTGGCCACCGTCCTGGCGAGGGACGCCAACGGCTTCAACGAGCGCTCGGCCTTGTTCAAGGCCATCCGCGCCGAGCCGTCGCTGCGGCGGGTCAAGCTAATTGCCGAGCCCTGGGACATCGGGTGGGGCGGTTATCAGCTGGGAAGATTTCCCGCCGGCTGGGCGGAATGGAACGACCGCTACCGCGACACGGTGCGCTCGTTCTGGCGGCGCGACGCCGCACGAATCGGCGAGCTGGCGGAGCGGTTCGCGGGCTCGAGCGATCTGTTCCACCACAGCGGCCGCAAGCCCACCGCCAACGTCAATTTCGTGACCGCGCACGACGGGTTCACGCTGCACGACCTCGTCTCCTACAACGACCGGCACAACGAGGCGAATCTCGAGGGAAACGCCGACGGGACTCCCAACAACCTATCCTGGAATTGCGGGGTCGAGGGACCCGCCAACGATGCCGCGGTGCTTGCGCTGCGCCGGCGGCAGGTGCGCAACATGCTGGCCACGCTGATCCTCTCCCAGGGCGTCCCCATGCTGCAGGCAGGCGACGAATTCGGGCGCACGCAGCGGGGCAACAACAACGCATACTGTCAGGACAACGAGATCTCCTGGGTCGATTGGCGTCTCTGTGCGGAAAATCAGGACCTGGTGGAGTTCGTCCGCGTGCTCACCAAGGTGCGCCGCGCCCATGCGGAACTGCGTCGCGAGACGTTTCTCAAGGGAATAGCATCGCGAACGGGCTTCAAGGATGTGAGCTGGTTGCATGCGCGCGGCGGCGAGATGACTCATGATGACTGGCACGACGCCAGCCTGCGGACCCTCGGAATCCTGCTCGCCAACCCGAGCAGCACGGCCCATCGCCTGTTGTTCCTGGTGAACGCGGAGGGCGGCGGCCGGGATTTTCGCGTGCCGGCGGCATTTCCGCGCGCACCCTGGTCCTGCCGGTTCGACACGGCGCGCGGCGGCGACGAGATCCGGGCGCTGGATTTTTCGGATCATTATCCCCTGGCGGCGAGCAGCGCCGTTCTGCTGGAGTGTTGAGGCGGCGAACACGACTTGGGAGTGCAGAGTGTGGATGCGACATTGATCGAGAGATTGGCGCGGCTGCGCGGCATCGGCGATGCCTACCACGATTACCGGGGCGACCTGCGGTACTTCGGCCTGAATACCAAGATCGACATCCTGCGCGCCATGGGCTGCGCAGTGGACGACCCGGCGGCCTTGGCCGCCGAGGTGAGCCACATGCAGACCGCCCGCTGGGCCCGGCTTCTGCCGCCGACCGCGGCCTCGCATGGCGCACGCGCAAGCGTCGAGTTGAACATCCCTGTGCGGGATTTCGGCGCCAGCCTGTCGTGGACCATCAACCTGGAGAACGGCGGCACCCACACCGGCCGCACGGCGACGCCCGATTGTGCGGAGGTCTGGCGGGGCGAGGTCGAGGGATCGTGGATCACCCGGCGGCGGCTGGATCTGCCGGTGGACCTGCCGCCCGGCTATCACGACCTGTCGATCCGGCTGGGCGCGACGACGTCCCGGTGCGCGTTCATGGTCGCGCCGCCCGAATGCTACGAGCCGCCCGCCATCGCGCAGGGCCGGCGCCTGTGGGGCGTGGCGGTTCAGCTGTACACGGTCCGCTCGCGGGAGAACTGGGGAATCGGAGATTTCGCCGATTTGCAGCAGCTCATCCGGTGGCTGGCCCCGCGCGGCGCGGGATTCATCGGGTTGAATCCCCTGCACGCGCTGGCGCCGGCGGCTCCGGCGCGCGGCAGCCCCTATAGCGCGTCGAGCCGGCGCTTCCTCAATGTCATGTACATCGCGATCCCTGCGGTGCCCGAGTTCAACGACTGCGCGCAGGCGCGCGCGCGCGCGCAAGAGCCGCAATTCGCCGCGCGGCTGCGGGAACTGCGTGCTGCCGCCCTGGTGGACTATGCCGGCGTCGCGAACGTGAAATTCGAGATCCTGGAGATGATGTATGGCGAATTCCGCGACCGGCACCTGGGCGCAGGGAGCGAGCGGGCCGGACAATTTCGCTCGTTTGTGAGCGGCGGCGGCGCGCTGCTGGAGTCGCATGCGCTATTCGACGCCCTGGATCAATATCTCGGGGCCACCCTCGGCATTGCGTCGGGTTGGATGAACTGGCCGGAGCATTATCGCGACGCCGACGGGGCGGCGGCGAAGGAATTCGCAACGGCTCATCCGCAGCGCGTCGAGTTTTTCCTGTACCTGCAATGGCTGGCCCACCAGCAGCTGTGCGAGGCCCAGGCGCTGGCCGTCGAGCTCGGGATGCCGATCGGCTTGTACGGGGATTATGCGGTGGGAGCCAATCCGTCGGGTTCGGAGACCTGGGTGAACAAGACGAGCTACCGCATGGGCGCGGAAATCGGCGCCCCGCCCGATCCACTCGCGTTGAAGGGGCAGGGATGGGGCCTTCCGCCGCCTGACCCGTTCATGATGGAGTCGCAGAATTTTCAGGATTTCATCGGCCTGATCCGCAACAACATGCGCTATTACGGCGCCCTGCGCCTGGATCACGTAATGTCGCTGTTCCGGCTCTGGTGGGTCGCGGCCGGCAGCTCGCCGACCGAAGGGGCGTACGTGCACTATCCGCTGAGTCAACTGTTGACCGTGCTGGCGCTGGAGAGCTCGCGGGCGCGGTGCCTGGTGATCGGAGAGGACCTGGGGGTCGTGCCGGACGAGATGCGGCGCGCGATGCCCGAGTACGGGCTCTATCACTACAAGGTTCTGCTTTTCGAGAAGGACGGCGGACGGTTTCGCCGTCCCGACGAATTCGTGCGCCGCGCGCTGGGCACGGTAGCTACGCACGACATGCCGACCATTTGCGGCTACTGGGAGTGCAGGGACATCGATTTGCGCCGGAGGCTCAGCCTGTACCCGAGCGTCGAGGCGCAGGATGGCGTGATGCGGGAGCGGGAGCACGACCGCGTGGCGCTCCTCAACGCCCTGCGGGAACAGGGACTGCAGCCGGCCGCCCCCGCCACGCCGGGCGAACCGTTCACGCCGGAATTGGCGACCGCGCTGCACGTCTATCTCGCGCGCTCGAAGGCCATCCTCGTGGCGCTGCAGATCGAGGATCTGCTCGGCATGGCGGATCCGGTCAACGTTCCGGGAACGCACGAGGAATATCCGAACTGGCAGCGAAAATTGACCGCCGACATCGAGGACATCGCGACGCGCCGCGGCATGGATGAGTCGCTGGCGGCGGTGGCCCGGGCGCGGGCCCCGTGAGCGCCGCCGCAAAACCCAAGGAAAATGGCCGGATTTGACGCGGATGAGGCCAAGTCCTATATTGAGCTGGGGAAAAAAGGTGTAAAAATACTCGAGCGGAAATGGATCGATGAAAATGCCGCCCAGCCAGCCGATGCCCGATTATGTCACCCTGCTGACCTGCCGCTCCCCCATGGCCCGCGTGCGCATGGAAGGCCCCACCATTTCGATCTCGGGCCGCCAGATCTTGCTCAGCTCGGGCGCTTCCTAAACGCCGAGGGGTCGCTCGGGCGGCCGACTGCAATATTCCAAGCGGGTTCCAGCCCGAAATCACTCCTCGATGAGTCGTCTGGGGATCGTTCCACGATCCTCGCGTACCAATCCCCGCTCACGGTCGGGGGCTACAGGAGTTGCAACATGCGCATGTCAACGGAATCGGTGCTGGATTTATCGCGTAAGTATCTCGACATCATCGGCGGCCGGCCCCTGGGCGAGGCGGAGGCGCGCTCGTTCATCGCGGAGACGGTCGAGGCCTACGAGCAGCACGTCAATCGCGGCTTCATCGCCTACCGTAAGTCCGTCACCGAGGCCGGCCAGTTCGCGGCGCTGGAATGGTCGGGGCAGGGCTCGATGGTGCGCGACCTGCTCGGCCGCGAGTACATCGACTGCCTCGGCGGCTACGGGATATTCAGCGCCGGGATCAATCATCCCCGCATCGTCAAAGCGGTCACCGACCAGATCGGCCGGATGGCGCTCAACAGCCAGGAATTGCTCGAGCCGTGGCGCGCCGGTCTTGCGAAGCTCATCGCGGGAATCACGCCGGGCGATCTGGCATGCAGCTTCTTCATCAACAACGGCACCGATGCGGTGGAGGGCGCGATCAAGCTGGCGCGCCTCTACACGGGCCGCAACACCTTCCTGTCGACGCTCGGCGGATTCCACGGGAAGTCCATGGGCTCGCTGTCCTTGATGGGCAAGGCGACGTTTCGGGAGCCATTTCGCGGCGGCTTGCAGGATGTTCGATTCGCGCCGTTCGGGGACGCCGCCGCTCTGCAGGCGGAATTCGAAAAAGCGGAAGCGGTGGGCACGCCGATCGCCGCGTTCATCGTGGAGCCCGTGCAGGGTGAGGCGGGCGCGGTGGTCCCCCCGCCCGACTATCTGCCGCGGGCCCGCGAGCTCTGCGACCGATTCGGCGCGCTGCTCATTGCGGATGAAATCCAGACCGGCATGGGCCGCACCGGAAAACTGTGGGGGGTGGATCACAACGACGTGGTGCCCGACATCATGTGCCTCGGCAAGTCGATCGGCGGAGGCGTGATGCCGCTCGCCGCATTCGTCTCGACGCCCAAGATATGGGAGGTGCTGGTGCCGAATCCCGTCATCCATTCGACGACCTTCGGCGGCAACCCCATTGCGTGTGCCGCAGGGATAGCCGCGATCACGGTGACGCTGGAGGAGGATTTGGCCGGCCAGGCGGCAAGCAAGGGGCAGCACATGCTGGCGGGTCTGAAGGAGCTTCAGGCCCGGTATCCCGGCTTGCTGACTTCCGTCAGGGGACGGGGGCTGCTGATCGGTCTCGAGTTTCCGTCCGACGCCGTCGGATACGCGTTTGCCGCCGCGCTGTTTCGCCGCGGCGTGCTCGTGGCGGGCACCTACTCGAAAGCCAGAACCATCCGCATCGAACCTGCGCTCAACATACCGATGGCGCTGCTGCTCGAGACGTTGAACCGAATCGAGGATGCGGCCCGCGAAATCTCGCCGCCCAGAGCGAGGTCGGAATCCCGGCTCGCGAGTCCCCCGATCGTGCCCCTGCCGGCGATGCATCAGCCGGCCCGTCTTTAAGAACCCGGGGCGGTCACGCGTCCGGGTAGGGCGTGCCGTCGGCATGCGCAAAGCTGCGGCGGCCCTTCACCACCCGCAGATCGATACCGGGGTAGAAGACCTCATCGATCTCGGGGCGGCGCGAACCCACCTCGAGGAGCAGCACGTCGGCGTCCGAGCGGTTCTGCAGGTGGTGGCCGTCGGCGACGCCGGCCTTGAATCCGGCGCAATCGCCGGCGCGCAGAGTTTCTTCGCCCGAGTCGGTGACCAAAACCACCTCCCCGGCAAGGATGTAGACGAATTCGTCCTCCTCGGTGTGCCAGTGCCGTTGGCTCGACCAGGTACCCGCGGGCAGGCGGGTGACATTGACGCCGAACTGCGTCAGCCCGGCGGCGTCTCCCAGGCAGCGCCGCAGGCGCTCCGTGCAGGGCTGGTGGTAGGGTGCGGGATAGCGCGAACCGCTGACGGTCTTGGCCGCGTCCAAGTCTATCTTCCGGGTCATGGGACTCTCCCGATGGTTGTCTTTTGTAACGAGGCGATGCTGGCATCGCACACCGAGATATGGCAAGGTTCCAGGCTATGCTGAACCGGTCATCCTCGACAATGCGATCGTCCGGGCCAACCGGCCCGCTGGCCGCTTTTCTTTGCGCTTTCCTGGGCTTGATCTTGGGCGGTGCGGCGGCCGGCGCCGACGCGGCCGCTGCAGCGGGCGATGTCCAGGTCAAGGATGCATGGATT
>Ga0302201_10002633_pt1 | contig 13906 bp, 9 predicted proteins | sample II_Bog_N3_2_FD_194586 | JGI IMG/M metagenome (GOLD analysis project Ga0302201, IMG submission 194586) | Peat permafrost microbial communities from Stordalen Mire near Abisko, Sweden - II_Bog_N3_2 | ecosystem: Environmental > Terrestrial > Soil > Wetlands > Peat | place: Sweden: Abisko, Stordalen...
TCTCGAGCAGTTCCGGATGACCCCAGAGCGCCCAGTGGGCGGCGTGCCACCAGTACATCTCCATGTGGAATTTCCCGAACCAGGAATTCGCACCCAACCCCGTCTCCTCCGGCGGGTGGGAACCGGCGTCGTTCACCGCCATCAGATATTGAGAGAGGACGATCCTGCGCTCCAGTTCGGCCGCACGCGGATCTGAGTTGCCGGAAAGATCGAGCACTCCTCCCTTTGTCCAGTAGTCCTTCCAGTGGTCACGCGATGCCGTGGTGACGGCATCAATGCCATCGGCCTCAGCGGTGATCTTCTCCGGGGAAAACCAGGCGGAGACATCCAGACGATCCCCCTTCCCCGTCAGGAGATAGTTGTGAGGGGCTGTCTTCGAGAGCGTGGCACCATCCGACCACTTCATCCGTACAGCATAGTGGGTGTCATCCAGCGTGCGTGAGAAATCAGCGCCGTCCTGTCCGCGCAGCTTCATCACGGTCTTGTGGAGCTCGGGATGTGTCCAGTCCTGATAGTCCGGGCCGAAACTGTGCGACGCATAGGGAAAGGCGATCCGTATCTTGAGATGACCTGAGGAGATCAACGGAGACTCCACCGAAGCGGCAAGCTCATCCTTATCGGGATGCGAGACGGTAAGGACCTTCACAGGAATCCCATCGACGGTGAAAGAGCTGGTGAGAATCCCGCCCCAGAGGTCGAGATGTTGGTTGATGTCCTTGATGTCCGATAGGGTCACGGGCGTTCCATCAGCGTGTGTCATTTCCAGGCCGATCCGACCCAAGCCGATGCGTTGTGGATTGCTCCTGAGGTAAGCCGCCTCCGGCGAAGGATGGTTCGTCCCCGAGGTGGGGTAGACAAATTTGCGCCCATTCTTTGGGATAGTCTTCATCGGGTACTTCTCCAAAGTATAACCTTCGGGATTGGGAAAGTGGTGCCATCCCCAGTCGCTCAGGATGCCGAGCGGCAGCGTCTTGTCGTAATACTCCGGGAAACTCTGCAGGCCGGTGACATCGACATTGAATGCAATGTCCCCGTTGCCGACAGCCAGCGTTCCCATCGGGTCGGCCTCGTGCATGGTCACATCATGGCGACTCACCAGCGCCTGCCTGTCGATGGGAGCGTTCGTTCCGGTGTCACTTGCGGGAGCTGATGGCATCATCAGGCCGATCAAGGGGATCAAGGAAAATAGGGCGAGGGGGGTAGGACGCATGAGCCAGAAAGTAGCAGAATCCGGCGTTCGGACTAACATTTTCTCCACGCCGCTTTGGAGAGTTGAGAGCTGAAAAAGGGAGGTAGGAAGGTAGGGAAGTCGAAGGCTTTAGGACGAAGGACGAAGGGCGTGGGTCAGGACATAGGTAACACTTTAGGTTCAAGACATAGGTAACACATGCCGTGAGTATTTGGTTATTTTGAACCCTTTTTGGAAATCACGAGGGAGGTGCTCAAGGGCAGATCCGCCGAGGAAGAGCCGACAAGCACTTCGTAGGTACCGGGTGTTACCTTCCATTGTTTTGTTTTCGGATCCCAAGTGGCGAGATCCTTGCGATTGAAGGATATAGCGACTTGTTTGCTTTCACCGGGCTCCAGTTCCGTTCTTGTAAATCCCTTCAGCTCACGGAGCGGACGAGGCACCCCTCCTTCAGGAGGAGCAATGTAAAGCTGCGCCACTTCCGCGCCGGAGCGGGTCCCGACATTCTTGATGGTCGTGGTCGCTGTGTAGGAGTTCCCGGAACCTTCTTTCACATCCAAATTGGAAAAGGAGAAGGTCGTGAAACTCAAGCCGAACCCGAAGGGGAAGAGCGGCGCAATCCCCTTTTTGTCAAACCATCGATAGCCCAGAAAGACCCCTTCCTTGTAGGTGTTATGGTAAGGCTTGGTCTGGTAGTCCGGGTAATTGCCATAGGCGGCAGAATCCTCCCATTTCTTTTCCCAGGAAAAGGGGAGTTTTCCTGAAGGATTCACCTTCCCGAGCAAGATTTCGGCCATGGCTTTCCCTCCGTTTTGCCCGGGGTAGTAGGCGTGGAGGAGGGTGCCGATCTGAGTGATCCAGTTTGCTGTTGCCACACTCCCGCCTGCATTGAGGATCACCACGGTCTTGGGATTCAACTTAGCCGCTGCCAAGATCGTCTCTTCCTGCCCCGGCGGTAGTTGATAGGGGCGATCCCCTGCCTCACCTTCCTCATCAAACTGGCTCGGGTCGGCATCGTGATACTTGAAATCCGGTGTCTGTCGAAAGCCCGTACAGACAACCACCAGATCGGCAGATTTCACCGCATCCACATATTGAGCAGGAATAGCGGGTGAGCCTTCCGCACCATTGGCATCGAGTGCCTCGGGAACGTTGGCTCCCTTGCGGTCCACCACGCGCTTCCAGGGGATGCGAATGATAGTTGCATCTGGCAGCGCCGAGCGAAGGCCCTCGTCAACGCTGATAGCGTGAAACGGCTCGACAAGCGCGCTGCCGCCCCCTCCGATGACTGCCGGATCGGCATTGTGTCCCAGGAGTACCACCTTCTTCACCTTCGCGGGATCAAGCGGCAGAAGCTGGTGCTCATTCTTGAGGAGCGTGATCGATTCGCGAGCCCCCCGGAGCGCCATCTCATCGCTTGTAGGATCATCCAGCGGAATGGAGGGATCCTTTTGAGGGCGGTCAAACCACCCCAGCGTAAAGGCCACGCGAAGTTGCCTGCGCACTTTGTCGTCGATGGTGGCTTGGGATATTTTTCCTCCTTCGATCAGCGGCACGAGATTATTGGCATTGAAAAGCTTCCCATCCGGCATCTCGATATCGAGCCCGGCGTTGGCCATTCCCAGAGCATCATAGCATGAGTCCCAGTCCGACATGACGACGCCCTTAAATCCCCATTCCTTTTTCAGCACCTGATTTAAGAGCCACTCATTCTGGGAGGCGTGAATCCCGTTGATCAGATTGTAGGAACTCATGACGGCGAGCACTCCCTTCCCGACGGCAATTTCAAACGGCTTCAAATAGAGTTCGCGAAGGGTTCGTTCATCGACATTGGAGCTGAGGAGATGCCGCTCCACCTCCTGCTCGTTGGCCACAAAGTGCTTTGCCGTGGCGCAGACCCCCTGACTCTGAACCCCTTGGATGAACCGCGCCGCCATCTCTCCCGCAAGAATCGGATCTTCCCCGAGATACTCAAAATTACGCCCGCAAAGGGGTGAGCGGTACAGGTTCATTCCAGGGCCAAGCAAGAAGTTCACCCCTCGCGCCCGGGCGTCCCGCCCAAGAGAGACACCGATTTGCTCGGCAAGATCGCCGTCCCAGGTGGCAGCCAACCCGATGCCGTTGGCATAAGCGGTTGATTTACCGACTCCCCTCACCCCCATACTGGCATCGCTCATCAAAAAGGAGGGTATCCCCAAGCGTTGATTCGCCCTCAAGTCGAACCCCTCTCCGCTGAGCATCTCCAGCTTCTCCGCGGCTGTGAGCCGTCCGAGCAAATCCTCCACCCGCTTTTCCACCGGTGCTTTCGGGTCCTTGTAGAGTTCCATACTATCCCCGAGGGTCGCAAGTGCCCCAAAGGCAGGGGTAAGAAGAACTGCCTGGGCAACGATCAAACTGCTTAAACGAGGGGGCGTCAGCATTTGGTGTGTGGTTGGAAGCTCGGGCAAAGGAACCGGATCCCCTTGCCTTGGCTCATCAGGAACACGGTAGCCCTTTGGAGAACCCGTTACAAGCTGGTGCAATCCCCTCTATTGAGGCGATGTTTCCCGAATAAGGACGCGCGCTCTGGATGGAGGAATATCCAACGTCTTGCCCAGTCGTCACCACTCATCGAGATCGACTAGCGTTTATCCACTGTTCTTGACCGGCATCCTGCTTGTTCACAGAATGACCCCGAACCCGAAGACCGTAAAGGCCTGCTAGGCGGTGCCAATGCCCGCGCAATCGCTTTAGAAAACGGCATCCGGCGTCGCGCAATTCCTCCCCCGTGAACACTTTCCCTTCCCATCGGTGGCGATTTCTTCGCGGCTACTGCCTCCTCCCGACGCTGGCGATAGGCGTTGCGCTCGGCTCGCCGTTCTCGGGTGCTAGGGCGGCGGAAACAATCGCCCGTCATGCATTGGTTACGCGTCACAATCCCTCGGTGACATCCGTCGATCCGCTCGCGCCATTCTCCGTCGGCAACGGTGGCTTTGCCTTCACCGCGGACGTGACGGGCCTGCAGACGTTTCCCGACGCCTACGAGGGCGGGATTCCGTTGCACACGATGTCCGATTGGGCCTGGCACAGCATGCCTAACCCGCACCATTACGCGGCACCCGAGGCGACCCGCGAATACGATGTCGATGGCCGGAAGGTGCCCTATCTCTCGGGCGGAGGGAATCGTCCCGATGATTATCCGGCCGCAGCGAACTGGCTGCGCGCGAACCCACAGCGGATCGATCTCGGCCGCATCGGATTGATCCTGCGCCACGCCGACGGGAAGCCGGTCGCGGCCGCTGAACTGACCGATATCCGCCAGACGCTCGACCTGTGGTCAGGCGAGATCGACAGCCACTTCTCGGTCGATGGCCGGTCGGTGCATGTTCGCACCGCCTGTGATCCGAGGAGTGACCTGCTCGCGGTGGATGTGGACTCGCCACTGCTCGAGGAGGGTCGGGCCGGCATCGTCCTCGCCTTTCCCGGTGCCAGCGCGGATTGGAAAGCGACCTCCGACTGGGCGCATCCCGAACGGCATCGGACGACGGTTTCCGCCGCCGGTCCGCACGGATGCACGATCACCCACACGTTGGACTCAACCCGGTATGTTGTCCGCGTCGAATGGTCCGACGGCGCGGATTTCCGGGCGGGCGCCGAACCACATCGCTACGAGATCACAGCGCGCGGCCACGGACAACTCCGTCTCGTCTGCGCGTTTTCACCGAAGCGGCACGGCGGTGCGCTGCCGACCTCGGAGGAGGTCTTCACGGCCGCCGCGGAGCATTGGCAAAAGTTCTGGCAGGAGGGCGGTGCAGTGGACCTTTCCGGGAGCACGGACCCGCGCTGGCGCGAGCTGGAACGCCGCATCGTTCTTTCGCAATACCTCACCGCGGTGCATTGCGCCGGATCCACGCCGCCGCAGGAGACCGGCCTGATCGCGAACTCGTGGTACGGCAAATTTCACCTAGAGATGCATTGGTGGCATGCCGCGCAATTCGCGCTCTGGGGCCGTGCGGCGCTGCTGGAAAAGAGCCTCGCGTGGTATCGTGCGATCCTTCCGCAGGCCCGGGCCATTGCGCGCGCGCAGGGATACGCCGGGGCGCGCTGGCCCAAAATGACCGATCCCTCCGGGGCCAATAGTCCGAGCCAGGTCTCGCCGTTTCTCATCTGGCAGCAACCGCATCCCATCTACCTCGCCGAGCTGTGCTGGCGCGCGCACCCGGATCGCGCGACCCTCGATAAATATCGCCAGATGGTGTTCGAGACTGCCGCGTTCATGGCCTCGTATGCGGCGTGGGACGAGGCGACGGGCAGGTTCGTGCTCGGCCCGCAGCTCATCCCCGCGCAGGAATCGTGGGGGAAATATCGCGCCGGGACGATCAATCCGACCTTCGAGCTCGCGTATTGGTATTGGGGCCTGGAGACCGCGCAACAATGGCGCCTCCGCCTCGGGCTGAAGCGCAACCAACAATGGGATCGCGTGCTTGCCGGTCTCGCCCGACCCACGGTGCGCGACGGCGTTTATGCGGCGGTGGAAGCGCCCGACCGGCGGATCACGAAAGACCATCCCGCGGTGCTCGCAGCCTTTGGCCTGGTGCCGGCCACCCCACTCATCGATCCCGCCATCATGCGCCGCACGCTCGCTGATGTTCGGAAGCATTGGGATTGGTCGAGCACGTGGGGTTGGGACTACCCCATGATGGCCATGACCGCGGCGCGTCTCGGCGAGCCCTACACGGCGGTGGACCTGCTTCTCATGGACGCCCCGAAGAACACCTATCTGCGCAACGGCTGCAACTATCAGGAATCGCGGTTACCCGTCTATTTCCCGGGCAATGGCGGTCTGCTTGCGGCGGTCGCGCTCATGGCCGCAGGCTGGGACGGCGCGCCCACACACGATGCCCCGGGCTTTCCGCATGATGGGAGCTGGAAGGTACGCTCGGAAGGTTTGCTCCCTCTCCCGTGAGAAAATCCCCTCAGCCAAAATGAGATTTTCTCATGCGGTCAGGGTTTAGGCCACCATCATTAAGACGACAGAGCCCAAGGATTCAGCATGGAGATTCCCTCTGGATGATCTGCGGTATTCCGTGTCACGAGCGTCAGATCGTTGGCGATAGCCGTGGCGGCAATCAGACTGTCAAGTACAGGGAGTCGACGCCCTTTCATTTCATGTCGGGCACAGAGCGTTCCCCAGACTTTCATCACCCGCTCATCGGGAGCCAAAAGCCTCGCTCCGCTTTCCGCCCAAGACTCCAACCGTTCGAACCAAGCCTCAATCTCTTTGCGTCGTTTGCCCGGAGCAAGCAGTTCGATCCCCTTGGTGATTTCTCCCAGCGAAATTGTGGAGAGGTAGAGTTCATGATCATGCAGGTCAAGCCACGCTGTCACCCGCTGATCCGGGCGCGGGTTGGAGGACTCACTCAGCACGTCCGTATCAAGCAGATAGCCCATGACTAGCGCTACTCGAAGCGGATGGTGCGGCCCGTATCCTTATCACGGGTGATTGCCCACCCCTGTACCGGACATTCCTGCAAGATACTCGAAAGCTTCTCCCTCCCCGACTGCCGCGTATATTCTTGGAAATCCACCACAACAACCGTAGGACGGCCATGTCGGGTGATGGTCTGCGGCCCTTCCGTGAGGGCACGGTTAACCACTTCACTCAACTGATTCTTTGCATCCTGGAGAGGCCAGTTCATCATTAAAAACTAGCCAGACTAGCTAGAATGTCAACTTGGAGAGGTGAATAGACTAAAAACCGAAGGCCTTTAGGTCTGAAGTGATCAAGGGTCGCAATGACTGGCGGGTTACCATGCGATAAAACTAGGGACGGACCCTCTATCTCGCGAAATGCCCCTAGGTAATTTTATAGCTTTCGCACCACCGCTCTCTTTTGACGCAACGTTTTCCGAAAAGGTCACGTGACCTTAATTGATGGCCGGAGGGGCGGGAATCCACGACTCCAAGTAACTGTTCTTCCAGCGATTTGGCTCTTCAGAGCTAGAGTAGTGCTGAGCAAATTTAAGCAGACGGGCAATTTATCGCCTGCTTGACTTGCCAATAAAAGGATGCGCATATTTGTGTATGCGAACGACTATTGAACTTCCCGATCCGCTTTTTCGTGTAGCCAAGACCTTGGCCAGTGAACAGGGCATCTCGCTGAAGGAGTTTTTCACCGAGGCTCTCGATAGGGCTGTGAATCAGCCAAGATCTCCAGGCCATCGCATGGAGAAACCCCCTATTGCTGGGTCGAAGGGAAAGCGCATTCCTGCACGCAGCAATTCGGAGCTCGCTTCAATTCTGGAGGAAGAGGAGCAGGGAAAAGCAAAATGAAGAGCCTTGTCGACGTCAATGTAGTCTTCGCAATTCTGGTGGAGAACCATGCCCATCATGACGCTGCGTGGCGATGGTGGAGCAAAAGGGAGGAGAAATCAGTCGTGCTGTCACTCCCTGTCAGGCTCGGCATTCTTCGCCTGCTGACCAATAAGATGGCCATGGAAGGCTCGCCGGTATCACCGGAGGAGGCTCTTGAAGCTTGGGATCGGTTTGAGGCCGATCCACGCACCCTCTCTCTCCCTGATCCTCAGCAGGCGCATGAGATTCATCTCCGTCGTTTTGTGAAGGGTCGTCCTGCATCACCAAATCTCTGGACGGATGCTTGGCTTGCAGCACTGGCTGAGGCATCGGCAATCGGCCTGACCTCTTTTGACGCAGGGTTCCGATCCTTTGGTTTGAGGGACTTTGAGTTGTTGAAGGGATAAAAACCGCCAATCGGCAAGTAATCCTCCCCAAAGCCGCTCCCTTTCGGTTACACCCTCACCCCGCAGCCATCTCCCGAGCCCCTCAGCGCGCCTTCTCTTTTGACGCGACGTTTCCCCAATAAGGTTGCGTGGGTACTGATCAGGGTGCCTGGGCCGGTGGCATGACAAAGGTGCTGAACGAATGGGCCGGTAGTGTCACCACCTCGGACTGCTTTCTATCAATGTTCAAGGCTACTGGAAGATCCGTGTCAGCTGAGTTTTCCAAGACAACGATCACTTCTCCATCTGGGTTCACAAAAGCCACCCTGTCGCTCAGCCTGCTTTCACTGGCGACCAGATGGGCGCCCGGCGCTACAAAGGAGGAAAAGTGTTTGTAGCAGTAGTAATAGGGCGTATAGATCACCCTCTTGTGTTTTGTATCCACCACAATGGGTGAACATTGAGCCCAATGTGCCGTGCTCTGACCGGTTTTATCGAGCACAAGGTTCCAAATCATATTCATGCTCGCTCCCGCCTCGAACCATTTCTTGGCCAATCCAAATTGCTTTTCGCCAAAGCTCCAGTCATTGGAATTCGTCTTGCCACATTCGGCCTCTGTCTGGACCATTTCGAGATCGGGGAAAAGGAAATGAGTCTCTCTCATTGTCTCGGAGGCTAACGACTGGCATCCAACGCCGGCTAGATATTGGCGTACGTTCGGATCCTGCATGGAGGGTGCCACCCAGAAGGCATACCCGCCATGAGTGGAGTCGCAGATAGTGCCCAGCATGATGCTCGTATCACTCACCTTCTCCCTCTTAAAGAGAGGACCGAGGTGATAACCAATGAACCTGGCCAACTGCTCTCCTGTCCAAACGCACGATGTGTAGTTGCTCGCTATGTCCGGCTCATTCTGTGGCATCACGATGCTGATGTTAACTCCCTCCGCCTTGTAAGCCTCGACATAGCGCACAAAGTAAAGCGCCAGCGCATCGAGGGTCTTGTCGTCATCCTTGATCTTGCCTGCCACGAGCTTGTTGTTCTCTTTCATCCACGAAGGTGGCGACCAAGGGACGGCCCAGAGTTTCATGTCGGGTCTGATTGCCAGTGCGGCCTTGATGTAGGGAATGAGTTTCTCCTTGTCGCGTTCGATGCTGAAATGCTCCATCGCATAGTCACCCGGGGTTTCATCAAGCGAGTAGAGTGTCATCGCGTAGTCACTGGCACCGATTGGCGTACGGCAAAAACCCAGCTTCAGACCCTGCTTTGAATCAAAGAGATTGTGCATCACCTCATCGCGCCTATCGCTTGAGAGAGACATCAGAGCATTCCATCCGCGTTCGTTAAAGCATCCTCCCCATCCCTTGATCTCTTGCTGCTTCTTGCTGGAATCTACCAGCACAAGAGTTCTGGGTGAGGTTGGAACCGGCACGATGTCACTCACAGCAAGATCCGGTTTGTCCACCCATGGGCTGTTTGGAGTGGAGAGTTTCCAGTGAATTATTCCCGTACTGCCCATCTGGTTCGATGATTGGGCATCTGCTGCCTCGAGAGTCGAATGATATCCAAAGGCAAATAGCCAGGTGAAAGAAGCGGCTAACTTAAGAAAACGCGGATGAAACATGGTGAGCTGCTTCATCGAATGAGGCCATGTGAGGCCATGTGGAGGGTAACTCATGGGGGATGTATTGAGTTCTAATTGCTTGCTCTTGTTTTGTCCAACTCCAGCGTACCAGCCGCCTCAGCGGAGTGGTGCCGAGATGAGGTGAGCTATCACTCGATCTCCTGTTGTTATTGAAGGAACACCTTACCCGCGTCTCCCACCCTCTCTTTTGAGGCGACGTTTCCGGTAGAGTGTCGCGTGGAGGGTAATTACCGACAACCAGACCGGCAAACGCATCAGCCTGGGGAAGATTTTCAGCGATGAGTCCGAACAAATCTTCCAAGCCAGGAACACCGCCGAGCGTCAGCCCCACAGAACCACACTGTTATAAACCATGTGAAGAAGGACCGCTGGGGCAAGGCGCCCTGTTTTCTTAAAGAGAAGCGCATTGGACACCCCCACAAGAAAGACTGGCAGCCAGGAGATCAAGGGATGATAAATTGCAAAAAATGCAGCACTTCCAAGAATTGCATGCCAACCACCCCACTCTCGATCCAAAGCCCTGAAAAGGAGTCCTCGGAAAAGATATTCTTCTGCAAAGGGTGCCAATAATACGGCAACAATGGTGTAAGAGATTTTTAGATTTGGGTAGTTACCCATTTCCACCTGTGCCTTGTGGATGATTTCGGCAATCGATGGAAAATGGAGTAGCCCGGCGATGTATCCGCGAGCAAGTAGACCAAGCAGCACACCTCCTACTGACCCCGAAACCAAAGCGAAAATAAATGCTCTCCCCCTAGCCCCGTCACCACACCAGACGGAATTTGAGCGATCCTTTGAATCTCTAGTATCCTGCCAGCACCAGATTTCATGAGCTGAAACCCCACGCACACTCAGGAAATGGGTTAAAGCCCCCGAAACAATCACAGCGCAAAGTCCGTAAACAATCGGGAGCACAATCGCAAAATTCTCTCGTCCATAAATGCCTAGTTCGATGGCGCTAATAACAGCTCCCCCTTCAACCAGAATGCTGATTCCGATCATCGCATGCATCAGTGTCGGAGGGTAAGGAAGCCTTTCTGACCAGGGATCGTAGAGATAAGGCAGTCGAGCCCGCAGATTTTGCCACATTGCGGCGCCTGTCATGTAGGAGTAAACAATCCCCATGATTGCGACATGCCATTGCTGGGTTAAAACACCGATGGCGAATGTCATCATGCCAAGTGAGGCTGCCCATTGGCGCCCCATAGGAATCTTCTCCTGTTCGCCCGAGGAGGAAGGAACCCGGACTAAGGTTACGCTCTTCTGAGCCATGCTTTGCCCGAAGAAGAACCAACTAATTCCTACCAACAGAATTTTCCAACTATCTGAGGGAAAGATAAACACAGCATAGAGAAGCACCAAAGCCACAATACCTGTTGAGATCATCGACCAAAGCCATGCCTTGGCTTTCAGCAGGCTCTCCAGTCCCTTTGGCCATGTCAGTGAGATCCAGAGAGCAGTCCCCTCGGAGGCAAGTGATTTTGGCCCCAATACCCATAGGAAGTAGGTCCCAAAGAGGATGCCGACACCACAGAGATAATTCCAGGCACCCTGAGCATGACTCAATACGCCCCGCAGATTAAACACCTGATAGCCTGCAACAGTCAGTGGGATCAGGATGGTTTGAACGATGGCACTACGATCTCTGATGAACCAGAGGAGCTCCTTGCGGTAGAGCGGCTCTTTTCCAAAACGGGTTTCATGATTTTTTTCCGAGGGTGGTGCTGAATCGGCATGTCCGAAATTACCACTGAGTCCTTGCTGTGCTCCCCAGATACTGAAGTAAACAGCTCCGATGATCGTGATCCCGGCAACCGCCCAACAGATCAGCATTCCTACCTTAAAGGAAAATGATCCTCCCCACTGTCCAAGAAATAATCCCAGCCAGGGCCAGGGAATGATAGCGAGCGGCTCAAGAAACCTGCCTACAGGAAGAGCCATTGTGTGTATCGTGATGCCAGCGATGAAAAAGAGCATCAGTGAGGCGTAACCAAGCCAACTCATGATCCCCATGATCGCTCCCCGTGAGCGTGGGGCAAAACGAAGGATCACGCCTATCTCTAGGGCTTTCCCCAAACAAGCAGCGGCTATGGAAATAGGAATCCCAATGAGGATTGCGGCAGCAACTCCCAGGCCGCCGCCGTAGATCAGCCCGTAAACAAAACCAACGAAGATTGGTGCAGTCCAATAGATGGGATTGGCAGCTATCGGAGAGAGCATCTCTGCCATGAAGATCGCCCCAGGGGTAACGGGATGACTGAACAGCCACTCCCACATGGGATGTCTTCTCCGTTGAAAATCAAGCTCAAGCCCCTCCCCTTGAAAGATGATCATCACCACCCACCACAACAGGGCAAGAGAACCCATCATTGCAGGAAAGACGCCAGCCTTGGGAAGTGCGCTGAGGTTGTGTGTAATCGATCTTTCCGACACAAGATCGTGACTTCCATGCGCAACCACGGAACTCCTCAACGAGCTCTCGATGGATTTTTCCGTGCCTCCGACTTCTTGAGAAAGATTCGATGCCTCATGGTAATAGTTGATCGATTGATTTTCCCTTGCGTGTGAAGCGGCGGCATCTGCCTTTTTAACCTGATCAAGAAAGGTATCGCTCACCACGATCTTCCCATTACGTTCAGCCTCCATGCGTTCACCTGCCAGCACGGCGCTATTAACCACATACGCAGCAACGGCATTCAAAAATGTCATCAGCACTATCGGCAAAAGAATCCCAAACCGTGACCAATTAAGGGTCTGCTTTCTCGCGCGATTGTTGAGTAATTCCTTTTGACGCTTTTGACGACCAATAGCTCGCTTGCGACTTGCCCCCAGAAGCAGCCCGAGAGTGCGCCAGAATGGCAACGAGGAATTCTTAGGCGCTGTGCTACTCATGACTGCAACGGACGAGCAGTCAATTTTAGGAAAATTTCCTCTAAATCCAATGAGGCGCCATACTCGGATTTGAGTTCATCCAACGATCCTTTGGCGACAACCTCGCCTTCGTTAATGATGATCGCGTGAGAGCACAGCTTCGTCACATGATCCATCAGGTGAGTGGAAAATAGAATCGTCTTCCCTGATCGCGACTCCTCCTTGATGAGATCGTAGAAGAGGTGAGTCGATTCCACATCCAGCCCGTTTGTCGGCTCATCCAGAATCAACAGCTTTGGTTCATGAAGCATGGCGAGCAGCAGTCCCAGCTTCTTTTTCATGCCGCGAGAATAATCCTCCGCGTAGTTGTTAATATCCTCTGCCAGACGAAGCTTCACGATCAAGGGGGCAATACGCATCATCGTTCTGCCGACATCCAGACCATGCATCGCCGCACTCAACTCCAGAATTTCTCTTCCCGATAAATACGAATAGAAAACTGGTTCGTCCGGGAGAAATCCTATCAGCCTTTTAACATCCACTCGTTTCTCAAAGGCATCATTTCCATCGATCAGCAACAGGCCTCTGGATGCCCTTAGAATCCCCATTAAGAGTCTGAACAAGGTGGTTTTTCCAGCGCCGTTAGGGCCCAGTAGACCACAAATCTGCCCCGAAGGAACCGAGAAGGAGATATCCTTCAAGGCAATTTTTTGTCCGAATGATTTGGTAACTTTTTCAATGCGCACCAAAGCATCTTTCTTTGAAAGATGTTCCGCCGATTCCACTGGTGGCAGGTTAATTGTGGAAGAGGGGGATGAATATTCGTTCATTGGGGGAATGATCTCTGCGATGAGTATTCATTCGCTTAACACATGGCAAGGGAGAGATCTGGTTAAATTGAAGAAAAATCAGTTAAGGTCAGTTCTATCCGACCTCTATCATCCGAGATAACCCTCCCTACCGATACCGATTTCCATGTACAAGAATCCTATTGGCGTATTGCTTCCATCAATCACAAACGGACACCAAAAATCCGCTTTTTCCACTACTTTTCGACTACAGGCACCTATCCATTCAGTTTCTATGGGGAGCAACGATTGTTGATGTCATGGGCCTCCTCCCCTACCCCAGATGCAACCTATTCCTACATTTGTTGCATCGTCCCTACTTCACCACCCAGCTCTCTGGAGCACACCGCGAGAGTTCCAGAATGCCCATAAGCACTGATCTAGGATTTGGAATCTCTGTCAAGATGCTGTGTTTCGTGTGTCAGGTAGACCGCGACGAGGCTTAGCAGTGCGGAAGCGCTGAGGTAGTAGCCGACGGCATGGAGGCCGAAGTTCAAGGCGAGCGAGGTTGCGATATAGGGAGCGAGAGAGGCTCCCACAATGCCCGCCATGTTGAAGCTCGTTGACGATCCCGTGTATCTGACGGCCGTCGGGTAGAGCTCGGAAAGGAGTGTGCCGAGCGGACCATAGGTCA
>Ga0302201_10002638_pt1 | contig 13900 bp, 15 predicted proteins | sample II_Bog_N3_2_FD_194586 | JGI IMG/M metagenome (GOLD analysis project Ga0302201, IMG submission 194586) | Peat permafrost microbial communities from Stordalen Mire near Abisko, Sweden - II_Bog_N3_2 | ecosystem: Environmental > Terrestrial > Soil > Wetlands > Peat | place: Sweden: Abisko...
TGATCAGGCCAGAGATGCCTGCCCATCCGCGCGCCAGCACCGTGTACGCGATGGCGCGGTCGAGGCCCACCATGTGGGCGATTCGTCGCCACAGGCTATGGCGTGATCCGGGGATCGGTGGCTGCGCATCACTCCCGTCTCCGGGGATGAGCAGCTCGACGGGCGGCTTTTGAGCCGGAGAATCTGGGGTTGGAGGAGATATCGACATTCAGGGAAAGTCGGCAATGTTTCCGCTCGATAGACGCAACCGGTGAGCTAAGGGTGAGTTTATCAGGATGCTCGACGGGCCGGCTTTTGGAACTTCTTGCGCTTCGGCGGCACGGGCTTCTTGAGCTGCGCGGCTTCGGGCAGGACTTTTTTGCGCTCGACTTTTTTGCCGGCAGCTGCGCGGTTCAGGGCTTGCACCTCGCCGGGGAGCAGTTCACGGAAGCCTCCGGGCGGGACATCGAGGGTGAGCGCGCCGTAGCCGATGCGGCGGATCTTCTCGACGTGGTGGCCGATCTCCTCGAACATCTTGCGGAGTTGACGGTTGCGGCCCTCGGTGAGCGTGACCTCGAACCATGGGTTCTCGCCGCGGCGGACTTCTTCAATCTTGGCCGGCTGGGTGAGGACGCGGTCGCGGCGGCCGGAGCCGCGGACGTCGGCGAGCCGGCCGCGGTCGATCATGATGCCGCGGCGGAGCTGGTCGATGGCCGCCGGGGTGGGCGCGCCGGAGACCTTGACGAGGTAGGTTTTCAGCACGCCGGTGGAGGCCTTGCTGAGCTTGTTGGCGAGGTCGCCGTCGTTGGTCATCAGCAGCAGGCCTTCGCTCAGGTAGTCGAGCCGTCCGACGGGATAGAGGCGCGGGAACTTCGAGTGCTCGCCGAGCTGTTTTTTTTGGCGGTCTTCGCCGAGCAGTTGCATGACGGTGGGGCGGTGCTCGGGGTCGTCCAAAGTCGTTACATACCCGCGCGGTTTGTTGACCATGAAGTACTTGGTGGGCTCGGGGCCGTGGAGCAATTTGCCGTCGACGCGGATGTGGTCGCGAGCGGGGTCGGCGCGGGTACCGAGCTCGGTGACGACCTGTCCGTTGACGACGACGCGGCCTTCGAGGATGATGGCCTCGGCGGCGCGGCGGGAGGCGATGCCGGCGTGGGCGAGGATCTTCTGGAGGCGGTCGCCGGTGGGGGCTGCGGGCTCGGGCTGGGCGGGGGACTTCATCTGTTCATTATCGCCTGCCTCTCACCCATGACGATAAAGCTGCCATGGATGGACACGTGGCCCGGCTCTCAGGCCGCAGCTAGTCGCAAGAGATGTTCTATTTTGGCATCCAGATCCTGTGCTACCTTCAGCGCGTCGGGATTGCCGTAAGGTGCCAGGAGGCTGGCCATTCTGTCATACGAAAGATGAACGCCATCGGCGCGCTCATCTATGAGCAAGGTAACTGGAGCGTATGAACCTGCGTCCGGAAGATGCTTCGCCATCTCTTTCATGATGAGAGGATTTCCAATGACCAGACGGATGATTCTGGATGTGTGGTTGTCTGTTCCCGTGCGAACGATCGCGCCGAGATCGAACTCCATGAACTGCATCAGACCGGTCTCGCTTAGGCCCGGCTGTATGGCGGCTTCCAGCTCGGCGGCCGATGTTGCCCGCTGCGTTGCCTGCGCGAACTCTGCCATATTCGGATGACCGACGGATGCCTTGATCGCTGCAACGACAGCGTCGAACGGCTTCGAGGAGATCACTGTAAACCGTTCCATCTCGATTTTTCTGATCATACGGACTCCGCGCGATGGGGTGGTTGGTGATCAGTCGCGGTTGCCGCCGAAGATGCGCAGCAGGGCGAGGAAGACGTTGAGGCCGTCGAGGTAGATGCTGAGGGCGAGCTCGACCGCGGTAGCGCCATCTCCGCCGTTGCGTATGCGCATGAAGTCCACGACGATGAGCACGCTGAAGATGGCGAGCGTGGCCCAGGAGTAGAACGTCGGGCTGACGTAGTGGAAGAAGATGCCGAGTACGCCGATGATGATGAGTGCGAAGAGCGCGGCAAGGGCGAAGCCGCCGACGCGGCGGTAGTTGAAGCGGGCAAACTGCGCCCCCATGCCGAGAACCGCCATGCCGACCGCGGTGGTGACTGCGGCGTTCAGGACGACGGTGGTCTGGCAGGTGTGCAGCAGATGCTGAATCCAGGGAGCGATCTCAAAGCCCATGACCAGCGCCAGGGTGAGGAAGAGAACCAGCGAGAGTGGCGGGTTCTTGCGCGTGGCGCGGACGGCGAAGATGAGCCCGAAGCTGGCGATGACGCAGACCCAGAAGAGTCCGGGGAAGTAGAAGGCAGGCGCGAGGTAAACCCCTACCGCCGAGACGAAGAAGCCGAGCGAAGAGATGAGCAGCACCTGCGAGAGCAGGGCGGGGACGGCGCGGGTGGCGGCGCCGCTGTTGCCGTCAATGATGATGGGGTTGTTGGTGGTGTCCATAGTGCGTGCTCCTGCTATCAAGGATACGCCGTAGCAGGAGCGACGACAAAGGCAAAGACGAACGCAGAGGTCGCGAAGGACGCAAAGGTAAAGCGAACGCAATGGGCGCAATGTTCGCGATGGCGGAGTGTGGGCGGGCTAAATCTCGGCGGGGGAAGCGTCGATGGGCGTGGGTTCGGCTTCCATGTCGATCTCTTCCTGGACGGCCCCCAGCAACTCATCCCCGTTGAGTTCGCCGGCGAGTTTTTCGAACTCTTCGATGCTGGGGAGCTCGGAGATGTCTTTCAGGCCGAAGCGGAGGAGGAAGTCTTTGGTCGTTTTGTAGAGGATGGGACGGCCGATGACCTGCTTGCGGCCGGCGGTTGCGATGAGCTTGCGCGCCAGCAGCGAGCCGAGCACGCCGGAGGTGTCCACGCCGCGGATCTCGGAGATCTCCGGCGCGGTGACGGGCTGTTTATAGGCGATGACGGCGAGGGTTTCGAGCGCCTGCAGGGTGAGCTTGAGCGGCGGCTTGAGGGATTTGACGAAGCCGCGGACGGCGTCGTGGTACTCGGGCTTGGTGGCGAGGCGGTAGCCGCCGGCGACTTCACGGATCTCGAGGCCGCGATCGCTGGAGGCGTAGTCGGCGATGAGCTGGTCGAGGAGCGAGCGGAGGTAGTCGCGGAGGCGGCGGGCTGCGAGCTTCGCGTCTGAGGCCTCTTTTTTAGAAAGGGTCTCGGCGGTCGAGGCAGGACTGGCTTCTTCGGGGTCCTTCGACTCGTCGCGAAGCTCCTCGCTCAGGATGACAGCATCCGTGGCGGGAGTTGTGGAGTCAACCTCGGAGGTATCCATGACCTCAGCGTTGAGGGCGTCGGCATCGTCTGACGGCGAGGCGTCGGTGTCGAGCGGGAGTTGAGTGGCGGTGAGGGCGTCGAGCTCGGCCTGGGCTTCGTCGCCGAGCAGGCCGGTGAGTTGGGCGAGGGTGATGGGCTCTTCGGATGCGTAGATGACGGCTTCGATCTTGGCTTTAAGACTCATGGCTGCAAGGTTGAGTGTAACAACCTTGCAGCCATGGTTTTCCTGCCAAGCGGTGGATTACCGGGCCAGCATGTTGAAGAGGTAGAACAGACCGGCGGAGAGCAGCGCCGCGGCGGGGAGGGTGAAGATCCACGCCAGGGCAATGTTGCGGACGGTCTCCAGCTGCAGCCCGCTGCCGTTGGCGGCCATGGAGCCGGCGATACCGGAGCTGAGGACGTGGGTGGTGCTGACCGGCGCGCCCCAGGCGTCCGCGGCCCAGATGGTGAACATCGCGGTGATTTCGGCAGCGGCGCCCTGCGCGTAGGTGAGGTGGGTTTTGCCGATCTTCTCGCCGACGGTGATGACGATGCGCTTCCAGCCGATCATGGTGCCGAGGCCGAGCGCCAGCGCGACCGCCACCTTCACCCAGGTGGGGATGAACTTCGTGGACTTGTCGAGAAAGCCCTTGTACTTACCAATGACTTTGGTGTCATCCGCAGTGAACTTGGGTCCGGACTTGGACAACTGGGTTAGGGAGGCGCTGGTGAGGTACATCTGGTTGCGGACGTTGGCCTGCATCGCAGAGGGGACCTGGCCGAGCGAGCCGTACTCTACTGCCTCGTTGCGGATGTCGTTGATCATCTGCTCGAGGGCGAGGACGGTGTAGGGCGTGAACTTGTGGGTGGAGACGTAGTTCTCCAGCTCTGGCTGGCTCTCGCCGATGGTGGCGTTGGGGTCCTCGTACTTCTGTAGCACGCCGGCGGTCTGGCTGGAGACGACGGCGAAGGACTGCACGTCCTTCTGGCCGACGGCATGATTCAACGCGTAGGCGGTCGGGACGGTGCCGACCAGGATGAGCATGATGAGGCCCATGCCTTTCTGGCCGTCGTTCGAGCCGTGGAAGTAGCTGACGCCGCCGCAGGTGAGGATGAGCAGGCAGCGGATGTAGAGCGGCGGAGGTGCGGAGCCTTCCGGCGCCTTGTACAGGCGGGGATCGCGGGCCAGCAGCTTGAAGAGGAAGAACAGCACGCCGGCGATGACGAAGCCGACCAGCGGAGAGACCAGCAGCGCGGTGAAGACCTTCTGCACCTGGGTCATGTCCACGCCGGAGACGCCGGAGTGGCCGTGCATCATCTGGTTGGCGATGCCGACGCCGATGACCGAGCCGATCATGGTGTGCGAGCTGGAGGCGGGCAGGCCCTTGAACCAGGTGGCGAGGTTCCAAAGGATGGCCGCGACCAGAAGGGCAAAGACCATGGCGAAGCCCGAGCCGCTGGAGACCTTGAGGATGAGCTCGACCGGAAGCAGGTTGACGATCGAGAAAGCGACCAGGCCGGAGCTGAGCAGCACGCCGATGAAGTTCATGATGCCGGAGTAGACGACGGCGATGTGGGGCTCCAGCGAGTGGGTGTAGATGCAGGTCGCGACGGCGTTGGCGGTGTCATGGAAGCCGTTGACGAACTCAAAGCCCAACGCGATGAAGAGTGCGAGTCCCAGCAGAATGTAGGGGAAGACTGTGGCGGAGTGGACGACGGAGAGATCGACGGTGAGGCTGTGGCCGATGTAGATGACGCCGATGAGCAGCATCGCAGCGAAGCCGATGGCGCCCCACTTGCCGGGTGAGGTCTTGGCGAACTTGGAGTCGAGCAGGGAGCCCTTGGGCTCGTTGAGTGCAACGATGGCTGGATCAGAGGTCATGGACATGGGTGGGGGACGCCTTCCGGAGAGCGGGTGGAGTGAGGTGCGTGACGGCACCCAGCTTAGCCGGAGGATTGTTTCAATCAGATAAACGGAGGGTGAACTTTGCGGGGTGCGTTCCAGGTTGGGGCTAGTTGCCGGGGATGTGGCTGTAGTCCTGATCCCAGTGGGTGAGGAGGTTGTGAAGGACCGTAGAGCCGACCAGCCACGCGGACTCCAGCGCGATGCGGCCGCCGATGTAGGGCGCGGTGAGGCTTTCGACGGGCATGTGGCCGGGGCGCTGCATGGAGTAGTTGCTGCCGGTGCGCAGGACCATCACGCGGTCGCGGTCTACGCGGTGCATCGGGGCCAACCGCTCGATGGCGCCGAGGAAGCCGGCGTCCTCCATCTCCGTCATGGCGAAGGTGCCTTTGCCGTCGGTCCAGAGCTTGACCCAGTCCTCGGCGAACTTGTTCATGATGGCGCCGTGCCAGTAGTAGTCGCTGGCGAAGGTGTCGCCGAGCAGGACGAAGGGCGGCTTCTGCGCATTGGGGTAGCCAGTAAAGCCGGCGCGGAACTCGGCGACCTTGGGGTCGTCGCCGAGGTTCAGGTCTTTGGTCTGCGCGTAGGCCCACTGCGCGAGCTTGGCGTTCAGCGGATACAGATTGGAGCGGTGCCAGGTGGGTGCGGTGTTGCTGGGCGGGTTGGGTTCATGCGCGCCGGTGGGGAACAGGCCGTAGGGCCACTCTTTGGGGGCCTCGCGGGGATCGATCTCGCGGACGACGTCGCCGACGACGTACTGCGCCCACGCCGCTGAACCAATCGACGCGACGTTGGGGTCCACGCCGGCGATGCCGTTGATGAGGATGTAGGCGTGTGAGAGGTCGAAGCGCGGGTCGAGCCCGAGCGCCATCATGCTGGCGGTGGCATTCACGAGCGTTGTGCCGCTCAACATGGCGAGCACGGTGTGGTCCTTGTTGGTGCGCAGGTGGTGGACGCCGGGGGTGTCCGGCACGCCGCCGGGGAAGTCGAGGGGTTCGTCGAGGTGCTCGCGCTCGACCCAGAACTGGTACTCGCCGGGGGCGTCGCCGGTGTCGTTGCCGACCTCAAAGGTGGCGATGATGACGGCGCGGATGGGCCAGGGCTTTTGCGTCTGGGCGGGGAGAGAGAGGCAAAGGCAACTGCAAACGCAGAGGATGCTAAGGACGCGGAGGTGCGCGGAGGGGGCAGAGACACGTGGGCTGCGGATGCGCATGGCGGGCTCCTCAATGGCTGGATTGCTGTTGGAGTTTCTAGAGTAGCGTATTTGTAAATCCGGGAACCCAACTGCGCCATCGCCCGTATGATGTTCACAAGGAGTCCTAAGCACATGCACCGTATCGTTCGGCGACATATCGGTTTGCTCGTGGCCTGTTTCGTCTTCATCCCCGGCCTTGTTGCGCACTCGCAGACCCCCATCCTGGAAGAACCGAACTATACGCCCACGCTCACCTTCGACATCGCCGTCATCCGGCTCGCGCCGCCGCCGGACGCCAACTTCCACGTAGCGGTGTCCAGTCCGCCACACTCCAGCCGTTTCGAAGCCACGAATCTTCCGATCAAGTCCCTGATTCAGATTGCTTACGGCTACGATGCCCCGGTTGTCGGCGCACCGGATTGGACGGCCAACACGTTCTACGACATCCTGGCCCACTCGGACGAAGCCGCTGACGCGAAGCTTGCCAAGCTCACCGATAACGAGGTCCGGCTGGAAAAGCGAAATGCCATTCGCGTGCTGCTGGCCGAGCGCCTGGGCCTGAAGACGCACTTCGAAACACGCAACAGCGCTATCTACAATCTGGTTGTGGCCAAAGGCGGCGTGAAGATGCAGGTTGTGCCCTCGCCGCCGCCGCCGCAGGACGGCGAGACGCCTGCCGCGCCTCCGCCCGCCAATGTCCAGGCCCGTGGATCGCAACATGGCCTGGAGTTCATCGGATCGAATGCGTCGATGCGCGCCATTGCCGCCCCCCTCAGCGCGATGGTCGAAATGCCGGTCGTCGATAAGACAGGGCTGACCGGAACCTATAACTACACGCTCCAGTTTGGCCGCGAGTGGTCCGAGAGCGATCCCGACAGCTGGCCTTCGATCTTCACTGCGGTGCAGGAACAGCTTGGGCTCAAACTCGATGCTGTCCACGAGTCGGTTCCCAATCTCGTGATTGATCACATCACAAAGCCAACCGACAACTGATGCATGCCATGTTCCGCGGCGAGCTGTGTTAGCTCCAGTCGTCGCGGATGGTGGCCTGGTCGGCGAAGATCTGTTCGAAGTGTTCGGTCTTCTTCAGTAGGATGTCGCCGAGGACCTGCGCCTGGCGCAGCAGGATGGCCTGCAGGCGTACCAACTCCAGCATCGCGAGGAAGGTGCAGATGAGCGCGCGCTCGGATTTGGTGTTGGCGAGCAGCTTGCGCAGGCTGATGGGGCGGTCTTCCATGAGCAGGCGGCGCTTTACGAAGTCGATCATCTGAGCGACGGTGACGGAGTCCTCGTCGATCTCGTGGATGGGGCGGTCACGCAGGCGGGCGAGGATGTCCTGAAAGACGCGGACGAGGTCGATGGTGTCGGCGGCGATCTCGCGGTCGGCGTCGGCGCTGTCCAGGCCTTCATCGCGCAGGAAGGCGCGCAGTCCGGAGTGGGTCCAGGTGGCCTCTTCGATGAGTTGCTTCTGCTGGAGCATCTGCGCGGCGGCCTTGAAGCGCTCGTGTTCGAGCAGGCGCTCGACCAGCTCGCGGCGCGGGTCTTCGTCCGCGCCCTCGGCGGCGAGCGGGTCGCGGGGGAGCAGCATCTTGCTCTTGATGTGGATGAGCAGCGAGGCGACGTAGATGAACTCGCCGGCGGCGTCAATGTCTGTCTCTTTCAGGTGGTGCGTGTACTCGAGAAACTGCGCGGTGATGGTGGCGATGGGGATGTCGTAGATGTCGATGTTCTGCTTGCGGATGAGGTCGAGCAGAAGGTCGAGCGGGCCGTCATAGACCTGGCCGACGGTGATGCTGAAGGGCGACTGCGAGGCTTCGTCCTTGCTCTTGTCGCGGGGTGCGGGGTCGGGAGGCGGTTGGTTGGGTTCTAGCATGAAGGGCTTTTTCTCGAAAGATCCCATTGCCGTCGGCTCTGCAGCTGACTTAGAAGATGGCATAGTTACGCTCATTATCGGTGATGTCGATCCAATTCTCCGAAGATCCGATGCGGAGATGAAAATGGCCTGCATGTTTTTTTACTTCCAGCCAGAGCGGGCCCTTGCCAGCCTGCTTCTTGGCTATGACCCAATCGGCAAGATACTGCTTTTGCGGCACGATGAAGTCGTGCAGCTTCCAAGCGTCGTCCCAACAAAGCAATGCCAGGATTTCGTAAGACTTTGCCTGAACGCCAAAGCGCCAGTGATTCATGTTTTTGTCCGTAAAGGCAGCGCTCACACAGACGCGGCGCTTGTTATGTGTAAGCCACATCTCGCCTGAATCCTGCTTAAGAACGATCTCTGGGGGGAGAATCTCACGGCGCCAGAGTTCGCCGATGTTGCGGGTGAGCGCGGCCGGTTCGAGTACGAGCCATTCCTGATACGCGGAGAGATCGCGGGACTCCTCCTCGCGTTCTTCGGGAGGCAGATGTTTGGGGATGTGGATGGCCGAGAGGTCACGGGAGAGCCCCATGACGGCACGGACCTCCTTCATCACAACCTCGGCGGTCTTCTGGGCGCGCTCAGAGCCGTTTTGGAGCACCTCCCATATGGTGTCTGGCTTGTTTTGCAATTCTTGACGGCGCTGTTGGATGGGTTGGATGACAGCGAAGATCGAACTTCCGCAGAGCTGCTTACATTCATCGCAGCGGATGGTTGCGTTGAGGCAGCCGGCGCGAACATGCGCGTCGACATAGGACTCGGAGAAGACCCGATGCAGGTCCCCGACGGGACAGATGTCGGGGTTGCCTGGGTCTTGCTGCGTGGGCCGCTGTCCGCCGTTGGACATAGCGTGGGTCTTGCCGAGAATGACGGGCAGACTGTCGGTGAGATAGATGGCATTGCCATAGCTCTTGGACATCTTACGACCGTCGGTGCCGGGCAATTTCGGTGAGGGCGTGAGAAGAACCTGCGGTTCATTGAGGATAAGCCGGTCGGGGTCGAGTTCAGTCTGAACGTGGAAGCCTGGTGTCGGGCTTTGCGGGCCGTCGACGATGCGCTTGGGGGAATAGAGGTTATTGAACTTGCGGGCTACCTCGCGTGTGAGTTCAACATGTGCAACCTGGTCTGCGCCGACAGGGACGAACTCCGGCTTGTAGAGCAGGATGTCGGCGGACTGGAGGAGCGGATAACCGAGGAAGCCGTAGGTAGCCAAATCCTTCTCGCGCAACTGCTCTTGCTGGTCCTTGTAGCTGGGGACGCGTTCCAGCCAGCCAAGAGGAGTGAACATGCTGAACAGCAGATGCAGCTCGGCGTGTTGGGGAACGTGAGACTGGATAAAGATCGTGCACTTTCCGGGATTCAGTCCCGCTGCCAGAAAGTCGACAGCGATATCGAAGATGCTTTGTTTCAGACGGCTGGGGTCGGCGTAGTCGGTGGTCAGGGCGTGGAGGTCGGCGATGAAGAAGTAGCAGTCGTAGTCCTGCTGCAGGTTCACCCAGTTGTAGAGGGCGCCCATGTAGTTGCCGAGGTGCAGTCTGCCGGTGGGGCGCATGCCGGAGAGAACACGGGGGCGCGGCGCGGAACGTGATGTTGTGGGGCTCATGTGCAGGGTTCAGGGTCCAGGGCCCGGGGTTCAGAGAGAGGGCGCAGGCGTTAGAGATAAGGATACATGGTGTGCGCAGGGCTAGTTGTGGAGCACGATTGCCATGGCGAAGCCGTCCCATCCTTTGCTGCCGACGGTCTGGAGTGCGGTGGCGGAGAGACGTGGGTCGGCAGCCATCTGCTGTAGCATGCGGCGGACGCCCTGAGCGGCGGGGTCGGTGGAGGCAGCGTCGATGACCTTGCCTTCGCGGATCACATTGTCGGCCACGATGACGGTTCCAGGACGCGCCAGCCGCATGGCCGCGGTGAGGTACTCGGCGCTGGGCGGCTTATCGGCATCGAGGAAGATGAAGTCGAAGGGCCCGGCACCGTCGGCGGCGAGCTGTGCGAGGGTATCCAGCGCGGGACCGATGCGGATGTCGACCAGCTCGGATAGACCGGCGCGGGCGACGTTTGCTGCGGCCACGGCGGCATGGTGGGGATTGACTTCAAGCGAGACGAGCCGGCCTCCGGCAGGCAGCGCGCGCGCCAGCCAGATGGTGCTGTAGCCGCCGAGGGTGCCGACTTCCAGGATGCGGCGCGCGTTCGCGATGCGCGCGAGCAGGTGCAGGAACTTGCCCTGATTAGGCGCGACGTCAATGGTGGGAAGGCCGGCGGCGGCGTTGTCGGCAAGCGCGGCGGTGAGCGCGGGGTCGTCGGGGAGGAGCGTTGCGTTGAGGAAGTTGTCGACGGCGGTCCATTCGGGCGGGACGGGAAGTTCGGTGGGCATGGGCGTGAGGGTGGTGCGGGTTCTTGTTCAGATTAGAGCTTAGAGAGGTTGAGCGAAGAGTGACAACCCACGCTACAGGTGGAAGAGCAGGCCGTTGAAGAAGTTGAAGAAGGGAAAGAAGAAGAGCATCACGATGCCGAAGCCGAAGAAGAAGAAGGCGAACATGAAGTAGATGCCGAAGCGCTCGTAGGACTTGGCCATCTCGTAGGGCAGGTAGTTCATGAGGATCTTGCCGCCGTCGAAGAACGGAAAGGGTACGAGGTTGAAGACGAAGAGCAGCAGGTTCACGAGGATGCAGAAGTAGAGAAAGAGGATGAGCGGGAAGATGGTGGGCAGGCCGTCGGTGGAGACATCAAGGTTGTGCATGGCCAGGGCCACAGCAGTGCCGAGGGTGTTCTGGACGTCGGGATTAATGTGGCGCAGGATGATGAGCGCGACGAGGGCGCAGGAGGCGAGCAGAAACTGCGCGGCGGGGCCGGCGAGCAGCGTGAGGTTTTCATCGCGGCGCGGGTGGCGGAAGTTGCGCGCGGTGATGGGTACGGGCTTGGACCAGCCGAGGATGAACGGCGGTCGCAGGATGGCGTAGAGGAGCGGAAAGGCGAGCGTTCCGAGCGGGCTGTAGTGCTGCAGAGGGTTCAGGGTGATGCGGCCCATCATGCGCGCGGTGGGGTCGCCGAGACGGTTGGCCATCCAGGCCTGGGCGCAGTCGTGCAGCGAGATGGAGAGCACCATCACGACGAGTTCGAAGATGACCAGGGCGAACGAGAGGGGCATAGGGAGAGCTTACCGGAGGTCGTCCTTATCGCCGCTGAGCAGGTCGGCGAGGGTCTCTTTGTGTTTGGGCTTGGCGGCTATCTTTTCTTTCAGCGTAGGCAGCGGGTGCGACGGGGGTGGGGTTCCGAGACGCGCGCGGGCGTTGGCCTTGACGGCCTGGGTGGCGGAGAAGATTTTTTTCTTCGGCTTGGCCATGGGGTGCAATTCTCCGGGATTAGGGTACATCCAGAGGATGATTGGGGGCCTGTTTTCGGGGGAGTCGCGGGAGGAGTATTCTTGGCTACGCGCGGAGGTGCGGTATGGAAGAGCGCGATTTTTTTGAGGAACGGACCGAGCAGAAGAAGCACACTCTGACCTGTCCGCACTGCGGGCAGGCAGGGGAGTACGAGCTGAGCTGGCTGGTTCGGCGCAAGCGGGCGCAGTTGCCGCGCGGGGCCGACGAGCGCGACCGGGCCCGCTTTGCCAAGGCGCAGAGCTACATGGTGCGTCGCGAGGACATGCTGGGCTGCAAGAACGTGCGCTGCCGCAAACGGTTTGATGTGGCGGGAGTTCAGTCCGTGGCGTACTTGCAGGAGGCGGTTGCGGGGTCGGTGGAGAACCGCGAGGAGCGCATACGGGCGGCGTTCGGGCGGCGGACCTCCGAGTAAGACGGTCAGCGGTGCTTGTGATTTAATAGGGATACTCGATTCTGAAGGAGTCCAAAGCATGGCCAACCTGTTGATCCCCGCTGAAGAGCGCCATCTGACACCCGAACAGGTGGAGGCGCTGGATCGCCGCCGCCGCCGCGGGCATCTGCTGCTGGTGATCGGCTGGCAGACGGCGATCATCGCCGTGGTGCTGACACTGTGGAGCGGGCAGGACCTGACCTACTCGCCGGGCTGGGTACATCCGGTGTTTTACTGGAACGCCATTGTGGCGCTGGTTTCAGCGACGTGCTTTGTGCGCGGGATCGCTCTGCGCCGCGGGCTGAATGAGTTTTTCAGCTATTGAAAGATCGCAGATTTCAGCTCTCAAGATGAGCGGTTTTGACCTTCAGGACGGCGGGCTTTGGCTCGCCGTTTTGCTGTTTGGGGTGCGTCCTCGAGGGCCGGAAATGCGTCATACTAAGAGGTAGAGCAGTTATAGGCCTTTGACCAAGCGACTCCAACGCGGAGCTTTGCAGCAGGCGCACCCCGGATGGGTGCGGATGCTGGCGGTTGCGTGTGTGTTGCTGGTGGGTTTGGCGAGTTCGGCGCAGGTGGTCCACATCCACGGCCAGTGGCTGCCAGACCACGAACAGAAGGTGGGAGCGCCGCCAGATGCGTCGCAGCTTCCGGGCGGCGAAGAGCACTGCCCGCTGTGCGTGGCGATGCACTCGGCGCTGCCGGTGGCGATGCAGGCGGGGCCGGCACAGATGGTGCTGGTGGAGTCCCGGCCGGCATCCGTAGTGGACCGCGTGCCGGACGCGCAGTGGCACTTTGCGATGTTCAGCAGGCCGCCGCCTGTCGTGGGAAACATCTAAAGCCATTGAATCGAAGACCGCCGCGCTCCTGAAGGGGCGCGAACCCTGAGGCAGATGCCCGGTGCGGTCTTTAGGAGAGAGCCGGAGTTCCAAGCGATGAGCTTTGGCCTTCGGCCGCGGGCGGCCTGGATGGGCTGTCCGGTGTCTGCGTTTCAACCAGACAGGAGTTTTTCCTCATGAATAGATCTCATTTTCTGCCCATCGCCGCCCTGGTACTGGGCCTGATGGCTGCCTTTGCGGCCGGAGCCGCGCCGGCGCAGAGCACCTCCGGCAGCATCACAGGCACCGTTGCCGATTCCACGGGGGCTGTGATTCCCGGCGCGACAGTGGAGATCAGCAATCCGGTGAGTGGATATACGCGCGATGCCGTGGCGGATTCGTCCGGCCAGTTTCGATTCGTGAATATTCCCTTCAATCCGTACCGCGTGATCGTGAAGTTTGCCGGTTTTCAGAGCTTCAGCAAGCAGGTGCAGGTGAGCTCGGCGATTCCGGTGACCGTCGCCGTGGCGTTGCAGGTAGCAACTTCGGACCAGACCATCACCGTGGATGCCTCTGAGGACCTGGTGGAGAGTGATCCGACGGCGCATACCGATATTGAGCGCTCGACGATCGACCGGCTGCCGGTGGAGAGCTTGTCCTCCGGGCTGAGTTCGATCATTACGCTGTCCTCGCCGGGCGTTTCGGCAGACTCCGACGGGCAGGTACATGGACTGGGCGATCATGCCGAGAACTCGATGAGCCTGGACGGGCAGCCGATCTCCGACCAGCAGAGCAAGGTATTCTCCAACCAGGTGCCGTCGTCTGCGGTGCAGTCGCTGGAGGTGATCGATGGCGCGCCGCCAGCGGAGTACGGCGACAAGACCAGCCTGGTGATCAAGGCGACCACGCGCTCCGGCCAGGGTGTGACGACGCCGACCGGAAGTGTCACGACATCGTATGGCACGTTTGGATCGAGCGATGTGGCGGTGGA
>Ga0302201_10002643_pt1 | contig 13868 bp, 10 predicted proteins | sample II_Bog_N3_2_FD_194586 | JGI IMG/M metagenome (GOLD analysis project Ga0302201, IMG submission 194586) | Peat permafrost microbial communities from Stordalen Mire near Abisko, Sweden - II_Bog_N3_2 | ecosystem: Environmental > Terrestrial > Soil > Wetlands > Peat | place: Sweden: Abisko...
TGTATGTTCCTCCGGTGTAAAAAAAGCCGTAGGTATTGTCAGTGTTGGTCTCAATATAGGTTCCCACCACACTGCTTCCTGAAATCCCGTTTACACTGTCCAATCCACCGCCGTTATCAAAGGAACTTACTCCCTGTGGGCCATAGAGGGGAGTGTACTTTTTCCCATTATAGAAAAATCCATAGGTATAGCTCGTATTGGTATCCGTGTAAGTGCCCGCCACATTGGTGCCCGAAATGCCAACCACCGAGAGCGTGCCTGGAGAGGCATTCGTGTAATTGAGCGTCGTGTAGGTGGAGTTGGTGCCGTTATAGAAGTAAGAGTTCGTATTCCCCGTCACATCGATGTAGCTTCCCACGAAATTTGTCGCTGAACCATTACTGGAAGCGGCAAGCACCGTTGTGCCGCTTAGAGGACCATCGATGGTGGTGTAATTGGTCCCATCACTGACAAAGTTGCGCGTCACCAGATTGGTATCCTGATAGGTGCCATAGATCGTTCCCCCTCCTATTCCCAGAACGTCACTGCCGTTCGTCGCGGATGGATAGTCAATGGTTGCATAACTCACCCCACGGTCAGAGGTCAGGAATCCATTTGTGATTCCGTTTCCATCAACGGAATTGCCCACCACTGTACCACCCGAGATGCCGGTAATCCAGGTGGGAAGCACCCCACTGGGATCCACATCGATTGGCGTGAACATGGCCGTTGTGTTGTTCCAAAGAAAACCATGTGAAATGATCGTACCGTCCAAAGCATTCCCAACAACCGTAGCGCCTGAAATGCCGGTCAGTGTCGTTGTTCCGGCAGAAATAGGAAAAGGTGGGCCATTCGTAGCGGTGCTGTAATCAATGGTGGTGTAGTTCGTCCCGTCAAAATAAAATCCAAAACTACTATTGGTGTCGGCATTCTGATAATTACCAACCACACCTCCCCCGGAGATGGCGACGGCAATCGTGCTATTGGAAACGCCGTTCGTATCGTTCAAGGTGATAAAATTCGTGCCATTGTAGAAATAACTGTTCGTTAAGGAACTGGTTGCGAAATCACCAATAATGTTGCCACCAGAAACTCCGGTAACGAATGTGCCACTAACTCCCAAAGGATCATCGATGGTCCTATAGTTCGTACTGCTCACGGAGTTCAGGAATCCATCCAGTAAATTATTATTATCCAAATAATATCCAAATATCGTACTTCCTGTAATGCCATTTACCACTGTCGATCCGCTGACAGCGAGGGGGTTGTCATTAAGGATGAGATAGTTCGTGCCGTCGGTCTCAAAACTATAGGTGTTGTTGTCGTTACCAGTATAGGTTCCGACATAATTTGTCCCCCAGACGCCGCTCAGGATCGCGCCTGGTCCTGGTACCGCCGGTACCGCCGACAACGGATCATCCACAACTATGTTATTGGTGTCTCCACGCCCCATAGGAAGCCAGGACATGGAAAACATCAGGAGAAGCCACAAGATTTTTGAGTGTTTTTCCATGGAGCAAAAGCTACTACCCTAAGGAAGCATACTATCCTCACTTCAGCAAACCACTCTTTTGCCATCATCAACTCTTGCCAAGGGGGCTGATTCTGCGATCCTTCAAGTGTAGTTGGTATCTCCCATTTACAATTCCACCCATCACCACCATGACCGACGAAAAAACATCCACTTTGGCATCTGAGAAACTTGAGAGCAGTCAGGCTCATGCAAAGAAGGCACTCGATGCGACGACAGCCGCCGCCCGTGAAGTGGCGGAAGCTGCAAAAAACAGCGCTCGGGGTGCTTATTCCACAAGCCGCGAGGAATTGGGAGCCGCAGCGCAGGATCTCAAGGAAGCAGCCCGTTCCACTTATGACGAGCTTTCCCAGACGGCCAAGGAAAAATATGGCGATCTCTCCGAGAAGGCCCGTGCGCGCTACGCCGATGTTGCAGACCTCACAAGCAATGCCGCCCAGGAATACAAGACACAGTTTGAAGATATCGCGGTGCAGGCTGAGGATTATGTCAGGGACAATCCCTTTAAGGCTGTCGGCATCGTCTTCGCTGCAGGCATCGTTCTTGGCCTTCTCCTCCGTCGTCGCTAAAGCGCCGGTTGAGGAATACCGCTTGTAGGCAACATTTCTCCAACACAGAGAACCATGGATTTGAACGAGCTCCCGGGCGGAATTCCGTCGCGGATTTCAGGTCTCGTCTTCTCCCTGTTGCGTCATTTTCTAGCCCTGAGTGAGTTGGCTGCCGAAGAGACACGCCTACTCATTCGCCAAAGTGTTGCGGCGATTCTTTTGTTCATCGCCCTGATCCTCACGCTCGTCATCAGCTATCTCACCCTGATCGCCACTGTGATTGCACTACTGACCCTCAGAGAGGGATGGGGATGGGCTGAGTCGTTCGCCAGCGTTGGCCTTTTCCATCTGTTACTTGCCGGCTTGCTTGTTTTTTTCATCCGCAATCGCACTGCTCCGCGACCCTACGAGGCAACCAGTGCTGAAATCCGCCGTGATCTGGACGCCCTGGGCAACTATTCTGAAAAATCCTCCCGTTCAGTATCATGAGCCCCTCACCACTTCTCCTGAAAGCTGTCAGAGAAAGCCGGAATGATATTGCTGAAGAATATGCAGCCCTGTGCGGGGAACTTGATTTTCAAAAAAAATTCAAACTTTCCGTAAAGCAGCATCCTTTTCTCTGGCTTTCCGGAGCGGCAGGTGCGGGACTCCTGACCACGCTCTTCGGGATAAAACGTTCGGCAAGTTCCAAAACGCCCCCCCTTCCATCTTCTGCGGTTGACTCAGGCACCGCACTTTCAAAAATCGGATGGCTGGCCGGCGCTCTTGAAATTGGCAAACTGCTCTACCCGATTCTGCGTCCCGTGGTGATGAATTTCGCACAAAAATCCATCCAGAGCACACTTGCCAAAAGAACCCGCTCACAGTAAAGAGCCATACGTGTTTTTGAACTTTGCGAACTTCGGTTCGCAGAGTCGTTGATTCCCCCCCAACAAATTGAATTTCCATGAGTTCTCAAGATTTGATCACCCTTCCCTCCCATGTTGATGATTACCTCAGGCAGGGTCATGCAAGAGAAGCTTCGGATGTTCATCTGAGTGTTACCAGCCTTCCCACCTGCCGCCGCTACGGACAACTCATTCCCCTCTGGGAAGAGGAGGCACCTCACCTGACTCCTGAGGACACCGAAAAGCTGGTTGTCGAATTCCTGGATGAACACCAACTCGCACGGTTACGCGAGCAGGGCGATGTGGACTTTGCCTACACCAACGCCGAGGGACGCTACCGTACCAGCGTGGTTCGCCAACGGCTTGGATACGATCTCGCCTTCCGAATCATCAATAGCAATCTCCGAACGCTCGAGGAGCTTGGAATGCCTCCCCAACTGAAGCTTCTGACCCAGTATAACAATGGACTCGTGCTGGTCACCGGTCCGATGGGCAGCGGAAAAACCACAACGCTTGCCGCTCTCGTCCAGGAGATCAACCTTCACCGCAGCGATCATATCATCACGCTGGAGGAACCGATCGAATACATCATCAACTCGGCCGGCTGTCAGGTCACACAGCGCGAGGTCCACACCCATACCAAGTCATTTGCGGCGGCACTTCGCGGAGCGCTTCGTGAAGATCCCGATGTCATCATGGTCGGCGAAATGCGTGATCTCGAAACCATCCAGCTCGCCATCTCCGCATCGGAAACAGGACACTTGGTACTGGGCACGTTGCATACTAGCAATGCTGCACGTACGCTGGATCGACTGTTGGATGTCTTCCCGACGGATCAACGCGATCAAATCCGCGTCATGGTCAGCGAGTCACTCCGCGGAATTGTCAGTCAGCAGCTGATTCCGAGAGCCGACGGCAATGGACGGGTCGTCGCCATGGAAATGCTGATGAACTCGCCCGCCGTGGCCAACGTTATCCGAGAGGCCAAGACCTTCATGCTTCCCGGAATCATCCAGACAGGTCGCAAGGCCGGCATGATCCTCATGGATGACTCTATTGCCGGTCTGTTCAGGCAGGGACAGATCACCGCTGAAGAAGCTCTCTATCGTGCCGAAAACAAGACCGAGATGAGATTGATCGTCCAAGGTGTCTGAACAAAAAACATCCTCCCAACTCACTTCGCACACCATGGCTTACATCGACGACTTCTTTAAGGTGCTGGTTGAATACGGCGCCTCCGATCTTCACCTCTCCGAGGGACAACCACCAAAAATCCGGCGTAACGGCGAGATCATTCCGATCCGCGAGGAGGCCCTGACACATGAGGAAATGTCCTACATGCTCAGTGAAATCTGTTTGCCTCAGCGTTGGGAAAAATACGAGGAGACCGGAGATCTCGATTTCGCCTATCAGATGGATGAGCAAAGCCGTTTCCGTTGCAACTACCTCAAGCAGGCCCACGGCTACGGGGCGGTCTTTCGTCTCATTCCCACAAAAATCCTGACCTTGGAACAGCTCAATGTTCCACCGGTCATCAAAGAATTTGGAGACATGCGCGGTGGTATCGTCCTTGTCACCGGCCCAACGGGCTCGGGCAAGAGCACTACGCTTGCGGCACTCATCGACTACATCAACACGAATTACGGACGCCATATTGTCACCATTGAGGAGCCAATCGAATTCGTGCATCGAAATAAAAAAAGCATCATTACCCAGCGCGAAGTGCCTGAACACGCCAGCACGTTCGCCGTCGGACTGAAGGCAGCCCTGCGGGAAGATGCCGACATCGTGCTCGTGGGTGAAATGCGAGATCTGGAAACCATCCAGCTCGCCCTGACGGCTGCAGAAACGGGCCTCCTCGTCTTCGGCACCCTCCATACGAACAATGCCCGAAAAACTGTTGACCGCATGATCGACGCCTTCCCAGCCGAGCAGCAGTCACAGGTGCGCACCATGCTCGCCTCCTCGCTTCGAGGCGTGGTTGCCCAGCTTCTCTTCAAGAAGGCAGACGGCCAGGGCCGAGTCGCCATCAATGAAATCCTGAAAGTTAACCCGGCCGTCTCCGCAATCATTCGTGAAGGAGCCACACAAAAACTTCAGGATGTCATCGTGGCCGGCAAATCCGAGGGCATGCAATTCATGGATGACGCCATCTGGGCCAGGATGCTGGACGGCACCATCAGTCCGCATGAAGCCTATATGAAGGCCATCGATAAGAACCGATTCAAGGCAGCACTACCACCGGAGGATGCCGATCTGGCCAATGCCTCGGGAGCTGCCGCGTGAAGAAACGGGGTGCTGAATCTTCAGCGGGGGATGAACGACTCCTGCTGATAGATGTCAGCAACTCCTTCACCAAGATCACCATTGCTCGCAATGGACAAATTGGCAGTGTTAGAAAAATCTCCACCTCCACACTGACTGCCAATGCGGCAGTGAAATTTCCAAAGGCTGACCGCGCTGTTATTTCCTCCGTCGTTCCGGGTGCAAATCAGATTCTTCGGAAGCTTCTCCCCTGCCCGGTTCTTTGGGTAGACCACACCACCTCCGGTGTGAATATCCGTTATCCAAAGCCGGCATCCATCGGCGCTGACCGATTGGCCAATGTCGCCGCAGCCGTCGGTCTTGGCACCCTCCCTGCAATCGTTGTCGATTTTGGAACAGCAGTGACTTTCGATGTCATCGATTCAAAAGGAAACTATCTCGGAGGGATTATTGCTCCCGGTCTTTCCACGGCAGCATCGGCCCTGCATGAAAGAACCGCTTTGCTCCCCCTGACCAAGGTTCAGCATATCAGCTCCCCCGTCGGCAAGAGCACCCAACAGGGCATTAGGATCGGACTCCTTCTCGGGGCGGTTGGCATCGTCCGCGAAGTGGTCTCCCGTGTCAGCCGGGAGACATTTGATGGAAAAAAGCCGACCATTCTCGCCACGGGGGGCGATGCCGCTCTGGTAGCCCGCCTGGCAGCGGATGGTGGTGAACAGGTCATTGATTCCATCGATCCACTACTGACCCTCAAGGGCCTTCTCAGAATTGCTACGACAGACCTAAGCAACGGCTGACAAAATCTCTTTTGCGACTCCCAGGCGCTTGCCCAGACTGCCTTCGAATCGTAACCTAACGGAATGGCCGAGACTCCGTTTGTTCACCTGCATGTTCACAGCGAATACTCGCTGCTGGATGGTGCCATTCGGATGGAACAATTGGTCAAGAAAGCCGCGTCGCTGGGAATGCCTGCTCTGGCCCTGACAGATCACGGCAATCTCTTCGGCACCGTGGAGTTTTACCAGGAGGCTGAAAAAGCCGGGATCAAGCCGATCATCGGGTGCGAGATCTATGTCGCTCCAGGATCGATGCATGAAAAGAAGACCACCAATGGTGGCAGGGATGCGGCTTTCCACATGACGCTGCTTGCCTCCGATGACGAGGGCTACAGGAATCTGGTCAAACTAAGTACGAAGGCCCATCTGGAGGGATTCTATTACAAGCCACGCGTTGACAGGGAACTGCTGGCCCAGCACAGTTCCGGACTGATTGCCCTGAGTGGATGCCTCAAGGGAGAGGTCAACATGGCCCTGAGTGAGGGACAGGAGGCAAAGGCGATTGAAACCGCTGCAACTTATCGGGATCTCTTTGGAAAGGAGAATTTCTTCATTGAACTGAGCGATCACGGCATCGAGCAGCAACGACACAACCGTGCGGGACTCATCGGGATTGCCAGTGATTTCGATCTGGGACTTGTGGCCACCAATGATGTCCACTTTCTGGAACGGGCTCATCACGAGGCCCATGACGTCATGATCTGCATCGGGACAGGATCGATGATCCATGATGAGAAACGGATGCGTTATGTCCCCGAACTCTACTTCAAGAGCGGCGAGGAAATGGCGGCCATGTTCGCTGATCGTCCAGATGCCATCGCCAATACTCTCGTGATTGCAGAGCGGTGCCACGCCAGGCTCGAATTCGGAAAATCAAAATACCCCGATTATCTTCCCCCGGAGGGCAAGACCCGAGAGGGATATCTCCGCGAGTTGAGCGAAGAAGGGCTCCGCCAGCGCTTCGGTGAGCGAGCCATGACCGATTCCGAGCTTCGGGAGCGATTGGAATACGAACTCTCCGTTCTCTATAAACAGGGATTCACAAGCTACTTTCTCATCGTCTGGGATTTCATCAACTACGCCAAAAGCAAGGGCATCCCGGTCGGTCCTGGACGCGGGTCGGCGGCCGGATCGCTGATCGCCTACACCCTCGGCATCACCGATCTCGACCCACTCCGCTACAATCTCCTCTTCGAACGCTTTCTGAATCCCGATCGTATCAGCCCCCCCGATATCGATGTCGATTTCTGCCAGGATCGCCGTGGCGAGGTCATCGAATATGTCCGTGAAAAATACGGAAAAATGGCGGTCTCCCAGATCATCACCTTCGGCACCATGGGTGCAAAAAGCGTCATTCGCGATGTGGGTCGCGTCCTCGGATGGAGCTATGGCGATGCGGACAGGATCGCCAGGATGATTCCCAACGAACTCAACATCACGTTGAATGGAGTCGATAAAAAAGGGAAACATGAGGCGGGGGCCATTGACAAAAACCCCGAGCTAAAAAATGCGGTCGAGAATGAACCGGCCACAGCCCAACTCTGGGGCTACGCCAGTATTCTCGAAGGGCTTTCCCGCAATAGTGGTGTCCATGCCGCGGGTGTCGTTATCGCCGATCGCGACCTCTCGGAATACATCCCTCTCACCCTGGCGAATGATGGCAGCATCGTCAGTCAGTACTCCATGTCTCCCCTCACAGACCTGGGGTTGCTCAAAATGGATTTCCTGGGGCTCAAGACCCTCACCGTGATCAACGATGCCGTGAAACTAATCCACCGGCAGACGCCCGATTTCAACATCTCCTCAATTCCAATGGATGATACCGCCTCATTCGATCTCCTGAACAGGGGCGAATCCATCGGCGTCTTCCAGCTTGAGTCGGGCGGCATGACGGCCACGGCAAAGCGTTTCCAGATCGAGCATTTCACCGATATCATCGCCCTTATCGCCCTCTACCGTCCCGGTCCGATGCAGTTCATCGACGACTATGTTGACCGTAAAAAGGGCCGTAAAAAGATTGAATACGCTCATCCGCTGTTGGAAAAAATCTGTTCTGAAACCTACGGCATCATTGTCTACCAGGAGCAGGTGCAGCAGGCGGCAAGCGCCCTGGCGGGTTACACGTTGGGACAGGCTGATCTCCTCCGACGCGCCATGGGCAAGAAGGATGTGGAGAAGATGGCCAAGGAGCGTGAAGTCTTTGTCGAAGGCTGCGCGAGGGTAAACCAGATTCCGGCCAAACAGGCCAACGCCATTTTCGACTTCTTGGAGAAGTTCGCACAGTACGGATTCAACAAGAGCCACAGTGCCGCCTACGGCCTCATCTCGTATCAGACCGCTTACCTCAAGGCCAATTACCCGGTGGAATTCATGGCCGGATTGCTTGGTAATGAAATCAACAACACGGACAAGATCGCCACATTCGTCACCGAGTGCGGTCGCATGGGAATCACCATCCTGCCTCCGGATATCAACCGGAGCGCCCTCACCTTCCTTCCGGAGGAACTTCCCGGCGGCAGGGCCATCCGCTTCGGTCTGGCTGCAATCAAGAATGTCGGGGAAGCGGCCATGAAAGCCGCCATTGACGATCGTGAAGCAAACGGCCGTTTCCAGTCCTTGGAGGATTTTTGCTCGCGTCTGGACACGCGCACGGTGAACAAGAAAATCCTTGAGAGTCTCGTCAAGTGCGGTGCTTTTGACTGGGATGGACGTCATCGTGCGGCCCTCTTTGCCGCCATTGAGCCAGCCATCGGCGCAGCAGCCTCTGTCCAGAAAGACAGGGCCAGCGGCCAAGTATCGCTCTTCGACTCCCTTTCTGACTTCGCTCCCTCCCCCGCGGCAAAAAACGGTGGGGAAACAGAAAGCACCGTCGAATACTGGACGCGCGCAGAACAACTCACTCATGAAAAGGAACTACTGGGCTTCTATGTCACGGGACACCCGCTTGATGACTACCGGGGCAATCTTGAATCCTCCAGCTACGGTTCCATCGCTGAAGCAAAAGCCATGACGGAGCCTGGCAGCGTTCGCCTTGCAGGTCTCCTCACCGCAATGGAAAAGAAATTCAGTAAAAAGGACAACCGCCCCTTCGGCATTCTCACACTTGAAGATGATTCCGGCACACTCGAGTTCATGGCGTGGGATGAGTCCTTCAGTAAAAATGAATCCATTCTCAAACCCGGAACCGTCATCTCGTGCAATGCCCGCATCACGCCTCGGGATGGTGAGATCAGGGCCATGGGAAGCGACTTCAAGGCCCTCACGCCAAAGCCATCCAAAAAACCGCTCCGACTCCGTATCGACCGCACCCTCCTGAGCGAAGCGGATCTTCCAGCCATCACGGCGGCCATCAAACGCCACCCCGGCAAACGCACCCTGGTTTTGGAAATCATCACCCCATCCGGCAGCACCTTCCCGCTGCAACTCGGCTCGGACTTTTCCGTTGCCCAGGAAGAATCCCTCCGCATCGCGCTGGAGCCGTGGCTGAAGAGGTAACTCGGCTCCCAGTATCTTCCCTGGAATCCGTTTTGATCCACCTTTCATGATAAATCTTCACGACGAGATTTTTTAAGAATTTCCGATTTCCAGAAAGCGGGAGTTGTCTATGATAAGAGCTCATGAGCACCTCTTTCCATAAACTCGTCCTTATTCGTCATGGTGAAAGCACTTGGAATCGTGAAAACCGTTTCACCGGTTGGACTGATGTTGATCTGAATGAAAAAGGCCGGGGTGAGGCCAAGGCTGCAGGCGAACTTCTCAAGAAGGAGGGATATAGCTTTGACCGCGCCTATGTTTCCGTCCTGAAGCGCGCACTTCGCACGCTCTGGTCGATCCTCGACGAACTCGATGAACTCTGGATTCCGGTCGATAAATCCTGGAGGCTCAATGAACGGCATTACGGCTCCCTCCAAGGATTGAACAAAGCGGAAACCGCCGCTAAATTTGGTGACGATCAGGTACTAATCTGGCGGCGTAGCTACGATGTCCCACCACCACCACTTGAAAAGAGTGACGAACGCTTTCCCGGCCATGATCCACGTTATCATGATGTCCCTGCTGAGGAACTTCCCCTCACGGAGTGCCTCAAGGATACGGTCGCACGCGTCCTCCCTTACTGGCATGAGGAGATTGCTCCTGCGGTGAAGCGCGGCGAGAAGGTCATCGTCGCCGCTCATGGCAACACGCTTCGCGCTCTTGTGAAGTACTTTGACAATCTGAGCGAAGAGGAAATCCTCGCCCTCAACATTCCAACCGGTGTTCCTCTGGTCTATGAACTCGACGAAGATTTGAAACCGATCCGCCACTACTACCTTGGTGATCAGGAGGCCATTGCAGCATCCATGGCGGCCGTTGCCTCACAGGGCAAGGCGCAGAAGTAGTAGCCGCAAAACGTTAGAAATCCCCTCTTCGGAAAAAAATACTTTCAGCAGTTGTCGTCATCTCCCATGCTCTCCCTATTTCGTATTGCGGACCTTTCCGGTGAAGTTCCTGTCAAAGTCCTGAAAATTCGAAGCGAAGTAAAAGAGGAGGACACATGGGATCTTTCGCCTCTCTTCCAGGATGACGCGGCTTGGGAAGCGGAGTTTGCCTCCCTCTCTAGTCGCTATCCCGGGGTCAGAGCTTTCAGCACCACGCTTGCCGTCAGCGCGAAGAACCTTCTGGATCTTCTTGAATTTGAAAAGTCACTTGATCGTTCCAGCGAACGCCTTGGTCAATATTCAGGACTACGCCTCTCGGAAGACAGTTCCGATGCCACGGCACTGGATCGCGAGGGACGCCTTCAATCTCTCGGAGCAAAGATCAGTGAGGCCTGTTCTTGGGTCTCTCCCGAGATCCAGGCGATTCCCGACGAGCAGTTTGAATCCTACCTCGCAGATCCCATCCTCGCTGAATGGGTGGTGCCCCTGACGCGACTGCGGCGTCTCAAAGCGCATACACTCGGCAATAACGAAGAACGTCTGCTTGCCTTATCGATGCCAGCGCTCTCAGGCCATCACGAGACTTTTTCCCAACTGACGAATGTCGATATGTCCTTTGGTACGGTACGGGATGATACGGGGCAGGATATCGAGCTGACCCAGAGCAGTTTTTCCTCGCTTCTCCAGCGACCGGATCGATCTGTTCGCAAGGTTGCCTTTGACGCATTTTACAGCGAATTTTCCGACCATCGCTATACGCTCGCCAGCGCACTCTCCAACTCGGTCAAATCCGATGTTTTCCTGGCTAGGGCCAGAAATTATCCCTCCGCCCTAGAAGCATCGCTCTTCATGGATGATGTGCCAGTCGCGGTCTATGACAGCCTGATCAGCGCGGTGCGTTCCCGGCTTCCCGTGTTGCATCGGTACTATGCGCTTCGTCAGCGGGTCTTCAACCTGCCGGACCTGCATGTCTACGACACCTACGCACCACTAGTTTCCACTGTCCAGAGTGATGTCAGTTTCGATGAGGCCATAGAGATGGTGCTCCAATCCCTCAAGCCTCTCGGATCGCCATACACGGAAACACTCGCCAAGGGTCTGCGTGATCAACGTTGGTGTGACCGTTACGAGAACAAGGGAAAAAGGAGCGGCGCCTTCTCCTCAGGCACCTATGAGGGTCATCCCTACATTCTGATGAACTACAAGTCGGATGTTTTTTCCGACATTTACACACTGACCCATGAGGCAGGTCACTCGATGCATACCTGGTATGCTTCCCGGGCACAGAGTTTCCAGACCTATCATTACCCCATTTTTCTGGCAGAGGTCGCCTCTACGTTCAATGAGATCCTGCTCACCGAGCATCTCCTGTCGGAAACAAATGACCGGGCGACACGGGCCTATCTGCTCAACCGTCAGATTGATGATCTCCGGGGCACACTTTTCCGCCAGACAATGTTTGCGGAATTTGAAAAGGCAATCCATGCCGCTGAAGAAGCGGGCGAGGCCCTGACGCTCCAGAGCTTTCGACAGATCTACAGGGGGCTGCTTGATACCTACTTCGGCCCCGGAGTGGTCATCGACGAGGTGCTTGAACTGGAATGCCTGCGCATCCCGCATTTTTATAGTGCCTTCTATGTCTATAAATATGCCACGGGCATCTCGGCATCGATCACACTTGCCAATCAGGTGCTCACCTCGGGTGAGACAAAAAGCTATCTGGACTTCCTCAAGAGCGGAGGGAGTAACTTTCCGATCGAGACACTGCAAACCGCCGGTGTGGAGATGCGTTCTCCCGCCCCGGTGCAAACAGCCCTCGATCTCTTTGAAAAACGGGTCGGGGAACTGGAGGAATTGCTCTCCTGATGAACAAGGGGTTCATCGACAAGCTTGTCGAGAGGATCCGATTCGTCGAACCGGAGGATGTCGGCCATTACCTTCAGGTTCTCTCGCGGGAAAAGGGATTTCTCGAAACGATCTTCAATACGATTCTGGAAGGTGTCATCGTCACGGATCCGCAGGATCGGATCATTTACCTGAACAAGACTGCCTGCTCTTTTTTCGGAATGGATGGGGCGGAGCATATCGGGCGCAAACTCGGGGAGGCGATACCAGGGCTTGATCTCAAGTCCGTTGCCTCTTCTGGAGATGTACTCAGCCGTGACCTGGAGGTTTTTTATCCGCAACGCCGCTTTCTGAATTTTTACGTGACTCCGCTCATGAGCGATGAGAAAGAGCTCTCCCGGAGAAGCCTCGTGGGACGCGCCATCATCCTGAGGGACATCACCGAGGCCCAGAGGGAACGCGAGCAGACCATCGAAAGCGAGCGTTTCTCCGCTGTGACGCTTCTCGCGGCCGGTGTCGCCCATGAGATTGGAAACCCCCTCAACTCCCTCGATATCCAACTTCAGCTGCTGGAACGCAAGCTGCGAAAAGCCACTCTCAAAGGAGAGGAGAAACTGGACCTTTCGGAGTCCGTCGCCATCGCCCGCGGTGAGGTACGACGCCTCGATCAGATCATTTCCCAGTTTCTAAAAGCGGTTCGCCCCGCGCCAATGGAGCGTCATCCCGCTGATTTCAATAAACTCATTCTGGAGACCGTCCAGTTTCTCAGGACTGAAATCGAAAATCGTGGCATCAAGGTGGAGCTCTTTCCTGCAACAAACCTTCCCTCGGTCTCCCTTGATTCGGATCAGATGCGCCAGGCACTCTACAATGTGATCCGTAATAGCTTTCAGGCCATGGGAAACAAGGGAAACCTGCGCGTCATCACCGGCAGTGATGATTCCCATGTCTGGGTTAGTATCTGTGATACGGGGGGAGGCATTACAGCCTCTGAGATCGACAAAATTTTTCAACCTTACTACTCCACCAAGGAGGATGGAAACGGCCTGGGGCTTCACGTCGTCCAGCGTATCGTCCGGGCACACGGTGGAGAAATCATTTTGGAGAGTGCCGATGGGAAAGGACTCATTTTCACCATCCGACTCCCCAGAATCGATCGTCGCATTCGCTTTCTTCCTTCAACCGATCCGCAAAACAATCAACCACCATCATGAGTACACCTCTAAAAATCGGCGACAAAGCCCCTGCCTTCACCACGACCGCCGTTGGCGGCAGCTACGGCTCCGGAATTCCCATCTCCCTGAACGACCTCAAGGGTAAGTCCGTCGTTCTCTACTTCTATCCCAAGGATGACACACCGGGTTGCACGACACAGGCATGCGGCATCCGTGATTCCTGGAAGGAAATAAAGTCCACCGGTGCAGCTCTCTTCGGAGTCAGCATTGATCCGGTGAAAGCCCATGAAAAATTCATTAACAAATTTGAGCTTCCCTTCCCCCTCCTGAGTGACACCGATAAATCCATTGTCGAGGCCTATGGAGTCTGGGTTGAAAAATCAA
>Ga0302201_10002669_pt1 | contig 13786 bp, 10 predicted proteins | sample II_Bog_N3_2_FD_194586 | JGI IMG/M metagenome (GOLD analysis project Ga0302201, IMG submission 194586) | Peat permafrost microbial communities from Stordalen Mire near Abisko, Sweden - II_Bog_N3_2 | ecosystem: Environmental > Terrestrial > Soil > Wetlands > Peat | place: Sweden: Abisko...
AGGCTGCGCGCCGCGGGCCTGGACTCGATCCCCGGCGGCGGCGCGGAGATTCTGGACGACGACGTGCGCCGGCGCATTGCCCGCATCAAATGCAACACCGAGGACTGGGTGAGCGTGCACCGCACCGCGCACCAGCTGGGCATGAGGACCACGGCCACCATGATGTTCGGCGTGGGCGAAACCTTTGAGCAGCGCGTCAATCATTTCGAGGTGGTGCGCCGCCTTCAGGAAGAGACCGGCGGCTTTACGGCCTTCATTCCCTGGAGCTTTCAGCCGGGCAACACTGCCCTGGGCGGCCATGGCTGGGAAGAAGCCTCGAGCGTCGAGTACCTGAAGGTGCTGGCTATTTCCCGGTTATATCTCGATAACATCGAGAATGTGCAGGCCAGCTGGGTCACTCAGGGCCTGAAGGTGCTGGAGTTAGGCCTGCACTTCGGTGGCAACGATGTGGGCTCGGTGATGCTGGAAGAGAATGTGGTCAAGGCCGCCGGCACGTCGAATTGCACGACGGAAGAAGAGCTGAGGAGAATCATCCGCGACGCGGGGTTCAAGCCGGTGCAAAGGGATACGCTGTACCGGACGATGTTCTTGAATTGAGCAAGGCAAGGAAGGGAGTCAGCAGTACATTGCGCGAATTGGCTCATCAAGTGTTGGTTGTGCGGAGCTAAAGTCCACCCGTAGTTGAATAGATTTCCTGCAGGAGACCCCTAACTTCGATCAAAATTTCCCAGGCCCCTTCCTGATCTGTGGGCCTCTCATGCAAGACGCGGTCGGCCTTCTTGGCTGTATCGCGAACCTGTCTCGCGGTTGTGGCGTCAAGAATATTCCATCTCTTTGCTTCTTCGACCAGGTCTTGAAACGGAATGAAACTGCCGTCGCCTTGCCTTCCAAGTCTTTCTTTGAGGGCTTGTTCGAGGGCCGCTCGACTGATGGCAACAGACGCTTGGGTAAATCCGTAGATGTACATACGGACGGCTTCTTGAACGTAGACCGCTGTCGTGATCGAGGGATGGGTTGTGGCTTCAAGCCGCGACAACTTCATGACCCTTCTAACCATCCCAGGTACGTCCTCCAATAAAAGGCGCGTAATAAAATCGTCAAGCTGGCCGGAAATGGAATCTGGAGACTTCTTTACAAGCCCTTCGATTGCGTCGAGTCCTTCCCCAGTAAACCCTTCCCTCGACGCTACGATTTGCTTAGTAATGCCGCGAAATAATTCGACCATTTTCCGGTCTTCATCCGAAGGATAGTCCTGTTCATACCCCAAATCGAGTTCATCGATGTGCCTGAGGCACTCCCTCGAGAGCGACAACGGTTCCATGCTTGCACCTCTTACCGAGCCAATTTCACACGCACTCAGGCTCATTGCAACGGAAATCGGGCGATAGATGTGTTTGGCACCTGATTTGTAGCTTTTATGCTACAATCTCTCCCGTGATCGAAGTCGTCTACTACCAGGAAGAGAACGGACACTATCCGTTCATCGAGTGGATGACGGCACTTCGTGACAAGACGGCGAAGGCCCGGATCGCTTCCAGAATCCGACAGATCGAATCTGGCAATTTTGGCAACTCGAAGCCGGTGGGTGAGGGTGTGATAGAGTTGCGGATTCATGTTGGCGCTGGATACCGAGTCTATTGCGGTCGTCACGGTCAGCAATGGGTCATTCTTCTCTGTGGTGGGGATAAAGGCAGTCAATCAAAAGATATAGCCCGGGCCAATGCGCTTTGGGAGGAGTGGAAACGGAGGCAGCCATGAGCAAACTTGTTGGAGTCGGCTCCTACAACGATTGGGAAGTGGAAGAACTTCGCAAGGACCGTGAGTTTGCGGTGGAGTATCTCAAAGCAGCCATGGAAGCGCTCGACAACCCGGAAGAGCGCGGCGGCGGACTGATTGCGTTACGCGCTGTGGCGGAGGCCTACGGCGGATTGGGTGCGGTGGCGGCGGCGGCGGGCATCAGCCGCGAGTCTCTCTATCGTGCCCTGTCTCCGAAGGGCAATCCGACACTCAAGACGCTGGTCGCCGTCCTGAAGACTCTAGGATTGCGGCTCTCGATCATCGAGAAGCAACGGGTGGAAGCCGTACAGACAAATTCAGACGACTCCTCTGCTGCGGCCTGATCGCGCAGATCTGAGATAGGAAACTCAGCCTCGACCATGCTTCATCAGCTCAATCTTCTTCTCCCTGCCATCCCGGAGTGCGGGAGCGGCGGTAGCATGATTCTCTGCTTCGTGCTACTCTGGTTCTTCGCCGTGGGGAGTGGTTTGCTCCGGCGGGAGTGCGTATGGGGATCTTAAGCAGAATCGGCATTGCTCTCGATTCCGACCTTCTGAAGCGGTTTGACCGCTCGATCGAGCGGCGGGGCTATACCAACCGCTCCGAAGCGTTTCGGGATCTGATTCGCGACCGCCTAGTCACCGAAAAGACGGCGGACGCGCATGCGACCGTGGTGGGCACTGTCACCCTCATCTACGATCACCACGCCAGCGGCATCAGCGAGAAACTCACCGAGCTGCAGCACGCGCATCACGAGCTGGTGGTTTCAACCAGTCACGCCCACCTAGACCACGACTCCTGCCTTGAGGTGCTGATCGTGCATGGCAAGTCGGCACAGATAGAGGATTTTGCCGACCGGCTGATCGGCCTGAAGGGCGTGCAGCACGGGCGGCTGGTAATGACCGTGCCATCGCACGCGATTGAGCACCACCAGGACGAGCACACGCACAGCCACAAACACTGAGACAAAGAATTGATCACGCGCAAAAGGAAGAATCATGAGGCCGAGTAGCACGAACGCGCCACTCGTAGCACTTAGTTTTTTTGCACTTGCCTGGCCCCTGGCGGCGCAGACGGGAGCTGCGCGCCTTGGCGGCACGGTGCTCGACCCGCAGGGTCACCCGGTCGCCAAGAGTGATAAGGCTTATCCGTCCCGGCTATCAGGAACTGTGGTAGACACCTCTGGCGCCGTGATTGCCGGGGCCACCGTGCAGGTTCAAAGCGCAAACGGCACTGTACAAAGAACGACACACTCGAACACGAACGGCTCCTTCATCATTTCTGGACTCGCGGCAGGTAATTATCAACTCGTCGTATCGAATCCCGGTTTTGAAGCCAAAGAAATCTCCGTCACGATAGGAACCACCGGGGCATCGGCTCCGCTGCGCATCTCTCTGACAGTGGGCGCCGTAAGCACCACCATCAACGTGCAGGGCCGGGCGGATGACCTTATCGGAATTGCCGAATCCGGCACTCAGGGAGCGGTGGGCGCAACGGAAATCGAAGATCGTCCGATTCTTCGTTCGGGAGAAGTCTTGGAGACGGTTCCCGGCCTCATCATCACGCAACACGCCGGCGGCGGCAAAGCCAACCAGTATTATCTTCGCGGCTTCAATCTGGACCACGGCACAGATATCGCCATTTTCCTCGACGATATGCCGCTGAACCTGCCGTCGCACGCGCACGGCGAGGGTTACTCCGACATGAACACCGTCATCCCGGAGTTTGTGAAGCGGGTGGATTTCGAGAAGGGCCCTTATTACGCGAATGTCGGTGACTTTGGCTCGGCTGCATCGACCCGTATGGAGTTTTTCAAGACGCTGCCCCAGAATTTCGCCAAGGTGGAAGGCGGCTCGCATACTTATGGGCGGGCCGTCTTCGGCGGATCGCACAAGCTCGGTTCGGGCAATCTGCTGTACGGCGGAGAAGAGTATTACTATGACGGCCCATGGAAGCATCCGGATGCTTATAACAAAATCAACGGCTTACTAACTTACAGCCAAGGCGGCGACGCCGATGGTGTCAGCATCACGGCCCGCGCTTACCACGGAAAATGGAACTCGAGCGATCAAATCCCGGTTACCGCCCAAGTCAGCCCTACAACCTCTACGCCATACGGAGTTGGTTACTTCGGCACACTGAACCCGACGGACGGCGGCCACAGTCAGCGTTATAGCTTGCAGGGTGAGGGTCATCACCAAGGCACAAATTCCGAGTCGAGAATCGCGGCCTACGTATTTTATTATGATATGGATTTGTTTTCCGATTTCACTTACTTCCTGGTGGACCACAACAGAGGCGACCAGTTCGAACAGCAGGATAGGCGCTGGGTAGGTGGGTTTGACGCACACCACACGGTCTTCAGCACATGGTTTGGCCGCAAGATGTCAAATACCTTCGGCCTGCAACTCCGCAACGATTGGATCAACAACGGCCTTTACCGGACGGATAATCGCAGGCGCACGATCAAAACTGATTATTCCGCCACTGGCATCTCTTTCAACGACACCATCTGCAACACCTACACATCCACCGTTAGTATCAGTGTGGATGGTGGTACCCCTGCCAGTTTTCCCAGCGCCTGCCCGGCTTTGCCCCCGACCACGGAGCGGGATAACTTTACGGACATGATAGGCAGTGCTTATGTGGAAAATAGAATCCAGTGGGCGAACAAATTCCGGTCGGTCGTGGCCCTGCGCGGCGACGACGATAAAGTTGTCGTCACCAGCCTGGCCTACCCGACCGATATTGTTACTTTGCACGACGGCACCACCACGGTAAACGCGGCCAATTCCGGCTCGGCCAGCAAGTTCCTGCCCAGCCCAAAAACAAGTTTGATTTTCGGCCCGTGGGCCAATACTGAGTTCTATTTACAGGGAGGATTCGGCTTTCACTCGAACGACGGACGTGGCGCAACCCAACAGGTGGAACCGGTTTCGCCGGACAATCCTTACCACGGTACACTCAACACGAAAATTACCCCCCTGGTCCAAACCAAGGCCGGAGAAATCGGCGTGCGCACGGTGGCCGTCCCTCATCTGCAAAGCACCCTTGCACTCTGGTATCTCCGCAGTAATTCCGAACTGCTGCAGGATGGCGACACCGGAGGCACGTCTGCTTCAGAACAGTCGAGCAACCGCTATGGCCTCGAATGGGCGAGCTACTACACGCCAACGGAACATCTGGCTGTCGATTTCGATATTGCCGACTCTAGGGCACAGTTCACCCAAATAGACCCGGATGATGCGACACAGTACCTCACAAATAGCTCCATCACAATCAATGGCAACCCAGCTGGCTCCTTCTATGCGCAACAGAGCGACCCAGGGGGAAAGCTTGTGCCAGAAGCGGTCAGGGTGGTGATTTCCTCGGGCATCACACTGCACGATTACAAAGGCCTTTCGTCGAGTTTGCGCCTGCGCTACTTTGGCCCGCGCGATTTGACGTCCGACGGACTTTATCAGTCAAGTCAAACGGTGTTGCTCAATGGGGAGGTCGGTCATCAGTTTTTCAAGAAATGGCACGTTACGGCCGAGTTTCTGAATATGCTTGACCGCAAAGATGCCGACATTGACTACGCCTATGTCTACCAAATTGCTCCAACAGCCGCGCCGGGATTCGGACGCGTTAACCATCCCACCGAACCGTTTCTGCTGCGATTCGCATTAGGAAGAAGCTTTTGACAGATGCCGCACAAGTATCCGTGCACCGATTGTCCCTGGACCCGGCCTGACGGCACAATCGTCAGGCCGGGGGGACGCCCGTCTATGTGCCCGGAGGCAGGGGAGTGAACCCGTGGGCATCCGCATGGTGTCGCGGGTGGGCGGGTCCGTCTCCTGGCGGTTTGGGGCAGAGAAGTGAGCCGCGCATCCGAGCCGCCAAAGGTGATACATTTTTAGAATACGTGCTACGCAGGGCGATCCCCGATGCCCGCACGCAAACCTGAAGGAAACCGATGCCACGCCTCCTGCGGAATCTGTTCAATGACGAACCGGGCAGCACCAAAGCCAGGGTGGTGGCCCTCTATGCTCTTTTGCTGACGTTCAATCTGGGGGCATGGGTCTGGGCATTCGCGGCGTTTCACCGCTTTCCGGTGCTGCTGGGCACGGCATTTCTGGCTTACAGTTTCGGGCTTCGCCACGCCGTGGACGCGGATCACATTGCGGCCATCGACAACGTGACCCGCAAACTGATGCAGCAGGGCAAGCGGCCGGTCACGGTGGGGCTGATGTTCTCGCTGGGCCACTCAACCATCGTTGTGGTGGGCTCGCTGGCCATTGCCGCCACCGCGCTCGCGCTGCAGCACCGCATCGATGGAGTGAGAGAGGTGGGAGGGGTGATCGGCACCCTGGTGTCGACCCTTTTTCTGTTCGCCATTGCGCTGGTCAACCTGGTGGTTCTGCATTCGGTCTATCGCAGCTTCATGCGGGTGCGGAGCGGCGAGCCTTATGTGGACGAAGACTTTGACATGCTGCTGGGCAATCGCGGCTTTCTTTCCCGCCTGTTCCGCCCCATGTTCAACCTGATCCAGCGCAGTTGGCACATGTATCCGCTGGGCTTTCTGTTTGGCCTGGGATTCGACACGGCCAGCGAGATCGGGTTGCTGGGTATCTCTGCTGCCGAAGCGTCCAAGGGGCTTTCGCTGTGGTCGATTCTGGTGTTCCCCATCCTGTTTGCCGCGGGCATGTCGCTGATCGACGCCACCGACAATGTGCTGATGCTGGGCGCCTACGGCTGGGCCTACGTGAAGCCCATCCGCAAGCTCTACTACAACATCACGATTACCAGCGTGTCAGTGGTTGTGGCCCTGGCGGTGGGCGGCATTGAGGCGCTGGGGCTGCTGGCGGGGCAGTTCCACCTGAGGGGCGGAGTTTGGGATTTGGTAGGCAATCTCAACGATCACTTCGGCCTGCTCGGCTACTGCATCATTTCGCTGTTTGCCGTGAGCTGGATCCTGTCCATTGCGATCTACAAATGGCGCCGGTTTGACGAACTTGAATTTGGCGCCAGAGACGCGGGTTAGGGCCACATGATTTCGCGCCTTGAGTGCGTGCTTTCCCAGGTCCCAGAATCGGGACCAGGGGCACCCGCCGGACGCCCCCGTGGTTCATGCTCTCCCACCCTTCCACGATGAAACTGTGGAAGGATGGGGCACCCAGTTCAATGGCGGCGAGGGTGGGCGACCCGTCAAAAACTTATAGCCGGGTAACGATGGAACAAAAGCGCGCCTTCTTCAATCATATTGCTTCTTCATGGGACGAGATTCAGCGCGGGCCCCAGATTGCGCCGGGGATACGGAACTTTGTGCAATGCGCCTATCTCGACGGGGCACGAAGCATTCTGGATGCCGGCTGCGGCACGGGCATTCTTGTGCCTTCGCTGCTGGCCGCCTATGCGCGCACCAAACTCATCATCGAGCTCGACTTTGCCGAAGAGATGCTGCGGCGCAACCGTGCCAAATACCGCAATTCCCGGCTGGTGCGGCTGGCGGGCGATGCCACGAATCTGCCCTTTCCGGACGAGTCCATCGATCTGATCCTCTGCTTCAATACCGCGCCTCACCTGGGCGATGGGGAGGCGGCATTCCGCGAGCTATTCCGCGTGCTGGCTCCAGGCGGAACGATGGCGGTAGGCCACCTGATGAGCAGCCTGGAGCTGAACCGCTTTCACGCCAATCTGAACGGACCGATTGCCCAGGATCGCCTGCCGCCCGCGAAAGAGATGGGAAAGCTGTTTGGCGCTCTGGGCGGAAAAGATGTGATTGCGCAGGAACAGCCGGGCTGGTATTTCGTACGGGTCAACAAACCGGAATGACGCTGGCTGGCGGCTCGAAGCATTTTTGCTGTTGCTGGAATGGGAGTGTTGCGGCGGCCCACCCTAGCCGCAGGAACAAAGACGCGGCGAGGGCGGGGCACCCTGGCGTGTCGGACTGCTCCCGATGAATAGGACCAGATAGGGCTTCCTGGTTTCCCACCCTTGCGGCGGAAAAAACCGCAAGGATGGGGCACGGAGCGTTGTGCGGCTTCAGGGCCGGCGTTCAGCCAGCCGTCACGGGCTGGAGTGAGTCGGGCTACTCAGGATGACAGAAAGGGTGGGGCACCCCGATTGCGGACTCAGCTTTTTTGCCGGGTGGCGGCCCGCTCTACCAGGGCGGGCAGAGTGCCGCGCGGAAAGGCCGTGGACTGGCGCACCACCAACCGGGTTCCGATGGCCCACTCGGTTCTGGCAGCCTTGGGGTGGTCCGGCTCGATGCCCGCGCGCAGCGCCTCGACCGCGCCGGCGGCCAGATCCTTGCACGACATTTGCACGGTGGTGAGCGGCGGCAGCATGAACTGGGCGAGGTGAATGTCGTCAAATCCGACCACGGAAATGTCCTCGGGCACCTTGTGCGTGGTGCGGTAGAGGCCATGCAGGACGCCGATGGCGGTCATATCGTTGGAACAGAGGACGGCTGTGGGCAGCTCGGCCAGCGCGACCAGATGCTCGGCCGCCGCCATGCCGCCCTCCATGGTGTGATCGCCCACCACAATGTGTTCGGCGGGAACCGTCAGCCCGAGTTCGGCCATGGACTTGAGGTATGCGTCGCGGCGGGCCACGGCCGAGCGCAGGCGCAGCGGGCCACTGACAAAGGCGATGCGGCGATGGCCAAGCGCGGCCAGGTGCTGCACGGCCTGGCGGATTCCCTCTCCATAGTCGACCTTGAGGACGCGGATATTGGGCAGGTCCGGTCCGGCATCCACAAAGACCAGGGGAAACTCGCGTTCCACGAGTTGCTTGACCAGGTCCTCTTCGATGCCGAAGGTCATCACGGCCACGCCGTCCACATTGCGCTGCTGCATGCGGCGGATGAGCAACTCGGTGCGCACCGCATCGTAGCTGGTGGAACCGATCATGACCTCGTATCCCTGGGCCACGGCCAGGTTCTCAAACTCCTGCACCAGCTCCGGGAAGAAGGGGTTGGTGATTTCGGAAACGATGAGGCCCAGGGTGCGGCTGCGGCCGGAGACCAGCGCGCGGGCCTGGGTATTGGGCACGTAGCCCACCTCTTCGACCGCCTTCCACACCCGCCGGGCCAGTTCCGGGTCGACGGTGGAGATGTGGTTGACCGCACGGGAGACGGTGGCGATGGAAACGCCCGCGCGGCTGGCTACGTCGCGAATGTTGACGGCTCCGGGCCGCCGTTGGTCGGAAGGAGTGTTCTTGGAGGCGCTCACGGGTAAGACGATTGTACGCTTTCCCATTGTTTCTCGAATAACGATTTTTTGAACAATGCAGGCGCAAAGGGTCTGGATACGGCGTATTGCGGGATATTTCCAGGCGCGTGAGCGGCGAGAACGGAGTAGGGAAAGTGCACGACGCAGGGATTTTCTGGAAAGCGTTTCCCTGAGAAATGCGTCGAGGCAGGGAGCCAAAACCGGCAAGTAATGCGATTTAGGGATGCGCCTGGGCGAAGACACCCAGGCGGCGTTCGAGGAGCGCGAGAGAGCGAGCTTTCAGAGGTTATTGCGGGGTCAGAACCTTGATGGTGTTCAGCCAGGTTTCAACTCGCTGAGGCCAGGCAGTCACAGGGAGCGCGGTGCGGCGCAGTCCGTAACCGTGCCCGCCCTGGGAATAAATGTGCAACTCTGCCGGCACCTTGGCGTTCTTGAGGGCCATGAAGTAGACCACCGCATTCTCCACATGCACCGGATCGTCCTCGGCCTGCACGATGAAGGTGGGCGGCGTGTCGGCCGTGGGATGGATCTCCGGATTGGGCGCGAAGTTCTTGTCCGCGAGGGCCAGGTAGCCGGGATAGACGACCACCGCAAAGTCCGGGCGGCAGCTCAGCTTGTCGGCGGCATCGAGCGGATCGTAGAGGCGCTTGTCGTAGTGGGTGCTGAGAGCGGCCACCAAATGGCCGCCGGCGGAAAAGCCGAGCACGCCGATACGGTTGGGGTCGATGTGCCACTCGGCCGCGTGCAAGCGAACCAGGCCCACGGCGCGCTGCGCGTCCTGGAGAGCCGCGGCAGACTTGGGATAGGGCCCGGTGTCGGGCACGCGGTACTTGAGCAGCACGCAGGTGATGCCGGCGGAGTTGAGCCAGTCGCAGACCTCGGTACCTTCCAGGTCAATGGCCAGGATGCTATAGCCGCCTCCGGGAAAGACAACAACCGCTGCGCCCGTATTGTTGCCCTTGGGCGAATAGAGAGTGATCGTCGGCTTGGAGACGTTGCCCAGGCGAACCAGGGGCCTGCCGGCGATGAGGTTGTCCTTGGCGGTGGTGGTGTCAGCTTCGGGAAGCGGATTGGCGGACTCGCCGGGAGCCACACCGGGCCAGACCGGCAGGGTGAGGTGACCGGGCGCCGGCGGCCAGCCGGAGGGCTGAGCCACCAAGCTGGTGGAAATTGCCGCAGCAGTCAAGATAAGAAGCACACTCCTGTTCATGCGAATTGCCTCCCCACAAAAATGGTCGCAGCGATGATTGCAGCCGGAGGGGCGGCGATGCAAATCGCGCTGCGGCTGCGCCGACTGCACGCGACCTCGCGCAGTGATGCACTCCAGCGCGCTGTTCCTCAAGCCGCAAAGCCTGCCTCAGGGCTGTACGCCCGAGGGGACCAACACCGTCAGGGCATCGGGCACCATCTCGATCCTCACCGGCAAGGCGCCCAGCAGTTCCCCATCGGCCTCGACGAAGACGCGCGCCGTCGAGCCTGGGCGCACATGACACTCCACCGTGGCCGCGTTCAATAATTCGACCTCGTGGGAGAAGGTTTGCCGCCCGCACATGACGGCCAGCATGAAGCGCAGGAAGTGCATGCGGTTGCGCGTCTTGAAGGCCACCACCCGCAGCGTGTCCTTGTGCAGCGTGGCGCCGGGAGCCAGGTTGTGCAGCAGGCCGCCAAAGTCGCGAATCCGCACCGCCAGAAGCTGTGACACCTCTTCTACCCGCACATTGCGGCTGCCATGCACCTGGAAGCCCGCCTTGAAAAGAGGAAAGGAGTGAGTGGCCCAGACGCGCAACCCCTGCACCAGATAGAGGGCGTAGCCGAAGCGCCGCTTCAGGCGGGTATCGAGAAGGGACATGAACAGCGCGTCCGCGCCCACCCCGGCGGCCACCGTGAAATAACGGGAGCGGCGCTCGCCGTCTGCGTCCCGGTAGTGAATCAGGCCGACTGGAATCCGCACCGGAGTGGCGTCCAGCAGTCTGCGGATCGCCTTGGCCGGAGATGAGCCCAGGCCCAGATTCGCGGCCAGCGCATTGGCCGTGCCCAGCGGCACCACCCCCAGCGCCACCGGCGTACCCACCAGGCATTGCAGGATTTCATGCACCGTGCCATCGCCGCCGCAAGCCAGGATGGTGTCGCAGCCGCGGCGCACTGCCTCCAGGGCCTGCGTCCCGGCGCTGCCCGCCGCGTAGGTCTCCAGCGTCTCCGCCTCAATACCCGCTCGGCGCAGTACGGCCAGCGCATCGTCAATGACTGCTGACCGAAGCCGGGAATGCTGGCCGGAATGCGGGTTGTAGATCAGAGCGACACGGCGCATCGAAGTTCCCGCGCGGGGAGCTTCCACCGGGCCCTGCGCGCAGACGGGGAGCCCGCCACCGCTGAACTTCTCGTTGCTGACCAGCACACTCATAAGCTGCCTTCCCTGCCCATACTGCCCGCCGTCCGGATCGAAGTGATGATTTTCCTTCCCCTGGTTCAGAGAAACAAGGAGACGCACACCAACCAGGGTTCAGTGATACTCGCCTTGAAGGACGTGACGGAGAATCGCTTCCTGGCGCGAGTCCTGCTCCGCCAGCAATTCCCGGATATCCTCTGCTTCCTTGCTTTCGAATCTCAAGGCGCTGTCATTAGCGAAATTCAGAGTCGCGCTCTTGTAGACCACCCCAATGGGACCGCGCGAATAGTAGGTTCCACCGTAGTAGAACCCCGACGCGCCGAATACGTCCATGGGAAGAAACAGCCTCCGCTTTGCAATCTCTTGGCTATAAACAGGAGAGCCTTGCTCAAGTTCACGGCCCGCCGGGATTCCCAGCAGATCTTGCAGGGTTGGCGCTATGTCGATATGCGACGTCGGATCATTGATCGGAACCGAGTGCTTCAGGACTCCGGGCACATAAATCATCATGGGCACACGCATCCTGGCGTCTTCGAGCTTCCCATTGGAAAACCGCGAATACGCATGACCGTCCTTGTCAGCCAGGAATCGCATTCCATGATCGGCCGTCAGAACAATGATAGTGTTCTCCAGGGCTCCATCCCGCCTCAGCTCATCCATCAATTGGCCCAGCCACGCATCCTGGAGAACCGCCAAAGCATGGCCGCGCTCCAATTCTGACCTGGATGAGCGCCCGCTCAGTTCGCGGTACGGATCGTGCCCTATCTCCGGGAAGTAGGCCGCGCAAAAGCGCTGCCGGCTGGCTGTCCAGCTGTGAATCTGCTGCCGCAGCGAACCCAGTGCCTGAAGGTCGTGGCTCTCGGTGTATTCCACAGGACCATAGAAGGTTGCATCCCCCTCCCTGTCGAGGCTGGCGTCTATCGTGGGCTCGCCAATCTTATCGAAGCCGAGACTCGCCAGCATCCGGTCATCGCGCTGGGACGGGACCTTCCACACGTAGCCGTAGTAGCCGGTCTGGTATCCAGACTGCCGCAGGCTATGGATAAGTCCGGGAATCTCGATTTGCTTGTCGATGAGATTCCCGCTGGAGGATTTCTCATAGAGCGAAGTAAAAATGGAAAAGGCCGCCGCATTGGTCGCCGGATAGCTCGTGTAGTGCCTTCCCATCAAGAAAGAGTGATCGCGGAGGCGCCGGACGTTCGGCATGTCCGACAGCGAATCCCGTGCGGGGTCGAAGGACTGCGCGGTGATGGCCTCCATCACAAACAGGATGACATTGTAGTTTTTTGCCTGTCCGCTGAAGGCCGATGGGGCGGGCGCCGGAACATGCGAGGCTGCACGGTACGCCTCAATCATTTGCGGAACACTGCCAAAATGCTGCGAGGAGACGATGCTATCGGAGAAAGCCGGATACGCGGTCAGTTCCAGAACAGGCTGCGTCCAGGGCATTGCCTGAACGGCGGGAATCCATGCGATGGCCGCGGCCAGGGACAGGAGACCGAATACGCCCAGAATGGCATGATTCAACCAGCGGAAGTTAAAGTGCAGAGCGGCCACTGCGATGAGCGTGGCAAGCCCGACGGCAACGAAGGTCGCTGCAAGCTTGAAGATGGTCAAGGCGGGGACCCAGATAAACGCGATGGATTGACTTTTGATGGCCCACAATACCGAGTCCCACATGACTTTCAGGGACAAAAAGGCGCCGGTGGTAATAAACACGACGAATTCAGCGTTGACGAGAGCCAGAGCGAAGAACGCGCCCAGGGTGGCAATGACCAGCCGCCAGCGCGGCGAGAATCGGCATGTCAGCAGACAAAAGACCAAGGGCACGAAAAAGAAGTAGCACAGCATGTCCGAACGGAAGAAAGCAGCCTTTTCCCAGAAGTAAAGCACCGGCGGAGTCCGCAGGCTCGAGGCGATTTCGTCGTAGGGCGGGTACGCTCCATGAAGGAGCATGGAAACCTTAGCCATCAGGATGCACATTGCGGACGCCAGCCAGGGCAAAAGAACGAACCCCAGCTTGTTCTGTTTAGACCAACCGTGGACCATTCGCGAATTGAACGTTCTCTTCAAAAACAGGTCTGGCAACATGGACGTCAGCTTTCCGTGCCGGAATCTCACAGAGTTTTAACTCAGCTTTCACAGATAAGAATGATTTATGCGTTATTATATTTGCCCGGCCGGCAGCCAGCACGAAAACTCGATATATCCCCGCTTTGGGCAAGGAACCGCAAACCGGGGTCAGGGCTTTACATAGGGCGGAATCAGCAAGGTGAGCGCATGGGGCACCATCTCGATCCTCACCGGCAAGGCGCCCAGCAGTTCCCCATCGGCCTCGACGAAGACGCGCGCCGTCGAGCCTGGGCGCACATGACACTCCACCGTGGCCGCGTTCAATAATTCGACCTCG
>Ga0302201_10002674_pt1 | contig 13781 bp, 9 predicted proteins | sample II_Bog_N3_2_FD_194586 | JGI IMG/M metagenome (GOLD analysis project Ga0302201, IMG submission 194586) | Peat permafrost microbial communities from Stordalen Mire near Abisko, Sweden - II_Bog_N3_2 | ecosystem: Environmental > Terrestrial > Soil > Wetlands > Peat | place: Sweden: Abisko, Stordalen...
AGGCACCTACGCCGTCTTTAACACCACAGAAGGCAAAATCACCGTGCGCCTTTTTGAGACCGAAGCGCCCATCACCGTGAAGAACTTTATCGAGTTGGCCGAGGGCGCCAAAGAGTGGACGCACCCAGTCACACGCGCCAAGTCGAAGGACAAGCTCTACGACGGCACGATTTTCCATCGCGTGATTCCCGATTTCATGATCCAGGGCGGCGACCCGGCGGGCAGCGGCATGGGCGGACCGGGCTACCGCTTTCAGGATGAGACCAAGGGCTCGCCGCACAGCTTTGACAAGGCGGGCAAGCTGGCGATGGCCAATTCCGGCCCCGGTACCAACGGCAGCCAGTTCTTTCTCACCGTGGCGGCGACGCCGTGGCTCACCGGCAATCACACCATCTTCGGCGAAGTGGTGGAGGGCCAGGATATTGTGACCGGCATCTCCAAAGTCGCGCGCAACGCGCAGGACAAGCCGCACAAGCCCGTGGTGCTGGAGTCGGTGACGATCGAGCGCGTCAGTTAGACGACGCCGCGCACAGTTTTAGAATGGCCTCGCCGAACCGCTCGACCTTGGCGGGGCCAATGCCATCAATGGCAAGCAACTGCGCCGGGCTGGCAGGCCGGGCCATGGCAACCGCCTGCAAAGTGCGATCATGCAGCACCAGGTACGCCGGGAAGCCCAGCCGCTTCGCTTCGGCCGTGCGCCACTCGCGGAGCTGCGCTGCGAGAGCCTCGGATGCGGGCGTCGGTTGCGGCGGAAGCGCCTCCACGGCTGCCGGTTTTCGCGCTGTGGACTTGGGTGGTTTTGAGCTCCGCGGCGGTGCGGCGCTGCTACCAAATTCCTCCACAGTGCCGTCGGCGAGAAGCAGCTCGAGCGGCGTGGTTGGCCTTACGTCGAGACCCGCATCGGTCAGCATCACCTTGCGAAAACGCAAAACCTCGCCGTTTTTCTCAAACGTCGCCTCCTCGATCTCGATGAGTCCGGCGCAGACCATCGCCCCCAGCAACGCCTCGTATTCTTCGCGGCTCATTCTCCCGACCAGTTCAAGTTTCCGTTGCAGGGTTCCCGCCGCAATGTAATTCACTGACCTCAGCTCGTCCACCATCGCTTGAACAATGATTCGCTCGGAAGGCGTGGCGTGCCGGAACTGGCGCAGCTGCGCGCCTGCCGGGTCGCAGACGTCGCAGATACCACAAGAGCGGGCGGCATCTTTCACATCTCCAAAATGCCGGACAAGTTGCGACATCCGGCAAGTACCCGAATCTGCGAATCGCACCACGTTTTCGAATTGTTCGGCGCGATACTGGGCTTGCACCGTGTAACTTTTCTGCCAACCGGAAGCGCCTTTGGTTACGGCTCCGCCGAAATCGACGCGCGCGCCGCCGTGAATCTCCAGCTTCTCCAGAGCTTTGTCGAACTCTTCCTCGGAGAGTTCCGAGAGGGCGCGCTGCTCTTCGACCGGAAGCGGCTCCGTGCGGAGCGCCGCGAAGACTTTTTTCAAGTGCTCGACCGGAGGATAGTCGCGATTGAGGAAGAAACCGTGCGTGCGCTGGTCGGCATAGGAGTGCATCAGGTAAGTGCGGCTCTCGGCGCCGTCGCGCCCCGCGCGGCCGATTTCCTGATAGTAGCCTTCAAGACTCGACGGCAGACCGGCGTGAATGACACTTCGGACGTTGGCTTTGTCGATCCCCATGCCAAAGGCGATGGTGGCGACAACGGCCTCCAGTTCGCCGCGCTGGAATGCCCTCTGCACGCGGTCGCGCGTTTCTGCGTCGAGGCCCGCATGGTAGGCAGCGGCTGGTAGCGTGGCTGACAGCTCCGCTGCTAGACTTTCGGATTGCTTCCGCGAAGTAGCGTACACAATGGCCGGCCGCCGCGCGGGATCGGCCAACAATCGGCAAATGATTCCGGCGCGCGCCGGGACAGAAACTTCGACCACTTCGATCGCGAGATTGTTGCGGCGGAATCCGTGGATGAATTTGAGGGCGTCAACCATGCCCAATTGCGCGAGGATGTCGGCTTGCACACGAGGTGTCGCGGTTGCGGTGAGCGCGATGACCGGCGGGGGATTTTCAGAGCCGCGCAACTGGGGAAGATATTGGCCCAGCATGCGATAGTCGGGCCGAAAGTCATGGCCCCATTGCGAAATGCAATGCGCCTCATCGATGGCGATCAACGCGAGCCTTTGTTTCGCCAACATCTCGGGAAATCCGGGAACGCGCAATCGCTCCGGCGCGATGAACAGGAATTGCAGATCGCCCCGCAGATAGTCGGCGCATACCTGGCGGGCCGCGCCGCGCTCCAGTCCAGAGTGAATGCGGCCCACGCGCAAACCAATTGCGGTGAGCTTTGCCGCCTGGTCTTCCATGAGCGAGATCAACGGCGAGATCACCAGTGCGGTTCCGCCGCGCGCAATGGCGGGCAATTGAAAGCAGAGCGACTTCCCTGCCCCGGTTGGCATCACAAGCAACAGATCGCGCCCGGCAATGGCCGCGCGGCACACCTCTTCCTGATTGGCGCGAAAGCCGGCAAAGCCGAATACGGACTTGAGGAGCCCGCACATTTCGTCCGCGTTGGAGGGATCGGTCAAGAAGAGTCAGGCGGGCAAGCAGCGCAAGCAACTTCCTTTACTTTCTATTCTCGCAGAGTGCCGACCCCCGCGGAATTCAGAACACGTGCGCGGTAGAGTAGAAGTAGAGAAGAAAGAGACAAGTCGGCATGGTTTCAGTTCGAATGAAAACATCCCCCAGGGGCTAAAGCCCCCGATCATTTTGCGGCGGCTGCGGCACGACTGAAGTCGTGCCCTTTCACGAATCCTTCAGGCTGTTGCACTACCGACAATTCAGATTCGGCATTGCGCATTCAGGAGTGGGCTTGAACGGTAAACCAACAGAGCGACGGGAAATTGAAGGCATGTCGCACGCGTGGCGCGCGTTGCGGCACCGCAACTTCCGGCTGTTTTTCGGCGGCCAGACGATTTCGCTCATCGGTACGTGGATGACGCGCATCGCCACAGCGTGGCTGGTGTACCGGCTCACGCATTCGGCGCTGCTGCTGGGCACCGTGAGCTTTGCGGGGCAGATTCCCACGTTTCTCGTTGCGCCTTTTGCGGGCGTGTGGATCGACCGATGGGATCGCCGGCAGGTACTGGTGTGGACGCAGACCCTCGCCATGGTGCAGTCGTTCGCGCTGGCCGGGCTCACGTTTTCCGGGCACATCACTATCCACTGGATTCTATTTTTGAGCGTGATGCAGGGCGTCATCAATGCCTTCGACATGCCGGGACGGCAATCGTTCATGGTGCAGATGGTGGAGGACCGCGCCGACTTGAGCAACGCCATCGCCATCAACTCGTCGATGGTGAACGTGGCGCGGCTGATCGGCCCGTCGCTGGCGGGAATGCTGATCGCGGTGACTAGCGAGGCGTGGTGCTTCCTCATCGACGGCATCAGTTACATCGCGGTGATCGCATCGCTGTTGATGATGCACGTGCATGTGCCCGCGATCGTACGCAAGGCGACATCGACCTTCCATGAGATGAAGGAAGGCTGGAGCTACGTTTCGGGGTTTCTGCCCATCCGCACCATCCTGATGCTTTTTGCCGTGGTGAGCTTGATGGGCATGCCTTTTGTGGTGCTGATGCCGGTATTCGCGGCCACTGTGCTGCACGGCGGGCCGCATACACTTGGGTTTCTGATGGGCGCGATGGGCGTGGGCGCACTCGCATCCGCGCTGTCGCTGGCCGCACGCAGAAACGTGCGCGGACTCATCCGCATGATCCCGGTTGCGGCGGGAGTTTTTGGACTGGGGCTGATCGGATTCGGGCTGTCGAGCACGTTCTGGCTTTCGATGGCGATGGTGCTGGTGGCGGGCGCGGGCATGATGCAGGGCATGGCCGCGAGCAACACCATCATTCAGACACTGGTGGATGAAGACAAGCGCGGCCGCGTGATGAGCTACTACACCATGGCGTTTATGGGCATGGCGCCGTTCGGCAGCCTGCTGGCAGGAACGATGGCGCACGCGATTCCGTCGACGCCGCTGTGGATTTTTTCCAAAACGATGCTCGCCGGCGCGCAATGGACCGTCATCATCAACGGCTTGGTGGTGGTGCTGGGAGCGGCGTGGTTTGCAACCCGACTGCCGGCGCTGCGCGTGGTGGTGCGGCCGATTTACCAGGAGATGGGCATCATTCCCGCGCCCGAGGAGATGGCGGCGGAACAGTGATCGACAGCTTCTAGCCTCTAGCTGCTAGCCGCTTTCCCACCTTTGGCGCAAAGTGTAACCCACCCTAAACGCTAAAAGCGCGTTTAGGATGGGGCAACCAGTTTCGAGTCGATCTGCTTACTGCGTGACGCCGCAAAGATGCACTTGGATGCCAAGCTCTGCGAGCATCGCGGCTTTGGTGGCCAGGGCTTTGGCGGCAGACTCTGCTGACGGCGCGTAGGCCACGTTGACGTGGTTGGCGCGGTGGCGGGCCATGAACTGGTTCTGGCTCACTCCATGGAAAAGGGCGTGCACAATGGGCCATTGCGGCGTGGTTTCTTGCCAGCGGCGTTCGGTTTCAGCCGCGGGCAGAGTGACAACCGTGCCGCGGCCGATGTCGCAATGCAGCGCGCCGCCCTCGACAAAGACGCGGCTCCAGACAATTTCGCCGGGCTTGCCAACGCCTTTGAGCGAGCCGCCGCCGAGCGGGAAATACATGGCGGGCTGGCGCTCGCTGGTGGCACCCGCGTAGCCGCCCACAAAGTGATTCGCCGGCGCGGCGCCGGAGATTTGCAGCAGCCACACGAAATCGTCGATTTTGGAACTGCCGCTGGCGCTACCATCGCCCTTGTAATGCTCACCCCAGCGCACATCGTGCAGCGTGGTGGAAGGATCGAGGCCGAGGGCCTTCCAGCAGCGGTTGGTAATCATCTCATCCACGCCAGCGCACTCGTCCACTTCATTGAAGTGCGGCAGCGGACCGCCGGCATACAACTCTTCTTTGGTCCCATCGGCGAAGACCGGCGGACGCTCGGAGTTGTTCAACATGCCTTCGGCCAGGTCCGAAGCGGGCGCCATGTCTTTGAGTCCCTGCTGATATTGAATGCCCACGGCGTCGCAGCCAAATTCGTGCGCGATGCGTACAGCGGCAATGTACATTTTGCATTGCCCGAGCACCTGATCGAGCGTGAGCTCCGTCGCTTCATCCTTGCCGAAATCGAACTTGACGCCTTTGGCCACCAGCCACTGGTAAACGGCTTGCGCCTCGTCGTCGCTCACCGTGCGCATTTTGGCTACCAGCGCCGACTGGCTCAACCGCTCCTTGAAAATTCCCGCGGGATTGATCAGCTCGTCGTCGATGATGGCGTTGTACATGCCCATGCAGCCCTCATCGAAGATGCCCATGATGGCCTTGCGATGTTGCAACTCGGCGGCCAGCTCGGCGCCGAGTTTGGCGCTCTCGGCTGGCAATTTGCTCTTGTCGAGCGTGTGCACATGCGAGAGGTCGTGCGTAATCTTGCCGGTCTTGAGCCACTCGTCAAGAGCATTCTGAAAATGCGCGTCAGTAAAATCCTTGCTCCAGATGGACGAGAATGGCTTGCCGGCTTTAATGAGCGAGCCGTTAAGATTGAGCAGCCCCACCAGCCCCGGCCACTGGCCCGACCAGTTTGCGGCAGTAAGAATTGGACCGCGGTGACTGCGCAGCCCAGGCAAAACGTGATGGCTATACTGCCAGGCCGCTGTGGCAAACACCAGCTTCGCCTCGGGATGAATCTTCATGAAGACGTCCATGCCCTGCCGCTGCGAAGAAATGAAACCGTGCTTCACCTTGTCGTCGTAAGCGTGAGCGCGGACCAACTTGTAGCCCTTTTGCGCGAAGGCCGCGGTGAGCTTTTCTTCCATGTCGCGCTGCGCGGGCCAGCACTCCTGGTTGGCCGACTGGCGCAGATCGCCGCTGGTGATGAGCAGCACTTCATCGGCGGCTGGCTTCGGTTGTTCCTGACTGTTTTGCCCCATTTTCTACCTTCTCCGTAAACGATTTCGGAAACCAAGAAAAACTATACACCCGAGGGCCGGAAAAGGGCTCTTGAGGCCGACGGATTAGCATGGAATTGGTTCCGCGAAGCGGGACCGGGAACCGAGAAGACAGCACGCATGGCCAGCAAGAAAAAGGGATTGGAGATCGCGGCTCGCGGCCCTGAACGGGGCGGCGAGAAGGCCGCCGCGGGCCAACGCGAGCATGCCCACCGGCGCGATGCGTCGGGAAGGATCAGGGTTTCTGGCCGCTGGCTGCTGGGCGCGGTAGCCCTCGTCATCGGCGCAGCCGTTTTTTGCGCGTGGTGTGGGCTGTGTCTTCTCTTCTGGCAAGGCAGTTGGCAACTGCTCTACCATCCGGCGTCTCTGGTGATGCGCACGCCTTCGACTGCGGGCCTGGCGTTCGATGCCGTAGGATTCGCCGCCACCGACGCGGGCACGCCGCAGCTTGCAGGCTGGTGGATTCCCGCTGCGACGGACGCAAAATTCGTTCGGTTCACAGTTCTCTATCTGCACGGCCAGAACGGCAATTTGGGAGACACCGTGGACGCGCTCGCCCGGCTGCACGCGGCGGGCGTGAACGTGCTGGCCTTCGACTACCGGGGCTACGGGCAGAGCCAGTTTGTGCGGCCGAGCGAGGCCCACTGGCGACAGGATGCGGAGTGGGCGATTGCATACCTAACCGGAACCCGGCACGTCGCTCCGGGGGCCATCGTGCTCGACGGCACAGGACTGGGCGCGAACCTGGCTCTCGAAGAAGCCGCCGCGCATCCGGAGTTGGCGGGAGTGATTGCGGAGCGGCCACTCCCAGATCCGATGAGCGCGATTTTCAGCGATGCGCGGGCGCGGATGGTTCCCGCGCGGCTGCTGGTGCGCGATCGCTACGATCTGAATGCGGCGGCGGCCGGAGTCAAAGTACCGGTGCTGTGGTTTCGGCGACCAATGCAGGATGAGGAAACAGGAGCAATCACAAAGGTAGCTTCACAGAAGACGATCATGTGGATGAATCCCGAGCAAGACATGAACAGGCAGGTCGCGGATGCGCTGGCGCGGTGGCTGGATGAGTTGCCCGCGAAGTGAATAAGGCTCAATTCACGACCAGCCTATGGCCCGGGTTCTTACGCCCCTGCGGGGCTGATGATCGCTAATCTGCTTGCTCCCCCAGGCTGACGCCTGTGGCTACCATCTGTCGCCCCTGCGGGGCTGGTTGTGGCTCGATTCGATTCCCTGGGGTTGCTGATCGATTTTGCGTTTCCAGCTCAGCACGGCCGCTCTGTAGGTCTCGGGCAGATCGCTTAGGCCGGCCAGATCGTCAACGCGAATCCATGCAGCGGCTTTGTGTTCGTCGCTGAGCGCGATGCCGGCGTTCGTATCGGCGGGATTCTTTAGATAGCAGCCATAGGCCGATATCAAAACATCAGTGGCGCTGGGAGTGTGCGGCGGGAGAATGGTGAGTACGCCATTGTGAATGCACGATCCTACCGCGACCACGAGCCCTGTTTCTTCGACGATCTCCCGGGAGAGGCATGCTTCCGGCGTCTCATTTGCTTCGGCGCGGCCGCCCGGCAGCTCCCACTCATTTCTGTCGTTGCGCAGAAGAAGCACTTCGACCGATCCGTTGATCTTGCGGAACAAGACTCCCTTGACAGATGTGGGCGATGAAACCTGATTCCCGATAAGCGTCTCCTCCAGATGCAAGGCGAGAACTGGTTGCATGAATCCTCGGAGCCTATTAAAAAAGTGCCTCAGGGGCTGAAGCCCCAGGTTTTATACGGCTTTTGCGGCACGACTAAAGTCGTGCCCTTTCACGGCGCCGTTTATGTAACCAGTTCGTTTGCGGCAAGACCGAACAGGCTTCGGAAAAAGTCCGAACGAAAAGCGAATTCGGCAAAAAAGATGGATTGGCAGGGGCTGAAGCCCGCCCGATTCTGCAGACCTTATCGGCCCGGCTAAAGCCGTGCCCTTATTACAAAACCTTCGAATCGAGTTTTTTCGCAGCCAGCGAAGTCGTGCCCTTTCACGGCGCAGTTTATGCAGCCAGTTCTACGGTGTTACCGCACGATGTCGCGATGCAGCGCTTTCACCTGGTAGCCGGCTTTGTTCAGCCGCTTGGCTATCTCTTCTGCCATCATGACGCTGCGATGCTGGCCGCCGGTGCAGCCGAAGGCCACGGTCAGGTAGCTCTTTCCCTCGTTCACGTAGTGAGGCAGCAGGTACAGCATCAGCTTCGTCACGCGATCCAGGAACTCCCCGGTCTGCGGGAAACCGCGGACGTACGCGGCAACCTTGGGATCGAGGCCGGTCTTCTTGCGGAACTCGGGCACGAAGTGGGGATTGGGCAGGAAGCGCACATCGAAGACCATGTCCGCGTCAAGCGGCACGCCGTTCTTGAAACCGAAGCTGAGGCAGGAGACGAGGAGGCGCTTGGATTTCTCCTCGTACCCGAAACGCGCGAGAATGTCGGCACGCAGCTCGTGCACATTGAAGTTCGAGGTGTCGATGAGCGTGTCGGCGACGTTGCGGATCGGATCGAGTAACTGGCGCTCTTCTACGATGGAGCGCCACACCGTTTCGCTGCGGCCGAGCGGGTGCGGGCGGCGCGTCTCAGAGTAGCGGCGCACCAGTACGGCGTCCTGAGCGTCGAGAAATACCACGCGCGTTTGCAGCAGTTTTTTGACGCCTTTCAGGATTTCGGGCAGGCGGTCGAGTGTAGAGCCCTCGCGCACATCCACCACGATGGCGGCGCGTTCCACGTCGCTCGAGGCGCTGACGAGGCCGGCAAAATGGGGCAGAAGCTCGAGGGGAAGATTGTCGACGCAGTGAAATCCCAGGTCCTCAAAGGCCTTGAGCGCTGAAGCTTTTCCCGCGCCGGAGATTCCGGTGACGATCACCAGTTCGTTCACAGGCTTTTCAGCCCGCGTCTTGCCACCCCGCGCACGAAGACCTGTCCGCGGGGACCCCGGCTTGGCGGCTTGCTTCCTTGGGCGAGCTGCGGCTTGCGATTTCCCCGGTTTGCGCGCGTGCTTTGGGGGCGTCATGGGATCATGCTACACCGTGCAGAGGCAGCGGGGTTATCGGGGTTAGCGGAGATAGCAGAGATAGCGGTGTTAAAGGCCAATGAGTAATCCCACCAAAAATTGGAACCCATGCGGCCGCGGTTGATTCAGCCCCGGGACGCCGCGGCTCGCGAACCGGCCTGCGCCAGTTCAAGCGCACGCTCCGGTTCGAGAGCGGGCGACATGAGCGTCCCCTGACCCAACGTGCAGCCCATGCGGACCAGCGCTGCAACCTGTTCGCGGGTTTCGATTCCCTGAGCAACTACGGGCAGGCTCAACGTAGTGGCGAGGCGGATGAACGACTCCAGCACGGCCTGCTGACGGCCCCCTGAAACGGCGGTGAACCTGGATGTGAGCTTCACCATGGAAATAGGAAGTTGCAGCAAATGATTCAACGGCGCGAGGCTGCTGCCGAAGTCGTCGATGGCCACGCGCACCTGGCAGTCGGTAAGGCGTTGCAGCACGGCAACCGCGGCATCGGGAGTCTCGTTGAGGGCGCTCTCTGGAACTTCGAACACCAGGCGCAAGGGATCGACGCCGCTCGCCGTAAGGGCCTTCATCAAATGGACAGTTAGATCGGTATTGAAAAGCTGCCGGCGCGTCAGGTTGATCGACACGAACAGATCCTGCTTTGGCAGTTGATCGCTCCAGGAGCGCAACTGCGCGCACACGGTTTCGAGCGTCTCCCGGCCCAGCGCAATGGAAAGGCCGGTGTCCTCGGCCACTGCGAGCAGGCCGTCGACATCCTCAATGGTTCCGTCGGCGCGTCGCATACAGAGCAGAGATTCGAAGCCTTCGAGCTTGCCGGTCGTGAGCCGGTAGATGGGCTGGTAGAGGAAGGTGAACTGCCGCTTGTCGAGGGCTGTACGCAGCTCGCGCTCACGCTCCTGCTGGCTGGTAACGCAGACCTCGAGGTGCTTGTCGAAAATTTCGTAGCTTCCGCGGCCCGCCTGCTTGGCGCGATACATGGCAAAGTCGGCATCGCGCAGCAGCAGATCGGATGAAGTGTGCTCAGGACCGGCCATGGCCGCGCCGATGCTGACGCCGGCGTTGACAGTGTGCCCGAAGATGTCGAAGGGCCGCTCCATCTCATGCAGGATGCGCCCGGCGACCACCTCGAGATCATAGGCGGTAACAATGTTTTCGACGAGCACTGCAAACTCGTCGCCGCCAAGACGCGCGGCCGAGTCCTGCGGGCGTAGCGAAGAACGCAGACGACCGGCAATCGCCATCAGCAAGACATCGCCCGCAGCGTGGCCCAGGCTATCGTTCACGCCCTTGAAATTGTCGAGATCCAGATAGAGCACGCCGCAGCCATTGTCAGGATGGCGCAGGCGGCGGGTGAGCGTGAGGTTCAGGCGGTCCAGAAAGAGCGCCCGGTTGGGCAATCCCGTGAGCACATCGTGCATGGCGTCGTGCTGCAACTTGGCTTCAGTCAGCTTCACGTCGCCGATGTCGCGAAACGTGAAGACATAGCCCACCTTGGCGCCGTCCACCAGCAGGGGCGCTATCTGCATGCTCACATCAACGAACTCGCCGGCCTTGTTGGTGCGCACAGTTTCCGCGGTGGCGCTTTCCCGATCGTCGACCGCGCGCAGCAACGTGGCATTCTCGTTCAGGCGCGTTTCCGGGACAATCAACTCGCGCAGGCTGCCGCCGCCGGCTTCCTCGGCGGTGTAGCCAAACATGCGGGTGAACGCCGGATTGGTGTAGAGAACGTGATTCTGATGTTCGATGGCGACAGCTTCAGGAAGGCTGGAGAGCACATCTTCCATCAACCGCGATTTGGGAGCTCGCTCCTTTTCGCTGGGATGCGCCACGATGACGGCTTCGCGCAATTGCGCGTTGGAGATGCTGTAGGTGCCTTCCACAGGCACAAGGCGGCCGTCGGGGGCCGGGAGGGTAGCGTGGAAGGGGCTGCCGTGGCGCGTGCCGGTCAGAAGGGTTTGCGGCTCGGCCGTGCCGGGAAATAGTCCCCACAGAACGTCTTCGACGGGACGGGCAATCCACTCGCCCTCGGTCAGGCCCAACATTTGCCGCGCTTCGGCATTGGCAAAGACAATCTTGCCGGCGCGTTCAAGAAAAACCAGAACCGGCAGAGCGTCGAGAACCTCGCGCTGCGCGTCGGGATTTGTATTTCCGTACACGTTCGGTGCCATGGTCTCCCGAGGAACCGTCGGCGATTGCGCCGGCGTGGGTTTCCGTACCCTCCTGGGCCCGGCCTTCGGTGCAGCGCTTGCCATTGAATTGATCGTATGCGCGGTGGGATGACACAACCATCCCCAAAACCGGTCAACCGATGCAACCAAAGTCCGACCGGGCGCAGGGCCGGACAAACTTCTCACTGCACTCAGTTGCGATCTTGCCAAGGGGCCCTGCGCCGCACATTTCAACGCTGCGAAGCGAGGAAACATCCGCGTATGAGGCCTGTCATTGAGCCGCGCAGCGGCGCTTCTGTGCCGCTCTCAGGGGATCTCCACCAGTTCCATTTGGCCGTCGCGGCGGCGATGCAGCACAAACGTGTCTCCGAGCGCGGTGCGGAAGATGAGCAGATCGCGGTCGCGGAACTCGGCGTCTTTCACAGCCTCTTCAATCGTCATCGGCCCCAGCGCAATGGCCTCGCCGCTCCTGACAATGTGAGGCTCCACAACTGCGGCGCGCGCGGGAAACGAGTGCACCGCGATGGATGCCCGCGCTTTTCCACGGGCCGGCCTGGACTCTTCGGCTTCGTCTGCGGGTTCCACGCGCGCTTTGGGCCGCGTCACGGGAGGGGCGGTCATCACTTTCTCGCCTTTGGGCAGGCGCTTGCTCACGATGCGCCGGTCGCGGTTCCGATAGGCCTGGTGCTCGGCGTGTTCGATGGCCTCGCGCAACGCTGCGTCGGGCGAGTCGCCCTTACCCGTGGCGGCAAACTTCTGCGCGCGCGACATGATGGTCAATTCGACGATGTGGACATGCCTTTGCGTGCTGAACGTGACGCTGGCTCGCGCGGTCCGGCCAAGAATGCGCCCGATGCGCTCCATCCCCTCCTCCGCCTGTGTGTGCAGAGCCTTGGAGATCTTGCCCTTCCTTGCAGTAATTGCTACTTGCATGGTCGCCTCCGCTTGGGTATCGTCAACTCCGCGCTAAAGTCCGGCGCCGGTGGAGCACAGTATATGCCGAAATAGCTGCTGGCTTCTAGCCTCTAGCTTCCAGCTTGGTCTTTTCGATGAATGGCTGCGGGTTTCTCGCGAACGATTTCGGATTTGGGAAATTTTCTTACGCCCCCGTCGGGGCTGCGGTTTCGGAGAACGGCTTCTCACCCCCAGGCTCGCGCCTGGGGCTACCCTCTGTTGCCCGCTGAAGCGGGCTAGACACAGAGCAGGCTAGTAGCTAGAAGCTAGAAGCTGTCTTTCAGATCTCCCAGCGCAGCAGCACCGTGCCCACGGTAAAGCCTGCGCCCACCGCGGCCAGCAGCAGCAGGTCGCCCTTTTTCAGCTTGCCTTCTTCGACGGCCGTCTCCATGGCGAGCGGAATGGTTCCGGAGGAGGTGTTGCCGTACTTTTCTATATTGACGATCACGCGATCGGGGCTCATGCCCAGCCGGTCGGCCGTGGCCGTGATAATGCGCTTGTTGGCCTGATGAGGAATGAAGCAGCCCAGATCCTTGCCGCTGATGCCGTTGCGCTCCAGCAGCGCTCCCGTAAGCTCGGCCATTTTGCGCACCGCGAATTTGTAAACTGCGGGGCCGTCCTGGTGAATAAAGTGCATCTTCTTATCGACCGTCTCGTGGGTCGATGGGTTCAGGCTGCCGCCGCCCGGCATATACAGGCTCACGCCGCCTGCTCCGTCGATCTCGTTCAGGCCGTCGATAAAGCCGATCTCACCCTCCGCGGCCGGCTCCAGCAGCACCGCGCCGCCGCCATCGCCGAAGAGCACGCAGGTGGTGCGATCGGTGTAGTCGGTCATGCGTGTGTTGGCGTCGGCGCCGCACACCAGAACTTTGCTGTGCATGCCGCTCTCCACCATCGTCACGCCCACCTGCAGCGCATAGGTGAATCCCGAGCAGCCTGCGGAGACGTCAAATCCCCACACATGGGACGCGCCGATCTTGTTCTGCACCAAGGCGGCCGTGTTGGGATACAGCATGTCCGGCGTCACTGTGCCCACGATGATCACTTCGAGCTCGTCGGCGCCGATGCCGCGCGCAGCTAAACACTTTTTGGCGGCTTCGGCACAGATGTCGCTTACGCCCAGGCCGGCGGCGAGCTTGTGGCGCGTCTTGATGCCCGTGCGCTCCATGATCCACTGGTCGTTGGTATCCACCAGCTTTTCCAGGTCTTGATTGGTGATCACATCGGGAGGAACGTAGGTTCCCAGCGCCGAAATCTTGGCGCGGCGGCCCATCACGGGGCGAACGGTAAGGCTCAATGCATTTCTCCTTGCGAATCAGGCCCCTGATCGGGGCTCAAAGCCCGGGTGCGATCTCGTCCAAGACGAAAGAGCGCCCACGGCGCCAAAAAAGTACCGGGTGACCTACTGCACACGCATGAGCCCGTTACCGTTGCTTCCTTCCGGACCTGGCGGGGTTGGCGGGATTACGTCGCGTAGGACCCGGCACTGGTTGATTTTATCACTCGCGAGCCTGAAGGTTCAGGAGCGCCGGTGTCGCGGAACCCACGCGCATCGCCCAACACCCAGGCAGGATTTTGCGCGCCGCGAATTCCGTA
>Ga0302201_10002676_pt1 | contig 13774 bp, 9 predicted proteins | sample II_Bog_N3_2_FD_194586 | JGI IMG/M metagenome (GOLD analysis project Ga0302201, IMG submission 194586) | Peat permafrost microbial communities from Stordalen Mire near Abisko, Sweden - II_Bog_N3_2 | ecosystem: Environmental > Terrestrial > Soil > Wetlands > Peat | place: Sweden: Abisko, Stordalen...
GTGGAAGAGCAATCAAGCCGCTCGCCGCAACGGCCTGCAGAGCTTGGCCACGCAAACCACGTAGAGCATGGGGTTCGCGTAGCGCTCACCATTCTCAGACAAAATCCTCGAACGGTCCATCAGAACATCGACAACCCGGCTTTGAGCCTCCCGTTTGGCTGGCGTCAGAGCTTTTGTGAAAATGTTCATTGTTGTCGAGATATTGGCGTGGCGCATCAATTCCTGAACCACTTTTACATCTTCCCCGTTGGCTTTGAGCAGCGTGGAATAGGTGTGCCTGAAGGTATGGAAGCCAACCCACTTCGTGATTCCGGCCTGCTTCGCGGCGGGTTGCAGAAAACGATCCAGCAGCGTGTCAGACCAGGGCGGCATTCTGCCTTGGACCTTTTCGCTGGCGAAAACCCAATCTTCCGGCTCCGCATAGACGGTTTCCCGTCTCCAAGCCAACAGTTCCGCAGTGGTGAACTCATCAATTGGCACCGGCCGCCGGGACGTCTCGGTCATGCACTTTCCGACGATGCCATCCACAACGGATCGGGTGACATCCATCTGCAAGGACTTGCAGCCGATGTCTTTCCACTTCAGGCCCAGAACTTCGCTGATCCGAAGTCCCGTCGTTGCTGCCACGATGCCGACAACGCGCATCTTGTGTGACAACTCCAGAATGAGCGCACGGAACTTTGCCGCTTCCAGAGGTTCAGTGACACGCGTTCGTTTGGCGCTCTGTCGAACTGCAAAGATGGGATTTTCTCCATTATCGAGCCAGCCATACCGGATCGCGTGTTGAAAAACCTCGCTCATAATGCCCTTTATCTTCGCCTTGGTTCCGTTCGACAGATCGTCGATTGAGCCAAGCCAGCGCTCTACTGCTACTGCTTTGATCTCCCGAAACAGATGGCCGCCCCATCGTGGAACGATTCTCGCCTTCAGATAAACTCCATAGATCTGTTTCGTTTGGCGGACCTTCCGCTCGGATTCCTTGTCCAGATCAAGTTCGATCATTCGGTAGTGATCTGCCAGTCGCTCGAATGTCTCCGGCTGGCCTTCCGGGCGAAGTGTTTGCTGGTTGATGTCGAGGCGCAGTGTTAAAACAGCCTTCCAAGCTGCTGTCTCAGTGGAATACTGCTTAACTGAGCCAACCCACTCTTGTCCAAGACAGCATTTTCTGTAAATTGAGCGGTTGATTCCACTGGACATAGATATCCTCCCGCGGCGGTAGCGTCAGGTTTCTTCGATGACTCGCACGGGAGGACTTTCTACGTTTCCTGCATCCTGCTGTCCAAGTTGTGATGGTGTAAGTGCTGCGCTACTGGCTCAAGTGGATGCATGCATTTCTTCTGCTGTCCAACTCATGACTACAACATCAACGGATTGGTTAACTGCTCGGCCAGTTTCCTCGCGGCAGGCGGTCCGTCCAGCGGATTGTTGAGCCCCGCCCACAAGTCTCTGAAGATGAACAGTTGCTGGCGCACGAGAGCCGCAAGATTGGACAGCGACCAGCCAAGGCTGGACCTCATCTGCAGGTACTTCAAAATGAGCATGGCGATCAGAGCGGTCCAGATCCGCGTCTTGACGGCATTTGCGCTGGTGCCCAGAAACGACTTCAGTTTTGTGGTTTGCTTCAGCGCCTTGAAGAAAAGTTCCACGGCCCAGCGTTCCTTGTAGATCGCAGCTACCGTCGAAGCCGCCAAGTGCAGAAGGCTGGTGAAGAACACCAGGATTTCCTGCTTGTCCGCGTTCCAGTATTCGATGCGTCGGAACAGGACCGGCGCCTCGCCATCCTTGTCCAGGGCGGGCAGAGAGACGATCTGGTCGCTGAGCATGTTGCCCTTTTCCGGAACCGCACAGACCTCGACCGTCGTATAGACCGTGTTGGTCTTCATGCGTGTGACGAAGAAGACCCCGTCCTGCGTCAACTGGGCGAACCACTCGTAATCGTTGTAGCCGCGATCGACGGCCAGGATCGTACCCGCTTCCAGGCAGAGGCCTCGCGCCACCTTCAACTCGCTATATTTTCCGTCGGTCACTACCGCAAACGAGGGCAGGTAGCCGTCGTGGTCCAACAGAAGATGCAGTTTGATCGCGCCCTTCCGCTGGCGATACTTTGCCCAGTCAAACATGGTCGCCGACAACTCGATGATGCTGCCATCCAGGCTCATCAGCTTGTTCTTGAAACGAAACTTGCGGCGACTGCGCGTGGCCGTCTCGGCCTGACACTTTTCCAGCAACTGCATGAAAACCTACTCGTAGAGTTCCCAGGGTCGATTGGCATTGGCATAAGCCAAGGTCGATTTCTTCGGCGCGGTGCTGATGCCCAGATGCTTCAGCGGCGATTCGCATCCGGCCAGCCCCAGACAGACCTCGCGCAGCGAGTTCAGATGCGCCACCTGGCAAAACGACATGGCCACGAACTGTTCCCCGAAGGTGAACCCTTTGGCGTTGAACTCGGCTTGATGTTGCTTGACAACCTGTGCGAACTGTCCGCGTGGAAAAAGTTGCAAAAGCTGCGAGTAGACACTGAATACTGGTGTCAAGGCTGATCCTCCCCCTTTGGCTGTGGTTCTGCTCAGAACCCACTCCAGAGTAATGGGGATCAGCCCCCAACTTCTCAAGCCAGGGAAACCTAGCTCTCTATTTTGGACAGCAATGATCCCATCCATTCATATTTAGACGAATCGAATGCTATAAAGTCGCGTTCGTTCTATGCCGGATCAGTAATAGGCACTGCGAACTTCGTGAGTCGAACGCCACTTCTCCCGCGGCAGCATGCTGGCTAGCTGGTCTTGCTCATTGATTCTTTGGCACGCAGAACGGACTCTTGAGTCTTCAATTGGTCCTCTGACTCCGTGTAAGCTTCACCAGCACCACGTCGTTGCTGTTCATCGGGATCGAAAAGTCAAAGGCGCCATCGGATCCACTTCGCACCGCCTTGTCGGTCTCCGGAAGATCCCGTGTTAACTCGTTCAGATGCGCAATCTGAGCGGCGCTCAGTTCCTTCGGAGAGCCCATCTCGATGTATGCAGAATAAGCATCATTGGCATGATATCCGGTGCGGTGGACTTCCAATTGGTAAGCGGTGTTCGGGACAAGATGCGTAATCTGCAAATGCACCGGAGGCGCTGTATGAGCGGGAATGAGCTTTGTATAAAAGGATCGATTGCTGACCTTCTGGTCCGGCTGCTCGAAGTCCCAAATGACTGCTGTGACTTTTCCATCCTGTGTGGCCAACATTGCCTGAGGATCGCTCGTCTTTAGGCTGTTGCCCTGAAGTGCATGAAGATACTTATAGGCGAAGAACGCCGGCTTGCGAATGCCTTGCGGGTTCAGTAGCCCGAATCCTCCTTGAAACGGCGCTGTTGGAGGTCCGGGTTCTTCGAACAGATCGGTGTAAGTCCAATAGCTCATGCCCTGCAGCAATCCCTGGCTGGCCTTGAGCTTGGTCAGAATGTATGGCGCGCTGATGTAGGAATCGTGCACCGAGTCGCGCGGCGTATAACTTGTGCTCCACTCGGTAAAGTACAGCGGAAGCCCAGGGAACGAGGAAGCTGAAATCTGCTCGCGGACACGGCGCACGTCACCGATAATTGCATCGGGAGATGGGGAAAGTTTTGTGTCGCTCACTCCGTTTTCATCGAGAAATCCTCCCTCGACGCCATACGTGTGCGTGGTCACGAAGTCAACAGCAGCGCCGCTCTTCTCCACATGGGCGAGAAACTCGGGAACCCATGCAGCTCCGGCCGTGCTCGGTCCTCCAACCCGCAACACAGGATCGATGGACTTGATCGCTCTCGCAGTCTGATCGTAGAGCTCGAAGTATGCTTTCTGATCGCCACCCTCCCAGAAACCGGAGAGGTTGGGTTCATTCCATACTTCAAAAAACCATGTGCGGACCTCGTCTTTTCCGTAGCGCTGCTCGATGTGCCGGATATAGGCATCGACAAGGTCGCGCCAACCGTCCGGTTTGGGGTGCGATGTGTTGCCGTTCCAGAAGAAAACGCTGTTCTGGGATGTAGCGAGTGCCTTGGGCGTGAAACCGAGCTCGACAAACGGGCGGATGTGCCTGGCCAACAAGTCGTCATAAAGCTGGTCGATCTTTGACCAGTTATAGACGGTCTTGCCGTCTTCGATTCGCACTGTTCCCAACACGTCGTGAAAGATCGCGTGAAAACGGATATAGCGAAATCCGAGTTCATCGACAGCGATCTTGAGTTGAGCCTGGCTGCCGTCGCGGATCAGGGTGCCGGGATAATCGGATCCAACCGACAGATCAAAGAAGCGATCCACTGGCCCTGTTGAATCCTTGAGGTTCACAACGATCGTTCGCTGTGGAGCCTGTTGCGATTGCGCCGCGAGAGACATGGCAGATGAAGCCACTACAAAACCAAGGGTATGGATTGAAAGATGCCGCAGAACCGAATTGAACATTGATGTGCACTTCCCTCAAAGGAAATAACTCGCGCGATTGAATTGAATCTTCTTGCACCAGCGATAGTACCAGGAGGATGGGCTGTACAGATGCCTTCCAGGGCTCGGAATTGGATTGATCTTCACAGTCTTGGTCCGTTGCGAACATGTTCGAACGGATTAAGAATCCCAGTGCGCGCGTTGACTGCTACTCTTTAGGTTCGCGGGAGAACCAGGTAATCTGGGCCGCGACGGTGGTATCGCTCTGAGCGCCGGGTTTGTAAATCGGAGCTTTCCAGCCCTCATACTGCACCGAGCCGCGAATCTCGATATCCTTCCGTACTCGCTTGCACACGCGCAGTTCGTAGTCGTTCTGAGTGGTGCCGCCGGGAATGAATTTGATCGAGTTCTTTGCGTTCCGGTAGGTAAACTGTATCTCTTCCTGCGGAGAAAGATGATAAGTCAGCCATCCCTGTCCGCCCTTGCCTTCACGCCCTATCCAGTCACCTACCAGAAGGCCCTTGTTCGTCGGTCCCTGCCGCTGAATGTTTTCATAGTAGAGAAACTGGCCGCTCTGAACCGACGAACTGACCGTATCGGTGCTGGCTCCCTCCACACGTAGATCGAGATGCTCCATGCCGGGGACCCGCGCCAAATAGAGTCCTGGATGCACTCCCGAGCGCCGCGGAGCGCTAATGGGACTTACATCGTCATGCACCAGAGAATCGGTATACAAAGTCACCCAGTCGCGCAAAAACGGTAGTCGGTAACTGAAGTCGAAGGTACCGAAGCGCGCTCCCGGGTCGTCGCGCGATTGCTTCTCGGCAGCGGTCACGTTCTGGAAACTGAAGAAGCTATGCAGAAAGGTGTGGATCGTGATTGGCGCATGTCCTTTGCCGCCCCAGACAGTCAAGCGATCAAAACCGAATTCCAGATTGCGCGTGGGCTTGAAGCTGATCTTTTCCATATGCACCCAGGGGTCGTTGGGATAGGTATGTCCCTTGAGGCTGCCCACAAAAAACTCGTAACGGAAAGGTCCTGTCAGGTTCGAGAGCAGTGGAATGCGTACCGGCTCGACCCGGTTGATCTCGAAGCTGTAGATGTTTTCGGCATTGTTACCCCACAGCATCGATGCTCCCTTGTCCGGACCCAGCCATTGGTCGTTCTTGCCGAACGAAACCTCATGCCCCTGCAGATGAAAAGAGAGGTTTGCCTCCATGACCCGCATCGTCGTAACAGAGGAGATCGGCCCCAGGGGAATGGTGTCCTGCCGCGTGTTGGTGGCAAACGGAATGAGATCGATATTGTTGGAGAGAAACGCCGCCAACGCCGATGAGTAGCCTGCCGCGGAAGGCGCGTGCTGACCTTCACCGCGAAAATAGAGCGAGAAGCGTCCCGCCTCGGCGCGCGCACTGAAGCCGGAGTAATTGTCAAATCCTGTTTCGTAGGGCCGTCCGTAGTCGTTGATAATGCTCTGGCCGAGGTGGAAGCTGTCGCGCAGCGGAGTTCCATCGGTGCCGCGCAGGTCCGTGTACACACTCTCCAGTTCGGTGTGTGGACGAGACAGAGCGGTAGTGCGATCGCGATCCGGCCGAACCTCGCGCAGCACCGCCAGATAGAGAGCCTGCGCCGCGTCGTTGTGCGTATCCGTTTCGAGGCGGTCCGCACTCAACTCCAGCATGTGCGCGATGCTTAGCCGCGTCCACGGGCGCAAGCCCAGAAATGCGCTGTCCACGTAACCGAGCGCGTGCAGACGGTCAAGCGCCGGATAGATCCAGCTATCGACTGGCACATAGGAAGAGCCTTCCCGGCTGGTCTCGCTCGCGGCGATGTCTGACTGATGATCGGAAGGGCGAGCGATCGACTCCGAGGGCTTCACCTGAGCACTGCACCACTGACCGCCGCAAATTAATATTGCAGAAAGGATAAATGAAGCTTTCAATCTCACCTCAACGTCTCGCGGGAATCGTGCCGGCCATTCCCCGCCCTGGTTTCATCCTTCTGCCCGGCAGGTTAAGTTTCGGCGAAGCTCTTGCCTATGTCAAGCTAGGGCAGCGTTGAGCCCCCTCTGCCGACAGTATGTTCGCCATTCATCGCCTGGAGGCCCGTCCCATGCGGAAATGTTACCGTAATCGCTGGAATGATGCGGCTCGGCAGCCGGGTCAGTGTGCTTCTACCTATGACTCAATCTACGCGCGGCTGTTATGTGAGTTATGAGTTAAGATACACAAAAGATAGCCCAACCGGTTCACAAGCTAGTGCAGCGCGTCCACGCCAGCTCGATGTAGTTATCGGTCATACCAGCGATATAGTCGGCAACGGTGCGGGCCAGGCCCTCTGTGGGAATCTGCGCCTGGTGGTCTGCGGGCAGCAGGCTGGGGCGATCCATCAGTGCGGCAAAGAGCCCGTCAACGACCTCGACAGCGCGCGCGTGCCCCTCCTCCATTCCCGGAGAGTTATAGAGGTTGGCGTAAAGAAAGTTCTTTGCCGAGGAACGCGAAGCTTCCATCTCCGGACCGAGCGCTGCCAGCCGATGGGGCGCGCGACGAATCTCGTCGAGTGTTGAAGCGCCAAGCTGCTTCACCCGCCGACCCACCTCTTCCATCAGGTCGGTGACCAGCGCATTCAGCATGTCCCTGAGCGCTTCGTTCACGGTCAGCTTGGCGGTCGCGGCGGGGTACCTGGCCAGAGCTCGGTCGTGGAAGCCGCGAAACAGTGCCACTCCTTCGCGGACCTGCGCCAGGTCAAGGAAGCCGGAGTCCAGTCCATCGTCCAGGTCGGCGGTCAGATAGGCGATTTCATCGGCGAGGTCGATCAGTTGCGCCTCCAGCGGAGGAAACAGGTCGAGAAAGTATGTGGCCAACTCGGGATGCGCCGCGGCCGAGTAATCCCGGGAGTGTTTGACGATGCCTTCGCGCATGCCCAGCGTCAGGTTCAGGCCGCGAAAGCCGGCGTACCGTTCCTCAAACCACGTGACGATGCGCAAGGCATGCAGATTGTGGTCGAATCCCAGTCCGAACTCGCGCAAACACTGGTCCAGGGCCTTTTCTCCCGCGTGGCCAAAGGGCGGGTGGCCGATGTCGTGGGCCAGCGCCAGCGCTTCGGCCAGCTCAGAGTTCAGTCCCAGTGCCTTAGCCAGGGTGCGGGAAATTTGCGTCACCTCCAGCGTATGAGTCAGGCGGCTGCGGAAGTGGTCGCCCGGCGGATTGCCGGGAAGGCGGGTAAAAACCTGTGTCTTGCCGGCCAGCCTGCGAAAGGCGCGCGCGTGCAGGACCCGCGCCGCGTCGCGCGCAAATGGGGTGCGGTAGGGATGGGCTGGTTCGTCGTGAACGCGCCGGGTGAGCTCGCCATCTCTGCCTGCGGCAATCCCCTGGGGCAATGCGGTGGCCGGTTTGGAGTCCAGATTCATGGGCATGGCTGTATGCAGGAGTTCACGTTTGGTTATACCGCAACTGGGGGTTCTGCGCCGAGAGGATACCCCCGCGTTCTTTGAATTGCCATTCGTCAGGTCCAGGGCGTTCATATGTTTTTAATTCGGCATTGGACAATGTCCTTCCTTCGGTAGTAACATCCACCCGGAATTTGGATGGATGGCGCGGAGTTCGATTCCGGGCGCCATCTTTGGTGCATCTTGGGTTCTCAACGGGGAGGCAGGCATGAAAGCGATGAAGAATGTCGCGCTGGCCATGCTGGCGCTGGCAGTTGCGTTCACATCCGGGTGCGGCAGGCACTCGAAGAAAGAGGTCTTCTATCTGGTTTCGGCCAATCTGGCCTTGCCTTACTGGCAATCGGCGGCGGCGGGATTCAACCAGGCGGCGGCACGCTATAAAGTGACCGCCAAGGTGGTGGGACCCGATACCTACGATCCCCAGGCCGAAAAGGCCGAACTGGAAAAGGCCATTGCCGCCAAACCGGCCGGCATCCTGATATCGGTTTCCGACGTATCCGTCTTGCAGGCAGATATCGACGCGGCCGTTCACGCCGGCATTCCGGTTATTACCATGGACTCGGACGCCGCAGGCAGCCGCCGGCTCTACTTCATCGGCACCAACAACCTTGAAGCCGGCCGGATGGGTGGCATGCGGGTGATCCAGAAGCTGGGAGGCAAGGGCAACGTGGTCTTCTTCACCCTCGTCGGCCAGCCCAACACCGAGGAGCGGCTCAAGGGATTCAAGGACGCTTTTGCTACCCGGCCGGAGATCAAGATCGTGGACGTGGTCGACGTGAAGGACGATCCGAATGTCGCCTTCGACCGCGCACAGCAGTTCATGTCGTTGACGGGGCCCAAGAAGATCGACGCCTTTATCTGTCTGGAGTCGGTCACCGGAAAAAGGGTTTCCGATGCCGTCAGCCGGGCCAATGGAAAGGACCGGCTGGTGATGGCCTGGGACGTGAACGCCGACACGCTGGACGGGATCAAATCTGGCGCCATCGATTCGACGATCGTGCAAAAGCCCTACACCATGGCGTACATCGGCCTGAAGGGGCTGGACGAGGTCTTTCACGACCCGCCCCAGAAGCTTGAGCGCGACTTCAGCGCCGACGCCTTCGCGCCCTATCCGGCGTTTGTGGATACCGGCACTTCGCTGGTGGACAAGGACAACGTGGGAGTCTACATCGACGCGGCTGCCAACGGAAATAAGTAGCTCCCTGCCGGAACATCACGCTCCGGCGCTGGGGAAAAAACAGACCGGCGGCCTTTCCATGGTGGAAAGACCGCCTTTTCCGCTTGCGCATTGAGCTGCAACCGGGTTCCTGTCGTTCGAGCGAAACCAGAGTAAATGTATTCCGAAAACAAGGTTTTCGAGTCGAGGCGACCTTGATGGAGCGACGATCTTCGACAACCTTCAATCAAAAGGACACAGTCCCTGGTTTCGCTCTATTCCTGTCGTACCTGCCCGGTGACGTTTTCCTGCTTGGCGAGCTTGACGTGGGCGTTATCCAGCTTGCGCTGCACCTTGGCCACTTCGGCCGGCTCAACATCTGCCGGGGCCGACTTGGAAAACTCCGCCAGGGAGAGCTCCCACTGCGCCGCGGCCAAACGGATGCGGCCGGTCTTCTCGTAGAGGTCGCCCAGGTGGTCGTGGACAGTGGGGTCGGCTTGGTCGCGATCCACGGCTTGGCGCAGGTTCTGCTCGGCCAACTCGAACTGGCCCATCTTGAAGTAAACCCAACCCAGCGAATCCAGATAGGCGCCGTTCATCGGCTCCAATTCCACGGCCTTGCGGATCAGCTTCAGAGCCTCCGGCAACCGGATTCCCTTGTCGGCCAGCATGAAGCCCAGGTAATTCAGGGTCATGGCGCTCGAAGGGTCGAGTTCCAGCGCCTGGCGGAAGAACTGCTCGGCCGGTTCCAGATGCTTTTGCCGTTCGGCCAGTTCGCCCTTCAGAAAGTAAAGGTAGGTCCGGTCTTCCTTCTTCGAAGTCAGGGCTTCCGCCTTGTTGAGGGCATCTTCCGCTTCCTTCCACCGGCGCATGCGAACGTACATTTGGCCCAGCGAAACCCAGACATCCTGGTCCTCGTTGGTGTTCACCAGCAGCCCTTTGGCCATGGCAATAGCTTCGTCGCTCTTGCCCAGATCGGTCAGTTCGTCGGCCAGCATCAGCTTGAGCCGGCGGTCCTTGGGATTGGCCAGAACGGCCTTGCGGGAAACCTCGACCGCCTTGTCGAACTGCTTGGCGTCGCGATAGGTGTCCACCTGTTCCTGGAAGCCGCGCAGGGCCGTCTCGCCGCCCAACTCGACCATCTTCTGGTAGGCGGCAATGGCCTGATCGGTCTTGTTCTGTTCGTGATAAACCGCTCCTAGACGCTCCAGGAAGATGCCGCGATTGCTCTTTTCCTCGGCGGTATAGGCGCCGTTGGCGTGCGAGGTCAGTTCCACCATTTTTTCGTAGACATCCGCGGCGTCATCGAAGCGGCCCAATACGTCCAGCAGCAGCCCCTCGTTGTAGCCCGCCTCCAGTTTGGCGCCGGTTTCTAGCGTGTTCTGGTCCAGCTTATGCACCTTGCGGATGGTGGCCAGCGCAACCTCATATTTCCCCTGCCGGCGCTGAATTTCCCCGATATGGATCAGGGCGGAGGCGTCTTCCGGATCGGCCTCGGACAATTCCTTGTAATACTTGAGCGCCTCGTCGAGCTGGTTGTCGTTCAGCAGAGCCTGCGCCAGCGCTCCCAGGGTTCTCACGTCCCCGGGCTCCAGGTCGGTCGCGCGCTGATAGGCGGCAATGGCATCCTTGCTCCGCTTCAACTGGTCGTAGGCTGCGCCCAGGGCGAACTCCATTTTGGCGCTGCGGTTGGCTACCGGTACGGCCTCGATCACTTTGGCGGCGTTTTCCAGATCGCCAGCCTCAGCATAGACACGCGCCAGGTTCAGCACCACCTGTTCGGAGTCGGGCTCGATGGCTTGCGCGATCTTGAATTCCTCCTCGGCCTTCTTCTGATCGTGCTTGACGGCATAAAGCTGGCCCAGGATCATGCGATCTTCCACATCCTTGGGCTCGAAGCCGACGAGCTTCTCGAATTCCGCGATGGCCTGCTCCAGAGGATTGCCGGAGGTTGACGGGACCGGAGTCCCACCATCGCCGAGCTGGCGCAGATAAATGCGCCCCAGCAGCTTGTGCGCGGCGATATCGTTCGGGGAGTTCTTGATCAGTTCCCGCGCCGTGGCTTCGGCCTCGCGCGTGTGGCCAGTACGAAAATAGAGCTCGGCCAGCCCCGTGTTGATCTCAACCGAACCGGGGTCGGCGTTCAACGCCTGTTTGTACTCCTCGATCGCCCGCGTGGCATACTCCGGGCTGCCCTGTGTGACCGCATCGTCTTCGAAGATGCCGGCCAGCGCCAGGTGATAGTACGCCTGGGCGCGGTCCGGCAACGGCGCAGCCTCTACGGGAGCGGAGGCGGCCGGTGCGGCTATTGCCGGAGCAATCTGGTTGGGCTTGGCCGAGTTCGTCTTGGCCGCAGCCGGGCTGCCCGGGGTGCTTTGGGCGCGGACTGTCGTGGCCGCCGGGAGAAAGGCAAATGCGGCGGCAAGCGACAGCCAAAAGGGCAGCAAACGAAGTATTTTTGTCATCATCCTGGGGATTCCATGCCTCTTCCTGCCTGCTCAGTCCGGAAAAATTCCATTCTGGCAGACAAAAAGGCGGTGCAGGCCGCCGTTGAAGGGCAACTCTGCCTACTATAGAGACGATTTTAACCGGCATTTGGTGGCAGACAACAGTTTTCAGTGCACAATAAAGCGGCTTCCCAGTTGTTCAAGAGGAAGAACCGGACTGTTAAGTGACTTGTTCTTCGCGAAAAAGACGCTCTGCGCCACCCCATAAACGGACCACAGACTGGCGAAGAGCTCCGGAGCGTGAATCGCCCGGCAGATCGCCTAGAAAAAGCCCCGCTGCCCCGTCCAGCGCCAAGGCTTGCGCTGGACGGATGGCCCAGATTGAGCTGGGGCTTCTCATGCGTCCAATGCCTGGGTACGTTCTCAGTGCTTGAAGTGCCGAATCCCCGTAAACACCATCGCCATGCCCAGCTTGTCGGCTGCGGCAATCACTTCTTCATCCCGCACCGAGCCTCCCGGCTGAATCGCTGCTGTGGCTCCGGCTGCGGCCACAGCTTCGAGTCCGTCGGCGAAGGGGAAGAAGGCATCTGAAGCCGCTACGCAACCCTTCAGTGGCAGCACGGCCTTCATGGCGCCGAACTTCGCGGCGTCCACGCGGCTCATTTGCCCTGCGCCCACGCCCAGCGTTTGCCCGTCTTTCGCGTAAACAACGGCGTTCGACTTCACATGCTTGGCCACGCGCCAGGCAAAGAGCAGGTTGCGCAGCTCTTCGGCCGTCGGCGGACGCCAGGTGGCTACCTTTAGCTCCGCCTCCGTCACCCGTCCAGTGTCCGCATCCTGCAACAGCAGTCCACCGGAAACGTGTTTCACCACAGGCCGCGACGGAGCGGAGTGCACCTCCACCAGCCGCAGATTCTTCTTGGCGGCAAAGCGCTCGCCCGCCGCGGCGCTGAAGCCCGGAGCGGCGATGGCCTCCACAAAGATCTTGGAGATTTCCTCGGCAGTCTCCAGGTCCACCTCGCGGTTGATCCCAATCACCCCGCCATAGGCCGAGACCGGATCGCATTCCAGCGCCTTGCGATAGGCTTCCGCCAGGCTTTCGCCAGTGGCCGCGCCGCAGGGATTGGTGTGCTTCACAATGATGACCGCTGGCACGTCGAACTCCTGCGCCAGTTCCCAACAGGCGTCCAGATCCACCAGGTTGTTGAAGCTCAGTTCCTTTCCCTGCAACTGCCTGGCCCCGGCAATGCCCAGGCCCGATCCATCTGAATAGAGAGCGGCGCGCTGGTGGGGATTCTCGCCGTAGCGCAGCGCTTGGGCCAGCGGAAAGTTGATGCGCAGGGTCGGGGGCAGGGAAGCCGTATCCGGCTCAGCCGAAGCCACCGGGGCCGGAGCTTCGGCAATCTGGTCCAGCGTGTTGGCAATGGCTGTGTCATACGCCGCGGTCAGCCCAAACGCCTTCTTCGCGAGTTTCCAGCGCGTCCCCCGGCTCAGCGCGCCGTGCGTTGTCTTCAGCTCTTCGATCAGACCGGGGTAATCGTCCACACGGGTCACGATGGCCACGTCCTCAAAGTTCTTCGCCGCCGAACGCACCATCGATGGGCCACCAATGTCGATGTTCTCGATCAGATGCCCGAATGCAACTCCCGGCTGTGAGGCAGTCTTCTCAAAGGCGTAGAGATTCACCACCACCATGTCGATGGGCTCAATGCCGTGCGCGGCCACAGCCGCTTCATGTTCCTTGTTGCCGCGAATATACAGCAGGCCCCCGTGCACCTTGGGATGAAGCGTCTTGACACGTCCGTCCAGCATCTCCGGAAAGCCGGTCAGCTCGCTGATGTCCTTAACCGTCAGCCCGGCCTCGCGCAGCGCCCGCGCCGTTCCGCCCGTGGAAACCAGCTCCACCCCAAACCCGGCCAGCACCTGGGCAAACTCCACCAAGCCGGTCTTGTCGGTTACGCTCAGCAACGCCCGCTTGATCTTCTTTTCCGAAATAACCACTGGACTCACGATTCCGCTCCTTTTCACGGGCCTTCGCAACCCGTTGCAATCCCTCATCTTGCCGCATGGGCATTGACCAAACTCCAGAGTACATCGAATCGGGCCGTGAATTTCCCTCCCGGTGTTCAAATCACATTCTGGTACGCCCGCCTGCACCGTGAAACCCGACTTCTCGCTGACTTCCTGGCACTTAGAGCAATTTCATCATAGCTGTACCCAGTTGAGAGTCAGCCTGAACCATGCTTGTGCATTTTCTGCGGATATTTCCTGAAGCGCTTCAGTGAATGCTTGGTCGAGGGCTAGTTCAGTCCGAGCTTT
>Ga0302201_10002685_pt1 | contig 13755 bp, 9 predicted proteins | sample II_Bog_N3_2_FD_194586 | JGI IMG/M metagenome (GOLD analysis project Ga0302201, IMG submission 194586) | Peat permafrost microbial communities from Stordalen Mire near Abisko, Sweden - II_Bog_N3_2 | ecosystem: Environmental > Terrestrial > Soil > Wetlands > Peat | place: Sweden: Abisko, Stordalen...
CGGGGATGAGTCCGCTGGAGGCGAGCGCGGCAAGGGCGTCAAATTGGGTGGTGCTGCCGGGGTTGTAGGCGATGCTGGCGTTTTCACGCACGTACTCGGCGGCGACAAAGTAAAAGAGCTTGTCGCGAAGGATGGCTCCGCCGAGCGTGCCAACGTAGTTCTGCCGGGAGAATGGCTGCTTGGGATTGCTGACGCAGGTGCCGTCGGTGCAGGTCTCCGCCGGATTCTCGATTGGGTAGCGCGCGTTCAGCTTTGCGTCACGCTCGTAAAAGGCGAAGCCTCCGTGCGTCTGGTTGCCGCCGTGGCGGGTGGTGATGACGATGCTGGCGGCCGTGGTGCCACCGGTGTCGGCGTCGGCACCGGCGGTGCGAATGGCAAACTCCTGGATGGCGTCCACCGGAATGTTTTGCAGGAAGCCGCCAATCCAGTCATCGGAGTTGTCGGCGCCATCCACGCTGAGTTCGTTGTTGAGTCCACTGCTGCCACCGGTGCTGACGGCAGTGATGCGCGCCTTGGTGGGATCACTGGGCTCAACCGGCTCAGTGCCCGGCGCCAGGTAGGCGATGTTGGCAAAGCTGCGCGCGGCCAGCGGGAGCGTGGCAAGGTCCTCACTGCTGACGACGACCTGGTGCACGGCGCTGGCGGTGTCCACCGGTTCGGTTGTGATGCTGCTGGCGCGGCCTTCGACCTGCACGGATTCGCGACGTGACTCGGGGCGCAGGACGACCGATAGATCGCGCACCACGCTGACCGAAACTTCCACATCGGCCTCGGCGGGAGCAAAGCCCGCGGCCACGACGCTCAGGTGGTACCGGCCCGGGATCAGCCCCTCCAGGCGAAACTCGCCGCGGGAGTCGGCGTCTATGCGACGTTCCAACGTGGCGTCCGCCTGGCGCAGCAGAATTTGCGCAGCGGTGACGCGGGCACCGCTCGAGTCATGCACCTCACCGCGCAGGCTGCCGTTGGGGTTCTGCGCACGGGCGGACAGAACCGTACAAACGACTAGAAACAAGAGGCTTGCCAGTTTAGGCCGAATCAAACGGTGCACGCTTGGGTCTCCCTTGGGTGCCATGTAAGGTGCCATGTAATACGCAGGCGACGACGCATCGGTTTCATATTACCGCGTCGATAAAGGAATTGAACTTTTTGCCGTGCACGGCGTATCAACTGGCGGAGTAGCGCGGGATTTTACCGGGCGCAGGGCGCCATGTACAATTCCCGCACCGAGAAGGGCGCCCGGGTGGACGCCCGTAACCTGAATGTCGAGAATTTCGAGTTATTACAAATTCAATGTCGAGCATTCCCACGCGGCCGCGGAGAGTGGCATTCCGTTGTGTGCTGCCAGCCCAGTGAACCCATAAAGGGATGCGCCAGGTGCGTACCCTTCAGAAAAAGGAGCAATTCCCAATGAGACTGCTTTCGCGTTTTGTGGTGCTTCCCATGGTGCTGCTGGCCGCGGCTTTTGCCTCGGCCCAAACGGCCGAGGAGATGGCGGCCAAGAATATTGAAGCCCGTGGCGGCCTGGACAAGCTGAAGGCCATTCAGACCATGCGCATCACCGGCAACATGGAGGTGCAGGGTTTCAAGGCCGCGATTGTCAGCGAGACAAAGCGCCCGGACAAGGTTCGGCAGAGCTTTACCCTGCAGGGGATGACCGAAACTGACGCCTACGATGGCACGAGCGGCTGGAAGATCAGCCCCTTCCAGGGCAAGAAAGATCCTGAATTGCTCGGCGAGGACGAACTGCGCGGCATGCAGGACCAGGCCGATATTGACGGTCCGCTGGTGGACGCCGCCGCCAAGGGCAACAAGCTGGAAGCACTTGGCAAGCAGAGCCTTGACGGCAACGACGTGCTGGTGCTGCGCGCGACCCTGAAGAACGGCGACCAGTTTACTTACTACTTCGATCCCGAGACCTTCCTGGAAACCCGCGTGGACCAGACGATCTTCCTGCGCGGCACGGCCCGCGAGACGACTACGGAGTTCGGTTCCTTCAAGGAAGTCCAGGGCGTACTGATTCCCTTCTCCATCCAGGCAGGGCCCAAGGCGCGCCCCGACCAGCGCCAGAAGGTGACGGTGGACAAGGTGGAGATGAACGTTCCCATGGATGACGCGATGTTTGTGATGCCGGCGGTGAAGCCCGCCGCGGCCCCTGCGGCAACTCCGGCAGCGGCTCCCGCGCCGGCACCGGCCAAGACGGGAGGCGTGCAATGAGCAGCCGCCGGGAAAAGACAACAGCCCGTCACTGGTGGCGGGCAGCGGCACTCGGTGCGGTAGCGCTGATTGGCGTCAGCCTTTGGGCGCAGAGCGCGCCGGTGGTGGATTCGGCAGTCATCAGCGGATTGCCGGCACGCAACATCGGCTCGGCCACCATGAGCGGACGCATTGCAGCCGTGGCGGCCGTGCATGATCACGGCCAGATTACGGTGTACGCGGCAGCGGCCAGCGGCGGCGTGTGGCGCAGCATCAACGGTGGCACCACGTTTACGCCCGTCTTCGATAAAACCTCCGTGCAATCCATCGGCGCCATCACGATTGACCCCGGCAACCCGAAGAATCTGTGGGTGGGCACCGGTGAAAGCTGGACGCGTAACAGCGTCAGCATTGGTGACGGCGTGTACCGCTCCACCGACGGCGGCGATAACTGGACGAACCTGGGGCTGAAGGAATCCGAGCACATCTCGAAGATTCTGGTGGACCCGAAGGATGGCAACACGGCGCTGGTGTGCGCCCTGGGTCACCTGTGGAGCGACGGCGGCGATCGTGGCGTCTTCAAGACGACCGACGCCGGCAAGACGTGGCGCAACGTGCTGCCGGGAGCCAACGCGAGCACGGGCTGCGGCATGCTCTCCAGCAGTACGAGCGAACCCAACACAATCTACGCTTCGCAGTGGGACTTCCGGCGCCAGGGCTGGACCTTCCGCTCCGGCGGCGCGGGCAGCGGCATCTTCAAGAGCACCGACGGCGGCGAGCACTGGACGGAGTTGACCGATGCCAACGCCAAGGGCCTGCCCACCAAACCCTACGGCCGCATAGCCGTGGCCGTGGCGCCCAGCAAGCCAAGCGTGGTGTACGCCATGATCGAGTCGGCGGCCAGCGCACTCTTCCGCAGCGACGATGGCGGCGCGAACTGGAAGAAGCTCGACGCCAGCCAGTACATGGTTTGGCGCCCGTTCTACTTCGCCCACCTGATTGTTGACCCCAAGGACGAAAACAAGTTGTTTAAACCCGACCTGGGACTGCTGTACAGCAGCGACGGCGGACGCAGCTTTAGCTGGGTCAGTGGCGGCGCGCACGGCGACTTCCACGATGTATGGATCAGTCCGGAGAACACAAAGATCGTTTACGCGGGCGATGATGGCGGACTGTGGCGCAGCCTGGATGGCGGCTCCAGCTGGGAGCACATGCAGAACCTGCCGGTGTCGCAGTTCTATCACGTCAGCGTGGATCACGCCGATCCCTACCACGTCTACGGCGGATTGCAGGACAACAGCGCCTGGGTGGGCGATTCCTCCTATCCCGGCGGCATCACCAACTCGCGCTGGGAGAATATGTACGGCGGCGACGGCTTCTGGATGTTCGAAGACCCGTCGGATCCGAACTATATCTACGCCGAGTCACAGGGCGGCGAACTGGGGCGCATCAATCGCATCACGCATGAGGCGCGCAGCATCCATCCCTACGCCGATTACGGACACAAGAAGCTGCGGCTGAACTGGAACACGCCGATCCACATGAGTCCGAACCAGAAAGGCACCATCTACATTGGCGCCGAGTACCTGTTCCGCTCGCGCGATCATGGGCAGACCTGGGATCGCATCTCGCCGGATTTGACGACGAATGATCCGGAGAAGCAGAAGCAGGAGGAGTCCGGCGGCGTGACCGTTGACAACTCCTCGGCCGAGACGCACACCTCGATCTACTCCATCAGCGAATCGCCGAAGAGCGGGCTCATCATTTGGGCCGGCACCGACGACGGCAACCTGCAAGTGACCGGCGACGGCGGCAAGACCTGGACGAACGTCGTTGGCAACGTGCCCGGCCTGCCGAAGAACAGCTGGGTAACGACCGTTGCCGCCAGCCGCTACAGCGCGGACGTGGCCTACGCGACGTTTGATCGCCACACCTTTGGCGACATGACGCCGTACGTTTACAAGACCACCGACCGCGGCAAGACCTGGAAGGCGCTGGCCGCAAAAGAGAGCGGCGTGCATGGCTATGCGCACGTCATCGCCGAAGACACCAAGGATCCGAAGCTGCTCTTCCTGGGCACCGAGCTGGGCCTGTGGGTGAGCGTGGATGGCGGCGATCACTGGGCACAGTACAAGGGCTCCAACTTCCCGGCCGTGGCCGTGCGCGACATCGTCATCCAGGAGCGCGAGAGCGACCTGGTGCTGGCAACGCATGGACGCGGCATCTGGATCATTGACGACATTTCGCCGCTGCGCGCGCTGACTCCGGAGGTTCTCTCGGCCGAGGCCGCGCTGCTGCCGTCGCGCCGCTCGGTGCAGTATCTGCAATCCAACGGCGGGTGGAGTGAGGGCGACAACACGTTTAACGGCGCCGGACGGCCGGAGAACGCCACCATCACCTACTATCAGCGGGCCCGGCACATGAAGGGCGATTTCAAGATCGAGATCCTCGACGCCCAAGGCAAGCTGATGGACACGCTGAATCCAGGCATGAAGCGTGGCATCAACCGCGTGCAGTGGTCCATGCGACTGAAGCCGCCCAAGGTTCCACCGGCGGCCACGGCGCTGTTTGAGGCCGGCGTTGGACCGCGCGTACTGCCCGGAACCTACACGGTGAAGTTGACCAAGAACGGCAAGGTGTACACCGGCAAGCTGGAGGTGGCGCTCGACCCGCGCGCCAAGTTCACCGTGGAAGACCGCAAGGCTCAGTTCGCGCTGATGGGCAAGCTGAGTGAGACCATCGGGCACATGAGCTGGGCCGTGGAGGCCATCGCTGGCGTCCGTGACGCGGCCAACGCTCGCGCCGCTGGACTGGATGCCAAAGACCCGCTGCAAGCCGAACTGACGGACTACGCCGCCAAGGCAAACGCACTGCGCTCGCGCATTGTGGCCACCAAGGAGGGCGGAGCCATCACCGGCGAGGAGCGTATTCGCGAATACCTGGGTAGCGTGTACGGCGCGGTGAACAGCTACGAGGGGCGGCCGACGAAAGCTCAGGCCGACCGCGCCGCGGTGCTCAGCCACGAGTTGGATGACGTGGTTGGCGACTTCACCAAGCTGAACACGGCCAAGCTGGAGGCGTTAAACCAGTCGCTTGCGGCGAAGAAGCTGGCGGCAATCTCCGTGCTCGACGAGGGCGAATGGAAGAAGAAGGCCGCGGCCGAGGCGGCGGGCTCGGCGACGCCCGGGGCGGATAAGTTCCACCTCTTCTTTGAAAACGATTAACCCGGAAAACGATTAACCGGGAACACGATTAACCCGGAAAACGTTTAATCCGGAAAACAATGCAAGCGGAGGCGCCACATGGCATAAGCTGTGTGGCGTTTCCGTTTACGGCAATTGGTGAGCGCGATGAGCGGGGAGCCGCGCGGAGGGCGGCGATACCGCGATGTCTGTGATCCCGATACTTGCGCCCCGCTGCCGTATCAGGTTCAATAGAAAGATTCCATTTAGTTAGGTATCGATGACAACCGCTTTGACTTCCCTGCAACAAATCTCGCCGGCCAAGCGCATGGCCAACGTCAGCTACGCCATCCGCGACCTCGCGGTGGTGGCCGACCGGGTTGCGCGCCAGGGTCACAAGATCCTGTATCTCAACATCGGCGATCCCTGCACTTATGATTTCTCCACGCCTCCGCACATGATCGAGGCGGCCATCAAGGCCATGCGCGACGGACACAACGGATACGGCGACAGCCTGGGCGAGCCCTCGGCCGTGGAGGCCATCCGGCAGCGCGCCGAAGAGCGCGGCTTCAAGAACATTCAGGGCATCATGGTGGGCTTCGGCTCCGGAGAGGTGATTGACCACTGCCTGACCGCCTTGGTGAATCCCGGCGACAACGTGCTGACGCCCTGTCCGGATTACCCGCTCTACGGCGCCGTGCTGGGCAAGCTGAGCGCCGAGCCGAACTCCTACCAGTTGAACGAGGAGAACGGCTGGCAGCCGGATCTGGATGACATTGAGGCGCGCATCAACCCGCGCACGCGGGCCATTCTGCTGATTAATCCGAACAACCCGACGGGCGCGATCTACTCCCGCAAAACGCTGGAAGGCGTTGCCGAACTGGCGCGGAAGCACAACCTTCTGATCCTGGCCGACGAGATCTACGACTCGCTGATTCTGGACGACGACCAGCAGCACATCTCGATTGCAACGCTTGCTCCGGACGTTCCTGTGATCACCTTCAACGGCCTGAGCAAGGCCTACCTGGTGCCGGGCTGGCGCATTGGCTGGGCCGTGGCAACCGGGCCGGCCGAGGCTCTGCATGAGTATCTGGAAGCGGTGTACAAGCTGCTGCGCGCCCGTTTGAGCGCTCCACACCCGTTCATGTACGCCATTGCTCCGGCGCTCAACGGCTCACAGGACCACCTCATCGAGGTGCGCAACAAGCTGCGCCGCCGCCGCGATTTGACCGTCGCCTGGGCCGAGCGCACTCCGCGCGTCACCCTGACGGCTCCGCATGGAGCGTTTTACGCCTTCCCAAAGCTGGATATCCCGGAGGACGACAAGGAGTTCGTCACCGAATTGGTGGAGCAAAAGTATGTGCTGTGCGTGCATGGCTCCGGCTTTGGGGAAAAGCCTGGCACGCGGCACATGCGCATCGTCTACCTGCCACCGGAGGATGTGCTGAATGAGGCTTACGGGCGCATTACGGAGTTCATGGCCGGGCGTTACTAGGCCGGAATCTTGAGCCAAGACACAGGATTTCAACCCCCGCGCCGCCTGGCTGCGGGGTTTTTCTTGCCGGAAAACGCCTCGCGCGCAGGGAAAATCGCCTGCGGCGGCCTCTTTCGGGAAGCCGGGACTATCCTGTTAACTATTTGATTCAAGTAGCACTTAGCGACGCTATACCCATCTGCCATAGCATGAATTAAATCAATTGATAGGCATTTAACGAAGCAATCCTCCCCCGTGGCCTATCATAGTAAGTGATATGAGTGATTCTTTAACCAAACAGTATCTGTTCGCCAGTGACTTTGACCAGACCCTGAGTTTCAACGACTCCGGCTGGGTGCTGACCGAAACATTGGGCATCCCGGTGGAGGAGTTCAAGCAGAAGGTGGCGGGCATGGCGAAGTTAAACCTTGTACAGCAGGGGGCCGAGCTGGCCTATCTGCTGCTGCACGACCCGACTTTCCACACGAAGGTCCGGCGCAAGCACCTGGTGGAGACCGGCAAGCGCATTCCGCTCAAGCAGAACATCGAGTTGCTCTACGACACGCTGCGCGAGGGGATTCCGGGATACCAGTTCGACTTCTACGTGCTGTCGGCCGCTCCAGTGGAGATTGTGCAATCGGCGTTGGAAGGCATCGTTCCGAAAGACCACATCTTCGGCACCGAGTTCGAATGGGCGCCGGATGGCAGCATTGAGCGACTGGTGCGCTGCACCGCCGGATACGGCAAGGTGGCGCGCATCATGCAGTTGCAGAAAGAGCATTCGATTGGCCGCGACCACGTGGTGTACGCCGGCGATGGCAGCTCGGACATCAACGCCATGTTGCACGTCAACGACGGCGACGGATTGACGATTGCCGTCAGCAGCTCCAGGGCCGTGACGCAGATCGCCCGCCGCACCGTGCTCAGCGATAACGCATTGAGCGTGCTGGTGCCGATTCTGGAAGAGGCCGCCGAATGGAGCCAGCCGCAGATCCGGCGCTTCTTTGAGGAAAAGGGCTTTCTGGTACAGGAGTGGGCGCGCACCCGCACCGACTTTGTCACCTTGCGTGCAACGTCCATGGACGACGCCGGCACGGGAGGAGAACAGTAGCCATGCTGAGCTGGATTGGATGGATTGCCACGGCCTCGTTCGGCCTCTCTTACTTCTTCAAGAAACCCGCGACCTTGCGCCTGATCCAGGCCGGAGCGGCGCTGATGTGGATCACCTACGGGCTTCTGATCCACGCCATGCCGGTGGTGGTGGCCAACGTGATTGTGGCCGCCGCAGCCGTGTACTCCACCTTTGCGGGAACAGGCAGCAAGCCGACCGAAGCCTGAGGGCGGCACAAAGTTAGAACAGGATGATTACGGGGCGGGGGCCAGACCCTCGCCCCTTTTGTACGTTATGGGACCATCCCCGCCGCAGCCCAGTGCAGCTCAGAGCCGGTGCGGCGCAGATGATAGACCAGTTGGTTCTCCTGAGCGCCGAGTAGCCCGACATATCCCTTCGGAATCTGAAGTTCGCTGACTGGCGTCCATGTGGCCGCTCCGTCCGCATTGAGTTTCAACTCAAAGACGCCGGCCGCTGCCACCTTGTCTCCCTGCCCGGTGATGGCCGCGTAGAGTTTGCCCGCGCGTGTCATGGCAAAGCCAGTAGGAATCAGCCCCTGGGCTATCTTGGAAAACTGATAGACCCGTGGAGGCTGGCTGCCGCTCTGCTTGTATTCCACCACGCGGGAGAATTCCGGCAAATAGAGTACCAAGCGATTGGCATCGCAGGTTAAGCTGCCACGGTAGGCGTGGTCGAGCTGGCGCTCTCCAGTGGTGATAGTGTTGCGCGGCACGAGGTCTGTCTTCAGCCCACCGGGAATGTTGTACTCGCGCAACATGCCAAAGTCCTCTTCATTGGAACCGTTGCCGCTGACCCAAACAGAATCATCATCAATCGCACAGATATTGTTGGGAAAATAGGGTGCTGTACGCATGACGGTTTCCAGCTTGCCGGTTGCGTTGTAGGCGAATAGAAAACCAGCACGCGCTCCCCCTCCGTTCATCGCCCAGCCGGAGATGTAAACGCGCCCGGATGGAGTGCGGGTCATGTCGCTGGCCCTGACCCAGACAGCGCCGCGCACCCAGACAATCAGGTCTTGCACGATCTCTCCATTCTGGTTGGTGACATGGGCCGAAGGTTGTGAGGGCGAGCCGCTCTCCTGCCAGGTGAGCAGGTAATCTCCCTCCCACTTGGCGTGGGTGCTGTCTTTATCGGCACCGAGCACCGAGGAGAAATCCGCCCGGCGTTCCGGTGATGACGCGCTTTGCCCAGCCATGCCTTGAACTAAGAAAACACTCACCCAAAACACAATCGGAATGAACTTATGTAATGTATGCGTTCTCATTCTCTTTCACCTGTCCTCATTGCCTATGAGAATCTCCAACATAATACATTGGTAGTTATTCTTATATGCATTAGAAATGTTCTGGTTGATCAGTTCTGGTCTGGGGGACACGGAACTCCTGTTGCTCCGCCGCAATCGCCGCAATCATCATCATCACATCCTCCTCCGCCACCGTCGCATCCAGAGTTATTTGTGCATGCATAATAGGAGACACAACAATTTGAGTCTCCTCCTGACACACAGTCCACATACGTCTGCCCCGCGCCCATGGAGCAAATACTCCCGGTATTGCTATAGATGGCGGCACTACAGGTCGCGTCCCCAGCAGAACAGTCATAAGGCTGCAATACTACAAAATGCCCCTCGCAACCCGATGACGGCGTTCTACATGAGGAAACGGGTCGAAGCTTTGCGTTTAAGCCCCCAGAAAGTTCCTGTAGAAAGGCATCCCTACTGGAATTGCTGAGGGTGCATTTAGGAGCAGCCGGTCCATTTATGGACTGTTGTAGAGACTTGGAATCTTTCTTACTTCCACCAAAGTAGGATTTTGGCCGACTAAGCCCCTCAAATGCATTTAAGAGCGGTTTTCCGTCCGCATTGAGAAGGATTGGTTGTGCAGACATCGGCGCCGCTACCAAAATTATGGTCAACAATACCTTCAACATAGTGTGTCCGCCTTTCAAGTCGCCCGATCTACGGAAGGCCGTCGCAAAAGATATTAGTAGCGTTAAATTTTAGGGGGTACCCCCAAATGGGAGTTTTTATCCGTAAATCAAAGAATTCATCGGGTATTCACAATTGACCCTGCCCTGGAATTTCCGTCCCATCTTTTCTCCAGGTGCGGCTTGTGCCATGCTCCTGGGCATGAGCCACACGCGTTGTTTTGGCCATTCCCTGCTGATGCTGGTGATCCCTACCCTGCTGCTGACTGGGACGATGCTGTGTGGGATGACGCTGTGTGCGCAGAGCCAACCCGGGGCGATCGGTGCGGCCGTTGTGAAATCCGCGATATCGGTGACGGCTGAAACCGCGACCCACGAAGCCAGCCTGCTGGTGGTGGTGAAGGACAAGAATGGCGAGGCCGTGGATGGCCTCACCGCCGAGGACTTTGCGATTGAATTCGATGGCCGCGCGCAGCGGGTGACCAACGCCGTGCGCGAGGCGGATTCCCCTCTGCTGGTGGGGCTGGTGGCCAACACCAGCCGCGGGCAACGCAAGGCTTTGGCCGATGAGCGCAGGGCGACCGCGGAGTTTGTGAAGACCTTGCGCGAGGGGCGCGACCGCGCCTTCGTCATTCGCTTCGGCCGCGAGGTGGAGCTGCTACAGGATGTGACGACCTCTCGTGATCGCCTGCTGAAGGGCGTGGATGCGATCAGCGTGGGCGAGCACCGCAATGGAGATGGCCGGAGCGGCGGATTCCTCTTTGCCGGCAATACGTTGTATGACGCCGTCTTCCTGGCCTCCGACGAAGTGATGAAGGCGCGCACGGGGCGCAAAGTGCTGGTTGTCTTCAGCAATGGAATGGATTACGAGAGCCGCACGAAATTGCAGGCGGCCATCCAGAGCGCGCAGCGCGGCAACGTGGTGGTGTACACGGTGTATGTGCCCGAGGAGACCGAGGAGGATCACCTGACCCGCATGCCGACGGGGGCGGGCCTTCCCGGGAGTGGGCACGACACGGGCCATGACGGCGAAACGAGCCGGGAGAGCCGCAACACAGGCAGGCAGGTGTTGCAGAGGATTGCGCGCGAGACCGGCGGCCGCTATTTCGAGATCAGGAAAAAGGAATTAAGCAAGAAGGAATTGAATACGCAGGAGATGGGGAAGAAGTCGCCGCTTGGCGAAATCTACAAGAAAGTTGCCGGGGAGCTGCGCCAGCAGTACTCTCTGCGCTTTGCTCCCATTACTCGCGAGGGTGAACCAGGCGGCTACCATCGGCTGAAGGTAACGGTGAAGAAGCGCGGGCTTACAGTGCAGGCCGCCGAAGGCTACTACGCGGAGTAATGCTCTTCAGGGATGGATGCGGTAAAGGAAATCCAGAGAAAACTCAGTTGGTGCCACCGACGGCAGGCCTCTCCTGCCGCGGGGGCGGAGGCGTGGCGAGGTCGGCGCTATCGGGGTTGAGAAGATTCTGGCGTCCCGGACCGAGGCCGAGCTTGATGAGCGCGCGCGAGTCGGGGACGATCTTGGTCTGCCAGTGGTTTTCATCCTGCATGCGGGTGAAGGCGTCGCGCGTGGACTGATCCCACACGCCGCTGGGCTCGCCCTGGAGGTAATGCTCGCGAATCAGCGCCTCTTGAATCTCCAGCGTGCGTTGACGGTCAATGGCCTGCTGGCCTTTGCTTTTCGGGCGCGTGGCGACGGCCTTCAATCCCCCGCCCTTGCGCGAGTGGCGGCCGGCGGTGGTGGCCTTCTGCGGCGCGTTCTGCGAGGATTCGGCCTGCGTGGCCAATGTACTTCCGTGCGCTGATCTGGACGACATAGACTTGGACGACGCAGATTTTGACGACCCAGACTTGGGCGCAGCCGCCTTGGCCGAGACGGACTTGCCGGAAGAAGCCTTGGGCGAAGAGGGTCTGGACGAAGAAGACCGGGGCGAAGCCGGTTTGCCCGACGCGGAATGCGAAGCGGTGCTCTTGTGGGCCGACGGGCTGGCCGCAAAGCAAGGCGCGATCATGCTGAGAATGACGACGAGGCCCGTGAAAATCCCTGTGAAATGACGACGCAACCGGCTACACCTCTGGTTCAAGTCAATCCCCGGGGAGTTCGCTCCCATGGGGTTTAGTTTCCTCTGCTTACGCCTCAACCTGGCTGGAATACGCATACGCGACGGTCAAGGTTTCAGGATGAAAAGTATCCTACGCTGCCGGAGCCATCGAAAAATGCAGGCTCCGGCAGCGCGGGGGATACCGTTAGGTTACTACGGCAGGGTTCCGCCCAGGAAGCTGTTTGAGGCATTGATCCCCTGTCCGGAGCGCACGACGAAGACCACATCCTCGCCGCTCTTGAGCGTGGACTCGACCTTGGCGAAGCCGGCCGCATCGTTGACCGGTTGGCGATTGACCTCGAGGATCACGTCGCCGCGGCCGAGCAACACCGAGTCGGCAAAGCCGCCGGCCTTTACGTCTGTGACCAGCACGCCCTGGTTGGCCGGCAGGTTGAGGCGCTTGGCGGTGGCGGCCGGAACGGCTTTGACCGTGACGCCCAGTTTGCTCTCCTTGGGAGCCTGCTCCTCGGCGTCTTCCTCGGCCATGCCGAGTTGCGCGCCCAGCAGCTTCTGGCGGTCGGCGACTGTGATGGTTGCCTCCTGCTGTTTGCCACTGCGCAGGTAGCCAATCTTCAGCTTGTCTCCGGCATGGTGCGCGCTGACCTCGGCGACCAGTTCGTCTCCGTTGGCCACGGGCTTGCCGCCCACGCTGATGATGGCGTCGCCGGCCAGCAGTCCGGCGGTTGCCGCCGGTCCGTTGGGATTGACATCCATCACGATGACGCCGCGGCCGCCGCCGTACATGCGGGTGACCGCCGGGCTGGGCTCGGCGCTGAAGGTGATGCCGATGCTGCCGCGCTCGACCTTGTGGACGGGGCCGACGAGCTGGTTGAAGACCTCGGCGATGGTGTTGCTGGGCATGGCAAAGCCAACACCCTGGTAGCCGGAGCTTTCGGTGTAAATGGCGGTGTTGATGCCGATGACCTCACCGTCCATGTTCACCAGCGGTCCGCCGGAGTTGCCGGGGTTGATGGCCGCGTCGGTCTGGATGAAGCTCTGGAACTGGCGCCCCGGAACGATGTTGCGTCCCTTGGCGCTGACGATGCCGGCGGTGACCGTGCTGCGCAGGCCGAAGGGGCTGCCGATGGCCAACACCCAGTCGCCCACCTGCATGCTGTCGGAGTTGCCCAGCTTGGCGTACGGCAGCGGGTGGCTGACCTCAATCTTGATGACCGCCAGGTCGGTTTCTTTGTCGGTGCCGATGACCTTGGCCGGGTAGCTGACCGAGGCGGGCTCGCCCACCAGGCTGACGCGGATGCGGTCGGCCTTCTCCACCACGTGATAATTGGTGATGATGTAGCCGCTGGGGCTGACGATGATGCCGGAGCCGAGCGACTGCGTGGTCATGTCCCCGCCGTTTGGCGCATTGGGCGCGTTGGGCGCATTGGGCACACCCTCCGGCGCCTGGCCGAAGAAGCGTTCAAAGAAGTCCTGCATGCTGTTGCCGCCGTTTTGGTCCTGGTCCTCATCGCCGGGGTTCTGCGGCGCACGGTGCAGGCGCTTGTGTGGGTTCTTGATGACCGATTCGGTGTTGATGTTGACCACAGCGGGCTCGACGGTCTTGGCCACCTTGGCGAACTCGTTCTCATGCTGGCGCACGGCCGGCACGCTGAGCCGCGGCGCGTCGGAGCTGTCCACACTCTTGGCGCGCGCTGTGAAGGTGACGACCGAGCCAATCAGCAATACCAAGGCCACTGTTACCGAGGCCACGAAAAGCGGAGCAAAGTGATTTCTTTGTCTAGT
>Ga0302201_10002697_pt1 | contig 13712 bp, 11 predicted proteins | sample II_Bog_N3_2_FD_194586 | JGI IMG/M metagenome (GOLD analysis project Ga0302201, IMG submission 194586) | Peat permafrost microbial communities from Stordalen Mire near Abisko, Sweden - II_Bog_N3_2 | ecosystem: Environmental > Terrestrial > Soil > Wetlands > Peat | place: Sweden: Abisko...
CCATTGTTTTGTCTGCCGCCGCCATTGCCGCAAACGCACAGCCCGCTTCTGTCTCCTACGATGCCGCAGCCAGGGTCTTCCGGCTGGATGGCGGGGGAACGACCTATGCTTTCGGCGTGAATGCACGCGGCGAGTTGCAGCAGCTTTACTGGGGCGGAAGGCTGGGCGCTACCGACGCGATTCCGCAGGCATCCCCTCTGCCGGAATGGGCCTCGTTCGACTCCTCGTACACCACGACTCCCCAGGAGTACGCGGGCTGGGGCGCGGGGCTGTTCGTCGAGCCGGCGCTGAAGGTCACCTTTGCCGGCGGGAATCGCGACCTGGTGCTGCACTACGTGAGCCACACCGCGCACCCCAAGGGCTTTGACGTGGTCCTGAAGGACATCAAGCTGCCCCTCTTCGTCACGCTGCACTATTCGATCGACCCGGAGAGCGGAATTCTGGCGCGGTCGGCAACCATCGAGAACCGCGGCGCCGAGGCGGTGACCGTGGAGCAGGCTGCCGCGGCTGCCTGGGCGCTGCCTCCTGCCCGTTACATCCTGAATTACCTGACTGGCCGTTGGGCGGGAGAGTGGACGCTGACCCAGGAGCCGGTCGCGCCGGGCGCGCGGGTTCTGGAAAGCCGCCGCGGCTCGACCGGACACCAGGCCAACCCGTGGTTTGCCATCCAGGCCGGCGAGGCCAATGAAGAGCACGGCGAAGTATGGTTTGGCGCGCTGGCCTGGAGCGGTTCCTGGCGCATCACCGTCGAGCGGGACCAGTTGGACCAGGTGCGCGTGACAGGCGGTTTCAATCCCTTCGATTTCGGCTACCGCCTGCACCCTGGCCTGTCCTTGGAGACACCGGTTTTCTATGGGGGCTATGCGGATAACGGGCTGGGCGGAGCCTCGCGGCTGCTGCACCGCTTTGAGCTGGAGCACATTCTGCCGCGCACGGCGGCGACAGCCTCGCAACCGCTGCCCAAGGTGCGTCCGGTCATCTACAACTCCTGGGAAGCCACCGAGATGAACGTCACGGAGCCGGGACAGATCGCGCTGGCCGAGAAGGCCGCCGCGCTGGGTCTGGATCGCTTTGTGATGGACGATGGCTGGTTTGGGCAGCGCAAGGACGATCACGCCGGTTTGGGCGACTGGTATGTGAACCCGCAGAAGTTCCCCAACGGCCTGAAACCTCTGATCGACAAAGTGCACGGGCTGGGAATGGACTTCGGCTTGTGGGTGGAACCGGAAATGGTTAACCCCGACTCGGATCTCTATCGCAAACATCCGGACTGGGTGATGAATTTTCCGGGGCGTCCGCGCTCGGAACAGCGCAATCAACTGGTGTTGAACCTGGCGCGGCCCGATGTGCGCGCCTATGTGCTGGGTTTCCTGGACAAGCTGCTCAACGAGAACGAGATTGCTTTCCTGAAGTGGGACTACAACCGCAACTGGAGCGAACCGGGCTGGGATCAGTTGGCTCCGACCGAGCAGAAGAAAGTCTACGTCGAGTTCACCAGCAACCTCTACGGCATTCTGGCCGAACTGCGCAAACGTCACCCCAAGGTGGAGATCGAGTCCTGCTCCGGCGGCGGGGGGCGCGTGGACCTGGGCATTTTGCAATACACCGACGAGGTTTGGCCCTCCGACAACACCGATCCTTTCGACCGGCTGACCCAGCAGGACGGCTTTACCTACGCCTATACGCCGCAGGTGATGATGGCCTGGGTCACCGACTCGCCGCACTGGCTGAACCAGCGCTCGACCTCGCTCAGCTACCGTATGCTGAGCTCGATGCAGGGCTCGCTGGGCATTGGCGCAAACATTGCGAAGTGGAACGACGAAGAGATGGCTACGGCCAAACGGCTGATTGCCGCCTACCGCCAGGTGCAGCCCACGATCGTTCAGGGTGAGCTTTACCGGCTGATTTCGCCGCGCAACGGCAGCGAATTTTCAGCCACGCAAACAGTCAATACTGAGAAGAGCCAGTCAGTGGTCTTTGCGTTTATCCACTCCACCCAGGAGGGCCGTCTCTTTCCCACGCTCAAGCTGAAGGGACTGGACCCGGCCGCCCAGTATGCGCTGACGCCGATTGAGGGCAAGGCGCGGACGGGAACGCCCGAGGCGGCCAGCGGAGCGTGGTGGATGAATCATGGCCTGGAGATGAGCGAGGGATTCCGCGGAGATTTTCAGGCGGCGGCGTTCAGGCTGGATCGGAAGTAGGGCTGGCAGTCTGGAAAATCCAGATAGAGAAACGTCACATCGCAATGGTTGGTCGTTGCGATGCGGTGGATTCGACTCCGAATTCAAGCGTGCAACGAGTGCTTATTGTTATCTCGTGAATGTTAGCGAATCATTCACAGCACCCCCCAAAGGGGCTAAAGCCCACCTTCATTTTGTGCTACTTACGGTACGACTAAGAACTTATCCGTAAATAGTGCTTAGCTTGATTCCCGCATTAGATTTTGGTGCTGAGGGAGTTCTGTACTGCGCGACGATACGGATCAAGATGGCACAGATCAAGTCTTGGACAGTGTCGGACGCGTTGTGGAGCAAGATTGAGCGGCTGGTCCCAGCGCGAAAGCGGCCGCGTGGCCGCAAATACCAGCGTAAACCCGGAGCGGGACGCAAGCCGATGCCGGCGAGACAGGTTTTTTCGGCGATCGTGTATGTGCTTCGCACCGGCTGCCAATGGAAGGCGTTGCCTAAGGAGTACGGCAGCGCCAGCGCCGTACACGCCCACTTCCAGCGCTGGCAGCGGGAAGGCTTTTTCCTGAAGATATGGAAGGCCGGCCTAGCCGAATACGACGAGATGGAGGGCATCGCCTGGCGTTGGCAGAGCGTGGATGGGGCCACGGGCAAAGCGCCGCTGGCACGGGAATGCGTGGGACCCAACTCCACCGATAGGGGGAAAAAATGGGCGCAAGCGCAGCCTTCTGGTGGACGCCCGTGGCGTCCCGCTGTCGCTCGCCGTCAGCGGGGCCAACCGGCATGACAGCTATCTGTTAGGCGCCACCTTGGGGGCTGTCGTCTGTGCCCGGCCGGATCCCCGCCACGCGCAGATCGAGACGCTCTGCGCCGATGCCGCCTACGTCGGCTTCCCCGCTTTGGCCACCAGCCGGGTTCATCACTATCGACTCAACGTGAAGACGCGCCGACAGGAAAGGGACGAGAAACGTAGACACCCCGAGCACCAGGCCCGCCGCTGGGTTGTTGAACGCACCCACTCCTGGCTCAATCGCTTTCGCAAACTGCTAGTGAGCTTTGAGAAAACGGAAGCCAGCTATAGAGCCCTGCTCTCCCTCGCCGCCGCCTTGATCTGCTGGAGGCAAACAATCACTATTTACGGATAAGTTCTAAGTCGTGCCCTTTCAAAACCTCAACTTATTCAAGGATTCCCTAAAATGCACTTGATGAGTGCGTTGGGTTGCAGGCATCAATCCGGGTTCTCAGTCAAAGGCGATCAACGAGGGATAGCGCGCCCAGGATCGCGCGAATCTATGGGTTCTCCTATTGACATTCTATAAGACGGACATCATACTCATATGGTCATTCGATAGGAAAGAATCCATGAGTCCAAAACAGGCGAATCTTCTGCAGGGTACACTCGATCTCCTGGTCCTGAAGGCGCTTGGCCCTGGTGAGCTTCACGGCCTGGGATCTCGCGCCGCATCGAACCGTTGACCCGAGGCACATTTCTGGTTAAGCCCGGTTCGCTGTTTCCATCTCTACAGCGCATGGAGGAAGCAGGCTGGCTGAGTTCCCTCTGGGGCGAAGCTGAAAACAACCGCCGCGCGAAGTATTACCAACTCACCAAGGCGGGAAAACGCCAGCTTGATGTGGAAACAGAGCAATGGACGACCATCGCCCTGGCCATGACCAATGCATTGAAGGCAACATAGGGGGGCGCATGTTCGAACTCTGGTCCAGGGTACGCAGTGCCTGGCGAAATCTCTTCCGCAAGCGGCAATTCGAAACCAGGCTCGACGACGAAGTTCGTGCCTACGTGGATCTGATTGCGGACGAAAGGATCAAGTCTGGCATGTTGGCGTCCGAGGCTCGGAGGACCGCGCAAGCCGAATCCGGAGGCGTCGAACAGGTGAAGCAGGCGGTGCGGGATCATCGCGCCGGTGCTGGCCTGGAATTGCTTTGGCAAGACGCCCGCTTCGGCATGCGCCAGTTGCTGCGCAACCCCGTATTCACCATGACCGCCGTGGCCGCTCTGGCGCTTGGCATTGGAGCCACCACCGCTGTCTTTACCGTGGTCAACGCGGTTCTGCTCAAGCCCCTTGCCTATCCCGATGCGGATCGCATCGTGAAGTTTATTCGCCCTTCGAAGCTGGGGAACGATTTCTTTACGTCGGTTCCGGAGTTCCGTACTTACGAACGGCGGAGCAACGTCTTTGAGGAGGTTGCCGCCTACGATATGGCCGGTCCGGGATTCAATTTGACGGGCGACCGACCGGAGCAGATTCACGGCATTCATGTCAGCGAGGGTTACTTCCAACTGTTTGGCGCCCCCGTAGTCTTGGGGCGAACGTTTACGTCGCAGGAGGACGCGCCCAATGGCGGCAAAGTGGTGACGTTGAGCTACAACCTGTGGCAAAGAAAGTTCGGCGGCGATAAAGGCGTGCTGGGGAAGTCTCTTTTGCTGGGGAACGAGCCGTACACAATTGTGGGTGTAATTGGGAAGCAGTTTATGGCAGATCCGGAAGCGGATATCTGGCTGCCGTTTCAGTTCCCGCTCGTCAGCAATGACAACAACCACTTTTTCCAGGTGGCAGAGCGGTTGAGGCCGGGCATAACTCCGGTTGCAGCCAACGTGCAATTGAAACTGGCGACCGTGGAGTATCAACGCGAGCACTACGGGAGAGAGGAAGAGTGGAGATTTCAGGTAGAGCCGCTGGGCGACAGCATTGTTGGCAACTCGCGGTTTTCACTGTTGATCCTGCTGGGCGCGTGCGCGCTGGTGTTGTTGATAGCTTGCGCCAACGTGGCCAATCTGCTGATGGCGCGCGCCTCGGGTCGCAAGCGGGAGTTTGCCATCCGTTCGGCGCTGGGAGCCGGACGCCGGCGGATCATCCGCCAACTGCTTACTGAAAGCATACTGCTCTCATGGATGGGCGGGATTCTTGGCTCCGTTCTGGGATTCGGGGGTGTGCGTGCTTTGCTGGCCTTAAACCCCACGGGTTTGCCCCGCATTGGCGAAGACGGCTCCGCTGTGGGAGTGGATTGGCGCGTACTTGCCTTCACTCTCACCGTTTCGCTCGTCACCGGGATTCTGTTCGGGCTGTTCCCGGCCTTTGGCGCCGCGCGTGCGGACATCAACTCCACCTTGAAGGAGAGCGGCAACCGGGCCGGAACCGGTTTCCGCGAGGGCAAGGTCCGGTCTCTGCTGGTCATCAGCGAGGTCTCGCTGGCGCTTGTGCTGCTGGTTGCCGCGGCACTGCTGATCCGCACTTTTCAAGCCTTGCATCACGTCGATCCCGGATTCGACACGCACAACGTTCTAACCTTGGAAATGTCGCTCACTGGGGACCGTTACCATAAAACGGCCGGCGTTGAACAGCTTTCGCGCTCTGGCCGCGAGCGATTGAATGCCATGCCCGAAGTGGAGAGCTCGGCCGCCGCTTATTGGCTGCCCATAAAGGTGGATGACTACCTGGGGTTTCAGATCATGGGGCGGCCGGTAACCAAACAAGCAGCTTCAAGCCGATGGATGAGCATCTCTCCCGGCTATATGAAAGTCTTCGACATTCCCATTCTGCGCGGTCGCGATTTTACTGAAAACGACAATTCCGCAGCCCCCGGAGTGGCCATGATCAACGAGGCGTTGGCAAAAGAATACTGGCCCAATGAAGATCCCTTGGGTCGACTCGTGCTTATCGGGAAGGGATTGGGGCCAGCGTTTGCAACCGAAGGGGTACGCGAGATCGTTGGCATCGTTGGCGACACGCATAACGCCGGCCTGGGCCATCCTCCAGACCCGGTGATGATTGTGCCGGTAGCGCAGGTACCCGACCCCTACGCGGCAGCCTACAACGATTTTCAGCCGATCATCTGGTCGGTGCGCACGCGCGGCGATCCACACCAGATTGTTCCCGCAGTAACGGAGCAATTGCGCATAGCCAGTGGAGGATTCACGGTGGCGCATGTGCAAACCATGGACGAAGTGATGTTGCATTCAACGGCTCACGAGAGCTTCAACATGCTGCTGCTCTCCAATTTCGGCGCGGCTGCGTTGCTTTTGGCTGCAATCGGGATCTATGGGCTTGTGGCCTATTCTGTTCAGCAGCGAACCCAGGAAGTGGGCATACGCATGGCTTTGGGAGCCGATCGATCCACCATCCGCAGGCTCGTGGTGTGGCAGGGCATGAGGCTGGCCCTGATTGGAGTCGTGGTGGGCATCGCCGCAGCCTCCGGGCTCACGCGGCTCATCTCCAGCTTCCTTTTCGGAGTCAAGCCCTGGGGTCCGATGGTATTCATCGCAGTGCCACTTCTTCTAACTGCGGTCGCGCTGCTCGCGGTGTGGCTGCCTGCAGCACGCGCTTCCAAAGTCGACCCCATGCAGGCGCTGCGCGCAGAGTGATCCGGAATCTATTGTCGGGCTCTATCTCAATCCGCCGGCGGATGCGCTGGCGGTGTCAGTGGATGAGAAGAGCCTGACAGAGGGCTGGTAGCGGTGCGGAGTTTGCTCAGGAGGTTCACGATCTGCTGGGCGACCAAAGGAGTGCTGAACAAGTATCCCTGATATTCGTCGCATTGATATTGCCTCAGGAACGACAATTGGTCCTCGGTCTCGACACCCTCGGCAATGACCTTGAGGTTCAGGCCCTTTGACAAGCTGATGATCGCAGTCGTGATCGCTGCGTCGTCCGGGTTGTTCACCACATCCTGAATAAAGGAACGGTCTATCTTGAGTTTTGTGACGGGGAACTGCCGCAAGTAACTGAGGCTCGAATAGCCCGTACCAAAGTCATCGATCACCAAAGAGCTCCCTGGACGATCTTTTCGCTCGCTTCCAGGTCAAGAAACAAACTCCGTATCTGAAGGCCCAGGCCCTCGGCAAAAGGCAGCTTCTTTTCCTTGAACTGGTTGATCCTTGCCCGGGCTTCGGCGACTTTTTCGCGGATCAGGAATCCGTCGAATACCGGGATTTCGACCCCAAGGTCAACGCTCCAGCCGTCCTTGTTGCTCGAGGTCGAGAATCCCCCGCCGTAGCTGTTCCACAGGCGATGCAGGTCGCCCTTGAGTCCGATCTTCGGGTAATACCCGCTGGCCGTCGTGGCTCGCTCGCCTTTTAGTGCGCGCAAGCCCGCATCGATTTCTGCCCAGTCAGGATTGAATTCGTATGCAGTCGAGACCAACTCGTCCAGGTTTCCACCGTGGGCTTGGTAGGGAATTCCCTCGTCTTTGGGAGCGACGGAGGATTTCCACGACAACCCAATGGTGTAAGCCAATGCTGCCTCCGCGGAAGCCTCGTTGGCTTCGAGCGGCGCCACGATCGAACGAATCGTCTCGACCATGACCTTGTTATCCAGATAGTCAGTCTTGTTGACCGTGCCCGTTCCGTCCTTGCAGGGAAATTCGGCCACGGTCAGGGTGGCTTCCATGCGATCCAGAGTGTCTTTCCCAAGCCGATGCAACTGGCGGGCCAGCACCGCGCCGTAGTAAAGGCGAACAACATTCTTGGTGAGTTCCAGATCGGTTCGCCGAACCTCAGCGTGCGCTACATCGAGCGCGCCCTGGCCTGCTCCCGATACCCGCGCCGCATCTCGCCATCTTCCAGCAGCCACTTGAAGTCGCCTCCAATTGACTGGGTGGCAGGGCTCATCAGCTTGACGTCCTGTGCCGGAATGGGAAACATTTGCGCATTCGTAGTGACCGTCTGCCCGGGAACGCTCACAGGCATCTGCACGGCAACCGGCGGAAAACCTGGCCCGAAGGCATTGGCTGGATTGGTGACCGTCGCCGTACCCCCTGGAATGGTCACCGACTGAGCGGCTGAACAGATCGATCACCACAGCAAGAAACAGCCAGCCTTGCTCAGTCGCGATAGAGGTAAAATCGCCCACCCACGCCATGTTGGGCGCGGCCACAATGAAGTTGCGATCAAGCAGGTTAGGCGCAATGGGCAAGTCATGCCGACTATCGGTGGTCGTGACGCTAAACTTTCGCTTGCCTCGGGCCTGAATGCCGTGCTTCTGCATCAGCAGCTGAACCCGCAGCTTGCCCACACGAATGCCTTGCGCCAGCAGTTGCCGCCAGATGCGCGGCCAGCCGTATGCCCCGCGATTTTCCGCATAGACGGCGCTGATGTGGTCCAGGAGTGCTTCCTCGCTGAGGTGGCGGCGCTGGGTAATATCTACACGCCGTGCCAAGTGTTCATGGTAGCCAGAAACGCTTACCAGCAGCACCCGGCATTGCACACAGATCGGCCAGACCAGCTTGTTGCGGGAAATAAAGGCGTACTTCATCGCTGGCTCCTCGCGAAGAACGCCGTCGCTTTTCCCAGGATGTCGCGCTCCATCGTCACACGAGCCAACTCCGCACGCAGACGGCTGTTCTCCATCTGCTCGGCACTGACCAGCGGCTTGCTGGTAGCACCCTTGAGCGTTCCCTTGCGATGCGCCTTGACCCAGTTGGAGAGCGTTTGCTCGGCCACTTCAAGACTGCGTGCCGCCACGGCTGGACTCTGACCCGACTCCACTAGCCGGACCGCCTCTTGCTTGAACTCAAGCGTGTACTGCTTCCGCGTTGCCTTCGTCATCTTCGCTTCCCTTTCGCTATTAGAACAGCTAGCTAAGAGCGACGTTTTTCGGGGGCAAGGTCAATAATTACTGTAGGTCGGAGAAGGAAATCTCATTTTGGTAAGCCCCTTGAACATTCCCAGCAATGGATCTTCATCCGCAGCGTTGCCAGCTTCGGAGCGTAGCGGAGAAGCTGGCAACGCTGCGGGCGCCGCGCCGCCATCCCCCCGGCCTCCGGTTTCCGATTCGGAAGTGACCGCCCGCCCACAGCGGCGTCATTTTCCGGCCGAATACAAACGTTCGATTCTCGAACAGGCCGCAGCCGCGCAGGATGCAGGGGCGATTGGCGCCTTCAGATCGACGAGGAGAGCTGATGAGCGCCGCGTTGGAACTGGGTGATATCGTTGGCAAAGCTGTCGCCTGTCGTGCCCTCGGTGTGCCGCGTGCCACGTTGTATCGTCGCATGCTGCCCGCCGCTTTGCGCCTGGTTCGGCCCACGCCGGAGCGGGCGCTGAAAGCGGCAGAACGCCGGGTTGTACTCGACCATCTGCACTCAGAGCGCTTCCACGACAAGGCCCCGGCGGAGGTCTATGCCACGCTTCTGGACGAAGACATCTATCTCTGTTCGATTCGCACCATGCATCGTATCCTGGCCCAGCATGGAGAGCTGAGGGAGCGCCGCAACCAGCTTCGGCATCCGCAGTACAAGAAGCCGGAGTTGCTGGCCACCGGGCCCAATGAAGTTTGGTCGTAGGACATCACGAAGCTGCTGGGACCGGTTAAGTGGACCTACTTCCACCTCTACGTCATCCTGGACATTTTCAGTCGCAACGTGGTGGGCTGGATGGTGGCGGAGCGCGGAACCTCGATGACCTCCAAGCCGGTGACGTTCATGCTGGCCGATCTGGGCGTCACCAAAACGCATAGTCGCCCCCACGTCTCGGACGACAATCCGTACTCGGAGAGCCAGTTCAAGACCCTCAAGTACAGACCGGAGTTCCTGGATCGATTCGGTTCGATCCAGGACGCACGCGCCTTTTGCCAGGTCTTCTTCCCCTGGTATAACCACGAGCATCATCACCGCGGGATAGCCTTGCTGACGCCGGATATGCTGCATTACGGCATGGCAGGCGCGGTCATCGAGCAGCGTCAGAAGGTGCTCGATCGGGCCTATGTCCGCAACCCGGAACGCTTCACCCACGCCCGCCCCAAGCACCCGCCCCAGCCCACCGCGGTCTGGATCAACCCGCCCACGCCAATGGCGGAGAAGAAAGTGGAACTTGTCTTGGTCGCCTCATAGGAAGGAAGTGGAGCAGCCAGCCGGATCTTCCACGCCCATTCAAAATGTGGGGATACCCATGGACCGCTCTAGCGATTTGTCTTGGCACAGGTGCTTTCCTCGTCGCATCGATCATTGCCGACCTGAAGCACGCACTCTTCACCGTGGCTGTGATCGCTTTCACCTATCCACTTTACATTTCTCTGACGAGATTGAGACGATATCGAGAGGTAAGAGGCACAGGCGTTCAACTGGCCTCCGATACCGAAGATTGAGGTGACGCTACGATACAGAACATCAAGGCGCTCCTATTAAAAGCCTGTTCGCCGCCACTATTGCGCAGGCGCAGTCCAAGTCTTCCGCGGCACAACAAATGTCCTCCTCGCTCCACGAGCAAGTAGTGGCTGCTAACGCGCATGACACGGATGGTCTCCTCGCGACCTTCTTCCACAACGCCTCGCGGAGATTCGTCATCAACGGTGAAATAATTCGCGGCTTCGACAATCTGCATGAGCAACAGTTCAAGTAGTGGAACCACGACAGGAGCGGCGCCACATATACCAAGCAGACAACGCAAGATTTCATTAGCCTCAGTTCAGAAACGGTCCTTATGACCTTGCAGATGGCGTCCCACCGCACGATGCCGGATGGGAAGCCAAGCGAAGCGAGATTTGTAATGACCACGATCTGGCGACGGCTTCCCGCTTGTTGGCGTTTCATTTACTGCCACGAATCCCATGCGCGGTGACCAAAACGACACCGTTGGGCGAGACAAGAATGACGAATCGCGGCGTTTTCTATTGAAATCGCTGAAGGCCTTCCCACGATGATTCAGCCTGGAAACACGATGTGGGCTGTTACTGTAAACTGAGAATAACGCCTAGGCCGATTGGCGAACGCTGGGCGACATTCTGGGACTGATGCCTCGAAATTGCCGCAATTGGCAGATGGTATTTGCCTTGCGCCTCTTGGATAGCGGAATGTGACGCACATTCTCTGTTGTTTCAATCGGCAATGTTTCACCTCAGCTGACCACAATATTCCCGGATGTGCGAAATGAGTCAGACATTTGAGACAAACCTGACGTCCAACATCGTTTCGATGACGTCGAAATGGTTGAACGCGGTTGTTTGCGGTGTGCCCGAGAAGAGCATTCCGACGATTCTGTTGTCTTTGTCGAGCAAGGGTGAGCCGGAGTCGCCGTATGCAGCGCACGCGGTGGTCAGAATCTGATTTGTGAAGAGTGCGCGCGTCAGGCCGGTCGCGGTCCAGTAGTTTACCCAGACGTCGGCATCAACGCCCACGACGGTCTGCGAAGTGATTCCACTTGATCGCCCGGCCTTGCGCACCACCTCTCCGGGTTGCAGTGATGCAGAGGGACGCACGCCGGCGACCGGGCCGAGGCCGACCACATCAGGCAGCGACCAACCCGCAGGAACGCTGGCGATCGCAGCATCCACGAGATTGGCTCGGCCGGGGACGAAGGAGATGGGAAACCACCGGGCCAACCATGCAACTGTGTCGCCGATGTTCCCCCCGTCCGTCGAAGCTGGCTGATAAATCGGATCGCCGACCAATCCCGCGTTCACATTGGCCAGCACGTGATTGCACGACAGCAGGTATTGCTGGGCAGGGTTTTTTACGTCGGAAACTGCACAGGTCAGTGTGCCAGTGGGGAAGCGGAAGCTGGCCCCGCTTACGCCACCCTGGACGGGGCGCAACTGGGCTCTTGTGGGATCGGCTATAGAATCGGCATAACCAACAGTCGCGGGCGCTGAGCCTACAGGCGCGATCAGCCGCGCGCTTTCCCGGACATCGAGCCGTGCGTTTGCAGCGCCGACAGGAAGTTGAGTGGGCAGGAGACGATCAGGAGAAAGCTGATCGATGGGCAGTTTGCGATCTACCCAAGCTGTGACGCACGGTTCCTCCGTGTCGATGCCTCCGACGGCACGCAGGCCCACCGATATGGCGTTTACGTCCGGACGGGCGAGCAGACTGTGCATATGCTGCCTGCGCGCAGTTCGAGCGGTGTCAAAACTGGCAGTGGTCATGATCGCACCCCGATTCTCGATTTGAGCGTTGATTGTTGAGTAGCGCTTTTGGCGCACATGGCCTGCCGTCGTTGAGCATGCTTCAGGCGGCGCCAGACGTAGAGGGTAGTGACAAACGTCCTGGTAACCGTGCCGGAAAACCGCTCATTGATGAGGCGCCCGATGTCGGCGTACAGTCCAGACCGAAGGGGCTCCGGAAGCAGCACAAAGTCGGCATATGTCCCAAGGAGCTGCACGTATGTACTCGCGTTGTAACTCTGCGTCGTAATATAGCGGCGCTGATTGATCTTGAGAAAATCGGGATGTGCATCAATATCGCCGACGAGGCAACTGGAGACCGAGCTTCCCGGCCCTCGGGGGGTGCCCCGATAGGTCCACAGGGCCCCATTGGCCGCCGCAACGGGAGAACTTACCCAAGAACGGATAATCTCTCGACTCTGTGCAACAAAGTGATCCGTGAGGGTCGAGAATCCCATCCACCAGAGGGCCAGCGTTCCACCGGGCGGCAGAACGCGAGCTGCAATGGTTGATCCGAGAAGCGGGTCCACCCAGTGCCATGCGGTTGCAGAGAGAATCATGTCGAAACTCGCCGTGGCCAGGCGAGCCTTTTCAAAACTCACGCGATGGACGGTAGCGTTCGGATAAGCTACGAGATTTCTGCGTGCGAGCTTGGCGAGTTCCGCGCCCGGTTCGAGAGCAACCACATCGAACCCTCGGGCGGCAAAGGGCAAAGTTGCAATACCGGAGCCGGCGCCGACGTCCAGAATGCGGGCATTCAGGGGGAGGCGGGCGATTTTCAGCAGATCGTCGAACAGCGCTTCAGGATACCGCGGACGCGCTTGGTCATAGGACTGCGCGACGGAGTCGAAACTCATCGCTCGTGACAACATCCAACACCTCACCAGCCTGGGCCGCGGTTGATATTTCCACTGTCGGAGCGGCCTCGCGAACTTATTGTATAATTCGGTCGAAAGTGGCGACACAGCCGCTTGGGCTGCACAATCTCTGGGACCCTCAATTAACAATTCTGATAACGAGTCTACGCCGGGTTTGGCGGCGGGAGGGCTGTCGCGATGAACAGAAAGAAGGCAACGGCCGGACGCGGAACTGCGTTTTACACTGAAGGTGTTCAGCACTCAAGCCTGCCGAATGGCTTTGGCCAAGCGCTGGCTGTCAGCGGGGATACATTGGCCGCAGGGTCGCTCGGCCCGGCATTGAGCATCTATCAACGATTGCCGACCGGATGGGTATTTCAACAGACGCTGACTACATCCTGCATGGCCAGCGCCGTGGCGTTGGATGGCGGCACCTTGACGCTGCGCGACGGTGCGCCGGGAACGCCAGGCGCAGTCTCCACTTATCGCCGTTCAGGCACGCGCTGGATCGCGCGTGCAATTCTTTACGCACCTTTATCCAACAATGTCACGGTGTGGACTCTGATCCAATCCCCATATGTCCACCGCGCTAGCGGCTTAGGGTTTGCGCATAAATAACGTGAACAACTAAATGAGACGGCGTACGCTGTTCGCATGGGAACTGCGTTGACCTCTGTGCGGAAGAAGTACCGGGCACTGCGTGACCTTCTGGACGAACGTGGACGGCGGGTGTGGGCAGCCGCGGAGGCAAACTCCTTGCCCCGCGGCGGTGTATCGCT
>Ga0302201_10002704_pt1 | contig 13689 bp, 12 predicted proteins | sample II_Bog_N3_2_FD_194586 | JGI IMG/M metagenome (GOLD analysis project Ga0302201, IMG submission 194586) | Peat permafrost microbial communities from Stordalen Mire near Abisko, Sweden - II_Bog_N3_2 | ecosystem: Environmental > Terrestrial > Soil > Wetlands > Peat | place: Sweden: Abisko...
CGCTCCAGAGCATGTCCCAGGGGCTAAAGCCTCCTGATTTTCTGGGCGGAGCTGAGAGCCAAGCCTGAAGGCTTGGCGTACCCAGAAGCAGGTGATCAGTTGATGCGTGGTCGCAAGAGGCTGGCCCCGAGGTAGGCGCGGTGAAAGCCCGCGTTGATCCCTTCGACCAGCTCAGGGCAGGCTATGGGGATTTGGTTAGGGCTTCGGTGTAGAGCATGTCGCCGACGGCGCGGTGGGCTGCGGTGGAGGGGTGGGCGGTGTAGTAGTAGAAGTGGGTTTGGGGTGAGGAGCAGTGGGGCTGGGTTGGGGTGAGGGCGGGAAGGCCGGCGCAGGGGGTGGTGGTATCGGTGAGGCCGTATTTGGCGGGGTGGGTGATGACTTCGTCGAGGTAAGGCCCCCAGTCGGAGTTGGCGATGCGGATGTCGGGGTGTTTGGCGCGGGCATCGGCGGGGATGCGGGCGAGTTCGGGATTGAACTGGGCACCGGCGGAGGCGAAGGCGGGGATTTTGGTGGGGAGAAGCGCAACCATGAAGCGGCGGGCGCCCAGGGCGTAAAGAGTGTCGATCTCGGCTTCGAGGTTGGCGAGGGTGTAGCCGGGAGAGGAGCCGCGGTCGTTGAGTCCTCCGGCGAGGAAGAACATGGTTTGCGCGGGGTCGAATTTGATTTCGCCGGAGTGGAGGAGGGCGGCGAATTCGTCGACCTGATTCTTCATGCCGAGGCGAAAGAGGGCGGTGGGGGTTTCGCGGAGGCCGGGGTCGGAGCCGGTTTTGGCAGCGCTGACGGCGAAGTTGAGGGACTTGGCTGTGGAATCGGGTGCGCCGTAGTAACTGAACGGGATGTTGAGGTACTGGGCAAGGTAGGCGACGGCGGTGGGGCCGTCTGCGTATTGGAAGCCGGCACCGGTATCGGAGTAGCTGTCCCCGAAGACGTAGAGGGCGGTGTAGGGGCGCGGTTTGGCGGCTGTCTGCGCGGGGAGAATGGCGGCGAGGAGGAGGAGAGTGAGCCCACATCTCAAGAGCGATATGTGAGGCTCTCGATCGGGATGGCGCGGCCAAAGACAAATACAGGGGTCCTTCACTACGTTCAGGATGACGGGTCCCATAAGGTTGTGGCTCCGATCGAGTTAGGGGGATTTGGTGAGGGATTCCTGGTAGAGCATGTCGCCGACGGCGCGGTGGGCGGCTGTGGAGGGATGGCCTTCGTGGTAGAAGAAGTGGGTGTCGGGCGAGGCGCAGGGAGTGGTGTCTTCGTGGTGGATGTTGCGGCCGGCGCAGGGGTGGGTAGTGTCCGTGATGCCGTATTTGGCGGGGTTGGTGATGACTTCGTCGAGGAAGAGGCCCCAGTTGGAGTTGGCGATGCGGATGTCGGAGTGTTTGGCTAGTTCGTCGGCGGGGATTTTGGCGAGGTCGGGGTTGAAGGCGGTGCCGGCGGTGGCGAACTGCGGGATTTTGGTGGGCAGGAGCGCGATCATGAAGCGGCGAGCGCCAAGGTCGTAGAGGGTGTCGATTTCGGCTTCGATGTTGGTGCGGGTATAGCCGTCGGGTTTGCCGCGATCATTGAGGCCGCCAGCGAAGAAGAACATGGTGGTAGCGGGATCGAATTTGGGGATGTCGTTGGTCTTGGTGAAGGCGACGAAGTTGTCGATTTGATTCTTCATGCCGATGCCTAGCATCTCGCCGGTGGGATAGCGGCGGCCTGCGCCTGCTCCGGAGCCGGCTCCGCTGATGGCGAAGTTGAGGCCTTTGCCTTTGGAGTTGGGGTCACCGTAGTAGGTGAAGGGAATCGAGAGGCGCTGGGCGAGGTAGGCGACGGCGGTGGGGCCATTGGTATCGATATAGCCCGAGCCTGAATCGGAGTAGCTGTCGCCGAATACGTAGAGCTGAGTGTAGGGATGAGGGTTGGGGGGTGGTGCGGTCTGGGCTGGCAAGGTTGTGGCGAGTAGGAGGGTTGCGGCGAGGGTGACGCGGTAGATCATGATGGCTCCAGAATGCAGAGATGATTTTAGCGGAGCGAGGGAGTTTTTCGCGTGGCCCGCTCATTTTGCGGATGGGAACGGCGGGGGGGTGGATTGCGTAGAAGATTGTTGGTGAATGCCTACAATATTTCACGTTTTGATCCGTTAACACACTTAGGCTCTGATGAACGCGGGGCCGGTTGCACAGGAGCACGATGCAGAGCCGGGACTTGACGGTCGACGAGCAGGACCAGTTGATTGCCGAGGCGGTCGAGCGCGATGAGCCGCGACTGCGGAGTTTTATCCGCAAGCGAGTGCTGGACCTGGGCGATGCGGAAGATGTGCTGCAGGATGTGTTCTACGAACTGATCTCCGCGTACCGGATGATGAAGCCCGCAGAGCAGGTGACGGCGTGGCTCTACCGCGTCGCACGGAATCGGATTACGGATTTGTTTCGGCGGAAGAAGGCGGTGTCGCTGAGCGAGCCGGTGGAAGCCGAAGAAGAGACGCGGACGCTGGAGGATTTGCTGCCATCGGCGGACGCGGGACCGGATGCGCTGTATGCGCGCGGAGTTCTGCTGGAGGCGCTGGATGAGGCGCTGAGTGAGCTTCCGGAGGAACAGCGCGAGGTGTTTGTGGCGCATGAGGTGATGGGGCGGAGCTTCAAGGAGATTTCCGAGGAGACGGGCGTGAGTGTAAACACGCTGCTCTCGCGGAAACGATATGCAGTGCTGCATCTGCGGGAGCGGTTGCAGGAGATGAAGGAAGATTTTGGGGCGGAATGAGGAGAGTGCGATGAGAGTGAAACGGGTTGTAAGGGGATTGACGATCGCGTTGATGGCGTCGATTGCGTTTGTGCTGTTTGGGTATGTGGTGGAGCATCTGTGGAACTGGCTGATGCCGGCGATCTTCGGGTTGCGCACGATTACGTGGCTGCAGGCGCTGGGGCTGATGATCCTGGGCAAGATTCTGTTTGGCGGGATTCATCGGCACGGCGGATGCCGCGGGCGGAGGGGTTGGAGGGGGCATATGGCGGAGCGGTGGGAGAAGATGACTCCGGAGGAGCGCGAGAAGTTTCGTGCGGGGATACGCGGGCGGTGGGGGTGTGGGTTCGATCCGGGAAGCGAGCCAACCGCTGAGCAAAGTCCCCAGTAGCAGGCGCGAAGAAAGGTTGAGTGCGGTGACGACCCCGAATGCAGTATCTGAAATGCCCGAAGTTGGGCCTGTAAAGGAGCGACAGCGAATGATTGACCACGAGATACTTGCCAAGATGCCGCTGGAATCCTTGCTTTACTACGTGCTGGTCGGCGAGGGGCGGAAGCGGGATGAACCTGCGGGTGGATGAGGTGCGACCTATATGTGTAGTGCCGAAGAATGACCGGGCTAAAGAAAATGCTGAAAAAGTGGGTATTCGCGCCGAAGACGCAAAAATCGTGTCCCGGGGGCTATGAAGCCCATATTGACTTTGTGGCGGTTAGGCCGGGACTAAAGTCCCGGCCTATCTCAGAGCGATGTTTTTCAGCGTCCTCTAAAGTCCGAATCGCTTTGGAACGTTTTACCGCAGGCTGCGGCCTGCTGCAATTTTGAAAAGTGGTTGAAGCCTGCTGCTGCGAAAGGCGTCTGAAGTTTGTGTTTTGGATGCTCGTCGCCTGCGTGTAATCTGGCGTGGGATATTCAGCGCATGGGATTTCTGAGTCACTTATTTTATCCGTGGGGGCTGCTGCTGCAGGGAGTGGCGATCATCCACTTCATTCGGCGGCGCCCTGACACGTACTGGATCTGGGTGATTCTGTTTCTGGGGCCGATTGGGGCGGCGGTGTATCTGTTGGCTGAGGCGGTGCCGGAGGTGACGCTGCTGCGCGGGTCGATGAAGGTGTTTCCGCGGCGCAAGCGGATTCGGGAGCTCGAGCGACTGGTGTACGACAATCCTTCGGCCGGGAATTACGAAGAGCTGGGCGATCTTTACATGGAGGATGGCCGTATCGCGCAGGCGCGGGCGGCGTTCGATAAGGCAGTTGCGGCGCGGTCGGATACGCTGGACGCGTTCTACCGGCGTGGGGCTTGTGCGCTGGAATTGGGCGATGCGGCGGCGGCGATACCGGATCTGGAGAAGGTGGTGGACAAAGAGGCGGGGTACGATTTCTATCGCGCCGCGGGGTTGCTGGCGCATGCGTACGCGCGGACGGGGAAGGCGGAGCAGGCCGAGACCCTGTTTCGGCATGTGACGGCCAGGTCGGTGGCGTCGGAGACGTATCTGAATTTTGCGGAGCTGCTGGCGTCGGAGGGGAAGAACGCGGAGGCGCGCGAGTGGGCGCAGAAGGTGCTGGACAAGAAGCCGAATATGCCGGGGTATTTGCGGCGGAGAGAGCGGCCCTGGTTCAGGAGTGCGAATCGATTGCTGAAGCGGGTGGCGGCGTAATGGGCAGTCGTTGTTGAGACTGCAGTTGGATCAGCACGAAAGACAAGTACTGAGATTCTGGCTTCGCAAGACTGACGAACGTCGGGGGCTGCGGGACCGAGCGGGTTAGGAGGCTACTTGCGTTTGCGGGCGGGGGCTTTGGCGGATTTCTTTGCTGTAGCTGGCTTCGCGATAGGCTTGGATGCGGTTTTTGCGGGGGGCTTGGCTGCGGCGGGTTTGGCAGACGATGACTTGGCGGCTTTGGGTGCGGGAGCTTCGGTGGCTTCAGATGCGGCGGCCTCGGTTTGCTGGCGGAGTGCGTGGAGGACGACGCGGAACATTTCTTCTTCGGGGGCGGGTTTGCCGGTGAAGATTTCGAACTGACGCGCGCCTTGCTGCACGAACATCTCGACGCCGGTGATGATGGCGATGCCTTTCTGGCGAGCCAGGTGGAGGAGCGGCGTCTCCAGCGGATTGTAGACGAGGTCGAAGACGAGGCGGGTGTTGAGGTCCTTGGCTTCGAGGATCTGCGGCGCCTTGTTCCCGGCCATGCCTACGGGCGTGGCGTTGATGATGACGTCGAAGGAGGTTTTGGCGAGGGCCTCCTTCTTGATGGTCTTGGAGCCGGACTGACGGGCGAGTTTTTGCGCGGTCTCGGCGGTGCGGTTGAGGATAAAGACTTCCGCGCCGCGGTCGCGAACGCCAAAGACGGCGGCGCGCGCGGCTCCGCCAGCTCCGAGGACGAGGACTTTGGCTCCACGGAGGGACATGCGCTTCTCCAACGGGCCGACGATGCCGGCGACGTCGGTGTTGAAGCCGAAGAGCTTGCCATCCAGCATGCGAATGGTGTTGACGGCGCCGATCTTGGCGGAGAGCGGATCGGTCTGCTCGAGGTGGGGAAGAATCTCCTCCTTGAGCGGCATGGTGATGGAGACGCCCTGAATAGGAATTTCGTGGACCAGCTTGAGCAGGTCGGAGAGCTTGCTGGTCTGTAGCGCGAGGTAAACGGCGTTGACGGTCTCGCGGCGGAAGGCCGTGTTCATCATGACCGGCGAGAGCGAGGAGCGGATGGGGTTGCCAGCGACGCCATAGACCTTGGTGGCGGCGTCTACCTGGTCGATGCGGTAGGTTTCGATGAGGGTGCGGGCGGCGATCTGGCCGGGGCCGGTTTCTTCGCCGGGTGTGGCGGCGGCGAAGGTGAAGGCGCTGCCAGCGCGGACGCCGAGGACGCGGGAGATGACGCCGGCGTCGCCCATGCAGATGCCGATGATGTTGGTGTGGTCGCTCTTGTGTTCGAGGAAGCGGATGAGGGTGACGTTGTCAACGAGGGCTTTGGCGGTAGGGACGATCTTGATGAAGTCGGGATTGAAGGGGGCGATGCGGTCGTAGATGCCGTCGAGGTCCTTGGTGGCGTTGAAGTCGTGATAGCTGACGATGAGCGCGACGCCAGTTTCGCGGAGTTTCTGAAGGCCGGCTTTCTTGATAGCTTCCGCGGACTGGATCTCGATGTCGGCGAGGTGGAAGCCGGCTTCTGCGGCGTTTGAAAGGACCTCTACCTCGGCGGCGACGGAGCCGGGGAACTTGCCACCGTTGGCCTCGCGTCGACAGGTGGCGATGGCGGTGGCGGCGGTGTTGTCGGCGAAGAACTGCTTGAGTTTAGGCAGGGCGAGGAGGGGTTTCTCAAGGTAGTCGAGGCGGAACTCGAGAAAGGGCGTCTCCTTGACCACAGAGGTTGCCTTTTCAATCATTTCGGCGGGCGTGGACCCAATGATGGCGACGCACACCTTGGTGAGGCGGGAACGGAGGAGCTGCGGGGCTAAAGTGGGCAAATTCGATCTCATAGACGCAATCGCGTATCTTACAGAGCAGTGGGCCTGGATGCAAATTTCCCGACAAGAAAAAGAAGGGCTCTGGGGTTTGCCTAGGTGTGTGTGGGGTTAGAAAGTTGCAGTTCGCAAGTTGGTAGACGCAGGTAGCCGCCAAAAAGTCGCCTGGTTCAGGTTGGGCTGATGTGGCTTGGTATTGGTGAGGAACCGCATAGAATGAGAGAGTTATGGACTGGATAGAGAGCATTGAAGCGATCGGGGATGTAGACGAGCTGCTGGCTGGCGTCGGGCTGGAGCACGGGACGCGCAAGACGCTGGCCGGAACCTGGCTGGATGGCGAGCGGCTGGGACGAAAGAAGCTCGGGGCGGTAAACGAACAAGTTGGGCGAAAGGTTGGGGTGGTGCGGGCTGCGGGGTGGGAGAGGTACGGCTGGCTGCGGCATGGGTTCAGCACACGAGCTGGGGGGGTGACCTCGATCTACGGCGAAGGCACGCTGAATCTGGGGCTTACGAAGCAGGACGACGCTGCTAACGTGGCGGCGAACCGGGGGCGGTTCGTGAGGGCGCTTGCCGGAAGAGACGCGGCCAAGTTAGTGACGCTGAGGCAGATCCATTCGGGGCTGATTCGGGTAGTGGAATCGGGCGACGGCGCACTTGAGGGGCGGCTGGAAACGGTGGATGCGCGGGCGGTGCTGCGCGGCGACGGGATGATGACGAACATTCCGGGAGTGATGTTGGGAGTGCAGGTGGCGGACTGCGTTCCGGTGTTGGTGGCGGACGTGCGGCGGCGGGCAGTGGCAGCATTCCATGCGGGATGGCGGGGGACGCTAAGGCGAATTGTCGAACGGGGGATTGGCACGATGCGGCTGCGGTATGGGTCGAAGCCGGAGGACCTGATTGCGGTTGTGGGACCTTCGATTGGGGCGTGCTGTTATTCGGTAGGCGAGGAGGTGCGGCATGAGTTCGAGTCTCAGTTTGCGTATGCGGAGGGGCTTTTCAGTGAGGTGTATGACTCGGACCCGGTGCGGGATAAATATCCGCTGCTGTTTCTGACGGCGCGGGCTCCGGGCCACTCGAACATCGGGCCGCAGATTCATTTGGACTTGTGGGAGTCGAACCGGCGGCAATTGCTGGATGCCGGGTTGAAGGCCAAGCGGATTACGGTGGTGGGGGAATGCTCGGCCTGTGCACGGGTGAAGGGCGGCGGGTTGAAGTATTTTTCGCATCGCGGCGAGAGCGGGTTTGCGGGCAGGATGATGGGGGTGGTGGGGGTGGCGAGGCTTTCGGCGCAAAAGCGGTAAGGCTCTCCATCGGTAGACTAGAGGGAGTGCCTCTTGAGACTCCATATGCGGCGCAGGACACCTCTCCGCAGCAGCGTCCGAGCGGGTTTGCGCCGCTGCGCATCCGGCTATTCCGCGATCGATGGATAGCGTCGACGGTCTCGAACCTGGGCACGTGGATGCAGGACACCGCAGGCACGTGGTTGATGACGCTGCTGACCACGTCGCCGCTGTTGATTGCGCTGATGCAGACTGCGGCGAGCCTGCCGGTGCTGGCGCTGGGGTTGCTTGCAGGAGCGACGGCGGACCTGTTCGACCGGCGGAGGCTGCTGATCTTCTGGCAGAGCTGGATGCTGGGATCGGTCGCGGTGCTGGCGGTGCTGACATTTCTGGGGCACATTTCGCCATGGTCGCTGCTGGCGTTTACGTTTCTACTAAACATCGGTTCGGCGATGAATAACCCGGCGTGGCAGGCGATCCTGCCGGAGCTTGTGCCGCGCGAGTTAGTTCCGGATAGTGTGTCGCTGAACGCGGGGTCGAACAACCTGGCGCGCGCGGTGGGGCCTGCGCTGGGCGGACTGATGGTGGCGGCTTTCAAACGCACGGATACGGGCACGGCGTACGTATTCTTGTTGAACTCGATTTCGTTTGCCGCCGTGATCTGGGTGCTGGTGAACTGGAAGCGCATTCCGCTGTTCAAGTCGGCGTTGCCATCGGAGCGAATGGCGGCATCGATCCGCTCGGGGTTGCGGTATGTGCGTTACGCGCCAAACCTGCAGGCGTCGCTGCTGCGCGCGTTCACGTTTACGTTTTTCTTTTCGGCGATATGGTCGCTGCTGGCGGTGGTCGCGCGCAACGATCTGCACCAGGGCGCTCTGGGCTATGGCATTCTGAACGGCTCGCTCGGGCTGGGCGCGGTGGTGGCGGCGTTTACGTTGCCGCGGGTGCGACATCGCTTCTCGACCGATAGGATCATTGCTGCGGCGACGTTTTATAGCGCGCTTACACTGGTGGTCCTCGCGCGTGTGCATCGACCGTCTATGGTGATTGCGACGCTGGTCGGTGCGGGGTACTGTTGGACCAGCACCATGGCCTCGCTGAATACTTCGGTGCAGATCTCAGTGCCGGGGTGGGTGCAGGCTCGAGCGTTGGGCACCTACCTGATGACCTTTCAGGGCGGGCTGGCACTGGGCTCGGTGCTGTGGGGATCAATTGCGGAGCGATGGGGTACGCCGATCTCTTTGCTGTGCGCGGCGGGAGGGTTTGCTGGAACATTTCCGCTGGTGCGTCAGTTTCGTATCCTGCAGGGCGGTGTTCCGGACACAACTCCGCACAAGTACAAGCGGGCTGCGCCGGAGCTAGCTCCCTTTCCGGAGTCTGATCCAGAGTCGAGCGATCCTGCGCACGCGGGGCCGGTGCGGATTTCGGTCTTCTACCGGATTCCGGTGGAGAACTATGCGGAGTTTACGCACCTGATTCACCAACTGCGGAGGGTCCGTTTGCGCGGGGGAGCGCTACGGTGGGGGATCTATCGGGATGCGGTCGACCCGGAGCATCTGAACGAGACGTTCATCATGGAGTCGTGGCTGGATTTTCTGCGGTCAAGGGAGCGGGTGACGGCGGCGGACGATAAGATTCGGCAGCAGGTGTGGGCGTTGCAAAAGGGTGTGGAATCTCCGCGGACGACGTACCAGATATATGCGCGCGAGGTGGCGAATCCCACGGTCGCGGATTAATTACCAGATGCCAGGCATGCCAGATGTGGCACGCGAGACGGAATGCGCGGGGTGTGATTTACTTCTGAAATGCTCAATTGGCTGGTTATAGGAATAGGAGACATTGCTCGCAAGCGCGTGCTGCCTGCGATTCTCGCGGAGCCACGCAGTCGTCTGTATGCGTTGCTGACCCGCGACTCGCGCAAGGCGGAGGCTTATCCTGGCGCACTTGCGTTCACCGATCTCGGCGATGCGCTGGCCGACCCGGTCATTGACGCTGTGTATGTCGCTTCGCCAGTTGCGCTGCATGCGCAGCAGACGATCGCGAGTCTGCGCGCGGGCAAGCACGTGCTGTGTGAGAAGCCGGTCGCTCTGGATTTTGCGCAGGCGGAAACGATGGCAACGGAGGCGAGGGAGTCGAGGCGCGTTTGCGGGATTGCGTACTACCGGCGCCTGTATCCCAAACTGATTCGCGCGAAGGAGTTGATTGCGCAGGGTACGATCGGCAAGCCAGTGCTGGTAGAGGCGAACTATCATGGCTGGCTGGAGAGTCCGGAGCGCGGGTGGCTGAAGGACCCTGTGCTGGCGGGCGGTGGGCCGCTGTACGACGTTGGGTCGCATCGCATCGATGCGTGCAACTTTTTGTTTGGGAAGCCCATGAGGGCGACAGGGCTGCTCTCGAATGCGCTGCATGAGCTGGCGGTTGAGGATTCAGCGACGACGCTGATTGAGTATGATGGCGGCGTGCATGGAGTGGTCGATGTGCGTTGGAACTCGCGCATCAACCGCGACCAGTTCCGCGTTATCGGGAGCGAAGGCGAGATAAGCCTGGACCCGCTGAATGGGCCGGCACTGCGCTTTCTCGACGGCGAAGGGCGTTGGCGCGAAGAGCAATTGCCGGCGCACGCGAATGTGCATTATCCGGCGGTGGAGAACTTTGTGGCGGCGGTGCTGGACGGGGCGCCGGTAGCGTGTCCGATCGATGAGGCAATCTGGACCGATTGGGTAACGCAGCAGGTAATGGACGCGCAGTAGAACCCGTCCGTGTGGTCTATCAAACAGGCCGGGTTGAAGCTATCCCGTATGATCACGGTTCACGCAGGAGGGTCCAATGTGTTTTTCAGCCAGCGCTGACTTCACCAGCAGTGCAGTCTTAGGGGTGGCAGGGATCGCCACTCTGCGCGAGGTGAAAGACCGGCGGGAGTTGCTGCTGGCCGCGATACCGTGCCTGTTCGCGTTGCACGAGTTTATTGAAGGATTTGTGTGGCTGGGCCTGGATGGCACGCTGTCGGCACAGGTGGCGCATAACGCTGGAGCGGCGTTCGTTCTGTACGCGCAGGGCATCCTGCCATTTCTGTTGCCGCTTGCCGTTTTTCTGATCGAGCCGACCATGCGCCAGCGTAGACGCATGATGGGTTTCGTGATTCTCGGCGGCTTGCTCTCCCTCTACCTCGCTTGGGGGCTCATCGCGTATCCGCTGACGATTTCCGATCAGTCGCACAGCGTCGTCTACGTCAACGTAATTACCAACACTACTCTGGTTGCCGTCCTGTACGTGATCGCCACGTGCGGGTCGCTCTTCTTCTCTGGATTTCGTCCGTTGGTGATGCTGGGGTGGTTCAATCTCACGGGTCTGCTGGTGGTGATGGTGGTGAAGCGGTATGCGTTTACCTCGGTATGGTGCGCGTATGCCGCGGTGGTAAGCGTGGTGATCTACTTCTTCTTCCGGCGGACGCGCGCAACGGGGGCGAGGCTAGCGCTCGCCAGTTGATGTGGTTATGAGTTGCGGCGCAGGAGCATGGGAAAGATCGCACCGGTAGTGCGGCTGTACTCGATGTATTGGGCGCCGAAGATTTGACGCATGAACTGCTCTTCTTTCAGACGCTTGATCGAGAACGACAGCCAGAGAAGCATCACGGCCGCAACGCCCTTCCATTGTTCCCGCGCGAGAGCCGTTCCCGCCATGGCTACGATCGCTCCGGTGTAGATGGGATGCCGCACCCAACGGTAGGGACCGGTCCGAATGAGTTCGTGCGCGACCTTGATGGTAACCGCGGCGCTCCAGTTACTGCCAAGGGTGAAGCGCGCCCAAAAGGTGATGGCGAAGCCCAGGGCAGTGATGGCTGCGGCCGCCCAACCCATCCATGGGCGAAAGGGGAGGATTTCGTTGGGCCACCAGCCGCCCAAATGTTTGTCGAAGAACATGAGGTACATCGATGCCCAGGCGAAGACGGTGTACGACATGCGCGAGCCAATGCCCTCGTGCTGTTGCGTCTGCTTGGATTGCAGCGCCCAGACCAGCCAAACGGCGACCCAGGCCATCCACATATATCCGCAGATCGTTATTGCGTCCATGCAACTCTCTCCAGGGAAAGGGTACGTATAGCTGCTGGCGCCGGTTCAATTTAGCCGTCGCTAGCCGCCGAAGGCGAGATCGATGAGGGTTTTTTCTTCGAGTTCGTGGGCTTTGGCGGAGCCGGTGGCTGGGCTGGCGCTGGCACTGCGCTTTACGCTGAGCACGGCGCGGTTGCCGGCCATGCGGCGCAGCTGCGGCATGACGTGGAAGCGGGCGCCCATATTTGCCGGCTCCTCTTGCACCCAGACAATCTCGGTGGCTTCCGGGTGTTGATCGAGCGCGGCTTGCATTTCCTGCTCGGGCCAGGGATAGAGTTGCTCGAGGAAGATGATGGCGATCGTTGTGTCCTTGCGCTTTTCGCGCTCCACGCGGAGGTTGTGGCCGATCTTGCCCGAACAGACGAGCAGGCGGCGCGGCGCGGTGACGGAGTTGTCGGGGATGACGTTGAGGAACCGCGGGGCGGCGAGGTCGGCGAGGTGCGAGGAGGCATCCGCCGCTCGCAGCATGCTCTTGGGGGTGAAGACGATGAGTGGCTTGCGCCAAGCGCGCAGGGCCTGACGGCGCAGCAGGTGGAAGTACTGCGCGGCGGTGGAGGGCTGGCAGATCTGCATGTTGTCGTTGGCGGCGAGGTGGAGATACCGCTCGATGCGGGCACTGGAGTGCTCAGGCCCTTGGCCTTCGTAGCCGTGCGGGAGGAGCATGACGAGACCGGAGAGCAGATTCCATTTGGCTTCGCCCGCGGCAACGAATTGGTCGATGATAATCTGCGCTCCATTGGCGAAGTCGCCGAATTGGGCTTCCCAAAGGACCAGGGTTTCGGGATAGTCGCGGGAGTAGCCGTACTCGAAGCCGAGGACGGCGGATTCGGAAAGCATGGAGTTGTAAACCTCGAAGCGTCCCTGGGTGGGACTGACATTAGCGAGGGGGACATATTTCGCTTCGGTTTCGATGTCGACGACGATGGAGTGGCGCTGATTGAAGGTGCCGCGCTGTGAGTCCTGTCCGCTGAGACGCACGGGCGTGCCGACGGCGACGAGGGAGGCGAACGCGGTGAGCTCGGCCATGCCGTAGTCGAAGGCGCGAGTGCCTGCAGCCATTTCGAGACGCTGGTCGAAGAGCTTCTTCACTTTGGGGTGGATGTGGAAGCTGGACGGAACGGCAGTGGTGAAGCGCGCGAGTTCGGCGACGCGCTCCGGTGGCAGGCCGGTGTCGACCTCGTCGCCGGGGCGAAGCGCGCCGCCGTGATAGGGGCTCCAGTAGTCGGGCAGGGTGGCGAGTTTGGCTTTCTCGCGGGCGCGACTGGCAGCCTTCTGTCCTTCGAGGAATTCCTCCTGCACGCGGGCGGCCTCGGGCGAGGGATCGACGCCTATGCGCCGCGCATAGAGCTTGTAGAGGGGGGGATGGTCCTTGATGGCGGCGTAGCGGCGAGGCTGGGTGACGGTGGGGTCGTCGACCTCGCTGTGGCCATGGCGGCGATAGCCGATGAGGTCGACGACGACATCGGAGTGGAAGCGATGGCGGAATTCGGTGACGATGGTTGCGACACGGATGACAGCGTCGGGGTCCTCAGCGTTGACGTGGAAGATGGGGATGGGAAGGCGCTTGGCTATGTCCGAGGCGAAGCGGGAGGCGTTGGACTCCTCGGGCAGGGCGGTGAAGCCGAGGAGGTTGTTGACAATGACGTGGATGGTGCCGCCGACCTCAAAACCCGGCAATGCTCCGAGGACCAGGCATTCGGCGAGGATGCCCTGGCCGGCGAACGCGGCGTCGCCGTGCATGCAGATGGGGAGTACCTGGTCGCGGCCAGCCTGATCGGGGCAATCTGAATTGCGCGCAGACTCGCAGATGCGGGTCTGTTTGGCGCGTGAGCGGCCGAGGGCGACGGGGTCGACCGCTTCGAGGTGGCTGGGGTTGGAGACGAGATGGAGCGAGATGGTGCTGCCGTCGGACGCGCGGAACTCACCAGTGGCGCCCATGTGGTACTTGACATCGCCGCCGCCGAGGACGCTGCGCGGGTCGACATCCTCGAAACGAGCGAAGATTTCGGCGGGCGAGCGGCCGATGGTGTTGGTCATTACGTTCAGGCGGCCGCGATGGCTCATTCCAAGGACTGCCGTGTTGACGCCGAGGGTCGCGCTGAATGCGAGCACTGTATCGAGG
>Ga0302201_10002710_pt1 | contig 13669 bp, 16 predicted proteins | sample II_Bog_N3_2_FD_194586 | JGI IMG/M metagenome (GOLD analysis project Ga0302201, IMG submission 194586) | Peat permafrost microbial communities from Stordalen Mire near Abisko, Sweden - II_Bog_N3_2 | ecosystem: Environmental > Terrestrial > Soil > Wetlands > Peat | place: Sweden: Abisko...
ACGCGGCCAGACCGGCAAGCGGCTCACCAAGCGAGAGGTGGCACTCGCACTCGACATCTCGCAGGTCAAGGCACTCGAGGTCATTCAGATGAGTCGTGATCTCAACTCACGCCGTTTCGAACCCACGGACTTCAATTCGGTTGGCGACCTTCGAGAACCGGTTGCCACTCGAGATGCGCCCGCGTGGGTGATTGACGAGTTGCGGCGGCTTTGTGGCACAGATTTCGACGCGTTTTGGCAGTACACGTTTCGCACCATGTCCACAGAAGAGATCGCAAAGGGCTACGGCATCTCTCGTCAGGCGATGTCGAAACGACTCGACCGTTGTCGTCGGGCGGTGATCGAGAGTCCTGAAGCACAACGACTCCAGGCGTGGTTCGACCAACAATGAAGGCAAGTGGTGGGTGCTAATGTTGCTTTGCTGTAGCGCAATCCCAGATAGCTCAATTGGCAGAGCAAGCGACTGTTAATCGCTAGGTTGCAGGTTCGAGTCCTGCTCTGGGAGCCAGTTCGCGCTCCTTCGCACACAGTCGACAATCTGTCGGCGAACTAGTTGCGATTCTCTTCGCGGCCGTCTTCTGGAGTCTTGCCGGAATCCTTCTCTTGCTTCATGACCGCACGGAAGGGATTGGAGTCGTCGGGTCGCTGCTCGTTATAGGGCCGTTTCGGTGTGTGCAGTTTCACGTGGCGAGAGTGTTGGCGAATCACGAAGATCGACATCAGTAAGAGGATGAATCCAAGTATGGACAGGGCGTAGCCCAAGAAATACGTTGATATCAAGTTCGTGCAGTGGTTGAAACTGTCGCCTCCTTTCCCAGAGATCGTATTAACCTTGCAGACTCGGTCCACCTCTTGACCACGGCTAACCAGCCACGCCCCTACGCCCAACACGGCCAGACTGGCGAGGACGGAGAGTCGTTTAAGCACTGTTTCACCCTATCGCTGGTCGGGTTGTGGTACTTCGAAAAAGAGAGATGATCATAGCAAGGCTGATGTGCCCCTTTATGGTGTCGCCCTAAGGCTTGATCGTGCTTTGGTGTGTGCAAGTAACTTTTGTGTTACTACGCCAACCGTGCTCGTTCAAATGGTGTCGTCGCGACCAGAATTGTTGAAACGTTGTAGTCATCAGGATGTGTTCAGCGAGCGAGGAGACAACTTTCGTCCCCGTTTTCGTCTTGGTTGCGGAACAACGCTGCAGCAAGGCTTCAGGCGAGGTGCACCTGATACTTTTGTCTCAATGCAGGTTCGTCGCTTGTCACTGTGCGGACCAGGCGTTTCCAAGGGCCGTAGCTCAGTGGTTAGAGCAGGGGACTCATAATCCCTCGGTCGCGGGTTCGATCCCCGCCGGCCCTACGATGCTTCATGTTCGCCCTCAGAATGGGCACGTTCTTGCTCCCAAGAGAACAGATTTCCCAGTTGAACAAGGGACTTTCGACGCTCTTCGATAGCGTCGAGACACCTAGGTCGCGTTTCAAGCCGATTTGTTACTCCTTCGCTCTCCCAATTTCAGAACTGCGTGGACGAGGTGCTACCCAGCGGATCTTGAAGTGGAGGGGGACTAATTGGATGGACGTAAACGACACACTGCATTTCAAGTGCGCATCTCATAATCCTTCGGTCGTATGTTCGATTCCCACCGGGCTTTCGAATACGGTGCGAGAAGTCCAATTTGATTTTGAAACGGGCTCAAGTGATGCCTTCCAAAGCTTCATTTGATGCCTGCTCGCTGGACTTCGTAGTCGAGCAGAAGATAGCCGGTTGGAGACACAACTTGGCGGGTCATGGTCAGCCGAGATGGAAGTCCTTTTTCGAAGAGTTTGCGACCGCGAATATGAATGGCCGGTGAAATGACAAGTCTCAGTTCGTCCACTAGTTCAAGTTCGCACAACGATTGAAAAAGTCTGATGCTGCCATGGACCCCGATGTCCTCACCGGACTGCCGCTTCAACTTAGAGACGAACTCAAAAAGGTCGCCGCTGACGACGACGCTGTTCGACCAGTTCTGAGTGGTTGCTGTCGTTGCTATCACGAACTTCTCGACTCCGTTGATGAATTTGGCGAAAGGTTCGATATTGCTCGTTGGCCAGAACTTGGACCAGTGGTCGTAAGTTCGATGCCCAAGTAGCACGGCGTCCTGAGTGGATATAACGCGGCCGAGGTTCTCATCCATTACGTCATCCCAGCTGGTGACGAACTCGTCTGGCTCTTCGGCTACTCCGTCGAGCGACAGCAACTCGTAGGCGACTACTTTTCGCACTTCGTCAACTCCTTGATTCAGGCGAGGCATGAAGGAAGTCGCGTCGGAACCTTCAGAAACTGACACCGTTCCCAGGGGGAACAAGCGGGGAATTGTCTCACGCTAGTGCCAGAGCAACGCATGACAATCCTATGTTTCAACCGGTATGCCAATGCGACGACATCGGCCGAATCCAAAGTAGGCCGAGAAGATTTTTCTCAGACTCAGAAGAGACCGATGCCGACGGACCGTAGTCAAAGCTTTCCCTCAGGCCATGTTCTATCCGTGCAGCAGAGGGTCGATCCTCTTTCGATCGGTAACACTATCTCGGTAGGACAAACCAGGACACTATGTCTGAGCCCGTTGAATCTCGTCCTTCGTCCAATATGGCGCACTGCGAGCCGAGAAGCGCCCACGTGAAGCGATCCTTTAGCGACGACCCGTAACTGAGAAATGGGCGTCGTAAGACGAGCGCGCTAGAAAGACCTGTGCTAGTAATACCTGGACTATTCAATCAGGGGGTGTTGGAGCGACGTATTGAGGTTCGTCCTTGCGCTCACCTACCGACACGAGCACACGGCGTACTACGACGGTGGTTCCGAACGTCTCAACTACAAAGTGGAGGATTTATGGCGGCATTTGATTGGAAGAAGCTTTCGACGGCGGATCGGGTGATCGCGATCGCCGGCCTCATCGGGCTGATTGCGTTGTTCTTGCCCTGGTACGGATTCAGTTCTACTTACGGCAGTGCATCGGTGAGTGGCTTCGGATCCGGTTACGGATGGCTAGGTGGGTTGCTGGTCGTGGCCGGCGCCGCGTACCTCGTGCTCTTGCGCTCTGGGACCAACATGCCTAAGACCTCGATTGGGCCGGCCGTTATCGTGCTCGGCGCTTCGGCAATTGGCACGGTTATCGTGGCCCTCCGCTGGTTGACACTGCCAAGGGGAAGCTTTGCTGGCGCTGGCTCCGGCTTCAGCTATGGCGCGCGCATTGGCATCTACATCGCCCTCGTTGCGGCAATCGTTCAGGTCGTGTTTTCTTTCCGGATCTTCAAGGCCTCCGGCGAAGCCATGCCTTGGTCTAAATAGCAGACCGAGGCTCCCGCTTTGTGGAGGTGGCTTGTTGATTGTCAACGGGTGCCGCTTCGCGGTGAGTGGTGCGCGATACTAGGTGGTGCGTTCCACCTAGTATCGATACATTCCTTCTCGTACTTCCTCGTCGACGAAGCCATTTCATCGCTGGAACATTGTTGACGCAAGGTTCCGTACGAGCGACGGTAGCGGGTCGTGAAACGCGCCGCCGCGCTCTTGGACTTGGCCTTCGTGCTGCTTTTCGTCGCAATTGGCCGATCTTCACATCATCACGGGCTCACGTTCCGTGGCGTGGTTTCTACAACCTGGCCGTTCGCCGTCGGGCTTGGTGTGGGCTGGTTGCTCGTCGCGCTCACTCGTCAATCAGGTATATCGCTTCGTAGCGGTGTCGCAGTGGTCGTCGTGACGGTTGTCGTCGGAATGATTCTTCGAGTGCTCGCTGGACAGGGGACCGCGTTCGCCTTCGTCGTGGTGGCATTGGCTTTTCTCGGACTGATGATGCTCGGATGGCGCTTCTTCTACGTTGTCCTTTCGCGACGAAGGGTGGGTGAACGGCCTCGAAAGTAGCGGCTAGATGTCAGTGCGACGTCGAGTGGGATTGCACGAGGGCGATGCGGCCCTAGTCAGTTCTATCGGTGCCTTGCTAGCGTGAGCGGCAACCCGGAACCGGAATCTGGTGCCTCATATTGTCCCCTCAACCCGCCAAACGTCGCCGACGGATTCGCTGGCTGGTCGTGCCGCTCGTTGAAGTGATCGTGCTCGCGGTCGGCGGACCATTTGTCTTCATTCACTGCATTGAAGGAACTCCGCCCACCAAGCTCAGTCTGCCATCGACGGTGACGACCCAAGGCACTTCCGGATCGTCCGATTCCGGCTCTACCACTGCAGTGCCTTCGTTGGCAGGTACATCGCACGAGGGCGCCGGTTCGGTTGTTGGTTATCGACTCGAAGAGGTCTTGGTAGGACAGAGTACGACTGCAGTCGGTGGTACGAAGAAGGTCTGGGGACCGGCCAACGTCTAGGGCACCAGGTGACGAGCGGGACCTTCACGGTGGACTTGGCGTCGGTAAAGAGTGACCAACCAAATCGCAACGCGCAGTTCGATGGTCGCATCATGAAGGTCTCGCAATATCCGACGGCGTCGCTGAAGCTGGCCACACCGATCATCTATGTTTCGCGACCCGTCGTGGGAGCAACTACTCAAGAGAAGGCTGCGGGAAACTTGACTAGGCATGGAGTCACTAAGGCAGTCTCGTTCACTGCGTCAGTTGAGCGGGGGTCGGCCGGCCTAGACCTACTCGCGGACATCCCCGTCACCTTCAGTACGTGGAACATCGCGAACCCCAGCGTGGGAGGTATCGCCACCACGGCCAATCACGGCATCCTGGAGGTGTTGCTGTTGTTGCCCAAGGGGACAGGCAATCCAGTCTCGACCGCGGGGCCTTCGTCGTCAAATTTTGGAGGATCCAAGATTACTGTTCCCTCGGCCACGGTGCCGCCACTCAATCTCAACGCCAAGAACTGAGGCCCTGCACGTCCCTTAATGGGGCGCGGCGTGGAACGTGGGTGTTCGACTTTCCCGACACGTTGGAATCCTCCTGGGCGGTGTAGAAGTGAAGGATGAAACTTCTCGGGTCACGTGCCAGCGTCTTTGAATCCATGACCTGGCCCAGAGATTCGTCTCCGGTGCCACGACCATGACGCATGCGCTCCCTCAGATGTCTCGAGTGTTCAGTGTGATGACGGCACTGATCGCTACGGCGGCGCTTGTCCTGTCGATCATCGCTGTGGCGCGGACACCAGTGGCGTCGCCAACCTCGCTGGGGCCGCTTGCGGGCATCTACGTCAGTGGCTCACTGGATCAGCCGCACTACTTCGTGACCCTGCACGAACAAGGCGACCAAGTCCACGGAGCGCTGGGCTTCGTCTACCAAGACGGACAGACCTCGGTGGTGTTCACGTTCACGGGCACTGGTGCTCCGTTGGGCAAGTATCCGGAACGTGGGGTGATGGTGGTGGCGACGACGCCGGTCACGGGGACGACACCGAACGTTCTCTCATCGAAAATTCCGTCGTCAATCTCGGTCTTCTACGATTCGACGTCACTCGCCTTTGGCGAGTGCGCTGACTATCTTGACGTGCCTTCGCTCGCGCGATGTGTCTTTAACGAGGATCGGACCAATAAGATCTGATTGAAGGGGCGTCATTGCTTTGCTTCTCAAGATCGTTACTTGGAGGCACTGGAGACGCTCGGTTACACTCCCTCGAGGTGGAACTTTGCGACGTTGCTCAGGCCCCTGGGCAAGGTCCGGCTCCAGCCCTTCTAGGCGTCCAAAGGAGTCAATATGGCGTACTGCGCACAATGCGGAACGTTGGAGGTCGAAGGGCAAAGGTTCTGTGCCGTCTGTGGCGCGCCGACCCCAGGTTCGACTTCCAAGGCGGCAATGCCACCGTTGTCGTCGACTGCGATGCGCGACGAGGCGCAGGTCCTCGTGGGACTTTCGCTCGAACCTCCCGTGCAGGCTCGTGGGACGATTCTCATCCGATTGATCCTGGCCATTCCGCTGCTCTTCGTCGCGGCCTTTGTTTCGCTCGCGGCTTTCTTCGCGGCGATTGGGGCATGGTTCGCTTCGCTGTTGAGTGGGCGCGTTCCCGACGGGTTGCAGAATTTCCTCACGGGCGCGCTGCGTCTCTACGCCAACGTGCTCGCGTACTTGTTCTTGCTCACGAGTCGTTGGCCCGGGCTGGTCTTTGACGAGGGGGCCCATGACCAGGTCTCGCTCTCGATTGATCACGTGCCACTCAACCGGACTGCGGTGTTCTTTCGATTGGTATTGGCGATACCAGGCAGCATCGTGAGCGGGGTGCTCTCGCTTGGCTCGTATCCCTTTCTCTTCGTGATGTGGGTATGGGGAATCTTCAGCGGACGTGAACCCGAGGCGCTTCACCAGGCCCTGGCCCTCGTGCTGCGCTTCCAAATCAGGATCCAGGCGTACGCGTATCTCCTGACCCCGACCCAACCCTTTCGCGGACTCGTGGGTGACGGCGACGCGATGGTTGGTTCGACGCCGAACACGACGTGGGGCACCGAACCGGCCGCGACGTCATCACTGCCGACGACGTGGCTCGTAGCGAAGAACGCCAAAACGATGATGGTGATCGTCATTGTCCTAGGCGTCGTGCTCTACGCCTTCCAGCGGGGGCACGCTTGAATTCAGTTCGGATCACCTTTCTCGCGGGTTAGTCTTCGGCGATGACGTGGTGGCGTGACGCGGTGATCTATCAGATCTATCCACGATCGTTCAGTGATTCCAACGCGGACGGAGTCGGTGACCTCAACGGAGTGCGTCATCGACTCCGCTACTTGGAGTGGCTGGGTATCGACGCCATTTGGCTGTCTCCGATCTTCCCATCGCCGATGCGCGATTTCGGGTACGACGTGTCGAATTTCGTCGACGTCGATCCGACCTTTGGCTCGTTGCGTGACTTCGATTTGTTGGTTCGTGAAGCCCACGAGCTCGGCATACGGGTCCTGCTCGACTGGGTACCCAACCACACCTCAAGTGAGCACCCCTGGTTCCTTGACGCCAGGTCTTCACGCACGAGCAGGCACCGGGACTGGTACATCTGGCGTGACGCGAAGCCTGACGGGTCCCTGCCGAACAATTGGATCCACGCCTGGAGCGACGAGCCCACGTGGACCTGGGACGAGTTGACGGGTCAGTACTACCTTCACATGTTTCTCGCTGATCAGCCCGACCTCAATTGGTCCAATCCAGAGGTCCGAGATGCCATGAGTGAGACCTTGCGCTTCTGGCTCGAGCGAGGTGTCGACGGCTTTCGGATGGACGTCGTGCACGCCATAGGCAAGGACGTCGACCATGACGACCCCGCTGATCTGCGATTGCTGAGCCACACACCGCTCAACGACGTCGACGTAACCCACGAGTACCTACGAGAGATTCGTCGAGTGCTTGAAGAGTACGAAGGGGACCGCGTGTCCATCGGTGAGGTCTATCTCCTCGATCCGGTGCGGGTGGCGACTTACTACGGACACGGCGACGAACTGCACCTCTCGTTCAACTTCAAGTCGCTGTTCACCGCGTGGCGCGCGAGCGCGTGGCTTGACACGATCGGTGAAACCGAGTCGGCGCTCGGCCCGGTGTCGGCGTGGCCGACTTGGGTGTTGAGCAATCATGACAACGCTCGCGTCGCGACTCGCCTCGGGGGCCAAGAGCGTGTGCGAGCCGCCATGACGTTGTTGTTGGCGCTGCGAGGCACGGCCTTTCTCTACGCCGGTGAGGAACTCGGCCTCGAAGACGCGATCGTCGCGCCCGAACAAGTGGTGGATCCTGGCGGCCGTGACGGCTGTCGAGCTCCGATTCCCTGGGATGACCACGAGGACCACGGCTGGCCCGCTGGCGCCTGGTTGCCCTTTGCCGGCGAAGCTTCGAGATTCAGCGTGCAGCGCCAAGAGCAATCGCCCGGATCGACATTGCAGTTCACGCGACGACTGTTGGCTTTGCGTCGAAATTCCAAGGTCCTGCGATCCGGTGAGACCGAGAATCTGCACGTCCAAGGCGACGTCCTGGTCTTCGACCGGGTCGCCGACGACGAGGTGCTGCGGGTCTTGGTGAACTTCACTGGTTCTACGCATCCCGTCGACCTGGTGGGCTCGACTTTGGTGATCTCGAGTGTCGATCGACCGACGCCAGGCGAACTCGCGGCCAACGAAGCCGCGATCTACCGCGTTCGGTAGTGATTCACCATCGGCGAGTTCCTGGGGTTAGGTGAGGACTCGCCGGCGGAAATTGCGCAGCCCGAGTGACAGGAATCCGACGCAGAACGTGATCAGCACCGGATAGATGACGTACAAGTGCATGTGGGGTACGTTTGTGAACGCCGAGCGCATCCCCTCGTTGACGTAGAGCAGTGGATTTATGAGCACGATCGTTTGGAGCCAGTGCCACGAGCCGATCTTGACCGACGCGAGTCGGTTCCACTGGTAGTACGTGCCACCGAGGAAGGTGATGGGTAGGATCACGAAGCCGAACATCAAGCCGATGTTGCGCGGTTCGAAACTGGTGCCGAGCACGAGACCTAGGGAGCCCATCGCGACGCACGCGAGCGGTACCAGGGTCAACAAGATGAGCCAGTGTATTGAAATGGCGGCACTCACTCCTTTCGCGTGGACCACCGAAGCGATGGGCAGCACGATGGCGGCTGAGATGAGACCCTGGACCGCCCCGGAGATGACCTTCTCGAAGGCGACCAGCCAGATTGGACACGGCGCCTGCACGCGGTCTTCAATCTCTCGCGTGAAGCCGAATTCTTGGGACATCTGCAATGCGACTGATTGAACGCCTTGGAACATGATTGAGATACCGACGACGCCCGCCACGAGCACGGTCGCGAATGTGCTTTCACCCGTGACACCGCCGCTGCCCCCCACCGATTGTCCGATTTTTGGAAAGACGAAGAGGAAGACGAAGCAAAGTAGGAAGGGCTGAACGATTGTTCGAAGGACGAAGATCGCCCAGTCCTTCTTCAACACGACGACGTCGCGCAGCAAGAGGGCCCCGAGAGCCGATCGACTCGCGCTAAGAAGCGAACGACGAGGACCAATGGTGATGTGGGACTGGCTCGTGAGTTCGTGTGCGGTCATCAGTCGCGCAACTCCTTGCCCGTGAGGTTGATGAAGACGGTCTCTAACGAGGGCTCGGCGACCGAAAGGTCCACGACCGTGAAACCACCCGACTCCGCCGCGGCGACTACCTGAGCCAGTATTCGTTCGCCGCTCTTGACGTGAATTTCAACACCCTTGTCGATCTCGCGACTGTGGGTCACGCCGGGCACGCCCTTCTCTAACGTCATGGCGAGGAGTTTGAGATCGCCCGAGGCCTTGATGGTGACTATCGTGTCCACCCCCACGCTGCGCTTGAGTCCTTCGGGCGTGTCGAGTGCGAGGATCTTGCCGTGGTCCATGATGGCCACCCGACTGCACAGTTGATCTGCTTCTTCCATGTAGTGCGTGGTGAGCAGAATGGTCTGACCGTCCGCGTTGAGTTGCTGAAGGATCTCCCACAGCGCTAGGCGGCTCTGGGGATCGAGTCCGGCTGTCGGCTCGTCCATGAACAGCACGGCGGGACGGTGGAAGATCGATCGGGCGACCATGAGTCGTTGGGCCATTCCGCCCGAGAGGGCGTAGACCGATGCTTTGGCCCATTTGGCGAGCTGGAACTGTTCGAGGAGCCGGTCCGAAGTCACGCGCGACTCGTGAGAGGACATACCGAAGAGGCGTCCGTGGAAGTACAGGTTCTCCCATACGGTCAACTGGCGGTCGAGCGTGTTGGTCTGGGAAACGACGCCGAGGAACTGCTTGGCGACGGCGGGGTGGTGGACCACGTTGATGCCTGCGACCGTGGCAGTCCCTGACGAGGGAATGACCCGGGTGGTGAGCATGCCCGCGGTTGTGGTCTTGCCAGCGCCGTTAGGTCCGAGCAGTCCGAAGATCTCGCCGGCGTACACCGAGAGGTTGAGGTCGTCCACGGCGTTGAAGTCGGCGCCGCTGTACGTCTTGGTGAGATGCTCCGTGATGATGACCGGTGGATCGGTCGTCGGTGCGGATGCGCTCACGAGAGCCATCTTAGGGATGGCGCGTGATTAGAACGCGCCGCTCTCTCGCAGTTGCTTCAACGGCGGGCTCATAATCGTGAGCTCTCGGACGATGGCCTTCGCCCCGTTGTTGAGGACTTCGTTACCAGAGAAGACTCCGTCGACGACCGGGACGAGAGGGAGGGGTATCGTCACCTCGCCGCTGAAGATGAGTCGAAGCGCAGCGAATATTGGCTTGAGTGCCTGGACAGCGCGAACCCCCATGGCCATGCTGCCGTAACTGACGATGCCGACCGGCTTGTGTTTCCATTCGTGGTGCAAGTAGTCGATCGCGTTCTTGGTGGCGGCGTTGAAACTGTGGTTGTATTCGGGGATCACGAAGACCAGCGCGTCCGCCCGCGCGATGGTCGCGGACCATTTCTTGGTGTACTCGAACTCGTACTGCTTGGTCACTGGTTGGCGCGGTTCGTTGAAGATAGGTAAGTCGTAGTCGACCAGGTCCACGAGCACGACTTCGAAGGTTCCTTCGGCTTCGGCGATCTCGTAGAACCATTGTGCGATGGCCGGTCCGACACGACCGGGCCGCGTGCTTCCGATGATGACGTTGAGGACGGGCTTGGCCACGGTATTCCTTTACTGGGGTTCAATGACTTTACTGGCGTCACGTCTGTGCCGGAGCAGGGTCGGTCGCGCTCGCGGCAGTCGCGCACTGCGCGTGGGCGCTCGTGTGCTTGGAGAGATGCACGTAGTCGTCGGACGCGCTGTGAAGATTGCAATAAGGTCCGCGATACTCGTCACGTCGAGAGGACGTCGTGGTTACCATGGCGGTGTTCGACCGGCTTCGCGAAAAGTAGTTGGCGGTCGTTCGATGCCGCGCCACGCTTTGTTGCTCAAAGTGATTGTCTCAAAAAGCGGTGCGTGCGTGAGAAGTATGAAGTGTTCACCTACTTGCAGGTAAATCTAAACAATAGGGAGATATTTCTTGTCGTTTTATCTACCCCTGCGATTAAAGTTGTAAGGATGACGAAGCAAAGCAGATCCCTTCCAGTGATGCAAGCGGTGCTGGACGAGGTGTGCGAACAGTTGATGAACTCGGACGAGTCACTCATCCGCATTCCTGACGTGTGTAAGGCGACCGGAGTGAACTACGGATCTGTGTATCACCACTTCGGGTCACGCGAGGGCGTCATCGACGCCGCGTACAACGTGTTGTTCTCCAAGCTCGCCGAAGAGGACATTCACTTGCTGCGCGAGGTGAGCGACAGCGCGACGACCCTTGATGAATACATGGGGGCGCTGGCCCCACTTATCGAACGCGTCACCTCGGGACCGGACCGCATGAAGCGACGATCGATTCGAGTGCGTATCGTCGCCGCGTCGATTACGCGTCCTGAGTTACGAGTTCTGATTGGCCTCACGCAGAGTCGTCTCACCGACGAGTTGGTCCGGCTGGTCGACATTGGACAGGAGCGAGGGTGGCTGCGTCGTGATATCTCCGCGCGTTCGATTGCCGTGGCCCTGCAGGTGTTGCTCTTTGGTCGAGTTCTCGACGATATTTCGCTCAATCCCATAGACCCGAACGAGTGGGAGTTTGCGACGGGTGCTTTTCTCGCGACCCTCTTCATTCTGCCTTAGAGCACATCAAGATGTCTCACGTGGGTGTGGTGTACTGAGCACGTGAGGCTCGTTCGACTTCTTCTCTCTCTGGCGCTGGCCGGTCTGCTTGTCGTCGCCGTCAGTGAAGCGAGCGAGACGTCGACGCCAGCCTTCAATCCCTCGACCTGTTCCGCTTCGACGCTCAGCGCGCCCTTCACTGGTGCCCTTCGGGTGAGTGCGGTGGCGAGTTACGCGTGCCAGGACGGTTGGGCCTATCTCTGGGCAACCGTTGGCGAAGGTGAGCACGCGGTGGGCGTTACCGAGGTCGAGCACTTCGATTCGGCTACGAACCAGTGGCGAGTGTCATCGCGCCTCAAGGTCTGCGTGCCCGGTGTCGTGCCGGAGTTCATCTATCGCCAGGGCTGTTTCTCGAACTAGGTGTCGGGGAGTCTCTTAGGGGGACGGGGGAAGAAAGAGCTCGTTGTCGCGACGTACTCCTCGTAACCGGCGCGGGTTTTGGTGAGCTTGCGTTCGAGCATGGGTTTGCCCGACAATGAAGTCAGTAACCACCACATCGTCAGTGGCGACAGGACCGTGATGAATCCCCACGGTGCGCTGATCGCGATCACGTAGAAACCGGCCCACACCAAGGCGTCGCCGAAATAATTGGGGTGGCGCGTGAATCGCCAGAGGCCGCGGTTCATGGTCGTGCCCGCGTTCTTCGGATCCGCAATGAATCGTCGCAGCTGCTCGTCGCCGACGCCCTCGAAGAGCACGCCGAGCGCGCCGAGGACGAGACCCGGCAGGAGAAGCCAATTCAGGTGGTCGCTGAAGGCGATCCACTGCAGGGGCATAGAGACGAACCAGAGCAGCAGGCCCTGGAGACCGTAGATCATCTTGAAGGCGTAGAGGGTCTCGTGGCGACCCTTGGCGCCCGCCATGATCGCCACGTAACGCGAATCCTCGCGCGAGCCGCGCTGACGGATCGCAAGGTGGATTGAGAGTCGAAGGCTCCACAGAGCCACGAGGACGAGCACCACGTAGCGCAGTGCGGTCAGGTGCGGGTGCAAATGAAGGGCCACCGCCAGGCTCTCGGCGAAGACGACGAGAAAGCCCGCGCCCCAGAACACGTCGATGGTGGCGTGGCGATGTACCCGGCGCCCGACCGCCGCGGCGATCAGTACCCACACCAGGGCGGCGAGAAGACTGAACGGCAAGTTCTCTAAGAAGGACTTCACGTGCACGTTGCCGGTCTAGCAGCAGCACTTGACGTCGTGACTGGCTGTGGCCCATCCCCTACGCTTTACCCGTGCGTCGTCGTGGATTTGCCTCTCTGGCCCGGGCCGCGGCACAGGACCTCTTCGACCAAAAGACGGCCTTCGGCCGGCTGGCGTTGGTGCACGTGATCATGATGGCGGGCGACACCATGGTCACGGTCTCGCTCGCGGGTTCGTTGTTCTTCTCGGTCTCGCCCGACGAGGCCAAGAGCAAGGTGCTGCTGTACCTCCTGCTCACCATTGCACCCTTCGCCGTGGTCTCTCCGTTGCTCGGTCCACTCATTGACAAGTCGGCGAACGGCCGGCGCATCCTCGTCGCGGTCTCCGCGGGATTTCGTGTCGTGCTCTGCTGGTCAATGAGTCAGCATTTGAACTCACTCTGGCTCTTTCCCGAGGCGTTTCTCGTCCTGGTCTCATCCAAGTTGTACGTCGTTACGCGTGGCGCCCTGGTACCAGAGATGGCTCGCACTGATCAATTCCGCGAACACGCCGCGCGGGTGGGCGAGTCGGGTTGGCCCGAGCACGACCTACCAGAAGAGAAAGGCTTCGCGGGTTTCAACGCGCAACTTACGCTGCTCGGGACGCTGTCGGGACTGATCGCTGGATCGATTGGCGCCGGACTCTTGAAAGGCATCGGCGCCCCGAGCGTGCTCATCGCGGCGTCGATCGTCTTTGTGGTGGCGACGGTGGCGAGTCTGCGTTTGCAACGTCCCGCGAAATCCGTGCGTGAGCAGGTGGCCTCGATCACCCAACTCGAGCGTGATCGCCAGACGCTCAATCCCTTCGGTGACGTCGAAGTCTCGTGGGGACTGAGCGCCTCGGCCATCATGCGCTTTACGGTCGGCTTTTCGACG
>Ga0302201_10002711_pt1 | contig 13662 bp, 10 predicted proteins | sample II_Bog_N3_2_FD_194586 | JGI IMG/M metagenome (GOLD analysis project Ga0302201, IMG submission 194586) | Peat permafrost microbial communities from Stordalen Mire near Abisko, Sweden - II_Bog_N3_2 | ecosystem: Environmental > Terrestrial > Soil > Wetlands > Peat | place: Sweden: Abisko...
CATTGCCTTGATATCGTGCGTCGCCTCGCCTTTCGGGTCGGCCAGCGGAACCTTGATGACGGGCGCACCCACAATCTGGGCAGCCCAGGTGGGAGCCTCGTAACCCGGATCGGCAACAACCAGCGGCTTGCTCTTGCTGGTAAAGCTCAGGACGGTGTAGTGAAGCGGTTCGCTGGAACCGGCAAACGCCATGACCGAGTCGGGTTCAAGCCCTTCCTGCTTTGCGAAGATCTCTTCTATCTCTTCCTGCATGGGCATCAGGTAGCGTCCGCCGCGGGGAACGATCTCGATCATGGCCTGGCGCGCAGCCTCAGAAGGCCCCAGCGGGTTCTCGTTTGCGTCGATGTGAATGCCCTTGTTGGGATCGGCGAAGTGGGGGCGCTGGGCGAGGGCGAGATGAGCTTCAGTAAGGATGGGAACCGTGGCAAGCGCGGAGGCGCCGGCGGCAAAACGGAAGAAAGTACGGCGCGAGAAGCCGCTACAAAGGGTGGGATCAACAGCGGTGTTCATGGGCGACACTCCTTGAATCGAGGATGGAATTGGGAATTGAGGATGGGATGAGCGAGGCTTCCCGCCACAGGCACGAGCGGTGCAAAGGGCTCTAAATGTTGGTTTTTAGGGGGAGAAGAGGGTTCCATATCTCAAGGTATCGCCGAATTGCCGGGAACACAAGGGGGAAACACATCAGGAGATTTCATCCGTTTGTCATCGTGAATGAAGTGAGTAAAAAGTGGGCGGAAGCTTGGAGAAGTCCGATGTTTGATGACTATGGTAGACTTCGTTCGGAAAACGCTTTCCGTTTCAAGTTGACTTCTTGTTTGGCACTGACTCCTCCAGAGCGACAGGCTCAGTTTTGTTCAGCAGGCGGCAGGTTTTTGCGGCTTGACAACCGCACGAGTAAACCCATTTACTTAGGGGCGAACGTCTGATGGCTCCACAGGCGGAATCACCCTGGTTCAGGTGACTGAATGTTCGAATTGACTCAAAGCATCGCGGGCGGTCTGGTACCGGCTTCCGCTCCCAGGGCACTGGCCCTGGGCGCACCATCGCTGGCCCATCTCAGCGTTCTCGACCTCGCCGTAATCGCCATCTACTTCGTCATCGTGATCTGGATCGGCTTCTATCTGAAGTCGAAGTCCAACACCAGCGAAGAATTCTTCATGGCCGGGCGCGAGATGACCGCGTGGATCGCCGGACTGAGCTTTGTCTCAGCCAACCTCGGCTCGCTCGAACTGATGGGCTGGGCGGGCTCGGCATATCAGTACGGCATTCTGGCCGCGCACTGGTACTGGATTGGCGCCATCCCCGCCATGCTCTTCCTGGGTATGGTAATGATGCCGTTCTACTACGTGTGCAAGACGCACTCGGTGCCGGGATACCTGAAGCTGCGCTACGGACAGGGTTCGAGCACGGTAGCGGCTGTCTCCTTCGCCTTCATGACCGTGCTGATGAGCGGCGTGAACATGTTCGCCATGGCCGAAGTGATGAAGATTGTTCTCGGCTGGGATTTGAGCTTCTCCATCATCGTTTCCTCGCTGGCTGTCGCCGCTTACGTCGCCCTCGGCGGCCTGCGCTCCGCCATCTTCAACGAAGTGCTTCAGTTTGTGCTCATCTGGGGCGGCGCGCTGCTGGTGCCGATTCTCGGACTCATCGAAGCGGGCGGCTGGAACGGTTTCAAAGCCAAGCTCGCGGCGAATATTGCCAAGGGCGTTACAGCCAATGGCGACTACACCCACATGTGGCGCAGCATGGGCCACTTTGCAGATAACCCGATGGGCATTCACTGGACCGGCATTGTGTTCGGCCTGGGATTCGCGATCAGTTTCGGCTACTGGACTACCGATTTTCTTGTAGTCCAGCGCGTGCTGGCGGCCAACAGCCTTCGCTCAGCGCGTTTGGCGCCCGTGATCGGCTCCTTCTTCAAGATGGCCGTGCCCTTCATCGTCATCCTTCCCGGGTTGCTTGGCCTGGTGGTCTTGCAGAATTCGGATGGCAGCCTGATGCACCTGGTCGGCGAAAACGTGGTCGCCGCGAATCCGGGCGCGGGCCTGCACAGCTATAACGAAGTGCTTCCGCTGATGATGGTGCGCTACCTTGGACCGGGCCTGCTCGGCCTCGGCATCACCGCATTGATTGCCGGCTTTATGAGCGGCATGGCGGGCAATGTGAGCGCCTTCACCGCCATCTTCACCTACGACATCTATCAGCCGCACATCGTCAAGCACGCCAAGGACGAGCACTATGTCCTTGTCGGCCGAATTGTCACCATAGTCGGCGTGGTCATCTCCATTGGCGCAGCCTATATGGTGATGCATGCGGCCGGCATCATGGATTATGTGCAGGCGCTCTTCAGCTTCTTTATCTCGCCGCTGCTGGGCGTGGTGCTGATGGGAATGTTCTGGAAGCGCGCCACCAGGGCGGGTGGTTTCTGGGGCCTGCTGATCGGAACCCTGACCTCGATCTCGCTTTGGGCGTGGGTCCATTTCGATCCCAGCGCGCTGCGCTACGTGGCCATCTCGCCCGATGCCAAGCCCATGGCCGAGGACATGTACCGCGCCCTGTGGTCGGTCTGTACTTCTGTCCTGGTGACCTTCATCGTGAGCATCTTCACCAAGCCAAAGACGCTTGCCGAGTTGAACGGCGTCGTCTACGGGGCAACCAAGCTGCCTACGGAAGAGCCTGTTCCGTTTTACAAGAACGAGTGGTTCTGGACGGTGATCGCGATTGTAATCTTCCTGGCGCTCAACATTTACTTCTGGTAGAGAGGAAACACCATGCACAATTCAGGGATCTCGATCTGGTTTTTCATTGGAGTTCTTCTCACCATCTATGGGGCCATGGTTCTGGGTTACGGAATCTTTGAACTCGTGACTGGGCATACGGCCAACGTGATTCTGGCCAATCTGCACGCGCCGGTCTGGTGGGGTGCAATCTTGTTGGCGCTCGGCCTGTTCTACGGCTTGCGCTTTCGCCCGGGCCGCAACGGTTAAGCATTCAGTGCGGATTTAAGGAGCAATCATTTTATGGCAGCGCAAAGAACGATGACATTTGGTGTGGTGGTTGGAAATCGCGGATTCTTCCCGGATCATTTGGCGAAGACTGGACGCGACGAGATCATTGCAGTGCTTGAGGCAGCGGGGGCCAAGGCAATTGTGCTCGGACCCGAGGACTCAAAATATGGCGCGGTGGAAACCTATACCGAGTCACAGAAGTGCGCCGAGCTTTTCAAGAAGCATGCTGAAGAGATTGACGGCATCATCATCACGCTGCCCAACTTCGGTGAAGAGCGCGGCATTGTGGACGCGATTCGCCTGAGCGGCTTGAAGGTTCCGGTGCTGGTGCAGGCCACGCCCGATCGCTCTGACAATATGACGATCGCCGTGCGCCGCGACTCGTTCTGCGGCAAGATGAGCGCATGCAACAACATGATGCAGTACGGCATCGACTACTCGCTGACCACGCTGCACACGGAATCGCTCAGCTCGCCCGAATTCACGGCTGATTTGGAGTGGTTCTCGCAGGTCTGTCGCATCGTGAAAGGCCTGAAGAACTTGCGCATCGGCGCGATCGGCGCGCGGCCCACGGCGTTCAACACGGTCCGCTACTCTGAGCGGATTCTTGAGACCAGCGGCATCACCGTTGAGACGCTGGATCTTTCCGAAGTGTTTGGCCGCATCAACAAGATGAAGGACAACGACGACGCGGCCCAGGCAAAGCTGGCGGCAATCAAGAGCTACGTGACGACCTCGGGAATTCCCGAGGAGGCGCTGATGAAGATGGCCAAGCTGGGCGCGGTGATTGACGGCTGGATGAAGCAGTCGCACATCGGCATCAGCGCTGTGCAGTGCTGGACCTCGATGGAAGAGTACTTCGGCGTGGTGCCGTGCACCATCATGAGCATGATGTCGAACGACCTGATTCCTTCGGCCTGCGAAGTGGACGTACCCGGCACGCTGAGCATGTACATGCTGGCGCTGGCTTCGGGCTCGCCTTCGGCCTTGCTTGACTGGAACAACAACTACGGCAGCCACCCTGACAAGTGCGTATGCTTCCACTGCTCCAACCTGCCCAAACACTTCTTCAAAGAAGTGAAGATGGACTATCAGGAGATCATTGCCGGAACGGTGGGCAAGCTGAACACGTTTGGCACCTGCGTGGGCCGCGTGAAGGCCGGCGGCATGAGCTACGCGCGCTTCTCGACCGACGATCGGCGTGGCGTAATTCGCGGATACACCGGGCCGGGCAAGTTCACCGACGATCCGCTGGATACCTTTGGCGGCGCGGGCGTGGCGGAGATTCCGCAACTCCAGAAGCTCTTGAAGTACATCTGCCGCGAGGGCTTTGAGCATCACGTTGCCGCGAACTTCAGCGATGTCTCGAAGGCAGTCCACGAGGCAGCGCGGTATCTCGGGTGGGAGAGCCACTATCATCCTGGTTTCGACGACTAGGCGGAAGATAGGGCGTTCGCCGCGGCGAACGCCCTTTTCACATCCGGCAAATTCTCAACTGATCCCGTTCCATTCAACCGAAATGCATTGAAGGATAGTCATGAGCGCGCGCATCTCAAAATCTCTCGTCGTCAACGGAAACGCACTGGTCTCGCAGGCGGACTGGAATGCCGAGCTTGAGGCCAAGCACAATCAGCTTGTTGCGTTTTTGCAGGCGAACAAGCTGGGCGGAGTGCTGCTGCGGCGCAGCGAGAATATTGCGTGGCTCACGGGTGGCGCGGTGGAACTGCGTGTGCTGACGCCGTGCGAGACGGGCGTTGGTTCGGTGCTGGTGACGGCTGAGGGGAAGCGCTACTACTTCACCAGCGAGAATGAAGGGCCGCGCCTGCACGACGAAGAGTTTGGCGCGCTGGACTTTGAGCCGGTTTTGTTTCCGTGGTGGGCAGACGACACGGCTGCGACGGCTGCGAAGCTGGCGGGTGGGCCGTTGGGATCGGACTCTCCCGGCACGGCTGCGCATGTTAGTCTTGCGCCCTTGCGTGCCGCGCTGATCGAGAGCGAGATTGCGCGGTACAAGTGGCTGGGAGCGGAGACCGCTGCGGCGACGGTGGAAGCGCTGCACCAGGTTGAGCCGGGACTGAGCGAGTACGATCTGGAGGCAATCACGGAGCAAGGGCTTCTGCGCCGCGGAATCATGCCGTCGGTTGCGCTTTACGCGGTGGACGATCGCATCTACAAGTACAAACATGCGGTGCCACGGGGCGCGCGGCTGAAGCAGTATGGAATGCTGAATCTCTGCTCACGGAAGTGGGGATTGGCGATTTCGATTACACGGTTCATTCACTTTGGCGCGTTGCCGGCGGATCTGGCGGACAAGTTCAGGATTGCGGGCGAGGTGAATGCTGCGCTGCTGAATGCTTCGCGCGTGGGCGCGACCTCGGCCGAGTTGTTCAAGGTTGCGCAGGCGGGATATGCGGCGGCGGGATTCCCCGGCGAAGAGCGGTTCCACCACCAGGGAGGGCCGACAGGATACGGCGAACGCGAATGGGTTGCGACGCCGACCGGCACGGACGTTGTGGTCAACAACCAGGCGTTTGCATGGAACCCGAGCATTCGCGGCGGCAAGGTGGAGGATACGGTGATCCTGCGCGACGGGGTGATCGAAAACCTGACGCCAACGCCGGAGCTGCCGGCGCTTGCTGGGGCCGTGGAAGGCAGCAGCTACAGAGCGACGGGCGTGTTGGTGAAGGAGTAGGGTTGCAGGGAACAGGGAACAGGGAACCGATCCGTTCCCGGGGGTTCATTCTGGCTCCATTGTTATGCGGGCGGCGAGGACGACGAGTGAGGCCCAGAGGGTGTCGGCGGCCATCAGGTGGGCGACCTGAACCCACAGTGGCGCGAGCAGGGCAACGTCAAGTAGGCCGAGGGTAAATACAACCGCCAGCAGCGCGAGCACAAGCGCTGACAGGCGGCGATTTTCAGTTGGGGCCTGGCGTTGCGCGCCGCGCACGATAAGCCAGATGAGAATGATGCTGGAGAGGAATGCTGCGGCGGGATGCATCCATCGCCAGCGCACCAGCCAGCCGCTGGTTGATGCAAAGTCCTGCGCCATGGCGAGGCCTAGCGACGATGCGGGGAAGAGCGTGTCGCCGAGCGCCGCCAGCGAGCCGGTGACGCCGACGGTCATGACCACAACTACGGTGGCGATTGCGCCGAAGGGCGCTCTCAGCTTGATTGTGCTGCGCAGGTAGCCCCTCTTGCGGCTGAGGAAATGCGCGGTGAGCGTGATGGCGGCGAGAAGTAATAGCGTGTTGGTGAGGTGCAGCGCGAGAAAGGCCGGCCGCATGGGCGACTGGCTCTGCGCGGTGTAGCCCAGCTTGACCAGCAATGCGCCGAGGATGGCCTCGACCAGAGTGAATGCGACCGATGCGACGGCTGCGGTGCGGGCGAGATGGCCGCGGACGGTGCCGGCAAATGTCCACCAAAGAAGGGCGAGGACGGAGATGAGCGAGATGCCGCTGGTGATGCGATGGGTGAACTCGATCATTGTTTGCACGCTGGCCGAGTGCTGCATCACGGTGCCGTTGCAGAGCGGCCAGTGAGCTCCGCAGCCCGCGCCCGAGCCTGTGGCACGAACGAGGGTGCCCCAGAGGATGACCGCAATGAAGTAGGCGAGCACTCCCCAGGCGAAGCGGCGCAGTGCAGGCGATGGAAGACGTGTTGAATCGGCGGAAACGGCGGTAGCAGGCATAAATATGACTCCGAAGTTAACCAACCAGTGTAGAACAGCAGTGTTGTTGCTGCGCTCCGCCGCTTGAATCCACATCCCAGCCAGGCGTACAATATGTCTTACCTGGAGGTAAGACGAGCATGGGGCAAATTGCGACGATAAGTTCGAAGGGACAGTTGGTGATTCCCGCAGCGCTTCGGAAGAAGTACAAATTGAAGGGCGGCACCCGCGTTTCTGTGGGCGAGAAAGACGGCCAGATAACGCTCACGCCCAATCCCTATGACGCCCTGCTGGCGCTTCGTGGATGTTTGAGCGATGTGAAAGAGGACGTTGAGGGGTGGATGATGGAGGAGAGGCGCAAAGAGCGCAAGCGCGAGGATTCCAAGTACGAGGGGATGCTGTGAAGGAGTATGTGCTGGACTCGAATGCTCTCGTGCGCCTGTTTCGCAATGCGCCCGGAGCAGAAACTGTTGACGAAATTGTAAAGCAAGCAAAGACCGGGCTCGCGCGGTTGAGCATCTCCGTCGTCAACTTGATCGAGGTTGTCTACGTGCTGACGCGGTTCTTCGGACGTGAAAAGGCCCTTGAGTGTGTCGACAAAGCCCGTGACGTTGCCGAGTCGTTTCCGGTGGACGAGCAAACCGCGCTGAACACAGCGGATGTGCGCATTCGTTACAAATTGGGCCTTGGGGATTGCTTTGCTGCGGAACTAGCAATGCGCCTGGGCGCGACGTTGGTTACGGCCGACCCGGAGTTTGCGAAGCTGGGAAAACAATTGAAGGTCCTGGCCCTGCCTCGACATTCCGCGTGATCGGATGGCACGGCTGCGAGCGGCATGCCGACGGTATTCATTTCACCAGCAACCGCATCACATGATTAACAATAATCAGATCTTCCGCGGGCGGGATCACGCGAACCGTCACCGGTGAGCCTTCTGCCGAGATCACTGCTGCGCTGCGCACGTGGTTGCGTGCGAGGTCGAGGTGAATGCCGAGGGCGCCGAGGCCGGAGCAGATTTCCGCACGGCTGTCGATGTCGTTCTCGCCGATGCCGCCGGTGAAGACCAGCAGATCGAGTCCACCCAACTCCGCAACATAGCTTCCAATCCACTTGACGATGGTCCAGGTGAACTTGTCCACCGCGAGGCGTGCATCGGCGTTGCCTGTCTTGATTGCCTCGCGCAGGTCGCGCATATCGTTGGAGAGGTCGCTGACGCCGAGCAGGCCAGATTTTTTGCTTACGACGGTCTCCAGTTTGTCGGCGGCTTCGGTTGAGTCTTTGGTGGTTTCCGCAATCTTGCGCAGAATGAAGAGGAGCACGCCGGGATCGATGTCGCCGGTGCGTGTCCCGCTGATGATGCCGCCTGTCGGAGTGAGGCCCATGGATGTGTCGAGGCACTTGCCGCCGCGAATCGCCGAGATGGAAGCGCCGTTGCCGAGGTGAGCGACGATGAGGCGCTCGGGGACGTTGGGCTGAAGCTGATAAACGATGGACTCGTAGGAGATGCCATGCGCGCCATAGCGGCGGACTCCCATGGCGGAGTACTCCTCGGGAATCGGCATATGCTTGACGACTTCAGGCATGGTGCGGTGGAAGTAGGAGTCAAGGCAGACGAAATTGGGAACGCCGGGGAAGAGGCGCAACGATTCGCGCATGATGTAGACGGCGATGGGGGTGTGGAGCGGGGCAAAGGCTGTGTAGCGCTCCATCTCGTCGATCAGGGCCGGCGTGATGAGCTGGTTCTCCTGCACGGTGGGACCGCCGCAGACCATGCGATGGCCAATGGCCGCGGGGGCAGGGAAGTCGCCGGAGTGAAGTGCATCGGCGACAAGCTTAAAGGCAACTGCGCGCGTAGGCAGCGCCGGCGTTTGGTCAACGAGCTTCTTGCCGCTCGCGTCCTTGATCCAGAACTTGCCCTGGTCGGTGCCGATGCCGTCGACTGCGCCTTCGTGGAGCTTGCGGCGCTCGACGTTGCCGGCTTCATAGACAGAAAACTTGATGGAAGATGAACCGCTGTTTAGAACCAGTACTGGCAAAGAAGCCATATACAAAAACACCTCAATTTGGAATGTCTAAATCAGTTGTGCGGGCCAGCGCCAGTTCTTGATCTCTGGCAGGTCGTCTCCGTTTTCTGAGACGTAAAGGCGATGCCGCTGAATCTGTTCGGAGTACCACTGCTCTGCGCGATCGCCTTTGTCTTTCAGACGCGGCACGCGTTTGATGGCGTCCAGCGTCAGTTGGAAGCGATCGATGTTGTTGAGCACGCACATGTCGAAGGGGGTGGTTGTCGTGCCCTCTTCCTTGTAGCCGCGCACATGGATGTTGTCGTGGTTGTGCCTGCGGTAAGTGAGCCTGTGAATGAGCCAGGGGTAGCCGTGGAAGGCAAAGATCACCGGCACTCCGACTGGGAAGAGCTCGTCGAACTCTTCGTCGGGAAGGCCGTGCGGATGTTCCGAGGTCGGCTCCAGGGTCATCAGATCAACCACGTTGACAACGCGAACGCGAAGGTCAGGCACGCGTTCTTTGAGCAGGCAGACGGCGGCGAGGGTCTCCATGGTGGGCACGTCGCCGCAGCAGGCCATGACAACTTCAGGATTTTCATCGGAGGCCCACGGCCAGATTCCAAGGCCGGTTGTGCAGTGGGCTACGGCTTCGTCAATGGTGAGCCACTGCGGTGCAGGCTGCTTTCCGGCGACGATGAGATTGATGTAGTGGCGGCTGCGCAGACAGTGGTCCGCCACGGAGAGCAGCGTGTTGGCGTCGGGCGGAAGGTAGATGCGAACAACATCGGCTTTCTTGTTGAGAAGGTGATCGATGAAGCCTGGGTCCTGGTGGGAGAAGCCGTTGTGATCCTGACGCCAGACAAGCGAGCTGAGCAGGTAATTCAGTGACGCGATGGGTTTGCGCCAGGGAATCTCCCGCGTCGTCTTGAGCCACTTCGCGTGCTGGTTCACCATGGAGTCGATGATGTGGATGAACGCTTCGTAGCAGGAGAAGAAGCCATGGCGCCCGGTGAGCAGATAGCCTTCAAGCCAGCCCTGGCACATGTGTTCACTCAGGATCTCCATCACGCGCCCGGTCTCTGAGAGGTCCTCATCGACGGGCAGAGTCTCAGCCATCCATCTCTTGCCGGTTCCAGTGATCACATCTTGCAGCCGGTTTGACGCCGTCTCGTCAGGCCCGAAGACGCGGAAGTTCTTGTTCGCGCGGTTCGCTTCCATCACGGCATGCAGCAGCCGGCCCAGCACGCGTGTGGACTCCACATCGTGCTGGCCGCGCCCGTCGATCTTCACGGCAAATTCGCGGAAGTTTGGCACCTGAAGAGGCTTGAGCAGCAGGCCGCCGTTGGCGTGGGGATTCATGCCCATGCGCAGGTTGCCCTTGGGTGCAATTTCAGCGAGATCGGCGCGCAGGTGACCCTTCTCGTCGAAAAGCTCTTCGGGTTTGTAGCTGTGCATCCACGCATCGAGCATGGCCAGGTGATCCGGCTTTTCGAAAAGCTCGGACAACGGAACCTGATGGGCCCGCCAGGTGTTCTCCACCGGCTTGCCATCGACAAACTTTGGTCCGGTCCATCCCTTCGGCGTACGCATGATGAGCATCGGCCATGCTGGACGCTCGATGGTTTCGCCTTTGGCCATGGCTTCGCGCGCTGCCTTCTGGATGGCCGCGATGCGGTCCAGCATGGTGTCAAATACGGCCGCGGCCTGCTGGTGCATCACGGCAGGATCGTTGCCTTCGAGTGTGAACGGCTCGTAGCCGTAGCCGCGCATCAGGCTTTCAATCTCCGCGTGCGGGATCCGCGAAAGGACTGTCGGATTGGCGATCTTGTAGCCGTTCAGATGGAGGATCGGCAGCACCGCCCCATCGGTGGCTGGATTCAGGAACTTGTTGGAGTGCCAACTCGTGGCGAGCGGGCCGGTCTCGGCCTCGCCGTCGCCCACGACGCAGGCAACGAGAAGATCGGGATTGTCGAAGGCCGCGCCGTAGGCGTGGACGAGGGAGTAGCCGAGTTCGCCGCCCTCGTGGATGGAGCCGGGAGTCTCTGGAGCCACATGGCTTGGGATTCCATACGGCCAACTGAACTGGCGGAAGAGGCGCTTGATGCCGTCGGTGTTCTGCTCGATATGCGGATACATCTCGGAGTAGGAACCTTCGAGATAGGTGTTGGCCACGATGCCGGGACCGCCATGGCCGGGGCCGATGATGTAAAGCATTTTGAGGCCGCGTTCGCGAATCAGGCGATTCCAGTGGACATAGAGAAAGTTAAGCCCGGGCGTGGTGCCCCAGTGGCCCAGAAGGCGCGGCTTCACGTCGTCGAGCGTGAGCGGGCGCCGCAGCAGCGGATTATCTTTCAGGTAGATCTGGCCCACAGAAAGGTAGTTGGCGGCCCTCCAGTAGGCATCCATGCGGGCGAGCATGTCTGCGCTGAGAGGGCCTTGGGTTGCGGTCGCGCTATCCAGTTGTTCCGGCATATTCCACCTCTGATTCCTGGATTCCCGTGGTACCTGAAGCGTAGCAGCCGACTGTGAATTGACGGGTGACTGGAGTCACATGCCGGTGAGATGCCGCTTCAAGCTGTGGGACGCTTTCAGGTGTCGATTCCGGCAGCGAAAGGGATGTTCATCGGGCTGCCGATGTTTGTGATTTGTGCTGACGGCGTAGTTTGGTGACGCTCTACTTCGCCGCCACAATCAGGGGGACTTCGAAGGATCCAGCGCGTCCAGCAGCCAAATCGTGCACGGCAATGCGCAGAGCGAACTCTCCCGCAGGCAGATCGATCGCCAGGCGGACGGGGATTCCTGAAGACAGCACGCTGGAATACTGGTCGGGTTTGATGTTGACCTGAAAGCCTTTGTCAACGTGATTGACCGGACGGGAACGGTTGTCGTAAGCGGCCAGAACAAATTCGACGGTGGCCTTGTGAGAACCGTCGGGAGTGCTTTCAAGGCTGAGCCAACGCGGGTCGACTTTCAGGTCAACGATGTAGCGATGGAGCGGTCCCTTCAGCGCGGCCGCATCTTCGCCCGCGGGCTGATTGGGCATTTTAAGGTTCTTGAAAAGCGGGTCCGTGACTGGCAGTATCCGTGCCGTAAATTGAATTTGCGTGGCCGGCGGGGCGCCGGGCAGCATGGCGGCCATGATCGGGCTGGTGCTGGCCGGGGTGTGGGCCGAGGGTTTGCCTGGTGGGTCGGCGTAGTAGCCGCGACGATAGGCCAGAGTATAGCCGCCGTTATCAATCCGTACCTTGATCTTATGGAAGGCCCCGTTGTCCGCATCGGCTGCGGGCACATAGCCGATGGTGTAGTAGCTGGCGCCGTTGTCCACGGCCTTTGCTACAGCTTCTTTCAGGCCGTTCGTGTTCAGGTAATCCTGCCCGCCGGTCAACTCCGCAATTTGTTTCATTGAGGCCTGCTCGGCCAGGGTGTCGCGCAGGAACTTGCTGTCGTCGTTGGAGAAGCTGGGCTTGTTCACGGTGACCGAGCGGCGCGTTCCTCCCCGGCCGCCATTGCTCGTGGCGCTCATCAGGTTGGTGGATGTGGAGGCGATGGATGCGTCTGCCACCGGCAGGGTCATGAGCCCGCGCGCATCCACGGGATAGACGGCCACACGTGCGCCCGCGAGCAGGTCACTCGTTTCGCGGACGTCCTGGGTGTAGTTGCGCATGGCCTCAAAGGGGCCTTGAACTGGATTGTTGAGGCTTGGGTCGGGATCGAGGACGATGGGGAAGGACCCGGAGAACCAGATCACGTTTTTGCGGCCGGGAATGGCGCTGAGATAGCGCGCCAACTGCTGCATCGCGTCCAGCGTCATGCGCACGCGCTGGTCGGTTTGAAAGGCCGTCACGTCGGCGAGAAACTGCTGCATGATGGCGACCGCATCGGTGTTGCTGGTTACGTCGTCGCTGTTTTGGCCGAAGGCAGCAACGTCTGCGAGCGACTGGTTCAGGTCGGCGTTGGTGGCGGGGTCGAGAACGACCGACGTTTGTGGGGTGGTCTTGCGGCTTTGCAGAGCCGTGATCAGTTCAGCAGGGTTGCTGGTGAATCCCTTGACCATGCGCAGTCGTGACGAAAGGGTGAAGATGGCCAGCGGAGTGCCGGGCTGGATGGTGCCCATGTATTCAAGCATCTGCTGGCGCACGCGCATCTGGTCTGGCAGCAGGGTGTTAAGCCCGTCGAGCAGCAGCACATTGAACGCTTGCGTCTGAGGGTAGGTTGGCACGTTGGTGAAGGTGTTGGGTGGCAGCGGGGCTTTGGATGCAGTGACGCCCGTCGTTGGAGATCCCGTCGTTGGAGAGCTGGACTGATGCTCGTCGAAGGAGCTGATGGCCTGTTCGTGGCCGTCTTCCAGGATTTGGAAGACACTCTTGTCGAGGCCATGAACCGGGGTGCCGTATTTGGTGACCACCACATCGACGAGCACCAGGTTGGCATGGGTGTGAAGCACGGTTGAAGTTGCAGTCGGCTCAGGCTTTGCCGTTGAGGTGGTTTCGGACGCAGAAGACGGCTGGGGCGCGGCGGTAGCCGGAGACTGGGCCCACGCGGCTGTGGCCGGCAGCATCAAAACCCAAAGCAATACGACGCAATGAGAACGGGATGAATGCGGCAATGAAAGCATTGAGCCGGCCTCTAGGGAAGCGCTCGTTCCTCTTTCGGTTTGATTGTATCTTGCTCTCGATTTGACGAAAATCAGATCAAAAATATCGCTTCAGTTTCAGGATTTGCGACTCGAAACCGTACCAGAGCGCCGCTGCCACAGCCGTGCAGATGACGAGACGGAAGGCAACAACGGCCAGGTTGCCGGGGATTCCGTAGGGGTCCATCTTGAGGTCGAACCAGCCGAAGTAGATGAAGACAGAGATGTGGGTCATGTAGAGGCCGTAGCTGATGCGGCCATAGAAGGCGAGCGGGCCGCTGCGGAGGACGGCGTTGACAGGATTGCGCGCGCCGGTGGAAGCGATGAGGGCGAGGACCATGCCGGAAT